>Ga0302177_10000506_pt1 | contig 30057 bp, 21 predicted proteins | sample I_Palsa_E1_2_FD_198780 | JGI IMG/M metagenome (GOLD analysis project Ga0302177, IMG submission 198780) | Peat permafrost microbial communities from Stordalen Mire near Abisko, Sweden - I_Palsa_E1_2 | ecosystem: Environmental > Terrestrial > Soil > Palsa > Peat permafrost | place: Sweden... | reverse complement strand
CACGATCGCCGAGGCGCTCAGCGATCGCGGCGTGAGCTGGGGCTGGTACACGGGCGGCCGCGATGACGCTGACCTGCAGCAGGAGCTGCAAGTCGGGCGCCTGAGCCTCGCGGCGGCCCGACGCCTCCAGTACAACGTAGTCGGCGACCCGCTGGTGGGCTCCGAGTTCATCATGAGTCGCCCGGAATTGCGTGCCCACCTGAAGGGTCTGGCGAGCTTCGCCGCTGAATTACAGGCGGGCACTCTGCCGGCAGTGTGCTTCGTCGTGCCCAAGAGCCTGGACAGCGGCCACCCAGGCAGTTCCGTGCTGAGCAGCTACGAGGCCTTTGTCGGCGAGATCGTCGCGAAAGTGCAGGCGCAGCCGCAGATCTGGGCCCATGCAGCCATCATCGCTACCCTGGATGAGGGCGGTGGCCACTTCGACTCCGGGTACATCCAGTCCCTCGACTTCTTCGGCGACGGCACGCGCATTCCGCTGCTCGTGATCTCCCCATACACACGTGCCGGTCACATTGACCATGTCTACAACGATCACATATCGATTCTGAAATTCATCGAGCATAACTGGGGCTTGGCACCGTTGACGGCCCGTAGCCGCGACAACCTGCCCGATCCCGTGACGACGCCGCAGGACCCGTACCGCCCAGTCAATAGCCCGGCAATCGGCGATCTGATGACGCTCTTCGATTTCTGATCAGAAGGCCACGCTGGTGGTCCAGCCTCATCGTTCACGACCCCTGCTCTGCAGCGCGCTGCTCGCCGCCACGATCTGCATGGCGGCACCGCCCGCGCCATTGAGTCCGATCGCGCAGCTCGGTAAGGCACTGTTCTTTGACAAATCCCTGTCAAGTTCCGGGCGACTGGCCTGCGCGAGCTGCCATGACCCTGGCAACGCCTATGGGCCCCCGCCTGGTGTCAGCCCCATCATGTTCGGTGGCCGCGCCCTGAACCAGGCGGGGCTGCGCAGTGTTCCGTCACTGCGCTATCTGCAGGACCGGCCTCACTTCACGCGTCATGAATACCTCGCCTCGGGCGACGAGCCCGAGGACGTCGGTCCCGGCGGTGGCTTCATGTGGGACGGCCGAGCCGACGCTCTGGCGGCACAGGCGCTCATTCCGCTGCTCGATGCGCGGGAGATGGCCAATCGCGATGTGCACGAGCTGGCGACGCGGCTGCGTGCCAGTGGCGAGGCCGGTCAGTTTCGCCTGCTCTATGGGCCGCGGGCGCTGCGCGATGACCGGCAGGCGGCCGCGCGGGCTGCCAAGGCCATCACCCACTTCGAACTCGATGATGCGAGCTTTCACCCCTATGACAGCCGCTACGACGCCTATCTGCGAGGTACGCGCAGCCTGAGCGCGCAGGAGCTGCGCGGCCTGGCGCTCTTCGAATCCGCGGACAAGGGCAACTGCGCCGAATGTCATCCCGATGCCCCCGGGCCGCAAGGCGCGCCGCCCGCATTCTCTGACTATCGGTTTGTGGCCCTAGGGGTGCCGCGCAATCCGGAATTGCCGGCCAATCGGGACGCCGACTTCTACGATCTTGGACTTTGCGGACCGCTGCGCCGCGACCTGGTGCAGGAGAGCAGCGAGTACTGCGGGCTGTTCAAGACGCCAACGTTGCGAAATGTCGCCCTGCGCGAGCACTTCTTTCATAACGCACGCTTTACGACGCTTGAACAGGTCCTCGAGTTCTACGTGCAGCGCGACCTGGCGCCGGAGCGCTGGTACCCGACGCAGGCCGGCCGCGCCGAGCTGTACGATGATTTGCCGCCGGCCGATCGCGCCAACGTGGATCGCACCGATCCACCCTTCGATCGCCGGGCAGGAGAGCCGCCGGCGCTGAATGCAGCGGAGATCGCGGATCTGATCGCGTTCCTCAGGACGTTGACTGACCGCAGCTGATTGGCGCGGGAGCAAACGCTATGCTATGCGCAGCGGCGATCAGTCCGATCAGGGAAGTGTGAGAATGAAAACGAAAAATCACTTGTTTGCGGTGCTCGTGCTCAGCCTGCCCTGCGCAGCGATTGCGCAAGAAGCGGCTTACCAGGGGCTCGAGAATCAGCTTGCCAACCTCTATCGCCTTTCGAGCGCGAGGACGCTGTCGATCAGTCCGGAAAATCCGACCGGGGAGCCCGGCAAGGGTGGGATGGCGACGGATGGCCTCGGTGCGAGGGCTTCAAGCGAATTAGGACAGGGATGGAAAGTCAGTCCGGCCGTGAGTCTTGCGGCTGGGAAGACCTATACCGTTGCCGAGATCAACGGCTCTGGCGCCATTGAGCACATCTGGATGACGCCCACAGGCAACTGGCGGCTGTCGATCTTGCGCATGTATTGGGATGACGAGAAGGAGCCGTCCGTGGAGGTCCCGCTGGGCGATTTTTTCGCGATGGGCTGGGGCAAGTACGCCCGCCTCTCCTCCCTCGCCATCTGCGTGAATCCCGGGAGTGCCTTTAATTCCTATTGGTCGATGCCCTTCAGGCGCAAGGCCAGAATCACGATTGAAAACCTCGATGACCAGCCGGTGGTGCTCTATTACCAGGTGGATTACTCGCTGGCGAGCGTGCCCAAAGACGCGGCCTACTTCCACGCTCAATTCCGCAGAGTCAACCCCCTACCCTACAAACAGGTCTACACCATAGTCGACGGCATTCATGGCAAGGGCCAATACGTTGGTACCTACCTGGCCGTGGGAGTGCACAACAACGGTTGGTGGGGCGAGGGGGAGATCAAGTTCTACATGGATGGGGACAAGGAATTCCCCACCATCAATGGGACCGGCACGGAGGATTATTTTAACGGCTCGTATGATTTCGATAATCCGGAGACGAAGCAGTATGAAGAGTTCACAACCCCCTACTCCGGCCTGGTTCAAGTCATCAAACCGGATGGGCACTACCAGTCGCAGCAACGATTCGGTTTGTATCGCTGGCACATCGTGGATCCAATTCGCTTCGATTCGGAGTTGCGCGTGACCATCCAGGCGCTGGGCTGGCGCGCCAACAGAAAATATCTTCCGCTGACCGACGATATTTCCTCAGTCGCATTCTGGTACCAGACCGAGCCTCACGCTGCTTTCCCGAAGTTTCCCGGCAGAGAGCAGCTGGAGATTGATTAATGTGCGCCGGGGCGAGCCCACCGGCTGCGCTATCAGGGCAGAGTAATCATCAGGATCGAGTTTTCCACGGCATCGTTGATGATCAGCTGCTGCAGTGGGCCCGGCAATACAGCCACCGCGGGCTGATTCAGTGAAGCCGGCAGCGTTCCGGACACCACACTGAAGGACAGCGGGGCACCGGGCGGTGCGCCGGCAATAGTGGGGACCTGACTTTAGCCGGTTTGCGCGCGTCGCCGCTGCTGCGGCCGGCGCAGCAGCGCCGTGCGAGCCTGCCATTGCTCGTGCGGCGCGAGCGGCTCGAGCCACTGAACCTCTCCGCTGCTGTAGCTCGCAACGGCTGCCCCATCTCGCAGCAGCAACCGATTGCCGGCGAGCGCAGCGACGCGCGCACCGGGAATTACGATGCCGACCAGATTCAACGGATCGGCCGCGCTCAGGCTCACGTAGGCGCCATCGCCCGCGCGCTTGCGCACCGCTCGCAACGCGCCCACGGCATCAGCCAGCGCGTACTGCTCACCGCTGACGCCCGCGACGAAGCGCCCACCTCGGATGTGTCCCTGGGCCTCGAGCCGACGATAAGCGCGCAGCAGCTGAAACCACGGTGGCAACCACGCCGGCTCGCGCAACAGCAAACGCCGGAACACCACGCCGTAACGACGCAGCAGGAGCATTGCAATTTGCTCGGCGGCCTCGCTCGAGACCGTCGCCGCAGCAGCATCGGACTCGCGCCGCACGAGACTCCAGCGCCCCGCTTCGGTCAAGCCCAGTGCCGTCGCGGGTCGGCCGCGCGCGAGCTTGCGCCGCCGCTCGAGCGGTGCCAGCAGTGCCCGCAGGCCGCCGAAGCTATCGGAGGTCACTACGCCTGCGGCCACGAGCTCCGCGAGTGCGCTCTCGGACTGCGCTTGCAGCAGGCCGCTGCCCTGTTGCATCTCATCGAAGAATGAGGCGCCATGAAGCGCGAGGTAGTGCGCGAGCACTTGTGCGGCCGATGACAGCTGCGAGCTGGGCGCTGCTGTGGCCGAAAGCTGTTGCCAGAGCGTACGCCGCCGCCGCGTCAGCAGTGCCATCGGCGTGGCACGCACGGGCCCCGCGCTCGCAGCCTGCGGCGACTCGAGCCGTGCCCAGTAGGTGCGGCCGGCGAGGCACAGACTGTCGAGCCAGGCGGGTTCGTAGTTGTGCAGACGCGAGGGCAGCAGATCGCTCTCCCAGGCCGCGGCGGGCGTCTCGAAGCCCTCGAGCTGTTCGAGCACCGCTTCGAGACTGGCCGCGCCCTCAGGTCGTGGCGCGCGCGTGACCCCCTGCCACTCGAGCAGGAAGCGCATGAAGTCAGCGCTCGTGACCGGCTCGATCGCCTCGCGCAGCGCCTTGAGGGTATAACGGTGGATGCGCGCGAGCAGCCGCCGCTCGCACCACTCCACGCCCTGCGCGAGCGGGGTGAACTGTCCGCGCAACACAAAGCCCTCGGCTTCAAGCGCCGCAAGACCGGTCTCGACGCGACTTTCCGGCACCGCCAGGACCTGCGCGAGTGCGGCGGCGCTCGTCGGGCCGAGCGCCTGAAGCCGCCCGCGCAGCAGCTCTTTGAGTGCAAGCTCCGTGTCCCACTCGCGGCTCGCGTACTCGGCCGGCACCTTGAGTGCCGGGTCAGCGAGCGCTTCGCGGTGCAGTGCGTGCAGCATCGGCAGCATCTCGGCACACACCCAGAATGGATCGCTGTGCGCGGGCAGGTAGAGCCGCGTCGCGCGCTGTTGCTCGCGCAGCGCCTCAAAGTACTCACCCAAGCCCGCGGCACGTGCCTCGGCCTCGCTCATCACCCCAAGCAGCATCAGGGCGTCGTGCAGCTCGTCGGGACTCTCTGGGGCCGGCCACGCCTCGGCGCGCACGGCGTCGATGGCCGCGAGGTCCAGTCGCCCGAACTGCGCCGCGATCTGCGGATCGAGCCAGCGCCGCTGCGCGACGGCTTGCGTACGACGCTCCTCGAGCGGCGCGTCGTCCAAATAGGTATAGGGACGCGCGGAGAGAATCTCAGCCGCGAGCGGGGAGGCCTGCGGCAGATCACGCGTGCACACCTGCACCGTGCCCGCCTCAATCCCCTGGAGCAGCTCGTTGAGTCCGTCGAAGTCCATCGCCTCGTGCAAGCAATCGTGCAGCGTCTGGCGCACCAGCGGATGATCCGGGATCTCACGCTCGCCACTCAGATTCTCGGCACAGGCGAGCTGATCGGGAAATATCACGCTGATCAGATCTTCGGCGGCCATGCGCTGCAGCGGCGCAGGAGTCTTCTTGCCGCCTCTGAAGCGCTTGATCGCGAGTGCGATGGTGGCGTTCCAGCGCCAGCGCGTGGCGAACAGCGGCGCATCGAGCAGCGCCTGCACCAGTACGCTCCTGGCGCTGGCGCTGTTCAGGAAGCGCGGCAGCTGCTCGAGTGCAAAGCTGTGGGTTTCCCCGAGTGACAGCACGATCGCATCCTCGTTCGCGGCCGCCTGCAGCTCGAAGTTGAACGCGCGGCAAAAGCGCTTGCGCAGCGTCAGACCGAGCGCGCGATTGATGCGGCTGCCGAGCGGCGCGTGAATCACGAGGTGCATGTCGCCGGCCTCGTCGAAGAAGCGCTCGAACACCAGCCGCTCGCGAGTCGGCAGCACGCCAAGCACCGCCTTGCTCGAGGCCAGATACTCCACGATCTGGCGCGCCGCCTCGAGCGGCCACGCGTGGCGCAGCGCCAAGCGCTCGGCACAGTGCTCGAGATTCGCCGCGTCGAACTGCGTCACGGCCTCATCAACTTCGGCTCGCAGCGCCGAGACTGCCAGCGAGAGCTCCGGCGTACGCGCCGGAGCCTCGCCGAGCCAGAACGGCATGCTCGGAGGCTGGCCGCGCGCATCCTCGACGCGCACGCGTCCGGCCTCGACCCGCAGGATGCGATACGAGTGGTTGCCGAGCTGGAACACGTCGCCGGCAAGACTCTCGACCGCAAAGTCCTCGTTCAGAGTACCGATGAAGGTGCCGCTCGGCTCGAGCACAACCTGATAGTCGGCGTTGTCGGGAATGGCCCCGCCGCAGGTGATCGCGGTCAGGCGCGCGCCGCGACGCGCACGCAGCCGGCCATTGACCGCGTCGCGATGCAGGTAGGCGCTCTGACGTCCGCGGCGGGTCGCAACCCCATCGGCGAGCATGAGTACCACGGCATCGAAGTCAGCGCGCGTGAGATGCCGATAAGGCCAGGCGCGGCGCACGAGCTCGAACAGCGCCTGCTCGCTCCACTCGCGCGCGCTGACCTCAGCCACGAGCTGCTGCGCGAGCACATCGAGCGGTTGCGCGGGCAGTGTCAACGCATCGAGCTCACCGGCGCGCACGGCGTTGAGCAGCGCCGCGCACTCGATAAGCTCATCGCGACTGAGCGGCACGATGCGCCCGCGCGGCACTCCGTCCACGGCGTGATTCGCGCGACCAACGCGTTGCAGAAAAGTAGAGATTGAATGCGGACTGCCCAACTGCACGACCAGCTCCACCTCGCCGATGTCGATGCCGAGCTCGAGCGACGCGGTGGCCACCAGTGCGCGCAGCTGCCCGCCCTTGAGACGCCGCTCGGCATCGAGCCGTTGCTCCTTCGCGAGACTGCCGTGATGCGCCGCGACGTACTGCTCACCGATGCGCTCGCTCAGGTGACGCGTGACGCGCTCGACCATGCGCCGCGTATTGGCAAACACGAGCGTCGTGCGGTGCTCGCGGATTAACTGTGCGAGACGGTCGTAGAGGTGCTCCCAGACGTCGTTGGACATCACCGCTTCAAGCGGCGCATCGGGCAGAAGCAGCGCCAGATCGCGCTCCCGGACGTGGCCGCTGTCGATGATCACGCACGGCCGCGCGCCGGTGAGAAAGTCGGCGACGAGTGCGATCGGCTTCTGCGTTGCCGACAGTCCAATGCGCTGTACCGATCGGCCGCACAGCTCGCTGAGGCGCTCGAGCGTGAGCGCGAGGTGAGCCCCGCGTTTGCTCGACGCCACGGCGTGCACCTCATCGACGATCACCGAGCGCACGCTCGAGAGCATGCGCCGGCCCGACTCGCTCGTGACCAGGAGGTAGAGCGATTCGGGTGTGGTTACCAGGATGTGCGGGGCCGAGCGGCGCATCGCTGCGCGCTCGCTTGCCGGCGTGTCGCCGGTGCGCACCTGGGTACGAATCGGCGCCTCGGGCAGGCCCAGGACGCGCAGCTGCTCCTGGATTCCCGCGAGGGGCTGCTCGAGGTTGCGCTGGATGTCGTTCGAGAGCGCCTTGAGCGGCGAGACGTAGACGATCTGGGTGCCTTCGGGCAGCTCGCTCGCGACCGCCTCGCGCACCAGTCGATCGATAGCGGCCAGGAAAGCCGCGAGCGTCTTGCCCGAGCCGGTCGGCGCGGCGATCAGCGCGTGCTGGCCGCTGGCGATAGCGGGCCAGGCGGCCAGTTGCGGCGCCGTGGGCGCTGCAAACTGCGCGCTGAACCAGCGCGCGACCGCGGGGTGGAAGTCTTCAAGCATGGATGACTGAGTTTACGCCGTACGCGCCAATTGCGGCAGGGGGGCCGTAGTGGCGTAGTGCCATACATCGCTTGAGTTTATCCCCCGTTTGCGGCTTGAATGACTGCCGCGAGTGGCCGTCGACCGTGGGCGCGGCATTTCAGTGATGGGCTATGAGGGTACAAATTGAAGCTCTCACCTCGAACGCGATCCGCTTGTCGGCTGCGGCGCCTGCGTCGAGCGGAGCTGCCAGTGGATACGGTGGAGTTGGCGCGCTATTTGATTGGCAAGGTCGTGGTCCATGACACAGACTCGGGCAGGCTAAGCGGGCGTATTGTCGAGACGGAAGCTTATCCGGTCGGTGATGCAGCCGGACATGCATTTCGTGGCAAGACGCCGCGCAATCGAATTCTCTTTCTGGAGCGAGGGCACGCCTATGTGTATCTCAACTATGGGATATCGTTCCTTTTGAATGTGACGAGCGAGCTGGCCGGGGTGGGTGGCGGAGTTCTACTGCGTGCCATCGAGCCGCTGGAGGGCATCGACGCAATGATGGCTGCTTCTGGGGCCACGATACGGCTGGCCGACCTCGGCAAAGGCCCAGGGCGATTGACTAAGGCATTGCGGGTTGACCTTACGCAGAACGGATCGGACCTGTGCGCTGCCGGCTCGCTGTGGTTGGCCGCGACCGGGCAAGGGATTGGCAGGATTGGCAAAAGCGCTCGCATCGGTATCACACGCGATGCCGATCGGCTGTTGCGCTTTTACGAACGCGGTAATGCTCACGTGAGCGGCGCTAAGAAGCTGCGCCAATAGCCAGCTCAAGCGCCTCCACGTCAAGCACCTCTAATCAGGCGCTCGGCGGTATGTTCGCGTTGAGGCGGAATAGATTGCTGGGATCGTACTGCTTCTTCAGTTGCGCCAGGCGCGTACGATTCACGCCAAAGTTATCCTCTACGGCTTTCTGATCCGCCACGTTCAGATTGACGTAAAAGCCGCTCGTGAAGCGACTGAGTCTGTCCCAGGCAGCGTGAATCTTGGCGCGATTGCGCTCATTGTCTGCCGAGTCTTTCCAGCCGACTTCTATTCCCATCTGAAACAGCTCGCTGCGGTGGGCAAGGGCCGTAGCTGTCGGCGCCAAATCGGCAATGGCGCCGCCGCAATGCATCAGTCCGACACCCCCGAGAGCAGCTATCCCCAGGTCGCTCAGAAGCGTGTCTGCGAGCGCCGGAGAAAACTCAGCGACAAGGCCGCCTTTTACATAGTTGTTTTCGTCCGAAAGCGTAGACCCATCGAAGCGCTGTTGCAGCGTCACGTAGTCCCAAATCCGAACATTGTCCCGGCGCGGCTTGATTGCCGTTCGTAAAGGCTCAAGCACCTTATCGCAGGCGCTTGGATCTCCGACAAAGAAGACGCTGAGCACCGGGTAGCGCGCTCCGGCTTCATCGGTGGCGATAGACAAGCCGAGCTCCAGCTCGCGGGGCGCACGTGCCGCGAACTGGCCGTAATACTCAAGAACGTTGCGGGCCTGGGCGGGTGCGTATGTCAGGTTGCCTGACATCACTGAAGGCGCCACCGGGTGCAGTCGGAACTCGAACGAACTGACTACGCCGAAATTGCCGCCACCCCCATGTAGTGCCCAGAACAAATCGGGGTTTTCCTGGGCGCTTGCGTGTAATAGCCGCGCATCGGCGGTAATGAGATCCGCTGACAGCAGATTGTCACATGCCAGCGCGTACAGTCTCGAAAGCCTGCCGTAGCCGCCACTGAGTGTAAGGCCTGCGACTCCGGTGTGAGAGACTCGGCCCATTGGCGTTGCCAGCCCATACTGCTGCGCCTCCCAATCCAGATCGCCATTCCAGGCTCCACCCGCGACACGTGCAATCTTCGCCTGCGGGTCTACTCTGACGCCGCGCATTGCCGAAAGGTCGATGACCAGTCCCCCGTTGCAGGTGGAATAACCGGGAAAACTGTGGCCACCGCCGCGTACGGCCACGAGCAGCTCACGCTCACGCGCAAATGCGACAGCTCGCGCGACATCCGCCGCGCCGGAGCAACGCGCAATCAACGCGGGCCGATGATCGATCATCTTGTTCCATATGCGCCGAGCCTGTTCGTAATCGGGGTCGTCTGGGGTCAGTACCCGACCGCGCAAACTTGCCGCAAAGGCCTTCACGACGGCTGCGGGGATCACCGTTTGCCCACCCGCGAGCGTGACCGCCTCCAGGTCGCGGTCGCCTGACACCGGTGATTCGGCGGCGAAGAGCCGCGTAAAGACAGCCGGCGAGGCGACAGCTGCGCTGGCCATCATGGTCAACTTACACAGGTCGCGTCGCTTCATATTCGTTGCACTGCGTGATTCATGAGCTTTTCTTTAACTATTGTGGCTCGCCCCGAACTATCGTACACCGGCCAACGACGTCGGGTCACCGGCAACTCCGAGTCAATGACGCCCCTCGGCACTTAGCGAGTCTTTAGCTCGCTCCGACATATGCGATCCAACAGTTCTGGAAACCCGATGCCGGCAGCTTTTGCGGACTGTGGCAGCAGGCTGGTTGCCGTCATGCCTGGAAGTGAATTCGCTTCGAGGCACCAAAAATGTCCTTCGGCATCCCGCCGGAAGTCGATGCGGCTATAGGCACCGAGTTTCAATACGGCGTGGGCGCGCAGGGCGTATGTCTGTATCAGTTCCGAATCCAACGCGCTGATATCGGCCGGAAATACTTCCCGTGCACCGCCGATCTGGTACTTGGACTGATAATCGAACACTTCGCCAGAAGTGATGATCTCACCCACGGGTAACGCCGCACCGTCGAGCACGCCGACAGTAAATTCGCGTCCCTCAACAAACCGTTCCAGGACTACCTCCGTGTCATACCGCAGCGCGTAGTCCATCGCAGCTTGCAACTGTGTCGGCTCGCGAACCACGCTCAGTCCGACGGTAGAGCCTTGCTTATTGGGCTTTACGACTACGGGCCAACCAAGAGTCCCCTGCACCGTATCGCTTGTGCTTGGGGCCATCAGCCAATCGGGCGTTGGTACATCGGCGCTGCGAAACAGTCGTTTGCTCAAGTCCTTGTCCATCGCGACGGCGCTCGCGATGTGATTGCTGCCGGTGTAAGCCAAGCCAGCAAGATCAAGCATTGCCTGAATCCGGCCATCTTCGCCCGCGCCACCATGCAGTGCCAGAAACACGACATCCACTTCATGAATATCGAACGCGCCAGGTGAGAGCGCGATAGCTCGTCCCCGTACACGAGCAATCTCGCTATCCGATGGCGGCTTTGGGGCGATGCCCGCCGATAGCAACCGTCGCTCATCCGCCGAGGCTAAGCGCCCGGTCGCAGTATCAATCGCGAATACCTCATGGCCGAGGCTGCGCAAAGCTGGAATGATCTGCGCGGCGCTCGCAATGGAGACATCGCGTTCTTCACTGGTTCCACCGAAAAGTACAGCGACCTTCACAGGCTCGTGTCTCTACTGACGAGGTGATGCCGGCTCCGACAACAGCCGAACACCCCTATTATGCCGTCACGGCGTTGAACCAGGCATCCCAGGCAGCTTGGGGTCGAATCTCACGATTGCTTCGCGGTACTGTACGACAATGCATCTTGTTCATCCGGCTGAGGAACATCTCGCGAGCTACATCGCAGCGCTGGAGCGAGGATGGTCTGCCGATAACGTTCGTGGTGCGGTAGCTGCCCAGGAAGAACTTGAGCGCCTCAGGACCGACGCCACGACGTTTCTTAGGCTCATGGACGACCGAGAGGCGAAAGGTCCACTCGTCAAATTACCGGACGGGTCCATGGTGACCCGACTGCCCGGGTTCCATCGATGGCTATGGGACGGCGAGTTCGCCGGAAGTATCAGTTTACGCTGGCGAGTCGGCACTACCGATCTGCCGCCGCATTGTCTCGGCCATGTTGGCTACGGTGTGGTCCCCTGGAAGCGAAGGCGCGGCTATGCCACCGCCGCACTGCGCTTGCTGCTGCCGGAAGCAAAAGCGGTGGGTCTGCCGTTCATCGAAGTAACCACAGACCCGGACAATGTGGCTTCGCAGAGAGTCATAGAAGCCGCTGGTGGAGTACTTTACGAGCGGTTCACCAAGCCGCCGCAGTTTGGCAGCGTGCCGGGTCTGAGATATCGCATCGTTGTGAAATGACACCTGGTCGTCGGTCGGTCAGTGCGGGTCCTGGCGGAGAAAACCTTCGCTCGTCCCATGGCGGATGCCGTCAAAGTTCGGAGTTGGCGCTGGAGGTTACTGATCTGCGTAGAGCTTGACCAGCCGATACAAAAACGTCCGACCCTCATAAACCGACTGCACACGGACGCGCTCGTTGAGCCCATGAATGTGCCCGCCATCGGGGTCAGTAAAGATGCCGGTGACCCCATAGGTTGGTATGCCCGCAGGATTCATGAATTGTGCGTCCGACGCGCCAGGCTCCAGGGCCGGTACTACCGGTATTCCGGGCCACAGCTCGTGCGCCACTTTCTCGATGGGGTCCATTATCTGCCGTGTCAAAGGCGCCGGTGTCGCAATCGGCCCCCGAATCTCTGGAATGGTGACCGAAACCTTAGGGTCGTCGACAATTGCTGCCAGTTGCGCCTGAACGGCATCGCGCGTGTCACCCGGAAAGATGCGGCAATTGATATTAGCAGTGGCCCGTTGCGGTAACGCGTTTGTCGCGTGACCAGCGACGAGCATCGTCGCGACACACGTCGTGCGCAGCATGGCGTGCCAGTTTTGATCCTTGTCGAGTATAGCGACCGAGGCGCCATCCTGCGGATTCTTCACCACGGCGGTCATGGCCGCGCCAGCCTCGCCGCCGACAATCTTAGACATGCCGGTGAAATAGGCGCGGTTCGCATCGTCCAGTTCGACCGGAAATTCGAAACGGCTTATCCGATCGACCGCCCGCACCAGGTGATAGATGGCATTGTCTGGTACCGGTCGCGAGCTATGGCCACCGGGATTGGTTGCCTCCAGCACAAAATTCTGGGATGTCTTCTCAGCCGCAAGAATCCCCAGAGCGATGCGATGACCTTGCGCGTCCAGATCGCCGTCAACGCCCTCAGTCAAAGCCAATTCCGCGTCGATAGCGTCTCGTGCATTCTTAGTCAGCCATCCGGCACCATTCAGTGCACTATTGGTCTCCTCGCCACATGTCAGCGCCATCTTTATTGTCCGCTTGGGGCGAAAGCCCTCTTCACGGTAGCGGATCAGATTATCGACCCAGATTGCCGCCTGGGCCTTCATGTCGCTCGTTCCGCGGCCGTAGAAGTAGCCGTCCTCCTCTATCAAGGTAAACGGGTCACGTGTCCAGTCCTCGCGCTTGGCCTCGACCACATCTATGTGGGCAAGCATCAGAATAGCCTTGGCCTTGGAGTCGGATCCGTGAAGCACCGCTAGGAGCCCACCCTCCTTCGGATGTCCTTCGGGGACGAACACCCGCAGATCCCCATCAGGATAACCGGCGCTCTTGAGTCGAGCCGCCATGCGTTGCGCTGCCAGAGTGCAGTCCCCGACTGAAAGAGTGGTGTTTGTCTCTACGAGTTCCTTATAGATTTCTCGAAACCGTTGCAGTCCTTCAGAGTCTGTGGCGGCTTGCGCCGATACCCCTTCGCAAAGATTCGCAATCAAGAATACTGCTAAAAATAACGTGCTGATGCGTCCCATATCCATCCCTTCGTGGTCACCCAAATCTGACGCTGCCAGTCCTACTGCCAACAGTTCAGTCTAGCCGAATCATTCGCCACGGAACGCCCGGAAGGCAATCGACAGTCGCTGACCGGCCAGGAGCGCAAGATCGGCCCTCCCGAAATGCCCGCCGCGAAGCGGCCGTTCCGACCGGCTACCCCGAGATTATTGCCAACGCAGAGCGCATCCGCGAACATGAAAGAACGCCTGGGGGGGACGAACGTGGCGGCAAGCGATGGAGTCGAAGGGATAGTCGGAGCCGAAGGCGAAGGCGGCGAATCCCAATCCGGCATCGCCCAGGCCGATGCCGTTGCAATGGCGATTGCAATCGATCAGGCGCGCCATGATCCAGAGTTGAGCCGCAGGATTGGCCACTACGTCGAAAAGCAATCTGAACTCGTACACGTCCAGATCAGGCATCTCGACGAGGAGAGATGTCTGGCGATTGAGGCCGCCAAGCGTAAGCGCTATGGGGACCGGATTCGCAATGGACTTCTCACAGGCGGCGCACTCATCGCGTGCAGCGTTGTTGTCGGCTTCGCAATCATGGTATGGGATGCCGCGCACGATACCGGATTGGTAATCGAATCTTTTGCGGTACCACCTGACCTGGCGCAGAACGGAATGACGGGTCAGGTCGTGGCAAATCAATTGCTCGACGAGATTGCCGACATCCAGATCAGCGCCGACACGCCGAGGCCTGCTGCCAGTTATGCGAGTAACTGGGGCAACGACCTCAAGGTGGAGATCCCTGAGACGGGAGTATCTATCGGCGAACTCGATCGGTTCCTACGAGCCAAGCTCGGGCATATCACGCGAATCAACGGGGCGATCTATCGATCATCCGATGGACTGACCGTGGTGGCGCGCGCTGGCGATGTTTCCAACATAGTCATAGCCGGCCGGGAGCAAGATCTCGACGCGCTGCTGCGCGAGACCGCCGAGGTAATCTACCGTCGCACCCAGCCTTACCGCTATGCTGTGTGGTTGACACGCCATGATCGATTGGATGAAGCGATGCAGGTCATGCGCCAGCTATTAAGCGTCGGTGACTCTACAGATCGATTGTTTGCCTTGAGTGGGCTCGGCTCATTCACTACGAACGCCCCGGAGGCCCGCTCCTTATTGCGATTTGCGCTGCAACTCCAACCCACGTTTATACAACCCTGGGTTGATCTGGCCCATGTGGAAGAGCAGTCCGGACATGACGAGGCAGCGCTTGCCGCGGCCAAGAAAGCTACGGAGTTGTTGGGCAGCGCAGGCGCGGCGACGCAGATTTCGCGCGAGTGGCTGCTGGGCGACGCGCACAATGCCAGGGCTGTGGCGCAGACCATGTTGGGTAATTACCTCGCGGCTGCCGCGGAGATGGATGCCTGGGCCGATCAAGCACCTCAACCTGTGCGCCGGTTTCTCGCCCGGCGGCGCAGTGCAGTCGCGCTGGTGCGGGCGCATGACCTTGGACCCGGCATCCTCGGATTTGGTGTCACGTCCACGACCTGGGATGCGCCACTTGCTGGCGGAGCGAACGGCGACAGAACCTATGTGTTGGGTGTTCTGGCCGCCGTCGAGCAGGGCGATTGGGGTCAGGTGGTGAAGGAGGCGGAGCGATTGAAGGCGCTGCATTTGCCGCCTGGCACTCAACAGACATTTCCGGCCCTGCTTGATCCGACACTCGCCGAGGCCTACGCGCGCACTGACAGATCATCCGAGGCCGACGCACTGCTCAACTCTATTCCGCTCGATGTTTATGATGGCTGGCGCGCCCGTGGCCGGATCGCCGCGTTTCGGAACGACTACACGAATGCTGAACATGCCTTCGCCGAGGCGGTCCGTCAGGCGCCCTCGATACCACGCGCTTACAAGGACTGGGGTGACCTGCTGGTCTTGCAGGGTGATGCGGCCGGGGCGATTGCCAGATACACGGAAGCGAATAAGCGGGGCTCCCACTGGGCGGATCCGCTGAAGGCGTGGGGCGATGTACTCGTGAAGCAAGGCAAGACCAAAGAGGCGCTCGCGAAGTACGACGAGGCACTGAAGTACGCGCCGAACTGGAAGCAGCTCCAGGAGGCTCGCGAGACACTGGCCAAGCAGAAAACCTAGACAGACAGTCAGTTGCGTCGCTCATCCAAGCCTTTTAGCATCAATCGGGGGAATAATAATTCTGTTTCCAGGAACAACGGAAAACTATGGAGCATGTCATGGCAGCACTTTCCATTCATCCATCAGTAGACAACGGTGTTAAAGCGGGCACGACGAATTTCTCCGGCGGTACGCTTACATGCAAGTGCGCACAGAATGCCGTCGAGGTAGCAGTGAGCTCGCAATCCGCGCACAATCATGTCTGCGGTTGCACTAAATGCTGGAAGCCGAAGGGAGCGCTGTTTTCGATGGTCGCTGTGGTACCGCGCGACAAACTGCGCGTCACTAAGAATGCCGACAAGCTGTCTGTGGTGGATCCCAAAGCCACAATTCAGCGCCACGCTTGCAAGGGATGTGGCGTTCACATGTACGGCCGCATCGAGAATGACAAGCATCCATTCTATGGTCTGGATTTCATCCATACCGAGCTGTCGGCTCAAAGCGGCTGGTCGGCACCGGAGTTCGCAGCCTTTGTGTCCTCGATCATCGAGTGCGGCGCGGATCCGGCGCAGATGGGCGCGGTGCGCAAGCGACTCAACGAGCTCAGACTCGAACCGTACGATGCGCTGTCGCCTCCACTGATGGATTTCATCGCGACCCATATCGCCAAGGCTTCCGGCGCGCTCAAGCATTAGGTCAACCGCATAGACGACCAACTCCGGTCGGTGCCGGTAACTAAAAGGCTTACCCGAGAGCGGTCCTTTGTGGCAGCCGATGGTTTGGCGATTTTAGACGGGTCTGCGAAATCGAAATACAACCTGATCCGTCTTTCCTCGGACCACCGGATCGAATACGGAGCGCTTGTGATCGTCACCGCCATTGCGCAGCACAGCGCTTTGCGCCTCCAAAATGAAGCCGGCCGCCTCGATCTCCCTCTGCATGCGCATCGGGTCAATGCGATGCAAGGTTTCGGTATCCCGCAGCCCCGACCCGGACTCATGAAGTCGATACTCGAGGCGAGCTTTCGCTGCGAGTGCCGCCGATTGGAGGACTGCGAACGTTTGGTCACCGCCAAGAAGCAATGTTCCACAGGTTCCGTTCAGACCAGGGTGAACACATCAGAGAATCTGCTGCAGCGTCTGCGCAAGAAGCGATGACCGATTACGAGCGTGGAGGGCATCGGTGGATGGATTAACCTTGTTCGGCCTTTTCGCGGTCACGGCAATGTTGACGACATATGCGCTTGAAGATCGGAGCCATTGGTTCATCCTCGCATTCGCCGCTGCCTGTGGATTCGGCTCGATCTATGGCTTTCTGCAAGGCGCATGGCCCTTCGGACTGGTAGAGGCCATCTGGGCGATCGTCGCCCTGCGTCGTTGGTACCGGAAAAAGCAAAACTGAGATGTTATCGGCCTGCCAGACAGCTGACATTCGCGACGAGCGGCAACGGGGTCAGCAGGAAACGCTATAGCTGACGGACCTGAGCCGGAACGCCCATAGCGCATTCCAGCGCGTCTCGGTCCCATCTACCGAGGTCGGCGGCGGCCGCATAGGTGCTCGACAGAAAGTCCAGCAATAGGGCGTCAGGGTCTACCGCGTGCCGAACGAAATCATATGGCAGGATAAATTCCCCGAGAGCTGCATCGAAGTGAGCACCTTCGGTTGCGGATTGAAAGCGGAAGCCTGGCGGCTGAGGATAGGCATAAGAGTAGAACGCGGCCTGTGGAAAGGCCTCGTTGCCAGGCCAGAACCCCGCGCTGCTCACTTCGTGCGAATACGCTTCCCGCACCACGGCATCTGCAAGGCCGGGCACGCCACCCGCATGGAGCGGAGCCCGCCGTCCCGAAAACCGTGTAACCGCCAGATCGAAACCGCCCCAGAAGAAATGGACCGGGCTCGCCTTTCCAAGAAAGCCACTTCGAAATAGCTTAAAGACGCGGTCGACTTGGATGAGAGCGCGCCAGAACCGATAGGCGGCAGCGGCGTCATAAGTCGCATGGCTTTGGTCCTGCGAGAAGCGGATGGGATTGGGCACCTCGCTCGGCATCTCGTATATGCTTACCGCAATTCCAATGCCCTCCAGTAGATCGATCGTTCGGTCATGGAATTCAGCAACCGCTTGTGCCTTCAGCGGAACCGTGCGCCTCTTACCCGCACTGGTTCTGGCTACCAGATGGTGACTGACGAAATCGAACTCCAATTCCAGAATCTCATTACCGATGTGTATCGGCGATGTACCTAGCCCGCATGCCGTGACGTACAGCGGCACCTGCCAGCTGTGATTAAGCCAAGGCGTTAGCGTCAGGCGAATCTTCCCCACGATCTGCGTCCATAGCTGCAAGGTTGCAGCCGTATCACGCCAACTCGGGTAAGGCAGGTCGGGCCAAGACGCAGGACCAGGTCCAGGAGCGGCGTCTAACAGTGGATCTCGGGCCATGGGCTTTGAGGTTGTAGGCGGAAGGTGCGGCGGTTAGCTGCCGGGCGTAGACTCAACAGTGCGAAGAAGAAGAGTTTCCGTTTGATGATCCTGCCGTGCTACTCGGTCACGATGGCAACCCAAGGCATAGCCTTTTGGAGTAACCAATGGGAACGCGCAATCTTCGTTTGACCCTTGTGACGATTGGCATGGTTCTCATTTTGCCCGCGGCCGGCGCGATTATGATGCCCATGCTGCGTGCGGTCATCAACATCGACTCCGCACGACTCGCAGCGGTCGCGCAGCATTACCCAAACTTCACCGTCGAACAGCGGCTGGCGATGATGCGTGAGGTTCAAGCCGAATTACATCCCCTGTGGAAGAATCTATCGTGGTCTGCGCGTCTGGCGAGGGTCAGCATGTTCGCCGAGCGTTTCGTACAACGGCAAGCCGTGGGGGCAGCATCATCGTCGCCGGCAAACTTTCTGGGCAACCTTACGGTGATCACAGGCCCGTCGGGCCAGGCGATTGTGCTCCAGCGTCAGAGTAACTGTTCGCTATCGCTATACACCGGCACTTACACCTTCAGTCTGAATCCGACCATCCATATCGCCGGGACGACGGCAAACTACGAGCAGGTGCTGCACGCAGCCGCGGGGCTCTCGACTAAGGCCGATGTATTCGCCAACGGTTGTGTCGATCCGACGCTGGGGATCGGGTGGCGGCAAGCGGTTTATCTGGGCGAGACGACGCAGAGCCTGTATATGGGCGCCGCTGCGGGCTATGACACGATGGCCGCTAGCAACGTGCTCTACTACGGTACGGTCAATTCGACCACGCAGGCGGTGAATTCCTTCAACACAGACTCGTCCGATCCGGGGATCGCGGGAGTCGCGGCAGGCAACTTGAACGGCGACAACCTCGCGGACGTCGTGGGCATTGACTCCACGTCGGCAGCTATTAGTGTCTGGCTTGCCAACGCCAATGGGACGGTCAGCGTCCCAACCTCCTATGCCCTCCCGGGCAACACCACCGAAGCGGCGGTGATGGCAGACGTGAACGGCGACGGTAAGGTGGACGTCGTGGTGGCTACACGCAGTTCAGCCGGCCAGGAGGAGATCTCGGTACTGACCGGCAACGGCAATGGCACGCTGAACACCCCGCAGTCCTTCGCGGTGACCACGCCAACGACCACACAGCCCTACTACATCAACAATCTGATCGCGGCGGATCTGCGCGGCAACGGCAGTCTGGACATCGTGGGGTCCAACGGGCTCGTATTGCTGAACAACGGCAACGGTGTCTTTACGCCGGGCAGTTCCGCATTTGCACCAGAAATCGGCACGTCGGATCTCGGTCCCAACTTGGCAGCCGGCGACTTCAACAAGGACGGTAAGGTTGACTTGGCAGTGGGCAACGGGGTGGAAGTTCACATCTATCTGGGTAATGGCGATGGTACCTTCACGGCCGGCAGAAATTACACGTCGATTAATGACGTTGGATACCTGACGGCGACCGATCTGGATGGCGACGGCAATAGCGACCTCTACGTTGGAGTCGCGAACGGCGGGTTTTTCGGCGGTGACCAAGCCGGAGCGAGTCAGGCCTACGCGCTCATGGGCAATGGAGATGGCAGTTTCCAGGGCGCACCCGTTTTGCCCTTCGTCTACACCGGTAACAATCTGGCTGCTCTGACCAGTAACAAAATCCTCGATGCCGTGGGCGTGAATTCAAATGGGTCATTCACGTCTTACCTCGGCGACGGCAAGGGAGGATTCAGCGCCGCAGCGACACTGAGTGCATCACCCATTACGATCAACGGCGTCCCCTATACGGTCGCTAATATCGACACCTTTGCAATCGGCGATATTAATGGCGACGGGATTCCAGACCTGGCATACATTGGTATCGGAACCGATGGATTCAATGGTCCCGGGGACGCGCCCGGGATTTTCATCGCGTTGGGTAGTGGTCAGGGAGGATTCGCCACTCCCGCTTTCTATCCCGTTCCGAGCACTTTGGCGGCGGGGGATCTGGACATCAACTGGACCATCTCGAATCTGCATCTTGCGGACGTCAATAACGACGGCAAGGCGGATCTGATCTACAACTACTCGGATACAAGTTCCCACACCAGCACCATCTACTTCGGCACCGCGGTTCAACTCGGCAATGGGAACAGTACCTTCCAGATGCCGCAGCTGATCCCCTATCGTTCCGCTGCGTACTCGAGCGTATCGAATCCGACGGAAACCTCGTATGTCTCATTGATCACCGATCTCAATAAGGACGGCAAACTGGATCTGATCTTCATCGCCCAATCCTCAACAATCGACTTCACTCTTTCAACTTACGTGTCCACTATTCAGGTGGCGCTGGGCAACGGCAACGGTACCTTTTCCACTCCGACCACCGTTACCGGTCCTGGCATCATGGTGCAGAGTTTCACCGATGAGGCGCCCGCGTCGATCGCGGTCGGCGACATGAATGGGGACGGCATCCCCGATCTCATCGCATTGGGTGCATCGACCGGCACGTACGACGCGCAGGTGGCCGTCTCGCTGGGCAATGGCGACGGCACCTTCAAAGCGCCGATATTGACAACTTACTCCGCGCAGTATCTGAACAACGCCCAGGGGCTTGCGGTCGCTGACTTCAATGGCGACGGCAAGCTCGATGTGGCGCTCACCGACCCGTACGATCCTACCGGTAGTGGCATCTCGCTCGGCAACGGCGATGGCACACTGCAGACCGCCGGTGGCTCTTCCGAAACGCTGCCCAATCTGGCCATCAATCTTCAGGTGGGTGGTGCGACTGGGGCGTTCAATCTGAATGGGGGTCTGCCATCGCTGATCTCCGCGAATGTGGAATTGCTGAGTCAGTCAAGCTCCAGCACTGCCTCGCCCGATTTCAGCCTCAGCGCATCCAGCGCATCGGGTACCGTGACTCCCGGCCAGTCGGCGCAGACGACTCTGACACTCACGCCAAGCAATGGATTCGACGCGAGCGTGGCCTTGTCCTGTTCTGGCTTGCCGACCGGATCCACGTGCGCTTTCTCGTCCGCCTCCGTGACAGTCGATGGCAGTGCCGCCACGTCAACACTGACGATCTCCACCACCGCGAGTACGGCGATGAATTCGAGCGGCGGTTCACTTAATCCTCTGATACCGGGCGGCCTGCTGGTAGCCGGTATCTTCCTGCCAGTGGCTTGGCGCCGACGCCGGGAAAGTGCTCGTTTGAGCTACAGCGCGTTGCCTGTGTTGTTGCTGATCAGCGCCATAACGCTGCAAGCTTGTGGTGGCGGTGGTGGATCCAGCGCGTCCTCGGGCTCGGGCAGCGGCAGCGGCAGCGGATCGTCAAGCTCGAGTAGCAGCGGAAGCAGCTCCGGTGGCGGATCGACGGGAACTCCCGCAGGCACCTACACGGTGACAATTACCGCGACCGGCGGATCCACGACGCAGACGACGACCTATACGCTTACGGTAAGCTAGGGCTGATATAAGGCGCCGAGCCAACCAGCGTCATTGTGACGCTTCTTGACCCTTGGATTTATTTGGCGGAGAGGGTGAGATTTGAACTCACGAGCCCCGTGAAGGGCCTCCGGTTTTCAAGTCTTGGCATTCTCCGACAGCCAATTTCAAACACATAGAAACGCGGAGATTCATTGTCACCCAAAACGGCGCCAGGGCCTATTGCTGGTGGCATTCGAGGGGCGGTGGCAATGGAGTGGCAACGGAATCGCGCGCTGGCACCCGGCGACGCATCGCACTGGCGATACGCCTGCCGCTCGCAGCAAGTATGGCCCTGTAATCCGTCATTGGTGCAATGCGCTAGAGCTCTGCGGCAACAAATTCGCATCTGAAATTCTGTCGGAGTACCCTCGCCGCCACAGGTGCCTGTCACCAAAACGAAACTGAATCCACACCGGGAGAAGAATCAGACATGGACGTCAACGAAACAAAACTCAATGAGTTTCTTGGCAAGGCAGTCGGAGATCTTGGCGCTGCGATGAGCGCTACATTGATGCTGGTTGGAGATCGGCTCGGCTTATACAGAGAGCTTGCCAAGGGCCCCGTTACATCCTCGGACCTCGCAGAGCGAACGAACACGAACGAGCGTTACGTCCGCGAGTGGCTCGGTAATCAAGGCGCTGGCGGGTATGTGCAATTCGATGCGAAGACGAATGAATGGTCGTTGAGCCCGGAACAGGCCCTATGCCTCGCGGATCCTAACGGGCCGGTCGATATGCCGGGCGCCTACAACATTGTTGAAGCCACTTTTCATGCCTTGGGCCGCACTCTCGAGAATTTTCGGACAGGGAAGGGGATGGAATGGGGCGAGCACCATCCGTGTCTCTTCCATGGAACAGAGCGGTTCTTCCGTGCCGGCTATAACGCCAATCTCATCACCTCGTGGCTTCCAGCTCTAGATGGAGTCGTTGAAAAACTCAAGACTGGCGCGAAAGTGGCCGACGTCGGTTGCGGTCACGGTGCCAGTACAGTCCTCATGGCGAAAACATATCCAAACTCTAAGTTTATCGGGTACGACTATCACGCGGATTCAATTCGGACAGCCACTAAAAGGGCCACGGCAGCTGGCATTACGAACGCTCAGTTCGAGGTAGCCGATGCGGTGAGTTACCGGGACGGGTCATTTGATCTGATCGCATTTTTCGATTGCCTGCACGACATGGGAGATCCCGTTGGAGTGTCGCGCCACGCTCGCGGTGCACTTAAGAACGATGGCACGGCCATGATCGTCGAGCCGTTCGCGAACGACAATATTCAAGACAACCTGAATCCGGTCGGTCGAGTGATGTACGGGGCGTCGTCGCAGATCTGCGTACCGGTATCGCTAGCGCGCAATGGGCCCGCGCTTGGCGCGCAGGCGGGCGAGCGGCGATTACGTGAGGTGGTGGTGACTGGCGGCGGCTTTAGCCGATTTAGGCGCGCCACCGAGACCCCTTTTAATCTGGTGCTCGAAGCCCGCCCATAGATCTTCCCCGGGAGTGTTGAGGGGCGACGGCGCGACCTCGCCAGAAAAGCGCGACAGCGGCCACGCCTCGCCAATTGTTTGCCCTCAGAATGCCACTTGGTCGCCGCCTTTGAGCGACAGTATTTCACGCGCTTGGCTGGGCGTCGCGATCTCGAGGCCCAGTCCCTCGATGATTTGCCTCGCCCTCGTCACCTGTTCGGCATTGGATTGGGCGAGTTGGCCGGGCCCGATCCACAGCGAATCCTCGAGACCGACGCGCACATTGCCGCCCAATGCCGCGGCGATGGCCGCAACCGGCAGCTGGTTACGACCGGCACCAAGCACACTCCAGCGGTACTGATCGCCGAACAGCCGGTCGGCGGTTCGCTTCATGTGGGCGACATCCTCGCCATGGGCGCCGATACCACCCAATATGCCAAACACCGACTGGACAAAAAACGGCGGCTTGACGATGCCGCGATCGGCGAAATGGCGCAGCGTGTAAAGATGGCCGATGTCGTAGCATTCGATCTCGAAACGCGTGCCATTGGCCGAGCATGTCGTCAATATATATTCGATATCGGCAAAAGTGTTCTTGAACACGCGCTCTCGCGAGCCTTCCAGATAGTGTCGCTCCCAATCGTGCTTGAAATCCTTGAAGCGCTCGAGCATCGGGTAGAGGCCGAAATTCATGGTGCCCATGTTCAGCGATGCAATTTCCGGCTTGAAGGTTGCCGCCGGCCGCACGCGCTGCTCGATGGTCATGGTCGCAGCGCCCCCCGTCGTGATGTTGACGACGCAATCGGAGCGCTGCTTGATGATTTTGAGGAAAGGCGCGAAGGCTTCCGGGGTCTGGTCGGGGCGACCGTCTTTGGGATCGCGCGCATGCAAGTGCACGACGGCCGCGCCCGCTTCCGCGGCACCAATGGCGGCCTCGGCAATCTCCTGAGCACTGATCGGTAAATACGGCGACATGGAGGGCGTGTGGATCGAGCCGGTCACCGCGCAGGTGATGATGACCTTGCGTGAAGACGGCTTGCTTGTCTTATCAGCCATCGGTTTCATTCTCCGATATCACGTCGTGCCCTGCGCTTATGCGCCATGAGCGCCATCAATTGCCGATCACGCCACAGCGCACGTTCGCCGAGCTTTGCTGCGGGGAGCTTCTTGCGCCGGTCGGCCTCGGCAAGAGCCAGCACCGGCCCCGCCCAGTCGACGCGCCGCTGCATGCTCGGGAAAAGCCGCTCGTAGATTTGTTGGTAGCGCTCGATATAGTCGCTTATACCGCCGGGCGCATTGAGATCAATCGTCTCGAAGGGCCCCATAAACGACCATCGCAGCGCCAGCCCCTCGCGGATCCCGACGTCAATATCCTCGATGCTGGCAAATCCGTCCGCCACCAACCGGAACGCCTCTTCCAGAAGCGCGCCTTGCATGCGGTTCATGACGAAGCCGTCGATCTCCTTTTTCATGACGATGGGCGCCTGGCCCATAGCGAGCAAGAAGGTACGGGTCCGCTCGATCACATCGGCGGCGGTCCAAGGTGCCGGCACGATCTCGGCCGCCGGAATGAGATAGGGCGGGTTAATCGGATGCACGACCAGGCAGCGGTGGCGACCCTTCAGATCGGCGGTAAAGCGCGAGGGCAGAATGGCGGAGGTCGAACTGGCGAGCACCACATGAGGAGCGGCAAGAGCATCGAGCCGTCGGTAGACGGCAATCTTGATGTCGAGGTCCTCGGGCGTGCTTTCCTGGACATGGACTACCCCATCCAGTGCTTTTTCGAGGCTTGTAACCAGCGAGAAACGCGCCAAGACGTCGGCTGCTTTCTGGTCTTCGAGCAGACCCTCGCTAGCCAGCAATGTCAGCGCCTCGGCGGCAAAGTCCTTTGCCTTGGCCGCGGCACCCTGCGTCTCGTCGAACAGGCGCACCTCATGGCCTGCCCGAGCAAAGCCGATCGCCCAGGCTCGTCCGATCAAACCGGCTCCCACTACAGCAACCACACTCATGCTTCGCCCCAAGATCTAAAGCGTCTCGACATTACCATCGACGCCCAGCGCTCGACGCTGCTGCTTGAGCAATGTTGCCATGGCGCGCAGCATTGGGCGGACGCCACCGCGATAGGCGTTTCGAGCCACTGTCGCTCTACCTGCTCCATTGGAGCGTTGTTCACCTGCTGCGGTTCATTGGCAATGTTGGCCTGCTGCACAAATGCCACCGGCTTGGGATTCTTCATCTAGGAAAGAGTTTCAATTGTCGTGCGGCACTGGCTCTGCGCCTTCAATACTGGGCGCATGTATCGCTCGGCGGCTTCCCCGCACCCCTCAACCATGTTGCCCGACGAAAGCCGGGCCAATTCGTTGAATATTGTGTCACGTGGGCTTGAATGGCCAACATCGCTTCCTGGCGCTTCAGATCGCCGTTTGAGGCGGTAGCGGCCTGTGTGACCGCCAACTGTGCAATCAGGCGCGGGCGGTCCGCAGGATCTCCGTGCAGCTGCAATTCAGGCCGATTGAATAAAATCTGACTGGCTTTAACTATTTGTTTTTATTGGCGGAGAGGGTGAGATTCGAACTCACGAGCCCCGTGAAGGGCCTCCGGTTTTCAAGACCGGTGCGATCAACCACTCCGCCACCTCTCCAGCGCTCGCATTATAAACGCGCTCCCCGCCCCCGCAGGCGCTGCGCAGCAGCGCCGCGCGCGGGCCTACGAGCGCTCAATGCGTGATACACCATCCATGTATGGCATCAGCGCCAGAGGGACACTCACGCTCCCATCCTCGTTCTGATAGTTCTCGAGTACCGCGACCAGCGCGCGACCGACGGCGACACCGGAACCATTGAGGGTGTGTACGGGTTCGGTCTTACCGCTCTGCGGATTGCGCCACCGTGCCTGCATGCGCCGCGCCTGAAAGGCCTCGCAGTTGCTGCAGGAAGAGATCTCGCGATATCGGCCCTCTGAGGGCAACCAGACCTCCAGGTCATAGGTCTTGGCGCAGGCAAAGGCGGTATCGCCCGCGCACAGCACGACCGTGCGATAAGGCAGCGCCAGGCGTCGCAACACTTCTTCGGCATGTGTGCGTAGCAGCTCGAGGGCGGCATAGGATTCCTTCGGCCGCACGATGTGCACGAGCTCGACCTTTTCGAATTGATGCTGTCGGATCAGGCCGCGCGTATCGCGGCCTGCGGCACCGGCCTCGGAGCGAAAGCAGGGAGTTTGCGCCACGAATTTGAGCGGCAGCGCACTGGCCTCGACAATCTGCTCTCGCACGAGATTGGTCAGCGGCACCTCAGCGGTTGGCAGCAGATAAAGCTGCTGATGCCCCACCACCGCAAACAGGTCGTGCTCGAATTTGGGCAATTGACCAGTGCCGATGAGCGCGTGGGCCGCGATCAGGTAGGGCGGATAGATCTCGGTGTAGCCATGCTCGCGAGTGTGCAGATCCAGCATGAACTGCGCCAAGGCTCGCTGCAGTCGCGCGAGCGCGCCGCGCAGAAATGCGAAGCGCGCGCCGGAGATGCGGCCGGCTGCCTCCAGATCGAGCTGCCCGAGCCCCTCGGCCAGCGCGACGTGATCGAGCGGCTGGAAGGCAAAGCTGCGCGGCTCCCCATGGCGTGCCATCTCGACATTGCTGTGCTCGTCACTGCCTGGCGGCACGGATTCGTGCAACAGATTGGGCAGCTCGAGCTGCCATCGCTCGAGCGCGGTCTGCACCGTGTCGAGTTCCCCATCGGCGGCCGCAAGCTGTGTCGCGAGCTCTTCGCCCGCCTGCACGAGCGGTGCGATTTCCTCACCGCGGCTGCGTGCCTGACCGACGACCTTGGCGTGGCTGTTGCGCGCGGCGCGCAGCCGATCACTCTCGATTTGCCAGTAGCGTCGCTTCTCCTCGAGCCCGCGCCAGGCTTCCACGTCGAGCCGGTAGCCACGACGCGCCAGATTGCGCGCGACCTGGTCCGGATCCGCGCGCAGCAATTTCGGATCAATCATGGCTCTCCCTGCTCTGCCGCACCGCCATCCTGGGCTGGCGGCTGCTCAGGCGCAGCCTTGAGGCCACGCGCGCGCAAACGCTCGAGCGCCTCGGCGATGCGTTGCTCGAGGCCGCGCGGCACCGGATGATAATAGCGGCGATCGGGCATGTCGTCGGGCAGGTAGCGCTCGCCAGCCGCGTAGGCCTCCGGCTCATCATGCGCATAGCGATAGCCGCTGCCGAAGCCGAGTTCCTTCATTAAGGGTGTCGGCGCATTGCGCAGGCGCAGTGGCACCTCGAGCGAGCCGAAGCGCTCGACATCCGCGCGCGCCTCGCCCCAGGCGCTGTAGACGGCGTTGCTCTTCGCGGCGACCGCCAGGTACACCACGGCTTGCGCCAGCGCCAGCTCCCCCTCTGGGGCGCCCAGCCGCTCATAGGCTTGCCAGGCGTCGAGCGCGAGCTGCAGTGCGCGCGGATCGGCAAGTCCAATATCTTCGCTGGCCATACGTGTGATGCGCCGGGCCAGGTAGTGCGGATCACAGCCGCCGTCGAGCATGCGCGCGAGCCAGTACAGCGCTGCGTCCGGATCGGTTCCGCGCACCGCCTTGTGCAACGCTGAGATCTGGTCGTAGAACTGCTCCCCGCCCTTGTCGAAGCGCCGGCGCCCGCCGCTCGCGATCTCCTGCGCGGCCGCCATGGAAATGCTGCGCACCCCGGCGGCCGCGGCCAGGCCCGCAGCGAGTTCGAGCATGTTGAGCGCGCGGCGTGCATCGCCATCGCCGGCGGCGGCGATCAGCCCCAGCGCCTGCTCCTCGATCGACAGCTCCAACGCACCGAGTCCGCGCTCCCGATCATCCAGTGCGCTCTGCAGCAGGCTGCGCAATTCCGCTGCGCTCAGAGGTTTAAGCACGTACACGCGTGCGCGTGAGAGCAGCGCGCCAATGATCTCGAATGAAGGATTCTCCGTCGTGGCGCCGATGAAGGTCAGCGTGCCGTCCTCGACATGCGGCAGAAAAGCATCCTGCTGCGCCTTATTGAAGCGGTGAACTTCATCTAGGAACAGTACGGTCGCCACACCTTCGGCGGCCGCAGCGCGCGCCTGCTGCACGGACTCGCGAATGTCCTTGATACCGGCCTGCACTGCCGAAAGGCCGATGAAGCGCGCCTTTGAGCGCTGCGCGATCAGCCGCGCCAGTGTCGTCTTGCCGGTGCCGGGCGGTCCCCACAGAATCAGCGAATGCAATTGGCCGGCGTGGATGGCCTCATACAGGGGTTTGCCCGGCGCGAGCAGATGCGATTGACCGACAAATTCATCGAGGCTGCGCGGCCGCATGCGATCGGAGAGCGGGCGCCAATCGCGCTGCGGCCCGAGCGCGAGCGGCTGCTGCGTGGTATTGCGCCGGGCCATACTCACCCCACCGCTGGCTCAGCCCTGCGGCGTGCCGATCACATCGACGCCGGCAGGCGGCTCAAAGTGCAGCGCCTGCGCATCGATGCGCTCGTTACGCGCGCTATGCGAAAAATCCAGCTCCACGGTCTGCCCCAAGCGATCGTGCACGATCATGCGCTCGAGCCGCTCGCCGGTGAAACCGAGCTCAGCGCGATTGAAATCGGCCTCCGTACTGCGCGGCGTGACGGCGACCCAATCGAGCCCATCGTGGCTGGCTTCGGCGTTGATCTCGAAACTGTCATGCAATTGTGCGCTCGACCCGGAGAGCAGCATGATCGGCGTGGAGGAGAGCGCGGATTGGACCGGCTTGACCGTGACCTGCGCCAGCTCGCGATCGTAGAACCATAGGTTCGTGCCATCGGCCACCAGAATCTGACCCGTGCCCGCGGACTGGGACAGCTTGGAATCCGGGACATAGTCCCAGCGAAACCTGCCCGGGCGTTGCACGAGCAGCCGCCCCGATCCGGCGCCCACCAGTGTGCCGTGGCTATCCTTCACGCTCTGCGTGAAATTCGCACTGAGGCTCTCCAGACCATTGAGATAGCGATCCAGCGCCGTGGCGCCCGCCGCGCTCGCCGCCTGCGCAGCCGGGCTGCCGAGGACGAGTGCAAGGGCGATGCAAAGACAGAGCCGGCGCGCTCGCGCCATCAGTCACCCGGGGGCGCAGGCGCGAGTACTTCGCGCGCGCCGTTACTCTGCAGCGGACCGACAATGCGCGCCTGCTCCATCGCCTCGAGCATGCGTGCGGCGCGGTTATAGCCGATCTTCAAGCGCCGCTGCACATAGGAGATCGATGGTTTGCGCTCGCGCGTGACGATCTTGACCGCCTCGTCGTAGAGCGGGTCCTGCTCGGCGTCGGCGGCAATGGCCTCCTCGGCCTCATCCTCCTCGTCTCCGAGTCCCGGAATCGGCGCCGAGGGACCCTTGAGCACCTCCTCGATATAGTTCGGCGTGGCCGCCCGTTTGAGACTCTCCACGACGCGATGCACTTCCTGATCGGACACGAATGCGCCGTGAATGCGCGTCGGCATCGAGGTGCCTGGCGGCAGGAACAGCATATCGCCGTGCCCGAGCAGCGACTCGGCGCCCATCTGATCCAGTATCGTGCGTGAATCGACCTTGGCCGAGACCTGAAAGGCGATGCGCGTCGGAATATTGGCCTTGATCAGCCCGGTGATCACATCGACCGATGGCCGCTGCGTGGCCAGTATGAGGTGGATGCCCGAGGCACGCGCCTTTTGCGCCAACCGCGCGATGAGCTCTTCGACTCTCTTGCCCACGAGCATCATCAGGTCCGCGAGCTCATCGATGATCACGACGACAAAGGGCAGCGGCTCCAGATTGGGTATCGCGCTCTGGTCGATGCTCGGATCGTTGGCCGCGCGCTGCTGCAGCAACGGATCGCGAATCGGCTCGCCGTCGGCGATCGCGTCCTTTACACGCCGGTTGTAGCCGGCGATGTTGCGCACGCCGAGCGCCGACATGAGCGAGTAGCGCCGCTCCATCTCCGCGACGCACCAGCGCAATGCATTCGCCGCCTGCTTCATATCGGTGACCACCGGTGAGAGCAGGTGCGGGATGCCTTCATAGACCGACAGCTCGAGCATCTTCGGATCGATCATGATCAGACGCACATGCTCGGCCGTTGATTTGTACAGCAGACTGAGCACCATCGCATTGATGGCCACCGATTTGCCGGACCCGGTTGTGCCGGCGATCAGCAGGTGCGGCATGCGCGCCAGATCGGCCACCATCGGCAGCCCGCCAATATCCTTGCCGAGCGCGAGCGCCAGCGGCGAGGCCACATCCTCGTAAGCCTTGGAGCGGATGATCTCGCCCAGCGTGACGATCTCGCGCTTCTCGTTCGGAATC
>Ga0302177_10000502_pt1 | contig 30226 bp, 32 predicted proteins | sample I_Palsa_E1_2_FD_198780 | JGI IMG/M metagenome (GOLD analysis project Ga0302177, IMG submission 198780) | Peat permafrost microbial communities from Stordalen Mire near Abisko, Sweden - I_Palsa_E1_2 | ecosystem: Environmental > Terrestrial > Soil > Palsa > Peat permafrost | place: Sweden... | reverse complement strand
AAGAGCAAGTACGGCCCGTCATTCTACGAAGAGATCGGGGCGAAGGGCGGCCAAAAGCTGAAGCGCTCGACCAAGACGGCTGGCTGATATATGGCCGACCCCAAGAAGCCCGCGGCCAAGCCGCGGGTGGAGAAGGTCGACGGCGAGATGTCGGTCCGCGAGGCCGGGAAAAAGGGCGGGGACACCGTCCGCGATCGGTATGGCTCCGGGTTCTACGAGGAGATCGGTCGGAAGGGTGGGCAGGCGACGCGCGAGCGTCACGGCGCCGAATTCTACGAGTCGATCGGGCAAAAAGGCGGCAAGGTCGTGAAGGAAAAGTACGGCCCGGAGTTTTACGAGCAGATCGGCCACAAGGGCGGACAGAAGGTCAAAAAGCTGATCGCCGACGCGAAACGCAACGCCGCCGAGGCCGAGTCCAAATCCGGCTCTTAGCGGCATGCGCCGCGCTCGACGAGCCGGCGAAATTCCGCTTCGATCGTCTTCGGCTCGGCTGACCCGTCGGGCGTAAGCGAGAGAACCAGTCCGCGTGGTGTCGACCAAACGACGCCGCGTGGATGTTCGCGTCCGCCGACCGCGTGGACGTCGGTGCAGCCGCCGAACGCCGGGAGCGGTGCGAATTCGGCCAAGGTCCCGCCGTTCCGCGGCCATTCCGAGAGGATCCAGGCGCGCCCGTCGCGCGTCGAGTACTCCAGGCCGATCCCCTCGTTGCGCGAGAGATTGGACTCGCCGTGGAACGGCGTCAGCAGCGCGACGTCGGTCGGGTGCCCGGGCATGAACGGCCGGAATGAGATCGCCCGGACCGCCGTCGGGAGGTCGGTCTCGAAGCCGCGCCGCCCCAGCGCCGTCGGCGCCGGCGTTTCGAGATCGGCGAGTAGGACCGCGGCGGCGAAGAGCAGGGGAACGAACATCAGGAGTCCGTTCCCGGTCGCGTCCCCACGATCCGGCCAAGATGCGTCTCGCCGGTCTGGAAGTTGATCTCGATGCGCGCGACCTTCACGGTCGCCGAGCCCTGGGTAATCGTCGTCGGTGCGGACAGGATCAGGGTCTTGGTGGCGCCGAGGTACTGGGCGCCGGTGGTATGGAGGGTCCGCATGTTGCCGTGGCCCTGGTCCTCGCGGAACGTGACCGGGCCCGAGACCGTCAGGTCGTTGGTCGCCAGGTTGTAGTTCACGCCGTCGGCGCGCATCTGGACGTCGGGCTTGCCGTGCTGGTGCAGCCGGCCATGGTAGACGTGGGCGATCGTGACGAAGCTGCCGTCGGGGCTCATCGTGACCGCGTCGTAGTCGAGCGACCAGTCCTTGCCGTCGATCCGGCTGCCCGAGATGATCCCCTTGTTGAGGGTCGAGGGGCCGGCGAAGCGCGGCGGCGCGATATCGCCCCCGGCGCGACCGATCTCGAAGCCGACCCACGCCAGCAGAGCCAGCCCGGCCAGCGCCGTCGGCGTCCGCCAGGGGATCCTCACCGCACGCGCCGCCGCAGGAACGGCAGCGCGGTCAGCAGGACCAGCGCGACCCCGACCGGCGTCGGGCCGAGCCGCGCATACGGTCCCGGTGCGGGCGCACCGACCTCGCCGACGACGACCGCCGGCGGACCCAACTGGGTGCGCCGCGTCCAGGTCCCGTCGGGCGCGATGATCCCGCTGATCCCGGTCGCGCCGGCGCGCAGCACCCAACGCCCGGTCTCGACCGCACGCAACGTCGCGACCTGCGCGTGCTCGTACGGTCCCTGCGTGTCGCCGAACCACGCGTCGTCGGTCGCGATCATGATCAAGGTCGGGTCGTCGGCGAGCCGCGCGTGCGCGATGTCGCCGAACATCGACTCCCAACAGATCAGCGGCGTCGCGCCGTCGAACGTCGTCTGAGCGTTGCGCCCCGGCGCGAAGTGGCCGATCGCGCTCGCGAACGGCAACGCGCGCAACCACGCCGGGCCGGGCAGGTACTCGGCAAACGGCACCAGGTGGGCCTTCGAGTAGATCGCGCTCGGCTCGCCGATCGGCATCCCCGGCACGAACAGGTAGAGTGTGTTCGTGAAGGCGTGCGGCTCGCCGTTCGGCGATGCGGCGCGGTCGTCGCCCCAGGCGCCGATCCAGAGCGGCGCGCCGATGGTCCGGGAGAGCTGCGCGAAGCGCGCGCGCAGCGCCGGCTCGTCGAGCAGGTCGGCCGGGATCACCGTCTCGGGCCACAGCACCAGCGTCGGATGTTGCGCGCGCAGCGGGAGGGTCAGCGACCCGTAGCGCGTGATCGCGAGCGCGAGGCCACCGGCGCTCATCTTGAGCGATTGCGAGATCCCGCCTTGCACGGCGGCGACGCGCCGCGTCGGCGGTGCGTGCCAACGCGCCGGCCACGCGCTCCAGGCCAACGCCGTCACCGCCGCGATGGCCAGCCACGTCGTCAGCGCAGTCAGTGCGCGCCGGCGCGAGCGCGGCGCGAGCAGCCACCAGCCGAGCGACGCGCCGAGCAGCATCGTCGCGAAGGTGAGCGCATAGCCGCCGCCATAGGCGGCGAGTGGCCGCAGCGGCGAGTCGATCTCGGCGACGCCGAGCTGCGAGAACGGATTGCCCATGACGCCGATCGAGCGCAGCTCTTCACCGAGCGTGAACGCGGCGGCCGCGACCAGCGGAACCAAACGTTCATCGCAACGCCGCGCGGCGAGCGAGGCCAGCACGGCGGCGAACGGAAACGCCGGCAACACGAGGATCGCCGGCCCGACGCTGAGCAACGGCGCGGCCGGTCCGAGTAGCGAACCGGCCGTGACACCGAACCACGAGAAACCCCAGGTGTAGAAGACGAGCCCGCTCGCACAGCCGACGAGCGCGGCCCGCCACGGGCCCAGACTGCACCACGACGCAACGAGTCCGGCCGCGGCGAACGGCGCGATCCACCACCAGTCGGTGCGCGGGAAGGCCAGATGCAGTCCGAGGGCGGAGACTATCGCGACGACCGTCGCACGGACGGTCGCGGAGGAGAGCGGAGTGCGGCGAGCAGTGGCCGTTGTCGTTGCGGCGATGATGATGATGATCTTACCGGGTTGCGGGCGTCAGGTCACGGGGCTGGGCAAGACCAGCGAGCTGGTCCCCTCGGGTCAGATGGAGGTCATCTTCGGCACCCAAGCCGCGCTCGACACGAACGACTTCAGCTACATCATCGTCTTCAACACGCAAGGGAACGACAACCAGCCGTACGCGCTGGGGCAGAACTCGAACTACCTCAACTGGTCGTGGGTGATTCAGATCGGCGGTCAGAACCCCGGTTTCAGCGGCGGCGTCTCGGCCGTCTCGGCGCCCAGGCTCTATCAGATCTACTCGGATCCGTCGGTCTCCGTCGGATACGCGCCCGACATCAAAACCTACCCGACCGGTGCGTTGGTGTTGCGCCCATACACGACCGGCGGTGCGTTCACCACCGGCTTCGAGGTCCAGTTCAACCGCTGTCTGCTCGATCAACCGAACCCGTTGACCAAGCCGCAACCATCGCCGAATCCGGCGGTCGATTGCCCGCCGTATCTCTTCATCGACCCGAGCTGGGCGATCAACATCTTCACCGTCGACAGCACCGGGGCGGTCGTCGACTCGCTCGGCAACAACGGCCCGAGCGACACCGAGGTGGTGTTCGCCGTCAACACCTCGGCCGTGGTCAGCAATTACCTCCCCAAAACGGTCATTACGCCGCTCTCGAACCCGGCCGCCGAGATCACCGGGTTGCAGGTCTTCTCGACGCCCTGAGCGCGCGGCGCGCCTCAGACCGCGTCGCACGGGGGATGGCCGCACTCGCAGGCGTCCTCCAGCTCCTCGTCGGAGGAGTCGCGCGACTCGCAGATCTCGCTGCAGTATGCCGCGCCCTCGATGCGGCCGGTGACCTCACAGTTGCACAGCTCGTATTCACACGGTTGGGTGTGGGTGCTCATCGGGTGACTCCTCCGGTCATGGGGTCTGCGTGAAGGTGCTCGAACTGAAGCTTTGCGGGACGATACCGGTGAGCGAGGGTGCCTGGCCGACCCCGAAGTTCAGCGGCGTCGAGGGGAAGGCCAGCAGGGAGACGCTCAGGCTGATCTGTTTGAGATCCTGGTTGTAGTCGATCTGCAGCTCGTAACAGTTTCCCACGATATGGCGATAGTAGATGTCCTTGTCCTCGAACCGAGCGTGGTTGCGCCAGTCGACGAAGGTCGAGATCTGTAGGTCGCTGTCCCGGCCGAAGGGGGTGGCGAGCTGGACGTTGGTCCGGTCGAAGCCCTGGCCCGGCCCGGGCTGAAAGTCGCCGCCCAGCAACAGCACCGAGTGGGGTGAGGGCTGCATCGTGATCTGGTAGCCGAGGTCCTGGGCCTGGCGGTTGAAGTACGTCGAGTCGGTCAGCGACGCCGTGTACACGCCGTTGTTGAAGATTCGCAGCACGTCGCTGGCTTGCTTGAGGCCCTGCGCGTAGACGTCCAGCTCCTGGAACGGTTCGGAGAGCGGCCCGTTGACGTGCGACTCGGTGTACTGGATCTCGTTCACGATGTGACCCCAGAGCGGCGTCGTCATCGAGAACTGCTGCGAGATGTCCGCTTTCTCGTCGCCCGTCGCGTAGAGATCTTGCTCGACGGTCACCTGACCGGAGAAGTCGCTGCCGAAGAGGTGAGCCAGCACCGGCCCGGCCTGGAACTTTCCGTCGGTGCGGGCCGTGCCGAGCTGCGCTTCGGGATCGTAGTAGTAGCCGGCCGTATACTGGCCGGTGACCGGCAACCAGGTGATGTGCGGGAAGAGGTCACCGATCGGCCGCACCAGCAGCTCGGGCTCCTTGTCGATGCTCCCGGCCTGCGCGCCGTCGTACTTGTCGAAGGTGAGGCTGTAGTCCGCATAGGCGGTGCGGAAGTCGGTCAGCGACTCCATGTGCAGCGTATCGGTTTGGGAACTCTCCCCGTAGAGGCCACCGGTCGAGCTGGTCGTGTACGAGATCGTGATGTCGTTGGTGAAGTTCTGCCGGAACTGCCGGTGATCGGTGAACCCGTAGTCGTCGTTGGCGCTGACCGAGCCGGTCGTGCTGCGGTTGAAGCTGTAGTCTTGGCGATCGCCCTTCGCGTCGCCGTGATCGATCGCCGCGGTGAGTGTCTCCTGGGCCGGCAGCGTGACCAGCGGTCCGAAGTCGCTCTGATAGTTGACTTGGAACTGCCCGCGCGTCGTGCGCGAGAACGCCTCTTGATCCTGAATCTGGAGGTTGGTCTGGTTAGCGTGCTGCAGGCGGTCGTTCTGATTGAAGAAGTTGATGTCGGTTTGGCGCCGGCCGTCCTTGCGGCGGATCGTCCCGACGTACCCCAGCCCTAGGCCGACCTTGGTGTAGTACTCGACCCGATAGTAGCCGTAGTAGGTGTTGCTGGGCGAGAAGCCGATCTGCGCTTTGATCCAGTACCCTTCGGTCGAGTCGTACCCGATCAGCGGGATGAAGCGCGCCTGGCGGCGGCGGTCGCCCCGGTCGGGCGCGAGCGAGATGACGATGATCGGCAGCCAGAGCACGGCCAGCGCCCCCAAGTAGAGCAGGTTGGACTTCGCGACGGCCTTGTTGCCGGGGTAGATGTCGAGCGACTTCGACTCGATGTGGTAACCGCCGCGCGGGTTCTCGCAGGTGGTGAAGTTGGCGTGTTCGACGTGCGTGACGCCGTCGCTGGTGGTGACCATATTCGAGCCGGTGAAGTGGAGCTTCCCGCTCTCGACGCCTTGAGTCGACTCGCCGCGGCCGTGGATCAACGTCGTGCGCTCGGTCAGCGTGTCGAAGCGGATCGCATCGGCGAACAGCACCGTGTCGGCTTCGCGGTTGCGAACGAACGCATTGCCGGTCAGGTCGATGTACCGCAAACCGTCGTAGTGCGCGTGGTCGGCGCCGATCACGCCGTCCTGGTAGATGATCGTGACGTGGCCGTCGAGATCGTACGGCTGGTTGGCGGCGTTGCGGCCGACGAGCTTGTCGCCCAGGATCGCGTAGTCGTTGGGTCCGATCGTCTCGCCCGGCTCCGGCGTCGGCGCAGGCGTCACCGAGGGGCGCACGACCGGCCCGCTACTCGGGTTCGAAAACGGGATTGGCGTCATCGACGGCGGCGGCGTTACCTGCTGGATCACGGCCGGCGGCGGGCTGCCCGGACTCGTCGAGGGCGTGGGCAACGGTGGTGCGGTCGGCCCGGCGGGAGTCGGCAGCGGCGGCGGCACCAGTTGCTGCGGGCCGCTGGGCGCGATCGGCCGCCCTACCAGCGGCGGCAGGGTGGGCGTCGGCGTCGCTGTCGGGGTCGGGTTGGGTGAGGGGCTCTCCTCGGTTTGCGCGACCTGCTGCGGCGCGCCGTCCGGGGTTGCGGCGCAGCCCTGATTCATGAGCGCCAATGCGTGGGCCGCGTCCGCGCTCTGGTCGGCACTGGCCGGAGCCGGGATGGTACAGAAGATCAGCGCGAGCGCGACGCACGTCACGCTCACGCGTCGGACCAACGCGCTCACCGATCTTCGCGCGCGATCAGCCAGCCGCCGCCGGCTGCCATGACGATATTCGGCAGCCACGCCGCCAGATACGGATCGAGCGAGCCGTTGCGGCCGAACGCACCGGCCAGCGCGACCATCGCGTAGTAGATGAAGAGCAGCACGACCGAGAGGACGATCCCGAGCGTGCGGCCGCGCTTCCCGAAGCGCACCGCCAGCGGCAGCGCGATGATCACCGCGATGAAGGCGGCGAACGGATAGGCATACTTGCTGCCCAGCGTCAGCTCACGCGTGGCGAGGTCGGCGCCGCCCTGCCCCGTCGCTTTGCGGAACTTGATGTCCTGCGAGAGCCGCGTCGTGTTCATCGTGTACGTATCGTTGAAGGAGCTGCTCAGGAAGTTCTGGCCGTTGTCGCCCATCGGCAGCGAGAGCCGCAGCTCCTGCGCCAGCACGACGACGCTCCCGATCGTACCGTCGGCGTTGACCTGCGTGCGCACGGCGTGCTCGAGCACGATGTCGGTGCCGTCGATGTGCGCACTCTTGGCGGTCAGCAGCGTCTGGAACGGGGCGCTGTGCGAGGGCTGCCAGATCTCGACGTTCTGCATCGCCTTCCCGTCGGACGAGACGGAGCCGATGTAGAAGGTCGAGCCGGTCGTCGGATCGGAGCGGAAGATGTTCGGCTCGATCGGCAGCGATTGCGACTTGTAGAGGATCTGGTAGAAGCTGCGCGTCGAGAGGTCGGTGGTCACCGGTGCGACGTGCTCGTTGATCTGGAACGACGCCAGCGCGACGACGACGCCGGCCAGCAGCGGGAAGCGGATGATGCGCCAGAACGAGACGCCCGAGGTGCGCAGCGCGGCGATCTCGTTGTCGGCGGCCAGCCGTCCGAAACCGAGCAGCGTCCCGAACAGGCAGGCAAACGGAAACGCGTACGGCGTCGCCTGCGGGATGCGAAAGACCAGGAAGCGCATGACGAGGAAGACCGGCGCGCCCTTGTTGACCAGATAGTCGGCCGCGAGCACGAAGATGTTGGCGAACCAGAACAGGAAGAACGCGGCCAGGGCGAAGCCGAACGGACCCGCGACCTCGCGCAACAGATACGCATCGAGGATCGGCAGCCCGATCTTCGGCAGCGGAGCCCGCGCGAGTACCGAAGAGCGAACGCCGGGAAAGATCGCCACGACTTACCGCAGGGCGGCGAGGACGCGGCCGACGTAGGCCTTGGTTTCGGCGAAGGGCGGGATCCCATGCGCCGCGTCCACCGCTCCCGGTCCGGCGTTGTACGCCGCGACCGCGAGCTTGACGTTCCCCCGGTAGCGCTGCACGAGGTCGTGCAAGTAGCGCGTGCCACCGTCGATGTTGGCGACGGGATCGAACGGATTCCCGACGCCGTATTGCATCCACGTGTCAGGCATCAACTGCATCAGCCCTTCCGCTCCGACGCGCGAGACGGCGCTGGAATCGCCGTGCGACTCGGCGTCGATTACCGCCGCAACGAGTTTGGGGTCGACGGCGTTCGCACTCGAGGCGCTGCGGATGAGGGCTTGCAGGCGCTGCGGGGCGACCAAGTGCGGACCGTCGGGCACGAAGGAACCAGCGCTGCAGCCACACAGGCTCGCGATGACGAGGCAAAAGGTCAACCAGGCGACGCGTTGGGACACGTTCCGATGCGATTCGCCGCCCCGGGGGGGCGGCCTTGTGCCCTGTGCCAAGATCTTGTGTCGCACCGCAGGGGACCCGCCCGCCGACCAGGGCCGACCGGGCGCCCCCGGCGCACGCTAGGGCTGCTTCGCCGGCATCCGGAAGAGGCGGGCGAGATGAAGGTCACAGGCATTGCCTTTACGGCGTATCCCGGCAAAGACGTGCAGAAATTGCTGGAATTCTATCGCGACGCGCTCGGCTTGCGCGTCGACCGCGCGCACCCCGATGAGAAGCAGGCGCGGTTCGTCGAGTTCGACCTCGGCAACAACCAGTGGTTCACGCTCGTCCCGGAAAGTTTCTTGGAGCGCCCGGCTGGGAGCGGCGGCGGCGTGGTGTTCGAGGTCGACGACATCGACGCGGCGCTCGAGCGCGTTCGCCCACACGCGACGAAGGCCGACGAGAAGCCGGCCGATTATCCGAACTGCCGCATGGCGGAGTTCGACGATCCCGAAGGCAACCGCGTCGGCCTGCACCAAACGAAAGCGAGCGCAGCATGATTCACCTCGGCGATCACGTGGTCGTGAAGGACGAGGACGAGGAAGCAATCGTCACCGCCGTTCATCCCGACGCACAAGTCGAAGTCGAATTCTTGCACGGATCGGAGGGCGGCCCGCGTCGGCGGCGCTACGCCCTCGAGGCGCTCGAGAAGGTTACGCCAACGTCTTGACGGGGTGAACGGCGGCTAGGGTCTCGCCGGAGGCGCCGACGGGGCCCAGGATCTGCTGCGCGGCGGGACTCTGGCGGAAGGCATCGAGGTTGGCGGCGCGCACGAATCGATAGAGCACCGCCGAAGCCGTCGCGTCGTCGCTCCCGAAGACGAGCGCGCTCAGAAACCCTTGTGCCGCGGTGAGTACGCCGACGATCGCCCGCACGTGCTCCGGCGCGCGCGCGACATGTTCGAAGGCATACGCGTCGGTCGATCCCGGATCGAGAATCGTCTCGCCGGCGCTGGCGGCGAGCTGGTACAACGCGAGCGAACTCGACTCCGCGACGGCACGATGTTCGGCGGTCAGATGGTGATCGTCCCAGGCTGAGGTGAGATGCCGAAAGGCATCGTGTCCGCCGAGTCCGATCAGCGCGATGACGCCTCGATCGTTGGCGGAACGGAAGATCGCCGCGGCGTGCGCTTTGGCCGCCGAGGTGCGCGCCTTCTCGATCAGGGTTTCGTACGCCGAGAGCGCGGCATCGACGCGATCCTTCTTCACGTGGACGGTGTCGATCGCGTACCAGCCTCCGGGTGGAAACTGGATCAGCGGACCGCCGGGACGGTGATCGACGTCGGTATGACGTTCGCGATCTTCGTGCGGACGAGGCATGATGTTGGATCTACTCTACCCTCAGGTGACCGTTGGTCCTGCGGGGCTCAAATGGGTATCATTGTACAAATGATGACCAAATGGGATATACTGGTCGCATGAAGCAGGCGGCGCAACAGGGGCCGAGCCTGGCCGAGAGCGGACTGCGCTCCTTCGAGGTGATCGCGGACCGGTGGCGCCTCTCGCCGCGCGAGCGCGAGCGCGTCCTCGGCCTGCCGCGCAGCACCTACGCGCGCTTGCGGGCGAAGCCCGAGCGGGCGCAGCTCGATCGCAACGCGCTGGAACGCCTCTCGCACGTGTTGGGCATCTACAAAGCGCTGCACGTGCTCTTCCCCGACGCCCAGCGCGCGGACACGTGGATCGACCGGCCCTCGCTCGACTTCGGCGGCCAGCCGGCGCGCGAGCGGCTCACCAGCGGACTCGTCGCGGACCTCGCCTACCTGCGCCACTACCTCGACGTCGCCCGCGGATGACGCCCGTCGACGTGCGCTGGGAGACGTCGTATCGCATCGTCGCGGCGCGGGTCCCACGCGTCGCCATCTTCGAAGAGATCGCGCGACCCGAGGATCTGGAGAACGTGCTGGCGATCGAAGCCTTCGCCAACGATCGGCTGCGCGAGGCGGCGCAGACGATTGCGCTCGTGCCGGCGGAGGATCGCGTGGTGGGGCCGGGGTCGTCGTTCGTCATGGCCCCGTTCGCTTACGTGCGGCCGGGGCGCTTCTCGCCGGGCGGGGTCCGCGGCGCCTACTACGCCGGCGAGTCGCTCGCAACCGCGATCGCCGAATCGACCTACCGCCGCGCGCAATTCTACGCCGCGACGGATGAGAAGCCACTCACCGCCGAGCAGCGCGTCATCGAAGCCGCGATCGCCGCCGTCGCCGCCGACGCAAACGCCGAAGCGAATCGGACCGCGCTGCTCGATCCCGACTCCTACACCGCGAGCTTCGTCTTCGGCGCGCAAGCCTACGCGGGCGGCCACGACGGCGTAATCTACCCCAGCGTCCGCCGCGCGAGCGGAACGTGCCTAGGTGTCTTTCGACCCCGCTGCGTTCACAACGCCCACACGACAAAATATCTCGGCTACCGCTGGAATGGCCACAGGATCGACGACGTGTACGAACTAACATCGCTCACGTCACAATACCCCGACGAGCCCGGCGCTCGCGGTACGTGAGGACGCGATGAATCGACCGATCGCCGTCGACGAATACTATCGCATGGGCGAGGTCGGCATCTTCCGCCCCGACGAGCGCGTGGAGCTGCTGAACGGGCGGATCGTTGAGATGCCGCCGGTAGCCCCGCGTGATAGCTATGTCGTCTCTGCGCTCCACGCGAAGCTTACGATTCTCCTCGGCGACCGGGTGATCACATTCTGTCGACGCCCTGTCCGTCTCGGCCCTTACTCTGAGCCGCAGCCGGACGTCGTCGTCGCCCGCGGACCGCGCGAGCGATATCTCGATGCTCATCCGGCGCCGACCGACGTGCTGCTGGTGATCGAGGTTTCGGACGCGACCTTGCGCTACGATCGTGGCGAGAAACAGAAGGCGTACGCGACGGCCGTGATCCCCGAGTATTGGATCGTCGATCTCCGCCACCGCCGTATCGACGTGTATACGGAACCCGATGGCGATCACTACCGCACGCACACGGTCACCCTGCCCGACCAGCGCCTCGCACCACGTGCGTTCCCAACCGACGTCCTCGACGTGAGCGAGTTCCTCGGCGCCTAGTGCGCGGCGATCCGATCCGCCGTCAATCGCCTCTGGCGACTACCAATTGTCGGGAAATTGTTGCGTCCAGAGTTTGAGGAGGGCCCAACTTTCGTTCGGGTCACCGCCGCTCCAGCCGTCCCATGCAGCGATCGCGGAACCGGGTTGATAGGGGCCGTCGCCGAGGATGTTCAGGTTACGGTCGTAGTCGCTCGCCGGGCGGACCGCGACGAAGCCGGTCCTCGCGTTCCCTTCCTTGTTGACGAAGTCGACGATCTGCGCGGCGGGAGCCACCCAATCTGGGAAAGGGTTCTTGGGCCGAATTGTGGCGATGTTCCACCGGTGCAGCACGTTTGAACTCTCGTGCGCAAAGATGTCCAAGTGGTCGGTGGCGAGCGAACCGTCCGGACGCATGGCGAGAACGCGGCCTGCGTTGCCGGGCCAATTCGTGATGAACATGAGGTCGTCGCCGGCGGGATACGCCGACCACCTTTGGGGGTGCGCCGTCACCGATTGCTTGGTTATGTCAGCGTGCGGGGTATCGACCGTGATGCCAGCCTGGTCGGTAACGGTCAGAGCGAGACCGGTCGCCGACAAGATGACGCAGACCGGAGCGATCACATTCCCCATGGTCGAGGGAGGTCGACGAGCCGGCCAGGCTCCCCTTCAGTTCAGGCTGCGGTCTTACGGGGGCGGCCGCCCTTCGCACCGTTTGCACGCGCCGCAGCCGCCTTCGCCGGGATGCGCGCTGCACCGGCGCGGCGCTGCTGCACCTCGATCCCGAGAACCTCGCGGATAAGGCCGGTTACCGAATAGTGAAGGTCGGCCGCATCAAACCAAAGCGAGCCACCATCAGGCGAGAGAGACGCCTGCGCCGCTACGGCGCTCGGCTTGTCGGCGAGATGCGGAATCAGCGCGCGCGGGAGCGTCACGACCACACCTGAGCGCATCTCCAGAACGAGCACGTCAGGCCCCGGGCGATACCGAACCGCCACCGCGCCGCGCCGGTGTTCCTCGCGGCCGCGTTCAGCTGCATGCTCAAACTCTGCGCGAGTCAAGGCGCGGCGTCCCTTGCCTTGTGCCACTTGTTCCATTCCTTCCAACACTCAGGTAGGTGCTTTCGCAGTGACGACGACGTCCGCAAATCATTAGCTGATGTGGGTTAAATCGTGCTCCTCGTGTTCTGGGTGCGCAACGACGTAGTATCCTGGTCGCACCTCAGCGACGCGCGCAAAGCGCGGCCTGAAGGCGGCGAAGGCCTCAGGCCCCAGCGGCTTCGCCGCGTAGGGATTCGGTAACATGAGGAGTCGTGGCCCTCCCGTGTAGCGACGTGTGTAGGCTACGACGGCGCTCACGCGCGTGTTGTATCCAGACCTAAAAACGCGCTCGCCGGAGTGAACATCGAGAGGTTCGCCGGTGCGAGTGAACGTCATGCTCTCGGGACCGAAGCAGGCATCGACAACGTCGTGTTCCCCGATCCAGGATGCGTTCGTGTAGTCGAGCACGATGACGTTGGGTTGATTGCGCGGAACCTGTCTCGCCGCGGCCCGGATAATTCCAATCAAGCGAGACGAGTTCTCGTTCTCGAAGACGTGTTCGGTCATGCGAACGCCGAGGCCGCCGTGCCCCACCTTCGACGTAGACGTAGCTTCGAGCACAAGCGTGTCGTCCCCGACCTGGAAGGGCGGCATGAGCCGCCTTGCGTGGGCGTCGGCGAGTTGAGCGCGCACGGCTTTCGCCGCCCGAACGACGTCCTGAGGAGTCGCAGGCGCCTTACGGAGATCGAGCAAGTAAGGCTCCGGGATGCGGTGAAACCGACGGCCGATTTCCTCGAGGACCTGATCCTCAGTGCGCAGCTCGGCGCGGTCGGCGGGGCTCTTGATCTCCCAGTGCACCGGGGGATCCGTTTCGGTAACAAACTCCGCACGACGCGCCCCCACCGATGGCTCGAGTGTCAACGGGACACCGGCGCGCCGCAACGTCGCGGCGAACCAGAGTTCCGTCTGCCAGCTCACGATCTCGGCCGGCCCGTGCTGCCGCATCTTGGGCCGAAAGCGCGCGATCGCTGCAGGGCCCAGGACACCCAGATTCGCGAGCGCATCCGCCCAGAACTCACTAGTAGCGTCGCTGCCAGGCTGCACCAGACGTAACAAGAGCGCGTTGTCCGTCGCTCGCCGCCGCGCAACCAATTCCGCCAAAACCGCATCGTCGAAGATTACGTCCAGGCCTGGATGCCGACGCACCGTCTCGCGCGCCAGCGAAAGCGCCTCGTCTCCATCGAGTGTAGGAAGCTCGTAGATCGTCATCACCCCAAGTCTACCAGATTTGAGCCAAAGCGCCAGCGGTCTAGACCGGGCTGCGATCGCGTCACGACCGCATGAGAAGGCTTCGTGCGGCACTGCGCATTTTTTAGACCCTACAGATCCCGGAGGTCATAACGACCAAGATTTCCAGGGCCACCCACGAAGCACTACATGATGACGCTCCTGCGGAGTGACGAGCAATTTGCGGGTTCGACATGTGCGTCGTAGATTGGACGGCACTCGGAACGTGGGCGCTGGTCGCCGCCGCAATAGTCTCCGCCGCGCTCGCGATCCCTGTTGCAAGGTCCGCAGCCAAGACGTTCAGGCTCGAAGCCGAGCCGATACTGATGGTCTCCGTGGATCCGAGGCTGACCGCCGCAGATGCCGCCTTGCGGATGAACGTCTCGCAGAGCCCCGACGGCAAGCCCTTCTTCTTACCGGTGAGCGAGATCGGGTTGTCGGATATCCGGACATACTTCATCGTGTTCGAGAACCTGGGCCGCTCCCCAGCCTTCGACGTGAAGGTCGGTATTCGCGCGGATGTTACTGACAAGCCGAGCCTAACCGCCACGCTCCCAGTGTTCATGCAAGGACTCGCGTCTCAAGCAAGGTTTGTGGTCGCAGTCCACAACGCGTCGAATTCGCAGATTACCCTAATGCCCGTCGGCGCAACGAGCATCTCACTGACAAGCAAGAACATGCGGCGTGAGGAACTTCGCCTGCTGACGAGCAGCGCGTTCCCGCTGCGCTACTAACATCCCGGCCACGATCTACGAGCCGCTGGAAGGCTCTAGTCATGAGCGTGGCAGTGGTTGAGTCGGCCCTAATTCGCTACGCGGACATTCTGTAGCTGACGATCACCTCGTTCCACATCCGTTGTGTGATCTGGTCGTTCTCAGTGCGGACCGATGGCGGCGGTAAGTAGCGATGCTTTTGCTTAAGCGCCCGCACGTATCGGTGTGTTCGCTTTAAGCCAACCTGCTGGGCAATATATTGAACCGCTTCGGAATTCAAGACGTCGACCCCACGCAGCGTGCAATCGCCGACAACGAAGACGACGCGACCGCCAGGCTTCGTCACTCTTGCGATCTCGGCGAGCGTCGCCGTTAGGTCTTTCGCGTACCGCCGAGTTACATTACGAAACCGACTCGACATCCGTTCGGGTCGCGCTACCATGACATCAACGACCGAATCCCATCGTTGATCTTCAGTGCCGCATTCAGTTCCCACATTTGTGGATCTCAACTCGCGAATCTGATCGACGTTCTTACCAAACCAGATCAGGCTCAACTTGTGTCCACGAAGGTAGTCAATCGCCGTTAAGTAGGGCGGGCTCGTGATAACGTAATCGAAGAAATCATCTTCGAAGCGTGACAGGTTGCGGCAGTCGCCCGCACGGATGATCGGTCTCGGCAGACCGCTGCGCGATCGGAATTCGGCGTTGTCGGAAAGGTGGCGAATGCTGCGGGGAAACAAGTCGAATGGATGAACGGGAGAAGTGTCGCGCGTTCGATGTGGCCGGCTGTGCGAAACGTCTTCGGCTAGGCTTACTCCTCCCTGCTTTGTGATTATCATGCGCGAGATCGCGCACTTGATAAACGTCTCCGTTGGCGGTTTAATTGCGTCGAGAGCGCGAAGAAGCGCGAGGAGCTCACGGCGTGATTGCGCGTCAAACCAGTAGCGCAGGAAGGCTCTAGTGTCCTTATCGCAGTGTCCCGGAAAGTCGCACCGAGCGTCCAGCCGTCGCTCGATATTCGTCGCCTTGCGAAGCACGGCGGCTGCATCTCGCGCGAGGCGGTCCGCGTCGAGATCGGTGCTGGATGCCGTCGCGATTAGGATCGCTAGCGGGTCGCGATCGATTCCGAAGGTCTCGTAACCGCGACTGCGACCAGCTGCAATAGTCGTGCCCGAGCCCATCATGGGATCTAGGACTCGAGCGCCAGGCTCGCGGCCTTTCAATCGATTCAGAACCAGTTCCGGTGCCATCCGGGCTGGAAACGGATGGAGCGGTTTCCGTTTCGATTTCATGTAGTAAGACGCATCGGTAGGATCACAGCGCCATCTCCACTTCGCAAACCCGCATGCCGGCACAAAGCCGAACGCGGTACCCCGGGCTCGGCTCAGTATTTGGCTCAGTTCCCCCCAATGCGGTCCTAGAATAACGTCAGAATAGCACAGGCCGCCGGCGAGCGGTAGTATCCGGATCCGGCCCTGGCCTCAAACGCCCCAGTCGACCGGGTCGCGCTCGACCCCCACCGCTACTCCGGACCCGGGCATCGGGAGGAGCACCCTCAGCCGAACGTCGGCCCGCTCCCACCTTGCCGTGCCCTGAACTTTCAGACCCGCTTGCTCCAAGCGGTCACGGAGCCTGCGCGACGCCATAACTGCAACGTCACTTGCGTCCACGTCCAGGGCAAGGCGTTCAATATATGACGCGGTGTGCGTGGACGTGAAACGAACCTCTTGCGGATGAATACCGTCGTCGTACATCACGCAAACGGACGAAGCCTTATCCGAAGAACGGCCATTATCCGCCATCGGGTTCACCCTAGCTTCCGTTCCCGCCTTGCGTAAATGAAGTCGCGAGTGCTGTCATCCCCTTTACGGAAGCGATAGCGACCGCATGAAACGCGTTCCGCTATTCCGTCCTGGCGAAGGCCGTACATCTGAAGCGATAGGAGCTGCATTAGATGGCAACGATGGCAAAGGTCGCCGGCCACTGCCGCGAGCGAAAAGAGTTCGCGGATCGTAAATGACCGCTGCGGCTCGCCTTCCAGTAGCGACGCTATAGCCCGGCGAACCGTTGCGACTGGCAATCCAGCGCACCGGTTGCAAGAAATGACTTGCTCTCCGCTTCGGCAGAGTCTGGTGTCGAATAGACCATCTTGCATTTTCGGAAGCCTATCCGCAACCCGTGCACGGTCGAGCGTACGTCTTCGCCGTATAGCGCCGCGCTCCCGCACCTAGGAATGCGCGAGCGAGCTGCAGCGCTCGCAGAACCAGTATCCGAATCGTCGGTGCTTAATGTCGCTTAGGCCCGACACCCCTTTGGGTGCGTGCTGTCCGTCGCCGCTTTACTTTTGAGGCAGGCAACCCAGGGCGACTTCTAGGAGCGCGGGGAGCTTTCGGCTCCTCGAGGATCTCGTCAAGTCCGAGTCGATAGTCCTTTGGGACCTCGTCCAGATGCTGTCGCACGGCTTTCATGAAGAGATCTGGTGAAGTAGCAAACCATACGTCGCGACCGTCCACACGAACGGCATTTGGCACGAGGACCGCGAGTCCAGCAAAGAGGCTCTGTATCTTTTCCTCGTGCTCGGTAATCTTCATCAACCCGCTGTTCTGCAGTCGATCAGCGATCACCGAAGTAGAGATGCCTCTCCCTTGGCCGAAGTCGTTAGGCTGAAGAACTTTCAGGACAGCGTGGAGTGAGAGCTTGTCCTTTTCGAGATGCTCTTCAACGAACACGTTAACAAATTTGTCAACTTTGTCCGGGTCGTATAGGGTGAACACGGTTTCGAACTTCTGAAGATCGATACCACCGGCTTGCGCGACAAGCATGAGCAGCTTCGCAAGTGCCGCCGCCCGCATGGGAGTGCAATGGCTATTTCTGCAGACGGTCTCGATTTGACCCTTCTCGTAGTCCGGAGCAACGACGAGCGTATAGTCGGCCTTCTCGTCCTCGCGATGGATCCTTAGCTTTTCTGGCTTGATGTCCGAAGTCTTCATCTTGCCATTCTTCGACGATTTCGCGTCGAAGCTAAATTTGTAGGCTCGAGCCTTGTTCGCTTTCGAGCGACCGTGAGGGCTGACTGCGACGCCATCAGTGCGACCCGGGCCTGTAATCTTATGTGCGTTAAACCCGCAGGAAATCAGCGCCTCAGTCACAGCATCCTCGAGACCCCTGGGATTGCTCGTACTATCAATAAGCACACGCGCTATAGTAGCAGCGCTGCGCCGTACCATTTTAACGATGATCCGGCGCATGTCGTCGCGGTAGGTCTGAAAGTCGAGAACGTCTCCCGGGTCTACGCCGATGTGGGTGAGATGCGCGTCCGCTAAAATCTCCGCTGCTGCCTCGGCAGAAAGAAGCTCCCGACCTGGGCGATCCTCCCCGAATTCGGTGGCGACGGGGTGGTCTTCATTAACCAGAACGAGGCGCTCTGTGAGGTCATATGCAAAGAGGGGCCGATCAGCTCCGAGTTCGCGGAATTTGATGTTCTTGACGACCGACCCGGGTTCAGCCTTTGCCTCTTTCACCCAACCCTCGATCGCTGATGTAGCGGCCGCGCCGGCGAGCGAAGAATCCAGCAGGATATCCGGGGACAGCTTCGCAGGTGTCTTTGCGTATCGGCCGATCGCGCTCGTTAACGATTGCAATGGGATCGCACCCCACGACTGCGCCAATTGCGTCCCAGTCGAGGTGTACTTCGTAGGGTTGAGCGGGCGATCAAACGTTTGTCGCGCCTTGTTAAAAAGGGCTCGCAGAAATGCAACGAAGACCGCAACCTTGTCGGAGTGTTCGTGGAGCGACTCACGATTTACCGTCATCGCATCATCGAGCCAGTCCGCCCGAACCGTCGCGCGAAAATGCGCCCAGGCCGTGTGATTTAGGTTCTTGAGATAAAAGTACGGCTGCTCCTGATTTACGACACGGCCAAGAACATTGATAAAGAAGCCATGACTCCGTCCATACTCGTCCGCTTTCTTGTCCGTAAGCCGATCCTCGAAGATTGACCATTGCCCGGTGATGTCACCATCGATGTTTCCGATCCGGACGTGAGGATATGGCAACGCAAATTCTTGGACGGCGTAATCGTAAAATAGCATGTCGCGATCGATGCGCTTCTTACCGCCGAACCCATCATCTTCCGGGAAACGGCTGAACGTCGCTGGTTCCGTCGACATCTCCCGCGAAAAGATCTCAATCCCGAGACCCGGCCCGAGTGGCTTGCCATAAACGCGATCCTGCCCGTCGAGTCGCGGGACTAGGCGCGCCCCATTGAAAACCATCGCCATACTGCTTCCGAGCGGTAACGCGGTCTCCAACATAAACTTCAGGCGTCCCGGCTGCAATCGCTTTCCGGCGTCTTTTAGCGACAGCATAATGGCTAGTGTCCATGTCTTCGACTGGGGCACTGTAGGCGGCGACTTGCCACCAAATTCGTTGGCAAAGGGTGAAGGTGTCGCAGGGGGCGGCTTGAGTCCGCTGGCGATTAGCTTCTCAATCTTCGTTCCCGTGTCTCCGAGACGCTTAAAGAGAGTCTTGAGGTCAGTGTTCGAAAGCTCCCGAACCTCAAGTAAAAGCGCTTGCTCCATACTCGGCTTGAATAGTGACTTGCGGCCGCTTTGGTCATCGATGATTTTCGCGTAGTTCATCTCTACCAAGCGAACCACGCCGTCTGACGCTTTGCAGACGTACGTGAGACGATTCGCCAGAAGGTAGGTCGCTAGTTTTCCGATCCCAAACTTACCGATCGGTGGCCGGTCATCCACGACCGGCTCTTCACGTTTAGACGAGTCGCCAAGCGTCCAAAGCTGACGAAGGCCTTCCTCTGTCATGGACTTTCCATTATCCAGAATCCATAGGACAGAGTCATCGGCGGTCAGGTCGGCCGGCACGCCGATGTGTGTAGCACTCGCGCCAGCGTCCCACGAGTTTGAAACCAGCTCCTCGAACGCCTTATTCGGGGACGTGTAAAGTTCGGAACTGAACAACTCCAAGAATCGGGGCGCGATCGTTACCGCAATCGGATCCTTCTTGATGCCTAGATCCGAAACGCTAGGGCCCTTGCTACTCGCCTGTACCGCCACGTTGTCCACACCCCTCATAGCCCACGTGCGCCCTGGTCGGGAAGGCCAAAGGCTAAGAACCGTTGGCGCCGTGACGCACATCGTGAGGGGCAGAGATTATGAGGTAACACGCAATCTCCCTTGCTGGGTATTTGCTCTAGTGCCCGAGGGCTACCGGTGTTCCTCGCAACGTTGAGTCTCAATTAGGATCGCTCCGCACGCGTCTTAGGTGTGTCTGAATAGCCCTAGTCTGCCATCAGCAGGCGGCATGGCGTCGGCAAAATTCGCGTGATGAGTGCGCGCCGCATCGTCGTGAGCGACACGATCGACTGTCCTGGTGCGAGAGTAGAGACGCGATCCCAGAGGTTCCCATCGATCGAGCCGACGGATTTGCGGAGTCTCGTCACGACACCATTGTCGCTGATCCGGTGCAAGACCCAGCTATTGACGAGCCCAAGAACTTCGTCGGGCAAATGCTGCGGAAGCTGCGTCACGAAGACCAGACTGAGCCAACGCTTACGGCCTCGTTTTGCGATTCGAGCAAGCTGAGCAAACAGAGTAGGCATCGCACGAACACGCTGGGATGAAACGAACTCGTGCGCTTCTTCGATGACCACCAGTGTCGGCTTGTGCCCGTGCCCTGCCGACTGTTCCGCCTCGTACCGGGCATCTTGAGCAAGCTGGACGTTTCGCAATATCTGTGCGATGGCGAGATTGCGCACGTTTGGCGACTCGGTATCACTCAGGTCGATGATGGAGATGTTCGGCTTCGAAATCATCGCGCTTAGGTTGAGTGGCTTCGAGCCCGTCTGGTCGAAAATCTTGAGGCGGTGCAGCGAGCCGAGCCGCCCGAGAACGGCCATCCAACTGAACTTGTTACCTTCGGCCGTCGATGTGTCGATAACTTGATTGATTTTGTCGCGTTGGTTCGGCTCGAACGTCGTGAGGTGCGCAGGCTCTACGGCCTTGTCCAGCTTCGCTACCATGCAGCGCACCACATCGTAGATGTGGCCAAGCTTCATCCGGGGCCACCCTTCTTCGAGCTCGTCTACTAGCAAGGCCTCGGCGGACTCGTTCGAATTCGCGGGGTTCGGGTAGATCTTTGTCTCTCGCAGGATCCGCTTCGTCAGCTCGTACGCTGTCCAGAACCGCTGTTGCTGGGCGTCGTTGAAGTCGAGGATCTCTACGACCGCATACGGCGAGAGCTCAGAGAAGGTGAGGGAGAAGTGGTTGACCCGCTTCGGGTCCGGGCACTTCGACTCGCGACCGGTAAGCGCGTAGATGCTCACGTTCGCGGCGCCTTTAGGCGCGAGTCCTCGCTCCTCGAGGGCGACTCTCATCGCCTCGTCGTCGGTCGGCTCGTACATTGCCGCATACTCACCCTCAACGTCTAAGATGATCGACGCAACGCCGACTTCCTGAGCGCGCGCCACCATCCCTGAGACGGTCGTGGACTTTCCACCGCCTGTCGTGCCAAGGATCGCCGTGTGCCGCGGAAATCCGATCTTCTCATCGGTACGTCCGTTCACGGTGATCTCGTGCTGACCGACAGCCGCGACTCCCAGAGCGAGGTCGCCATCGGTGCGCAAGAGTCTCCGGGCCTCATCAGGCGGGAGCGGGAAGACGCGGCTGTTCGGCAGCGGGCGAAGGCCGGCCGCCTGCACGGTCCCCTTTCTATACTCGCCCATGATGTCGAGGGTCGCGCGCCCGTGGTACTTGGGGAAGAGAGCGAGACCGCGACCACGTACGGTCGCGGTCACGACGATCGGCGCGTCGGCACGGAGTCCATCCGGTTCGGAGAATGGACCTTCCGTACAAGCGGCTAGATAGACGCGCGTGTCGCTGCTCTTTATCGTGACGAGTGACTGTGTCGGAATGCGGTCGATCCGATCGCGCGGGATGAGAACGTTGACGTTACCATCCTTGCTGCCAGGCGTGTCAAACGTCGTCCAACCGAGACAATCCGGTTCAATCTCCTCCAGAGTGGAGGTGTCAAGCTCTTCGAGTTCCGCCGAAACAGTGGCCGGGATTGGGCGCACCGTTGCCTCGTCCGGCGCGCCATTCGCCGAAGGTTCAGTCATCGGGTCATCCTTTCGGTGGCGAAGTCTAAGGTTGACCCGGCGTCCAGGAATGCCAGGTCGGTTGCGGTGCTCAGCGTTTCACCGTGGAACATGGCCTTGCAGAGTGCGTCGGCAAGGTCGATGAGCATCGGAAAGCCGCGGTGTTCCATCAGGGCTCCGTCCGCCATCGCAATCAGCGCCGCTTGGTGTGCGAATTCTCGATGCGCGTAGAAGATGTGCGCCGGGCCGATGTTCGACACACGATAGACGCCGACCACGACCTCCTCTTGAACGGCAGCCGCGAACTTCTCCAGCGCGGTCTTTGCCTTGTCGTAGCCACTCGTTACACCGCGATAGCCGCCTTCGAGCACTCGATTAAGGTAGGCCCTGGAGTCGGAGACGATGGCATACTCAAGTGGTTTGAGTGCGGAGCCGATCGTCGCGATCAATCTGTCCGACGAGGAGCTGGGCACGAACACGAACTTCTTATGTTGCAGAATCAGCTCGCTGAGCAGCTCGATGCTCGGTTCGATCAAGGCGGCTAGACCCGAGCCCGTAAGGAGTTCGTAGGCGAGCGGGTTGCCGTGCCCCATTCGCCATTCCGCTCGGGACTTTCGGGTGAGCACTGCCCGCTCAGCCCATGTCATGAACGCCCTACGAAGCAAGTCCGTAAAGCGGTCTCTGCGGCTGCTCTTCTCGAACCCCGTGCGATCGCGGCGAGCCTCGAGCATCGCGATCATGTCTGCAATGTCGTCGCCGGACTTCCCGCGAAAATCGCGGCGATACATCCGATGTCCCCACTCGCCCTGATCGCCGCGATACGTCGTTGTACAAACGCCGATTTGGGCGATCGTGATCGGCAGGGTATCGATCAGTTTGCTCGTACCGTCAGCGGCTTCGACGTGCCCGGCGAAAAGCCGACCGCGCAACGTCGAGTCAACCTCATCTGGGCTTGCGACCCAAACTCCAGCTAGGTCGGGGCCCTTAGGGGCATTTTCCCACGCAGTGAGCCTGGGAAAGATTTCCTTACGGATCGTACGGCGCACGTCGTCTTCCGCGTGGCGAGCCTCCTCGATCTCGCGTTTGAGGCGTCCCGAGACGCCGGCAAGGCTATCGCCACTTTGCCACTGGTCGATATCCAGCGTCGTCGAAAGAGGCTCCCCGAACGCACGTTCGAGGTCTGTCTCGCTGATCTCCGAAATATCCTGGCCCAGTAGCGTAATGTCGCTGTCCATCGTTTCGGCTAGCCCTCCACCTGTCTGTTCCGACGTGGATCCGCGATGTTCGACAGGCTAGAGGCCAAATTGCGTGCGAAGCGGCTTAGCGTCGGGATCGACGTACAAGAGCCGAGCGTATAGCCTCGCCGGCGACGACGGTAGGCCGAACCGGCCGGTGAGTAGTTCGAACGCCGCCTCACGGTGATCCCACCTATGTAACTGAGTCACGAGGGCGCGTACAGTCGCCGATGGCGCAAGCAATTCAAACGCTAGGGCGTCTGCCTTCAATTCATCTATGGCCGAGAAGTCTGTATCCCGAGCCATCTGATGAACGTGCGGCCCGACCCGCACTCCCGAGAGGAACCCGTAGATTCGTTCGTCGTTCGTCGCCGCTCGCCGGCCATCCAATATCTCTCGTGCGGACGTCCCGAGCGCCACCTGGGCTCGCTCTCTTGGTTCAAGATAGTCCGCGACGAAGTGAGCGGCTTCATGAGCCAGAGTGAAGCGCTGCTCTTCCTCGGGATCCGTCCCGTCAACGAAGATGATCCCGTGATCGCCAAAGGCGACGAGGCACCCACGCAACGGACGGTCGTCAACTCCACACCTTATTCCGATACCACGCCTTTCAAGCGCACTGTGGATTACAGAGATCGTCAATGGCCCGTATTTTAGAATAGCAACGGGGAGCGCCAGGAGGATCGCAGCCTCAAGTGATCGCCGCTCATCATGAGCAAGGCGCTTCAGAATGTCTCGAGTGCTCTGATCATTCGTCAACGTCATCGCGGTCTCGCGCTGCCATCAGGTACCCCCCATCCTGAGTCACGGTGCCGCGCATCGCTCGCAGGACGCTCACGTCGCGGATAATCGAGAGCAGCTGTTCGATGGGGATTTTGAAGCGTTCCGCAACTCGTTGCACGTCGTCGGCAAAGTACGCCGGATCCTCGCGCGGAGCTCTGCAAAGGCGAAGGCGCGCAAGCGTTTGCTCGTCGCAATGTAGTCGCTCCGCTAATCGATCGACTGGTGTGGCCGTCGCCACAGCATAGGCCTCCAGAATGCTGCCTAAGAATGCAGCACGTTCGGACGCTATGCTCGCGAGATAGCGCAGTCCGTCTTCACTATTCGACATCGCGTCCCGCTCTCTGGATCCGCTTCTTGATTCGATCTTTTGTTTGCTTTATGACGCGCCGGCGCTCAGTCTCGGGCTGGTCGGCTATGCCTAGCGCGATCGAGAAGTCGGCTTCATCGCGAAATCCCAATAGCATCAAACGAAAGACTGACTGGTCCGATTGGTCGGGAAGCACGGCCGCATACTGTTTGACCAAGCCATCGACGTCAATCCTATCAAGCCACTCGTCCTCCGCTGAACTATTCCGACGAAGTTCGGGGAGTTCGACAGGCGGGCAGAGATTCTCCAGGCCCGACTTTCGAAGCCGAGAATCAAGCGCATTTCGAAAATCCCCGATTGACGACATCTCGAGATACCCCAAAAGTGATCTCTGATTGCGATGCCACGCTTCTGGACGATCGCAGTGATCCAAGATTGTGCGCGTGCACGCATCCCAAATGAGGTCCTGAGCCCATGGCGCTCCTCGGCGCCGTAGGTAGCGCTCGAGAATCGGGAGTGCCAATTCCGCTAGGTCGGCGGTTGCAGTTGGATCCTTATTGAGAAGTCGCGTGTGGATTGCCTCGAGGCGCTCCTCCAGTGCGTTCCGATCCCCTGCACTCATCGCATACTTCGAACCACTTTGGGGTCTCCGATTTTAGTCGCGGTCACTTGGCCCGCCCTTCTACTCAGACCCTCGATCTCTTGAACAGGTCTCCAACGGCCTCCGCCTAGCCCGACCTCGCCAGGGCTTCCCGTCAGTCCAAATCACTTTTGTGAGTCCAATCCTCTTTGATCGAGTCCAACCGACTCTGAGAATTCACATCCATCGCCGGTTGCCGTCGGGCATCTGGTGGGATATAGTGGGACACAGTGGATGGAAGTGGGACCTAGTGGGCATCCCGACTGGGGGTCGTCCGCTATTCACTGGCTCGGTCGACCATGGCCTTGACGACAAAGGTCGCTTGGTTGTACCGGCACGCTTCCGCGAGCGGCTCGGCGCCGGGTTCTTCCTGACGATCGCCGAGCCCGACCCCTGCCTGGCCCTCTATCCCGCCGCCGCCTGGGCCGATGTCTGCGCCCGGCTGGAGGCCGCGCCGGTAAAGGACGGCCGCTATCGCGACTACGTGCGGCACCTCTTCGCCCACACCGACGAGCTGAGCTGCGACGCTCAGGGGCGGTTGGTGATTCCGGCGGCGCTGCGCGCGTACGCCGGGATCGAGAAAGACGTCATTTCGATCGGCTCGCTGACCCGAGTCGAGGTCTGGGCCCGCGAGCGGCACGCGCGCCACCTGCGCGACCGCGGCGACCTGCACGACTTCGCCTCGGAGCTGGGCCTCTTTTGATATGTATGCACGTCCCCGTTTTGGCGCACGCGACCCTCGACGCCATGGCGGTCCAGCCGGCCGGGACCTACGTCGACGCGACGTTCGGGGCTGGCGGCCACGCGGCGCTCATCCTACAAGCGTTAGGCCCGGCAGGGCGTTTGGTGGCGTTCGATCTCGATCCGAGTGCAGCCGAACATGCCTTGGACGATCCGCGCTTCACGCTGGTGCAGGCGAACTTTCGCGAGCTGACGGCGCGTCTGGGGGAACTCGGGATCGCGAGCGTCGACGGCGTGCTGTTCGATCTGGGGGTCAGCTCGATGCAGCTCGATGAGGGCGAGCGCGGCTTCTCGTTCCGCACCACGGCGCCGCTCGACATGCGGATGGATCCCAGCAGCGGGACGAGCGCGGCGGACTGGCTGGCGGAGAACGACGAGCGCACCATCGCCAACGCGATCTACGCCTACGGCGAGGAGCGCGCCTCGCGGCGCATCGCGCGCGCGATCGTCGCGCGCCGTGAGGAAGGGCGCCCGGTCCGCGACACCGAGGAACTCGCCGCGCTGGTTGCGCGGGTCGTGCCGCGCACCGGCCGCATCCATCCCGCGACGCGCACCTTTCAGGCGCTGCGCATCGCCGTCAACGACGAACTGGGCGCGCTGCACGCCGGCCTGGACGCAGCACTCGAACTCACCGCGATCGGCGGGCGCGTCGCGGTCATCAGCTTCCACTCGCTCGAGGACCGCATCGTGAAGCACACCTTCCGCGACGACGCGCGCGCACACGCGCTCGTCCGCAAGCCGATCGTCGCCGACGCCGACGAGCTGGCGACGAACCCACGGGCGCGCAGCGCGAAGCTGCGCGTCGCCGAGCGGGTCGAGGTGGCGACGTGATCGCCCCGCAGCGCATCCTCGCGGAGCCACCGCGGCGAGTCGAGCGGATTCGCAAGGCCACGCAGCGCCGCACGCGTCGTGCGAAGCGCCGCTTCCACGCGCCGGCCCTCGCCGTCATCGGGCTCGCGGTCGCGGTCCTGCTCCCGCTGCTCGCCTACGTCACGCTGTGCGCCGAGGTCACCTCGCTCAGCTTCGCGCTCGCGCGCACCGAGCACGATCGCAGCCTGCTGGCCGACCAGTCGCAGCGGCTCGACGATCAAATCGCTCGGCTCGAGTCGCCGGACCGGCTGTCCGCGCTCGCTGCCAAGCTGCACCTGCACGATCCACACGTCTACGCGGTCGTGCGCATCCCCGAGCCGAAGGGGCAGCCCTCGCCGTCGGGGCTCGCGTTCTTCGGGTGGATTAGCGGCCACTGATGGCGGCGCGTGCGTTCGCGCGCGTCCCTCCGGTGCGCGCGAAGTTGTCGTTGGCGCTCGTCCTGGCGATCGCGCTCGGACTCGGCGTACGGCTGGGCCAGGTGCAGGTGCGGGACGGGCCGGAGCTGGCGCGCAGGGCGCTCTCGCAGCACGACGCGACGCACGAGACGTTTGCGCGGCGCGGCGCGATCCTCGACCGCGACGGCGGGGTGCTGGTCCGCTCGCTCCCCTCGGAGTCGATCTACGCGGTCCCCGCCAACGTCGTCAACAAACACGAGACCGCGCTCGCGCTGGCGCCGGTGCTGCACCGTCCGGTCGACGCGATTGAAGCCGATCTGCAGGGCGAAGGGCAATTTCTGTGGCTGGCGCGCAAGGTGCCACCCGAGACGGCCGAGCAGGTGCGCGCGCTCGGCCTGGGCGGGATCGGAACCAAACGCGAGGAGACCGGGATACGGTTCATCGCCGCCGGCCGGCTGGCGTCGACGGTGGTCGGCTTCACCGGCACCGATGAGAACGGGCTCGACGGTTTGGAGTATTCGCTCGACCGGCTGCTGCGTGGGATCCCCGGCCGCGAACGCATCGAGTCCGACGAGTCCGGTTTCGCGATCCCCTTCGGCGAGACGCAGATCGTCGAGCGCGCCGTCCCCGGGACGACCGTCGTGACGACGCTCGACCCCTACCTGCAATACGAGTCCGAGCGGTTGTTGACCGCCGCCGTCAAGCAGTGGCACGCGGCCAGCGGAACGGTGATCGTGATGGACCCCACGACCGGCGAGCTGCTCGTGGTCGCGAACGTCCCCGATTTCGATCCCGCCCACTTCGCGCAGTCGCCGCCCGACGCGTGGCGCGACCGCGCGATCGCCGACGCCTACGAACCGGGCTCGACCTTCAAGCTCATCACGGCGGCGGCGGCGCTCGAGAGCGGCAAGGTCACCACCGCGAGCCTGTTTCCCACCCACGATCAGATCACGGTCGGCGGTCACACGATCCACAACGCCGAGGACGGCTTCATGCCCGGCACCGGTGGAAACGAGTCGATGGAAGACGTCGTCGCCTACTCGCACAACGTCGGCGCGGCCGAGATCGCCCTCGCGATCGGGCCGCGCGCGATGTCCGACGAGATCGCGCACTTCGGCTTCGGCGAGCCGACCGAGGTCGAGCTGGCCGGCGAGAATCCCGGGATCGTCCCCCCGCTGCAGAGCTGGAGCGGCTCATCGCTGGCGACGATCGCCTTCGGGCAGGGGATCTCGGTCGAACCGCTGGCGATGGTGCGCGCCTACTGCGCGATCGCCAACGGCGGCCTATTGCTGCGCCCGCGGATCGTCCACGCGCTCGAGAACGCCAACGGGGATACCGTCTACAGCTACGCCCCGGAGATCGAGCGGCGCGCGATCTCGGAGCGGACGGCGGCGACGCTGCGCGGCTTCCTGCGCGCGGTCGTCGTGCGCGGGACCGGCAACCCGACCGCCCGCGTGCCGGGCTGGACGACCGCCGGGAAGACGGGGACGGCGCAGATCGAAGAACACGGCGTGTACGAGCCCGGCGCCTACGTCAGCTCGTTCATCGGGATGATCCCGGCCGAGGCGCCACGCTACGTGATCCTGGTGAAGATCGACCGCCCGCGCGGCGCGTACTACGGCGGGACGGTCGCGGCCCCGGTCTTCGCCGCGCTGGCTCGCGACGCGATGTTCCATGCCGGGATCATGCCGGCGGCGACGCCCACACGCTTGGTCCGCCACGCGCCGGCGGCGAAGCAGAGCCGGTGATGCGAGAGACCTCCCGCCTCGTCGCTTCCCTGGAAGGGGCACGCGTCGTCGGAGCGCTCCCGCCGCTGGTCGACGCGATCGCGAGCGACTCGCGCGCGGTCCGGCCGGGGACGCTCTTCATCGCGTTGCGCGGCCAGCGGTCCGACGGGCACGCGTTCGTCGCCGACGCGGTTCGCCGCGGAGCGGTGGCGGCGGTGGTCGAGCACGCGGTCCAAACGACCGTCCCGACCATCATCGTCCGTGACACGCGGGTCGCAGCGTCCCGCTTGGCCGACGCGTTCTACGACTATCCCTCGCGCGCGCTGACGATCGTCGGCGTGACCGGGACGAACGGGAAGACGACGACGACGCACCTCGTGCGCGACGTGCTCGATGCCGCCGGGATGCCGTGCGCGCTGGTCGGGACGCTCGGTGGATCGTTCGGGACGCAGAGCTGGCCGCTGACGAATACGACGCCGCTGGCGATCGAGCTGCACGCGCTGCTCGCCGCGCAGCGCGACGCCGGCGCGCGCGCGGTCGCCATGGAGGTCTCCTCGCACGCGCTGGCACTCGGGCGCGTCGACGACATCACCTTCGCCGTCGCGGCGCTGACCAACGTCACCCGCGACCACCTCGACTTTCACGGCACGCTGGAGCGCTACGTCGCCGCCAAACGTCGACTGTTCGACCTCGCGCCACAGGCGGTGTTCAACGTCGATGACCTGACCGGGCGCGCCTTCGCCCAAGAGTTCCCCGACGCACTGACCTACGCGATCGACGCGGCGGCGGCGCTGCGCGCGACGGACCTGCGGCTCGAGGGCGACGGTTCGTCGTTCGAGGTCGACGGGACGCGCGTGACGATCGCGCTGCCGGGCCGCTTCAACGTCCGCAACGCGCTGGCGGCGTTCGGCATCGGCGAGGCGCTCGGCCTCGAGCGCGACACGATCGCTCGCGGCCTCGCCGCGACGCGGGCCGTCCCCGGTCGCATGGAGCGCATCGACGCCTTCGGGATCGACGCGATCGTCGATTACGCGCACACGCCCGACGCGCTCGAGAACGTGCTGCACGCGGCCCGCGAGACGACGCGCGGAGACCTCATCGTCGTCTTCGGCTGCGGCGGCGAACGTGACGCCGGCAAGCGCGCCGAGATGGGTGAGATCGCGGCGCGGCTGGCCGATCGGGTGATCGTCACCTCCGACAACCCGCGCAGCGAGGATCCGATGACGATCGCCCGCGCGATCGCGCGCGGGATCGAAGCCGAGATCGAGCTCGACCGCCGCGCCGCGATTCGGCGCGCGATCGCGGATGCGCGCCCCGGCGATACCGTCGTCGTCGCCGGCAAGGGCCACGAGACCTACCAGATCGTCGGCACCCTCTCGCGCCCGTTCGACGACCGCGACGAAGTCCGCCTCGCCTTCGACGCGCGCGCCAAGGAACTGCGGTGAGACTCCCGGCCGACGAGGCCGTCGTGGCGACGCGAGCACGGGTGCTCGCACCCGAAGGACTCCCAGCGACGCTGCTCGTGCAGACCGATACGCGGGCGCTCGCACCGGGCGCGACATTTCTCGCTCTGCGCGGCGAGCGGTACGACGGACATGCCTACGTCGCGCGCGCGTTCGAGAGCGGCGCCGCGTGTGCGATCGTCGACGATGCGAGCGTCGTCCCGGCCGGGCAGCCGGCGCTGGTCGTCCCCGACACGCTGCAAGCGTACCTCGCGCTGGCCGAGTTGGCCCGCGGACGCGTGCGCGGCGGCGTGGTCGGGATCAGCGGGAGCACCGGCAAGACGACGACCAAGCAGTTCTTGCTTGGCCTGCTGCGCGGCGCCGGGATCGACGCGACGGCGACACCGGAGAACGAGAACAACGAAGTCGGCGTCGCCGCCTTCCTGTGCGGGCTCGAGGACGGCGACGAGCGTGTCGCGATCGTCGAGATGGGGGCGCGCAAGTTCCGCGACCTCGACGTGCTGGTCGCGGCGGCGCGTCCCGATGTCGGCCTGTTGACCAACATCGGCGAGGCGCATCTGGAGATCATGGGTTCGCGCGAGCGGATCGCGGAGACGAAGTGGGCGCTGCCGGCCGGCGCGCGGCGCGCGGTGCTCAACTTGGCCGACGAGGCCTCGCGCGCGCGCGCGCCGACGCTGCCCGCGCCGCCGGTCTGGTACGGGATCGACGAAGAGCGGCCGCCGCACGGCGAGCAAGCGGTCGTGATCGAGCGCGAGGCCG
>Ga0302177_10000499_pt1 | contig 30286 bp, 29 predicted proteins | sample I_Palsa_E1_2_FD_198780 | JGI IMG/M metagenome (GOLD analysis project Ga0302177, IMG submission 198780) | Peat permafrost microbial communities from Stordalen Mire near Abisko, Sweden - I_Palsa_E1_2 | ecosystem: Environmental > Terrestrial > Soil > Palsa > Peat permafrost | place: Sweden... | reverse complement strand
AGACGTCGATGTCGGCCGATGTGACACCGGCCTGGCCGAACGCCGCGGCACCGGAGCGCAGGCACGGCGACTCGGTGAAGTCCTCCCACTGCGACATGCTGACGTGCGACAGCGCCTGGCCGGATCCCAGGATCCAGACCGGTTCGCGCGCGCAGTCGCGCGCCCGGTCCTCAGCGGCGAGCACGACCGCGCCACCGCCATCGGTGCGGACGCAGCAATGCAGCTGCGTGAACGGGTCAGCGATCATTCGTGATGCCTGGACATCCTGGATCGTGATGGGTTCCCGGCGGAACGCATCCGGATTGCTGGCGGCGTGCAGCCGCGCGGCAACCGCGATCTCGGCGAGCTGCTCGATGGTCGTGCCGAACTCGTGCATGTGCCGGCGGGCCGCCATCGCGTACTTGGCGATCAGGGTGTGGCCGTACGGGGCCTCGAACTGCAGAGGGCCACTGTTGGTCAGGCCGGTGGCGCCGGTGCGGCGGCGGTGCTTTACGTCGCTGCGGGCGGTCGAACCATAGGACAGCAGGACGACCTCAGCGTCGCCGTGCTCGATGGCGGCCGCCGCGTGTTGCGCCATCAGCTCCCACGAGCTGCCGCCGACGTTCGTGGAGTCACCCCAGGTCGGGCGCAGTCCCAGGTACTCACTGACCTCCAGCGGCGGCAGCAAGGATCCGTGGCCGCCGAACCCGTCGACGTCACCCTTCGCCAGCCCGGCGTCGGCTAGCGCACGGGCGGCGCCCTGCTGGATCAGCTGCAGACCCGTGCCCTCCACGGTGCCGCAGTCAGATAGCGCCGCGCCGACGATCGCTACCCGGCGTGACATGACGACCCCAGCCCCACGCTATACACAGCCTCCATGAACAGCCCTTTCGATCAAATTTGCCTCTAATAACACTGGTTGGGCAGGGACAGGGAGCTCCCGCCGCGGGCGAGCAGGACGCATGGGGCACGCGCCGTGCTCACGACCGCCACCTCGGACCTCGCGGTCCCGCTCCGGAACCGTCCACGCCGCCGCTTTCCCGCGAGATCGGCGACTGCCGCTTTCCCCGCCTCGATCGCTGGCCCGCCTCGTCGACGCCGCACCCTCCATCTGCCAATCCGGCAGGATGCGCGCGTCTTCATCTTCCGCTGGGCCGGGAAGGACGCCCACGTGAACCCGCATTCACCACTTGCCGCGATCAGCTCGACCCAGCGCAGATCTTGCGATGCTGACAGCGCCGATGATTAGCTGTAGTAACTATTATTTGCAACACCTAAACACAGTGCGGCGCGCTTGTCCAGCACGGGAAGGAGCGCTGGTGACACAGGAAACAACTACGACGCCAGCGAACCCGCAGCATCTGCTCGGCCTCCTCGCGACCACGCGGGCGATCCGCCGTTACACCGGTGAGCCGGTCCCCGAGTCCGCCCTCCGTGACATCCTGTTCGCGGCTACCCGCGCGCCCTCGGGGTCGAACCGGCAGCCGTTCCGTTTTCTCGTCCTCACGGACGGTCCGCGGGCGATCGCGGCGAAATGCCTGATCGGCGAGAGCGCCCGCCGCCTTTGGAAGGACAAGCGGCAGCGGGACGGATACGAACGAGGCAGCGGCGGCCGCCCGGACTCGGCCAAGAAGCGCATGGCCGACACATTGCAAGAGTACGTCGGCCAGTTCGAGTTCGTGCCCGTGCTCGTACTGCCGTGCCTGATTCGCTACCGGGACCCGGCGCCAACCGAGGGCGCGTCGATCTACCCCGCGTGCCAGAACCTCCTCCTGGCCGCCCGCGCGCTCGGATACGGCGGGGTCATGACCGGGTTCAGCCGACCTGTCGACGCGGAACTTCGCGAGTTGCTCGGCATCCCCTCGAACGTCTTCATCGCCGGATGCATCACGCTCGGCCGTCCCCGCGGCCGACACGGGCCGGTCCGTCGCCGTCCGCTGCAAGAGCTGGTCTACGCCGACGCCTGGGGGGAATAGCTCCCTGGGCCGAGGACCCGCCGGGCACCCGGTTCACCTCGGCCGGGCCACCAGGACGGTGAGCTGCGCCGGGCTCGCCGACCCCGTCCGCGGCGGACTGGCTCTGGTCGGGAGCCAGGCCGAGGGTCATGCCGCCGTCGAGGACCAGCGTCTGGCCTGTCATCCAGGACGACTGCTCGCTCGCCAGGTATACGGCGGCCGCGGCGATGTCTTCCGGGGTTCCCGCGCGCTTGAGGACAACCCGCTCGCCCCAGGTGTCTAGGCGCGCGCCGCTTACACCGCTCATCGCCGTAGGCACCAAGGCCGGAGCGATGGCGTTGACCCGGACCGTTGGCCCCAGCTCGAAGGCAAGCTGGCGAGTGTGGTGGACCAACGCTGCCTTAGTCATGCCGTAGACACCGAGCCGCGCGTCAAGGTAGAACGCGCCACAGGAGACCACATTGATCACCACTCCCCCGTGTTCTGCCATGGCCTGCCGCCAGACCTGCTGCGTCCAGAACAGCGGGCCGCGTGTGTTGACCTGGAACGTCTTGTCATAGCGCGCCTCGTCGACCTCGACGAGCGGACCGGCGTACGGGTTGGTCGCCGCGTTATTCACCAGGATGTCGATCCTGCCGAAACTCTGCATCGTCGCATCGACAGCCGCCTCGGCAGCGGCCGGGTCACCCGAATTGGCGATGAAGTAAGCGGCCCCGCTGCCCAGTTCAGCGACTGCTTCGCGCAGCCCGGGCTCCTTGCGCGCCGTGATCATGACCTGAGCGCCGGAATCCACGAAGGCCCGGGCAATGCCAGCGCCGATCCCTCGCGATCCACCTGTCACGATGGCAACCTTGCCGTCCAGCCGCAGGTCCATCTCTGCAACGCCTCCGCGTGTGGGCCAGAATCCATTATAGTAGCTAAGGTAACTATATATTGCACCTAAGCCTCCGGCGCTGGAGAAGATATGGCATGGGATTTCGAAACTGACGAGAGTTTTCAGAGTCAGCTAGACTGGGCGAGCGAATTCGTCGGGTCGGAGGTCATGCCATTGGATGTACTGTGGCGCGAACGCGCCTACGAACCTCTCACAGGAGCACCGCGGGAAATCGTACCGCCTCTGAAACAGCGGGTCCGGGACCAGGGCCTATGGGGCTATCACCTCAGCCCCGAACTCGGCGGAGCTGGCCGGGGTCAGGTGGAGAACGGGTTGCTGAACGAGATCCTTGGCCGCTCGCACTGGGCGCCCGTCATCTTCGGGTCCAACGCTCCCGACTCTGGCAACGCCGAGATCATCGCCCATTTCGGGACGACGGAGCAGCGCGCCCGCTACCTGCAACCGTTGCTGGACGGTGAGATCTTCTCCTGCTTCTCAATGACCGAGCCGCAGGGCGGCGCGGATCCCGCCGTGTTCGCCACCCACGCGGAACGCGACGGGACAGACTGGATTCTCAACGGAGAAAAGTACTTCTCCACGAACGCGCACGTCGCCTCATTCTTCATTGTCATGGCATGGACCTCCAGCGGGGAGAGCGCCCACCGCGGGATGTCGATGTTCCTGGTGCCCGCCGACACACCCGGTATCGAGATCGTCCGACGGGTCGGCGTGCTAGGCGAGCCCACCGGACATGGCATGCACTCGCTCGTGCGCTACGCCAACGTGCGCCTGCCTGGCGAGGCCCTGCTCGGCGCCGAGGGCCAGGCCTTCGCGATCGCGCAGACCCGCCTCGGCGGCGGACGCATCCACCACGCGATGCGATCGGTCGGACTCGCGCGATGGGCGATGGACATGATGTGCGAACGGGCGGTCAGCAGGCACACCGCCGGGTCCCGGCTTGCCGACAAACAGGCCGTGCAGGCGTTCATCGCCGACTCGTGGGCCCAGCTGGAGCAGTTCCGGCTGTTCGTGCTGCAGACGGCGTGGAAGATCGACAAGTACCGGGACTATCTAAAGGTCCGCAAGGACATCGCGGCGATCAAGGTGCTGCTGCCCAAGGTGCTGTCGGACATCGTCGGGCGAGCGATCCAAGTGCACGGCGCCATCGGTGTCTCCACTGACCTGCCGCTGGCGCGGATGATGGTAACGGCAGCCAGCCTCGGTCTCGCCGACGGTCCGACGGAGGTGCACCAGATGACGGTGACCAGGCAGCTACTCAGGGATTATACCGCCGCGGAAGGGACCTGGCCCAGCCAGTACCTGCCAGAACTGGCGGAGCGAGCCCGCGCGAAATACGCGGGCATCCTCGCCCGTTACGACACCGGTCTTGGCGAGCTAGCCGACGCGGCGGCCACCGCATGACGACAGCGGGGAGACGGACCAGAGCTACGGTCCGTAAGGTGATTTTATGGCGTTCAGCGTGACCGCCGCGAAGGCGCGACGCCGTGTCGCCGCCGTCACGGGCGGCGGCGCGGGAATAGGGCTCGCCTTCGCGCACGCGTTGGCCGAGAGCGAAGGCGCAGCCCTGGCCATCATCGACCGAGACGCCGACGCTGCCGCGAACGCGGCAGCGAAGATCACCGCAGCCGGTCACCACGCGATCCCCATCGCCTGCGATGTCACCGACGAAGACGGTGTCACCAGCGCAATGACCGAGATCGCAGACCGGTTCGGTGGTCTAGACATTTGGTGAACAATGCTGGCAAGCACCTGACCAAATACAACCAGCCTTTCATCATGCTGCCCCGGTCTGAGTTGCGCGCCCTGCTTGAGGTCAACGTCATCGGCGTCGTCAACTGCACGGTGTCGGCTCTTGACCTGCTCAAGGTGCGCGGCGGCGTCGTAGTCAACATCGCGTCGGTCGCGTCCAACCTCTTGGTCTCGCCCTACGGGATCTCCAAGCTCGCGGTGCGCGGCTTGACGGTCGCGCTGGCCACCGAGCTGGCACCTTTCTCGATACGCGTCAACGCGATTTCTCCCGGTGTGATCGACACGCCGGCCGTGCTGGAGGACTTCACTGACACCATGATGCAGTCGGTGATCGACCGGCAGCTCATCAAGCGTCCGGGCCATGTCGAGGACCTAGTCGGCGCAGTGCTCTACCTCTGCTCAGACGCGGCAAGTTTCGTCACCGGCGAGACGCTGCGCGTCAGCGGCGGCTGGCCACTGATCAACTGACCAGCTCGGAGGGGATGTTATGGCGACCCGAACTGAGCGCCAGATTCCCACTCATGCTTTGGGCGCGCCGCCAAGCGAGCTGGCGCCGTTTGCCGACACGGCCGCATAAATCGGGCCGATACGAGCACCCGCCGCACGCTCGCTCGCCATCGGATCTACCGTCCCTCCCGGGTAGCGGTCACGTCGCTTTATCGTCTCGGACAGGGATGTTAGCATAGGCAATAAATATCCCGCCTGGGCGCATGTGTGCCTGGGGCTATCGCGGGGGTGAGGATGGGCGTCGACGTCCAGGTCGAGTATCCGTTCATCGGCGGCGAGCGGGTCCGCTCGGGTGAGCCGGCGTTGTTCGATGCGGTGAACCCGGCGACTGAAGAGGTGCTCGCCCGGGTCGTGGCGTCGGGCGATGCGCTGGTGGATCAGGCGGTCAGCGCGGCTGCGGAGGCGCAGCGTGTGTGGGCCTCGTGGGCACCTTCCCGGCGCGGCGAGCTGCTGTGGCGGTGGAGTGACCTGATCGCGGCGGAGAGCCGCCAGCTCGCCGAGACGGACACGCGCAACATGGGCAAGGCCCTGCGGGACGGTCTCGCCGATGGCCCGGGGGTCGCGAAGTTCATCCGGTACTGGGCGGGCAAGGCCGACAAGATCTGGGGCGACCAGGTGCCGGCGACGCCTGGCCACCTCAGTTACACCGCTCGTGTGCCGCTGGGTGTCTACGGCATCATCATCCCGTGGAACGGGCCCACCCACGGCTTCGCGAGCAGGGTGGCGCCGGCGCTGGCGTGCGGCAACGCCGTGGTGGTCAAGCCCTCGGAGTACTCGCCGCTGACCGCCGGGCGGCTGGCCGAGCTCACCGTCCAGGCAGGGATGCCCCCCGGCCTGGTCAACGTGGTCCCGGGGGATGGCACGACGGGAGCGGCGGTCGCGGCGCATCCCGGCATCGGCGGGCTGTCCTTCACCGGCAGCGTCCCGACCGGCCGGGCGATCGCCCGCGCGGCCGCGGACTCCTTCAAGCGGCTGGTGCTGGAGATGGGCGGCAAGTCACCCAACGTCGTCTTCGCCGACGCGGACCTCGACGCCGCGCTGCGCGGGAGCCTGTGGGGCGTGTTCTACAACGCGGGCCAGGTCTGCGTCGCCGGCACCCGGCTGCTCGTAGAGCGGTCGATCGCCGCGGAGTTCACCGCCCGGCTGGTCCGCGCCGCGGCGCGGATCAGGGTCGGCGACCCCATGGATGTCGCCAACCATGTCGGACCTCTGGTCAGCGGCAAGCAGTACGCGCGCGTGGGCGACTACCTGAAAATCGCCGCGGACGAGGGCGCCGAGGTGGCCTGCGGCGGCAGCCGCCCGCCCGGCGCCCCGGCGGCCGGGTACTTCCTGTCCCCCGCCGTGCTCACCGGGCTGCAGCCGTCAATGCGGATCGCGCAGGAGGAAATCTTCGGCCCGGTCCTTTCCGTACTGACCTTCACCGGCGAGGACGATGCCATCGCGCTCGCCAACCAGGTCGAGTACGGCCTCAGCGCCACCATCTGGACACAGGACATCGGCAGGATGCTGCGCGTGGCTGACCAGCTGGAATCCGGGACCATCTGGGGCAACACGATGCGGCTCAACGACCCCGCCCTGCCCTTCGGGGGCTTCAAGAACAGCGGCCTCGGCAACGCCTACGCCGAAGGCGCCGTCGAAGGCGCCACCCGCACCAAACGGGTATCCATCCGATTCGACCCCGCCGCACGGACCCCAGGCTGGGACGACATCACGCTCAACTGATCAGAGCCTGACGTCGATTGCCGCTCCAGATCAAGCTCAGTCGACGGCCTCGATGGCTTCGATGGCTTCGATGGCTTCGATGAGGGAGACGCCTTCAGCGCGGCAGCACCCGCGCCAGAATGATGTCCGTGCTAACGGCTCGCCCTTGGGCGGATTGATTAGCTAGGGTAACTGCATTAGCGGCCAGGCCGTCAGCACCGGCCTGAGGTCCGTCTCGGAACGGGCACCGGGTCATTGTGGCGTCCGGGTCCGACTTCATATGGTCGGGGGCCAGGCCGAGCGTCATGCCGCCGTCTAGGGTCAGTGTCCGGCCGTCATCGAGGAGTACACACATGGCAGACGTAGAGCCGATTCTGATCGGTATGGTCGATGACATCTCCGCTCCCGGCACTAGAACCTACGAACGCTGCCTGCGCGTCGGGCTCGACCAAGCGATCGCGTCGGGCCGACTGGACCGGCCGGTGGAGTTGATCTATGAGGAGGCTCGCGGGCTGCCTTCTGGCACCACCCATGATGTGGTCCGGACGTTCGGCGGCTTGCTCGAACGCGGCGTGGTCGCGATCCTCGGCCCGACCGTGACCGACAATGTCCTTGCGATCGTTGACGTCGCCGACCGGGCGAAGGTGCCCTGCCTGCAGTGGGCAGGCAGCGAGGAAACCCGGTCGGAATGGGTCTTCAACTACCAGGCCGGTTCACTGGAAGACGAGCCGGCCTTGCTAGCGGAGTACGCCGCCAGCCAGGGCCTGCGCCGTGTGGCGGTGGTGCACGACACGGCCGCCACCGGCCTGCGCATGATGTCGTTCTTCGACCGGGCCACCGCCCGGTTCGGACTTCAGGTGGTGTTCCGGCGGGGTGCATCCGCCCTAGGCTCGCTCCCGCCGTCGACCGTGCCAGACCTCCTCGCCACCCGGCCCGATGTGGTCGTACACCTTGGCATGTGGTCGCTGGTACCGTTGGCGGCCAGGTTGCAGCAGGCCGCGCCCGCTCTGCCGAAGCTGTCCAACATCGCGGCGTCCGTCGCCCAGGTACGGACGGAGTGGCTGCCGCCGCTGGAAGGCTGGATCTTCACCGGCATGTCGTCGGAGTCGAACCCGACGGGCGCCAACCTGGCTGCGCACATCGGCCGGAAGCCCCCGCTTGGCACCCGGGAGCTCGTGGGCCTCGACGTCGGTCGGCTGCTGGCCGAGGCGCTCGTCAACGCACCACTGCTGGCCCCCAGCGGCGTGCGCGCCGGCCTGGAGCTGATCAAGGTGATGCCCGCCGCGGCCGGCCATAATGGCACCGTGCTGGGCTTCGGGCACTGGGACCGCGCGGCACTCAAGGGCCGCTACCTCGTCCTCCAGCGTTACCGCGGCGGCCGGGCCGAACAGCTCTGAGCCCGGCACCTTACCGGGGCGCAGATCGCGGCGCCCAGGGTACCTAGCCAGGTGCTCAAGACCCAGCAGCATTCCGGCGCCGACCCTCGGTCGGCGTTGTCATGAGGGCGTACACGCGCCCGTGGCGGATGCTGATCGACTCGGACAGTGCGCCGTCCCCCGGTCGTGACAATGCGGTTCGGTCGGTGCCTTTCGGGTGATCCGCACTACCGCTCCTGGTCAAACTTCGTCTTACCGGCGGATCCTGCACGCAGTGTTCTCGTCGGCCGCCGCCTGAGACCTCCGCCCCACGGTCCGCCGCTGGGTCTTGGCATACCTTGGGTGCGAGAACGCGGGCAGGGTCGCCGGCGTCTTATAGGCGAACGCTCGCAGGTCCGTGGCCACCGGGCTGGTCAGAACCGCGGAACGACCCGAGTGGGCGTGTCGCGCGGCGGTCCGACCAGCCACGTGATGGCGGCCAGCGCACCGCGCCGCAATACCGGCTCGGGCACCTCGACCGTGACCTCTTCTAGCCAGCGCGAGACCGCTTTCAGAACTGGGTCGTCGGCCGTACCGTAGGAAGCCGGGGCGCTCCCGGCGGCCGGTGCTTCCTTGGGCTGCGAGGTCATGATAGAGCTCCTTCCGATCGGATGCTCGGCTTACCGGGTGGCGTAGAGCCCGCGCTCGAGCAGCACGTTCGAGGCAAGGTCGGCCCCATTCCACCGCGTGATCAGCCCCGAGCTCAGCCCGCCGTCCACGGTCAGTACCGCGCCGTGGAGCTGGCTGGCCGACGGAGCAAGCGCGAAGCCGACAGCGCCGGCGATATCAACCGCACGTACTTCCCGGGCAGACGGCGTCCGGTCGAGCAGCATCTCGCGTTCCGCCTTGTTCCGGACCAGCGGGGGCGCGGCCACGAGATTGATGCGCACACCGTGACGTCCCCACTCGATCGCCGCGGCCTCGACGAAGCCGTGCACACCCGCCGCAGCAGCACAGACATGGGCCCGGCCCGTGACACCACCTAGACCATCCAAGGTGCTCACGACCGCGATAGCCCCTGTGCCGTGGCCGATCATCAACCGTCCGGCCGCCTGGACGACTACGAACGTTCGGGTCAGCACCGCGTCGATCAGGGCGCGCCACTCGCTAGCGTCCAGTTCCTCTGCCGCGATCTCGGACGCCCCCTGAGGCAGCACGACCGCCAGTGAGCGCAGTGGGCCGTACTTTTCCTCGAGGGCAGCCAATGCCTCGAGAACCTCGTCAGGTGACGCGCCGAGCCCGGGGCGCCCGTCCACGGCGAAGGCCTGCTGCACAACGGCTGCCGACTCCTCGAGAATGCTTACACACGCCGATGTAACCACATCTGTCGCGCCGCAGACGACGGCGAGCGGGAGCGGGCCAGTCATTGCTGCCCTGCCGTACTGACCGCGCGCCGCACCCCGGAGAAGGTGTGGTTGAGGTAGCCCGCGCTGAGGCCCCCGTCAGCGGACAAGATCGCACCGTTGACGTAGGACGCAGCGTCGGATAGCAGGAACAACGCGACCTTCGCCATGTCCAAGGCGTCCGCGTAGCGTGGGTGTGGCGTGCGATCCAGAAGAACGTTCTCCAGCTGATCGATGGGGATCCCGCGCCGGATCAGGGGCGTGTCGACGATACCGGGGGCCAGGCAGTTCACCCGCACGCCGCGCCGCCCCCACTCAAGCGCCAGGGCCCGGGTCAGGTTCGCCACCGCGAACTTGGACGCGCAATAATGCGAACGGGCTGCGTGGCCAGCCAACGAGTCGACCGACCCGATCGTCACGATCGCGCCGCGCCCGTGGGCGAGCATCCTGCGGCCCGCGGATTGGCAGGTCAGGAACATCCCGGTCAGGTTGAGATCGATCAGACCTGTCCAGGTGGTAAGCGGCATCAATTCGGCCGGCTCGGGACGGGACGTACCCGCGCACGGGACTAGACCATAGATCGCGCCGAGTTCGTCCTCCACACGGGCGCAGGTGGCCTCCAGGCCCTCGGCATCCCTGACGTCGACTGGATATCCACGCGCGGTTCCGCCGGCGGCAGAAATGCCTTCGATAGTCCCGGCAATGCCTGCTTTGTCGATGTCTAGTACGGCCACCAGAGCGCCATCGGCGGTAGCGAGCTCAGCTGTCGCCCGGCCGATACCCGAGCCACCGCCGGTGACGACGACCACCTCACCGGTGAGCCCGAAGCGCAGCGGGCCGAGTGCACCAGCCTTAAACGGCGGCATGAACGGGGGCGGACTCGACCGCCTGCGCTCGGATCGCGCGAGCGAGGATCTCCCGCGCGCGCAGCGGGCCCTGGTCAGTAGCGATACCGATCATCCGGGCATCGGGGCGCGCGGAAATGTTGCGCTGCTGAGCTTCCAGCATCGTGACGTCCTCAGCGAACACCTTGTTGATCGAGGACACGACATCGGCCGTGAGCCGGTGGTCATCGATCGCATAGTTGCGCGGCCACACCCACATCTGCCAGCAGCTAGTCTCGTCGGCCGGGATGCAGGCGTTGATCAGCATGCTCCGGATCGATTCCTTGGGGTTGTCGTTGGGAACGGGGCAATCGGCCCGCACCGCACCGGTCTCGATCGCTACGATCCCCGGCATCATGAAGTTACACGTGTGGTAGCGATAGACTTCGCCGTACCAGTTGAGCCCTTTCTCGACCCAGCCTTTCCACGGCGGAGGAACCTCGAAGGGGCCCATTACGCGGCTGACGGACACGGTGTCCTCGGTCCAGGTCGTCTCGCACGGCGTCTTGACGATGATCGGGTGGCCCGCCGATTTGTCGTGCACGTAGGTCTCGTGGGTCAGGTCGAGCAGGTTGTCGACGAGCAGGCGGTAGTCGCACTTGAGGAACAAGGTGTCACCGTCGCCGCGCCACTGCGGATGGTCATTCCACCACAGGTTGGGAACCGTTTCCGGCGTCGCCTTCTCGGCCTCACCGATCCACGCCCAGATGAAGTTGTGCCGTTCGACGGCGGCGTAGCTGCGCACGCGGGTAGCCGGGCTGAACTTGGCCTGGCATGGAACATCCGTCGCCGCGCCAGACCGATCGTACTGGATACCGTGGTAGCCGCACTGGATCGTGTCCCCTCTGACCTGCCCGAGCGACAGTGGCGCTGCCCGGTGGGCGCAGCGGTCCTCGAGGACGACCGGCGAACCATCCGAAATGCGATACATGACCAGGCGCTGACCGGCGATCTGCCGGGCGAGCGGGACAGCGCGAACCTCTTTGGACTGGGCGATCGGGTACCAGGTGTTCTGCAGAAACACATGTCCTCCTACAGGATCAGCTCGCGTCGGACCAGAGAACCGCCGACACCATTAATTGTTATCTTAGAACACTACCCTCAGTCTCGATAGTCGCGGCGCAGACCAGATACCTGCAACGGCCGACCGCCAGGTCGGTCGGCGATTATCCTCTCCCTGAGGTCCCCGGTGGTACGGATAACAGAGAAAGCATATAGTTATCTAAGCTCACAACCTGTTGGCTCGTCAGTCTTACTTCCACCTAGAAAGGGGTTCAGCCGGTGGACAAGGTGGTCGACTCGGCGCATGCCGTTGCCGACACTGCCGACTCGCCCACAATCGCCGTCGGGAGATTCGGAGTCTACGGAGCGCCGTGTGCGCTGCTCACTGCGTTGTGTGAACTGGGCAGCCGCGAACTCGAGATGTACTCCAACAGCTGCAGGCTGGACGGCGAGGGTCTTGACCTGCTGCTTGACGCCTCCCGCATCCGGAGGCTGACTTCCTACGTGGGCGAGAACAAGGAGTTCGCGCACCAGTACCTTACGGGCGCGCTGGAGGTCGAGCTCACTCCCCAGGGCAACGCTCGCCCAACGATAGCGCGTGGGTGGCGCTGGTATCCCCGCGTTCTACACGCCGGCCGACGTGGGCACACTTGTCGCCTTCGGCGGGCTTCCGCAGCGCCACAAGGCCGACGGCCCGGTCTCGTCGTCGACCAAAGAGGTGCTCCGATTCGATGATCGGGACTTCATCCTTGAAGAGGCCGTCGTCACTGACTTCACGCTGGTCTGGGCCGCCAAGGGCCACCGCCGTCATCGACATAACGACCGACGGCCTCGTCCTTCCCAAACTCGTGGCCTGGACGACTGTCCACGACGCACGAGCGGTGACCGAGCCCTCGCTGCTTTCCCTCTGATCCCGCACACGAGAATGTGATCACGATCTTGGCTAATATAAATTTCGAAAATGGCCTGCAGCTTCCCGAATCGATCAACCTGCGTGAGGTAGGTCTGCGTGATGGGCTCCAGATCGAGCGGCCAATCTCGACGGACGCGAAGCTGGAGCTACTGGCCAACCTGGCCGAAGCCGGGCTGTCCCGAATCGAGGCAACGGCCTTTGTGTCCCCACGAGCAGTCCCCGCGCTGGCGGACGCGGAAATGGTCGCCGCCGAACTGCACAACTGGCCTCAAGTCATGTTCTCTGCACTGGTCCCCAATATCCGCGGCGCGCGGCGCGCGGTCGATGCAGGAATCAGACATTTGGAGTACGTGGTGTCGGCGGCGGATGGGCACAGCATGGCCAATGTCCGGTGCTCCACAGAGGATGCGCTGCGTCAAGTCGGCGAGATCGTAGAGCTGGTCCATGCCGAGGCGGGGACCTGCGAGGTGATAATTGCCACCGCATGGGATTGCCCGTTCGACGGCAAGGTTCCGCCAGAGCGGGCATTGGCGGTTGCCCGGCGCGCGGTCGAGGAGGGCGCTGACCGCCTGTGCCTCGGCGACACTATCGGAACCGCGGCGCCCGGGCGGGTCGCTGCCCTCCTGTCGGCGGTTAGCGCACAGCATCCTGAGGTTCCCCTAGGGTTGCACATGCATAACACCCGGGGTGCAGGCCTGGCCGGCGTGCTGACGGCTCTCCAGATGGGGATCACCGATATCGACGCGTCCGTCGGCGGACTCGGCGGCTGCCCGTTCGCACCTGGCGCATCCGGAAACATTGCGACCGAGGAACTGGTCTACATGTGCCGTGACTCGGACATCGACACCGGCTGTGACCTGGACAAGCTCATCACGGCGGCTCGCTGGGCCCAGGATATGGTGGGCCGGACGCTGCCCAGCGGGATCCTTCGCGCTGGCGACCGGCGCCACAGCCGTGAATTAGTCCACGCGAACGCGTCCCCTGAGCCGGTGCTGGCTTGCCTGGGGGACCACTACCGACCGCAAGACTGCGTTCATCGGCCTGGACGCAGGAGTGAGATTTGATCCCCGCCCGGAGCTTGAGGTTTACTGAATAGAAGGTTATCATAGATAATTATGCGCTGATTGAGTGCGGAAGCGCGATGACAATCGCCTTGGCCGGCTGCTGGCGCGGGTCCGAACCCACACTATGACCCAGACAAACCGGCTCGAGAGGTTGACGAGAGCTCGCCGCAGTAGGGGAGCCCACATGAAGATATAGGTGAACAACACGTTGTTCAGAGGAATTAGTAAGAACCAGCAACATGTCACTCAACGCCCGCATCACCGGGGCTGAGGACCGCAGGAGGCAGATATGTTCCGTTCGCTGCCCAAGCGTGCGATGATCCCCTGGCTGATGGGCCTTCTCGGGCCGCCGCCTCCTCCTCCACGGTCCTACTTCAGCAAGAGCTGGTATGGAGCTTCCCCGCCAGCCAGCTGCGCTTGGCCGTGGCTGTGCGGGGCGCCAGCGGGCAACCGGTGGGATTCCGGCGCCAGGCGGTTGCGCACCTGCACCGCGAGACCATCAATGGCCGTTCTTCCGAGCTGCCAAGAATCTGACTAATTGGTGTCCTTGTGGATCACGTACACCGCCGTCGACGAGCACGTGGTCAAGTACCTGAAGCATGAGATGCAGCGGATAATCCAGGCCCGAATAGCGCTGATGGACGGCCAGCTCAAACGCTCACGCTCACACCACGCCGTCGGCATGCAGCCGGCTCCTGAGCAGGTAGGGTGCCCCCTGGGCGGATCGGCACATCACCGCGCCGCCGTCAAGACGGCCGCCCTGGAGATCCCGTACCGTGCCCGCCGCGAGCAGCACCTGTAGGCGGGCCGCAAGAAACGAGCCGTTCGCCGACGAGATGCTGTACGTGCTCGCGATCGTGCACCTCGACGAGGGCTAAGGACGCCGGCGCTTCACATCCGTCATACTCATCGATCACTACAGCATGAGTCCGCGCAATGAGGCCAGAGACCAGGCTCCGCCGGCTCCATCGTGCCATTCTTCCAGCGTCATGGTTCAGCACAGGCAAGATCACCGCATCGCTGTCCCGCGCTCGAACGGCCTGGATGATCACCGCCTGCGAGGAGCCGAAGATCTCGTCAACTTCTATCGTGAGACCGAAACGCTTCGATACCTCTTCGATCATGGCGATGACCGCCGTTGACACGGATTCGAGGATGACGCTCACCGTCCACCCGGACTCCAAGGGGGGCTCTGCCAGGCTGACCAGCGCATAGTAGACGACAGCAACCAGCCGGTCCGACCCACCTCTTTCGCGCCGTCGGCATGCCAGGCGGGCTGCGTACTCGAGAGCCGATCTCGAACGAGCGCCGGAATCTTCAATGCAGCACACTACGGGCGGGCGCACCGCTGATCCGGGTACGGCTGGGGAATCGCCAGAGGCAACCATCGACACTCCTTCGACTCAGGAAAGGGGCTGGCGCGATGCGCGCTGCGGCGTGGCATCGCGCTGCGACCGAGGGACCGCGTGCAGCGGCATGGGATGCGCACCCGATCGCACGACCACCTCTGCGCTCGCTGCGACGGCAGGCTCGAAGACGGCGGTGGACAGGTCACTTCGCGCGACAAGATGATCGATATGCACCCGATTCCCGAGTGACTTCTGCAGCCGCTCGGCGGATATCCCACGGGAGCACGCCACGGCTGGCCGGCACAGCACGCCAAGGGTAACCAGCGACCTCGGGACAAGCGCTACCCTTCGGTCCGGCTGCAGGCGCGAAGCCCCGACGCCCATATAGGTCGCTCGCGTGAGGTCCGCTACCCGCCAGAGGGCGCCGCTGTCTGGGTAGTCAGTGCTGCCGTCGTAGAGCACGATCGTCGCGCCGACCAGCAGGCCGCTCATAAGCAATTGCCAGAGCACGGAATCCGTCTTCGAGATCCACAACGAACGAGTTCCCCAGCCGATGTCGAGCTGCAGCGCAAGCTGCTTCACATGCTCAAGGACGATCGCACCGTGGCTATGTACGAAGGGCTCGTCCGGCAGCCGCGGATCCTTCGGATGCGTCACCCACAGCGGGTGACCGAATGGCAACTTCGCGAACTCCAGCTCCTCCTCGCACGCCATGAGATCGCCCCAGTCCAGGCTGTCCTCAAGGTGCGGGTCCAGATCCAAGTAAGGGACGACGACGAGCGGCGTAGCGGTGCCCACCGATCGCTGGACGGCCGAGAGACGACGACGCATGTCCACCAGACGCCCGTTACGCACGTAGCCGTCGACGCCGAGAACAACGGTCGGCTCGAGGCTCCTGATGCGCCGACACATGACAGACTCGTCTGCGTCAGGGGGAAAGACCGACCAGATGGCGCCCAGGCTCGCCGTCGCCAAGAACGCCACCACCGCGGCGAGCGTGTTCGGCAGAATACCCGCGACACGCGAACCGACTCCCACGCCGAGGTTCGCCAGCCCAGTGCGGCAGCAGGAGACGTACGTACGAAGCTGGCGCCAGCTCCAGGTCTCCCGGAGGCCATCCTCCCGGAGAAAAACAATGGCCGGGGAGTCGTCGATACGCTCGGTCGCCAACTCGGCATAGTTGAGCCGGACATCCGGAAACGACACGGTTTGGTTGCCGTTTTCCGGGACCGCCAGACCAGTCACCTCGAACAGGTCGAAGTACTCAGCGACCGAGGTCCAGAACTCGACAGGCCGGTGAATCGACCATTGCCGGATCGCCTCGCCATCAGGGAACGTTAGCCTCCGCTCCCGGCGCAGCCAAGCGCTGTACGCCGCGAGTCGCACGTGGCGTACCCTGGCATCCCGCCGGTCATCGGCGCTGGCTAGGCTTGCTGACTCGGCCATGAGAGTATTGTAACCTAATCTTACAAAATTTACCACGCAGCGTAAAATGACCCGCGTGGCGTGGCATGTCGTCGACCCTGATTGGCCTGACAAAAGGCCATGCCGGACTGCACGAGATGTCCGGATCGCAACTGATAGTATTGCTAACTATGAGCAGTCAAGAGCTCCTTCCGGTTGCCGAGCCGTACAGCGAGATGGTCAGCAAGCTTCGGACGGCGATAACGCGGCTGGCGAGGTCGCAGCGAGCGGAACGACAGCGCGACATGCGCGCCCTGCCGTTCAGCCTCACGTCTGTGTTGTCTACCCTCGAGCGCGCCGGCCCCATGACGGCAACTCAGCTCGCTGCGCTCGAAGGCGTGCGCAAGCCTTCGATCACCCGGGCTCTGGCAAGCCTCGAGGCGCAGGGCCTCATCAAGCGAGGGATTCTGCCGACGGACGGCCGTCGGCAGGTCATTCAGATCACGCCCAAAGGGATCAAGTCGGTCGAGGAATCGCGAAGGATCGTTGACGATTGGTACGTCCAGCGATTGAGCCAGCTGAGCGATCAAGAAGTCACAGCGATCAAAGCGGCGGTCGGCGCCTTGACGCGTCTAGCCGACGCCCTTTGACTCAGCATGGCGCCGAATCGTCGGGACATCGATGAAGATCGTCATCAGGCCCAGCTGAGCGGTCGGAACAGGTGCCCCTTCTGTGGGTGTCCGCTTCGAGCATGAACAGCGGTGCACTGATCCCGTACGGCGCGACCTCGTCGGCGGACGCCTCGATCTCACACCGCCCTTTCACTCGCGTGGGGGATGTCGGCCGGCTGCAATTAGAGCACCGGCAGCATTCTGCATCGCACCCATCACCTCCGGCTGGTCAGCCGGAGAAGCCTCGTTCATGATGATTGGCTTCGCTAACCCATCCGGATGGAGCGAGTTGACTCGGATGTCATACTGGCCATACGTATCGAAACACAACGCGGGCCATCGATACCCGGCTCGCGAAGGAGCGCTCCTTGCCACGCCCCACGGTGGGCTCGGTATGGCTGATCTCCCCGAGGGACGAGTACGTGGCCCTCGGCAAGACGGCTATCCGGATATAGCTATCATAGCTAACATAATTAGCTATGATAGGCCTTGCTTGTCAATGGTGCGCTATCCTAGACGCAGCTATGATCACATAGCGGCGGGCAGACGACGAAAGCCTAAGCATTTGGCTGGTTCAGGGGCGGATAGTGAATGATGCGCTGAGCCAGGCCTGGGATCTGACTGGCCGAACGGCCGTCGTCACAGGCGCGGCGAGCGGAATCGGCCGGGCCACAGCTCGGTTCCTGGCGATGGCGGGCGCCAATGTCATAGTTGCCGACGTGACGCCGGGGACGTTGGACGACACAGCGGCTGACTGCGAGAGCTTTGGCACAGGAGTGGCCGCGTGTCGGGTTGACGTGCGACTGCCGGGCGAGGTGGACAGTCTTGCCCGCATGGCAGTCGACCGCTTCGGGTCGATAGCGGTCTGGGCCAATGTAGCGGGTATAGCCCGATTCGGTCCGGCATCGTCGATGACGCTTGACGATCTGCAACAGGTGATTGCGGTCAACACCCATGGCGTGGTGCTAGGTTCGCAAGCCGCCACCCGGGTGATGTCGCAGAGCGGGGGGGGCTCCATCATCAACGTGAGCTCCGTGGCCGCGGATAAAGCCTCCCCGGCGACGGCTGCCTATGGCATGAGCAAGATCGCGATCGCACAATTCTCTCGTACCTTGGCAATCGAGGTGGCCCCGCTTCACATTCGGGTGAATGTTGTTGCGCCAGGACTCATTGCCACCCCCATGAGCCAAGCCTTCGGAGATCCCTCGCCTCAAGCCATGCCGATCGGTTTCGTAGGTACACCCGAAGACGTCGCTTGGAGTATCCTCTTCCTCGCCGCCGATGCATCTCGCCTGATTACTGGGCAAGTGCTCCGACCCAACGGCGGTATGGTAATGCCCCTCGCATGAACCGACTATGACGACACGCTGCTGTTCGGTCATGGCTGTTCGACCAGCATGTCAATCCCAGCGTCTGCCAGCTGGGAACAACTACGAGATGGCGACTCAGCCGGCTGCCAGATAGGCGGATCCCCTCCCCACACACGAGGAGGTCCTCTCCTTGTCGCAGCGGATCCAGGCTTGCCAGAACCCGCCGCGTCAACGTGGATGTGGCCGATGCCGTACGAGACGCTGCTGCCACTGGCCGCCACGATCTCATAGATGCGTGGTCGACGCTGAGCTGTACCATCGTGGTTGGGCGATGTGATTCGACGAATTAGGCTCGGCACCGAAAGGCGACTTCAGGCCTGCCGGTCACCCCAACGTCTACGCCAAAGATCGACCCAGCATACGACTGTTCTATCCGCTCATTCTCCGACAGGGCAGCATTCCCGGTGGTCACGCAGAGAATGTCGAGGTGCGGTCCGCCGAAAGCGACGCTCGTCGTGATCGTTGCAGGAAACTCGATACACTTCTCCATACGGCCAGCGCAGGAGAATCGCCGCACCTGGCCCGCGCGGTAAAACGCTATCCACAAGCAACCCTCAGAATCAATCGTCATGCCGTCCGCGCTTCCCGGATACGGCGAGAGATCGATGAATACGTCACGGCTGAGAAGACTACCGGCCTCATCTAGGGCTAGAACGTCGACACGCCTCAGCACGCTATCTATGAAATAACATTTCCTGGCGTCCGGAGTGAAGGCGAGGCCGTTCGAGACAGTAGTGCGTCCGAGAACCCGGTGCGTTGTCATGTCGGAATCCAGGCGGTACAGGCTCCCAGCATTCCGCGCTAGCGTCAGCGACATTGAACCAGCCCACATCCGTCCGAAGGGGTCGCACTTCCCATCATTCATCCGATTGTTCGGCAGATCACTTTCAACCTCGACTACAAGTTCCAGCTTTGCGTCGAGTCTCTGGATCCTCGCGAATCCCTGGGTATTCGCCAGGAGCATGCCGCCGCCGTCGATCGGAACGACCGCCCCGACGGTTTCAGCGAAAGTTCGCGTGTCAGTTCCGCCGGTCGAGAGGTCGCTGCTATGTACGCGGTTTGCTCCGAGATCCACCCACAGCAGCCGCTGGCTGGCCGGATCCCAGCAAGGACCTTCCCCCACTAGTGCGCCGGCGGCCACTAGTACCTCGACATTCATGCCGCACCTCCGTCGTGCACCCACGCGGGAAAGCCGCGAATCCGCATCTGCGGAACTCGTTCAGGCTGTCCTCCGGCCCTTTCTTCCTGGAGAAGGCCGTAGGGTACGGCCTCTCGCTGGCGAGCGGCCAGGACGTCCGATCCTGGTTCGCTCTCTGACCCCGGTGCTCGCTCGGGGTTAGCAGCCGACCACGGCAGTTCTGTGATCAGCTCTATTCCGGCCTCAGGGTGCCTGAGCATACCGACTAGCGCACCTTCGCGAGCTGCGGCCAGATCCGGGCCGCGGTCCGGCCCATGATGTTCTCCCGATCGCTCTCAGGGAGGCCCTTGCAGGCGTCGAGGACCATGCCGACAAGATCCCGGTAGGTCGCGGACGTGTCATCGTCCCAGTACGGGGTCGTAGGCCAGTTGCTTCCCCACATCAGGCGTTCCGATCCGAAGGTGTCGACCAGTCGCTCGGCGAACCGAGCAGCTGTCTCGGCTCCGGCGCGGCGGCATGCCTGCAGTGGGATGGAAGTGATCTTGACTAGGACGTTAGGATATGCGGCTAGCTTGAACAGGCCGCCGATCGGTCCTGTGTCCCAGTCCTGTCGCAACTGGTCCGCCGACGGGAAACCGCCGTGATCGATGATGCAGGTGATGTCGCGGAACCTTTCCAGGACGGGCTGCAGGCGCGGCATGTCATCGGTCAATAGCCGAGGCATGGTCAACACGACCGGGATCTGGCGGTCCCGAGCGAGTGTCAACAGTTCCAGGCTGGCGGCTGCGTTGATCCCACCGAACAGCCGGTCGCCCGCTTCGTTCCCAGCGGCTGTGACGTTCCGGTCCGGCGACCCTGTGGAGATGATGCGCAACCCGCTGGCGCCTCTTTCGAGCCACTCTTCGAGGCGCGTGGAGGGGTCGGGATCGTCGGAGGAGACGAAAGCAACACTCGCGTAGGTGGCCGGCATCTGAACCGCGGTGTCCACCGCATAGCTGCAGTCGGCACCGTACGCGGCGAAAGCCTGGATCAGGACAGCTTTCTGTATGCCCGAATCCATGAGCTGGGTGATGAGTTCGTGCGGGGAAAGTGCTGCATCGTGACGCAGGTACCAGTCCTGGTCGGGGCCGGACGGATTCAGCGGGTACCGCTCCCGATCAGGGGCGATTGCGTGCACATGCGTGTCGATCCACGCCGTCATCGGGCGAGGCCATTCAGCTGAGGGTGCCTGGTCACCTGAGCTCCTATCAATGAGTCAACTACCGTCACATCAACTCCCGACGCTAACCGCCGGGTATTGCGATCCGGCACGGCTAGAGATCGATGTCGAGCATCAACGACGAGTACGCCTTGCCATATTGATCAAGTCGCAGCCCGGAGCCGCACCCGCCGTCCAGGGCCCTGTAGAGAACAAAATTCAGCCCGTGCAGATTCGGAAATTCGTAGCGGACTATCTCGCCCTTGACGAGAGGGCCGAATTTCTTCCTTACTTCCTCCACCGTCAGTCGATCCCGGATAGTCGGCCAGTCTGCCTCGTCGTCGACAAATACGCTCACATTAGCAATGTCACCCTTGTCGCCCGCCCGACTGTAAGCGATATCGTAAAGCTTCATACCGTGACCAGCTCCTGCTCGAGCGATACCGCAGAGCGAGGCACGAAGGCTGGCGTCACACCGAAGAACCGCTCGAGCCGGGGCGCGCTCGCAGTCGCCCCAGCGATAGACATACCGAGATGTTTCGCCTCGTGGTGAAACGCCGCCGCGACGTGGCGCTCAGAACATCGGGCCGCAAATCGGAGCCGAACCTCGGCCGGCGCTCCCGCCTTGATCTGGTCACCGAAGAGCGAATTCATCCCGATCAGGTCGACTCGTAGATCATCGATGTCACCCCTGAATTCGGCGCATCGGGCCTCAAGCAGCTCACGCGCAAAGTCAGCGCGTTCCAGGCAGCCGGGCCCGCCCAGCGATACCTCCGAGGTGACCCGCCAGCCCAGGTCCAACCCAACGAGCACCTTCAAGGTGTCCGGCCGGGGCTTCCCCCGTACCCCGGTGACCCGTACTCTATCTACGTCCACTTGCTCAACAGCAGCGTTGCTGACGTCGAGCGTGACATCTGGCGTCAGATAGTTGGCGGGGTCGTGGATCTCATAGCCCAGTTGCATCTTCACCGTCCGGATGTCGACCACGCCGCCCGAATTTGGATTCTTGGAGATAATGATCTCGTCGTGACTGATCTCGGCATAAGGCATTCCGATTCGGACGGCGTTTTTCAACATATGGCGCGGCGGGTTGGCCAGTCGGCCACCACTCACGAGGATGCCGCATTCGAGCAGGTGTCCGGCCGCAGAGGCACGAGCGAGCCTGTCGAGGTCGTCGAGGTCCCAGCCCATCTCGTAACAGATTGGCGCCACATACAGCGAGACGTCGGCCGTCCGGCCACCGAGCACGAAGTCGGCACCGCCAGTCAGCAGGCTCATCATTTCACCTGCACCCGTGTAGGCATTAACCGACACGACGGGCTTGCCGACCTCGGACAGCTTGCAACCCATGTCTGGGAGATCGAGATCAAGCTCGAACGCTTTGGTACGGATGTCGTCCCCGTGCACCGCGCCGACCCGGATGCCGTAACGGCCAAGCTGGCGGAGCAGGTCGACGGTCGCTTGCACCGCGGCCTCGGTGTTGCTGACCCCGAAGTTGCCGATTATCTTCAAGCCATTTCCTAGGAAAGCCTCGAAGCTTTCGATGACCGGTAGCAAATTCATCGCGTAGCCGACAGACGGATCCTCATTGCGTCGCAGCTGGGCCGCAGTCATCGTCCCCTCGGCCAGGCAGTCGAAGGAGAGGTAGGACACTGCGCCACTCTTCGCCAAGTCAACGGACCAATCGAGCCGGTCACCGTCGTAGGCGCTGCCACATCCGACCCGTGCCACTTTCTGCTCTGACATCTCAGCTCCTAGCTCTGCTGCGAGGCTCGTCACCGGGCCCGTCCTATCGGTTGCCCTGAAGCAGGACGCTCTGGATCCACAGAGAAGCGTCCGGTGGACGGTGAGTTAGAGCGGCGCATAAATGTTCTTCAGCTTCAGAAATTCGTTCAAGCCTGCCGAACCACCCTCCCGCCCCCAGCCGCTGGCCTTGTTGCCTCCGAACGGTGTGGCGGGCGTGTGCGGGCCGAAGGAGTTGATTCCGATGTAGCCCGCGTCGAGTTGCTGCGCGACGCGGTGCGCCCGGCGCAAATCGGAGGTGTGAACGTAACCGCCGAGGCCGTACACGTTGTCGTTGGCCAAGGCGACCGCTTCCTCCTCGGTATCGAACGGCATCACCGCCAGCACCGGGCCGAAGATCTCCTCGCGGACCAGAGCACTGTCGGGATTTGCGTCTATGAACAGTGTCGGCTGGAGAAAATAACCTCTCGACAGATCCCCGCCGAGGCGCTCGCCACCTGCAGCCAGTTCGCCCTCTCGGGCCGTCCGTGCACGCTGGATGACACCGAGGATGCGCTTGAGCGCGGACTCCGTGATGACCGGGCCGAGGTCGACGCGCGGATCCACGGGATCCCCGACGCGGAGTGAGCGCGCTACTTGGGTCAGCCGGCCGCAGACCTCGCCGTAGGCTTCCCTCTGCACGAGCAGCCGGGTCGGAAGCGCGCAAGCCTGACCGCTCATGACGGTGAACGCCATCGACGCCATGGCAACGGCAACATCTAGGTCTGCGTCGGCGAACACCACATTTGCCGACTTCCCGCCGAGTTCCATGATGACCGGCTTCAGGCTTTCACCTGCCGCAGATGCCACCTTCCGAGCAGTCGCCCCCCCGCCAGTGAACGAGATCTTATCGACCCAGTGATGGCGCACTAGGGCATCGCCTGCATCGGGTCCGCCGGGAACGATGTTGACGACCCCAGCGGGGAAGCCCGCTTCAACCGCCAGCTCGCCGATGCGGAGCACGCAGTGCGGAGCGAGCTCCGGCGGTTTCACCACAACAGCGTTTCCTGCAGCGAGCGCAGGGATCGCTTTGAACGCGAAAGTGGCCGCTGGCGCATTCCACGGCATCAGCGCGGCGATCACGCCGTAAGGCTCGCGTAGGACGTAGTTGAACGTCCCGGGCCCGGCCGGTATGACGGCACCCTCGATCTTGTCCGTCCAGCCGGCGAAGTACCGAGCCCACGCTGCGGTCATCGGGGCGATATTCGAAGCGATCGGAAAGTTCGCTCCGGTCTCGAGGCGGGCGAGGGACTCGAATTCCACAGCATTCTGCTCGATCAGGCCGGCGAAGCGGTGCATGATCGATGCCCGGAGCGGGCCAGGTGTTGCACCCCAGGCCCGTGATGCCTCACGCGCCGCCTGGACGGCCTGATCGATCTCCGCGCGGCCCGCTAGCGGGACCTCCGATTGTATCTCGCCGGTGGACGGATTGTAGTTCGGCGCCGTTCCGCCGGATGACTTGGTGACCCGATCGCCACCGATGAGAAGGCCCCGTTCCGCGATAGCGGATGGGAGCGACAACAGATCTGTCATGAGTAAGGGGGCCCCTTCGCCGACGACCGGTGATCTAGGGTCGGGGTATCCGATACTTGCTCGGAATGATCGAGGATTGTTATGGCGCGCTCCGGGCAACCGTCCCGACCTCGAAGCGCGGCTGCCTGCTGAGTCGGATGGACTTCTTTCTCCCCGATGTTGCAGAAACCCAGGTCGTCCAGGGTGTAGACCTCTGGCGCCAGCGCATGGCACATGGCATGGCCTTGGCACAGCGATGAGTCGACGCGGACCTTCATTGGGTATCCCATACAAGGCGCAGGGAGTCGAGCCCCATCCCGATGCCGCCGTGATAGTCAGGAACGTAATTCGCCGCAACGGAATACTCCGGTATTCGCGTGTTGAACTCCTCGATGGCGACTCGGAGCTCAAGACGCGCTAGATGTGACCCGAGGCAACGGTGCGGACCAGCACCGAAGATCAGATGGCGGTGGGCTAGCCGGTCGAAGTTCACCTCATCGTGGCGCTCCCACGAGTGCGGATCCCGGCTGCCACACGCTGTCGGCAGCCACACGTGGTCCCCCTTCTTCATGAATACGCCCCGGAACGTCGTATCCTCCTTGACGAACCGCGGCAGCGTGATGAACGAGTTGGCGCGGAGCAGTTCTTCGACCGCGTTGGCCGTCACTCCCGGGTCGTCTCGCAGCCGCTGCCGATGGGCGGGATTCGTGGCGAGGAAAAGGAAGAAGTGCCCCAGCGCCATGGTCATAGTGTCGAGCCCGGCTTCGAAGAGCAGGTGTGCAATGCTCTCGGCTACGGCGCGAGGCGGCGACGGCTGGTCGCCGAACGGCCGCTGAAGCACGTGGCTCATGAGATCATCGCGTGGGTCTTTCTGCCGGGACGCGATCAGGTCGGCCAGGATGACGTTGATCTCCTCCTGCGCCGCAGCTGCTGCTGCCGCCTTGCCCCCCGGGTGCAGAATGGTGGCCGCGAGCTCGACGAATCGTTTCCACTCGGCCGAGGGCAGGCCGAATAGCGCCAGGAACGCCGCAGCGGGGAACGGCCGACCGAATTCCTCGACGAACTCACACGACCCCCGCTGCGCGAAGGAATCGATCAAATCGGCTGCCAAGGTCCGCAACTTAGACTCCAGCATTGCTGCCGCGCGAGGCGTGAAGTCCTCCGCGAGCAGTGCGCGGTAACGTGCGTGATCGGGAGGGTCCACGGTGAGCGGCACCCCTGCTGGGCACTCCGCGGCCTCGGGCATGCTCGTCTCGCCCGGACCGAATGAGGCGCCAAACAGGTCGTGCCGTCGAAATCCCTCCCGTACCGCGTCGTAGCCGTGGATGAACCAGTATCCTCCGCCACCGTGATAACCCTGGCCTCCGACCGGAGACCAGAAGATCTCCGGGGCATCGGCAAGGGCGTCGAAGGCCACCCACGGATCTGCGAGGAAGTTCGGGTCGGTGAAGAAGTCGAACTCCCTCACGAGGCCGGACGGCACGTGGTCGGGAACGGGCCTACGGACGAGATGCGCCATGCACCCTCACTTTCTCGGATCGACAGCAGCTTTCAGCCATCCGATATGCGCCGCCGATCATTTGTTGCAGATACCGGCGTCGACAGGCACCGAGATTCCAGTGATCCACTTTGCCTCATCCGAACACAGAAAAGCGATGGCATCGGACACATCGGACGGTTCGATCAGTTCGACTCCCATCGGGTTGGTGTACGATCCGACGATCTCGGGATGCTGGGCGACGAGTTCTTCGAAAACCGAGTTCACCACCATGGGCGTGTTGACTCCTGTGGGATTGACTGTCACGCAGCGGATCCGGTGTTCCGCGAGCGACTGCGCATAACAACGCATCAAGCCGATGACCCCGTGCTTGGCGGCGTGGTATCCGAGACCGCCAGGCATCGCGTGATCGCGGGTTGGCGTCAATGCCTTCAGGCCCGCAGTCGAGCTGGTGATTACGATCGTGCCGCCCTTGCCCCGCTCGATGAGGTGGGGGACCGCGGCTTCGACGGTGTGCCAGACGCCGGTAAGCATGACATCAACAGCGTCGTAAAACGCCTGCGGTGAGTCGAGCGGCATGATACCTGCGTTCGCGATGACAATGTCCACGTGGCCGAATTCGGCAATGCCCTCGCTAAACACCTTCGCCACAGCTGACCTGTCCCGGACATCGGCTTCGCGGGCGATGATGCGCCCTCCCGCGCTCTTCACCAGCCGCTCGGTCTCAGCGAGGTCCTCACTCGTACTCATCGGATACAAGACCGAGTCGACCTGGGCGCAAATGTCAAACGTTACGATGTCCGCACCCTCCGAGGCGAGCCGTACGGCGTGCGATCGACCTTGCCCCCGTGCTCCACCGGAGATGAATGCGACCTTGCCTTCGAATCTGTTCATCGAGCTCCCTTTGGAGGATGAGTGCATGTTCCCGGTCTGGGGCTTGGCTTCTTAGACCGTTTCTCACGCGCTTAGGAGCCCGCGCCCACTCCCGGCTTTGCTGTTCCGAACACGCTGACCCAGCCGCTCTTGTAGACCCATGTCTTGCCGTTGTAGATCATGAAGCGAGAGAAGGGATTCGTGATGTGACTCAGTTGCGGCTCATTCAGCGGCACCTGCGATATGTCCATCTGGTATCCCATGAACACCTTCTGCCCATGGACATTCTTCAGATAGTTCAGAAATGCCTGGCCAGTCAAGTCAGGTCCGATATGGTTGCCCATGTCGGCCAAGGTCAGAACCTGGGCGACGCCGACCTGCGCGAAGGAGTCAGCGGGTATCGATCCCAAAATCGTGTGCATCAAAGCAACTTCGGGGTTAGTAGGATCGTCGAAATAGAGCAGCTGGCCGGTCTCAGTAACGTTGTCTTTGAGAACACTCGCGGCTGCGGGGAACAATTGCGGGGTCAGGGCGGAATAGCTTTGGAAGAGGACACCCTTGTAGCCCGCTTGGCGAATAGCCGCCGCCGTCCGCGCGACATCCTGTGGCCCATTGCCCATATAGATCCCGTCAGGATCCCCTGCGGTCGCTTGCTGCGCCGGCGTCGTCACGTCTGCGGCACCTGAGGTGTAAAACACAGTCTTGCCGACCGTAACTCCGAATGAGCTCCAGACTGACTTGTCAATGCCATTAATTGACTGGATGTTAGCGGGAAAATTCACATCCAAGACGTTGAGCGTCTTGATGCTTAGAGCCTTATATTGCGTGCCGAAATTTAGTTCCTGAATCGTGCCGCCGAACATCGGGTAGGAGTTCGCTGCGCTCTGCGCATCACCTTGTCCGACGCCGAGGTACGGGATGTTGGCGGCGGCTAGGCCCTTCAAGCCGCCTATGGACAGCCAGACAAGCGGGTATCCGATTACTGCGGCCACCTTGTCTTGCACGAACTGCGGAGTACACGCGCTTGCCGCAGCCGCGCTCGACATTTCGTCGCACACACTGAGCTCGATCTTGTGGCCGGCGATGCCATCGAGCTTGGCGTTCACGTAGTTGACTGCGGCTTGAGCGGCCTTCACGACCTGCGGAATCTGATTGTTCGAGTTCACCAAGCCGATCTTGATTACCGAGCCGGTCGCTTGACCGGACGGAAACGTGAATCGGCCCACTGTGACCTTATGAGCGGCTTGAGCGGTCTGGCTTGCAGAACTGGAGCCACTAGAGGATGAAGTCGCACTACTACAGGCAGACACAACCAATGTCGCGGCGGCCATGGCGACCAAGATCTTCGCCTTCATATTTAATCTTCCGGTTAGGGGATCAACGCAACGGCGTTGGCCCAACGACACAACGGCTCGTCCGATAGACGCGACCATCTCCTAGTGCGTCGTGAACATTTTCGATTGAATTATCGGTTATCATGCTCACATCGCGACTGGTTTACTTGTCGAGAAAGCGCCTACCGCTCATCACATGGGGCTGCCTCAGGATCCTGCTCCTACCCGTTCCCAGCCGTTCCGAAAGCGCTCACCCATCCGCTTACGTAGTTGAACGACTTGCCGTCGTAGGACATGAACCGGGAGAATACATTCGTCACGTGGCTAAGCGTCGGCTGGTTCGATGGCACTTGCGAAATGTTCATCTGGTATCCCATGAACACATCCTGCCCCGCAACGTTTTTGAGGTAGTTGAGGAAGCTCTGCCCAGTCGGGTCGCCGCCGATCTTGTCTCCCATATCGGCGAGAGTGAGCACCTGGGCGACGCCAGTCTGGGCGTAAGAATCTGAGCTGATGCCAGCCGAACCGAGTATGGTATGCATAAGCGCCACCTCCGGGTTCGCCGTGTCCTGGAAGTAGAGTAGCTGGCCCGTTTCCACGGTGACTCCCTTCATCACGCTTGCGCTTGCCGGATACAGCTGAGGCGCCAGGGCGGAGTAAGTAGCGAATATCTTTCCCTTGTAACCATCCTGGCGAATGGCTGCGATGGCACGTACGACGTCCTGTGGGCCATTATTAACGTAGATGGCGTCCGGGTTACCCTGGATAGCCTGGGCCGCTGGGGTGGTGACGTCGGCCGCGCCAGACGTGTAGAAGACTTCCTTCTTGACCGTGATTCCTGCAGCACCCCAGACGGATTTGTCGATGCCCTCCGCGGACGCGACATTTGCCGGAAAATTGACACTGAGGTAGTTCACGGTCTTGACGTGCTGGGCCTTGAACTGAGTTACGAAGTTCAGTATCTGGATATCGCCGCCGAACATCGGGTACGCGTCGGCTGCGTTCTCAGCGGGGCCTGATGTCCCGATGCCCAGATAAGGGATGTGCGCGGCAGCGAGGCCGGTCAGGCCGCCGATCGACAGCCACACGAGCGGGTAGCCGATGACCGCCGCGACCTGGTTCTGGACAAATTTCGGCGTGCATGTGCTGGCCGTCGCGGGATTAGCCTGCTCGTCGCAGACCACGAGCTCTATCTTGTGCCCGTTGATGCCGTCAAGGTTGGCGTTCGCATACTTGACGGCCGCCTGGGCAGCCGTGACAACCTGAGGAATCTGGTTATTCGAGTTGACGATGCCAATCTTTATCGTAGAGCCCGTCGCAGCGCCGGACGGAAACGAGAACCGGCCCACTGTCACTTTCTTGGCGGTGGTCGCACCGTTGCTCGCCGTACTGCTGGAGCTCGACGCTGTATTCTTTGCGCTACTGCAGCCGGCCACCACAATCATCATGGTTAGCGCGGCCGCGAGGTACTTGTACCTCATGAACGACCTCTCTTTACTGAGAGTACTGCCGAGTGCTCAGCCAATCCACGGAAGGCTGACGACTGCCAGGACCGGATCAGGCATTTGTAAAGCCAAAGTTTGCTGTACTAGATTAGTTACCCTACATTACTACTTTTTTTCGGTCAATGACTTAGATCGCCGACAAGATCACGAAGTGATCACGTTTATTAGCTGAATACCGGGTGGAGCTGAGGAACTTGCCCGCCCGCTCTGCACGTCCGCCGACCGGGAAACCGACCTTGAGGCAGGCTCCGCTGTTACGGCGCCGGCGCGGGGGTCGCCAGCTCCTCGGCGGCCTCCTCGAATCCCCCCGTGCCGAGATAGCTGGCTTCGATGAGTTCCCGGTTCGCGGCGAGTTCCTCGGCTGCCGCCTCATGACGCAGTTCGCCGTGCACGAGGACGTACCCGCGGTCGGCGTACTCCAGCGCGAGGTCGACATGCTGCTCGACCAGCAGCACTGCCGCACCCGTCTCGTCGGCGATCCGCCGCAGGACCGGAAGGAGGCGCTCGACGAGTATGGGGGCCAGGCCGAGGCTCATCTCGTCCACCATGAGAACACGGGGGTTGCTCACCAGTGCCCGTCCGAGGGCAAGCATCTGCTGCTCGCCGCCCGATAGCGAGCCGGCCTTCATCTGAAGGCGCGTCGCCAATTGCGGGAAGTACTCCAACACCATGTCCATCCGCTCGGCGTTTCCGCGCCCGAGAATGAGATTCTCCCGGACGGTCAGGTCGAAGAAGAGCGCCCGGTCCTCGGGCACGTGTGCCAGGCCGCGGCGGGCGATCCGGTGGGTCTGTCCGCCGCGGACGGGCTCGCCGAGCACGATCGCCTCGCCGGCGATCGGTGCGAGCAAGCCCGACATGGTCAGCAGCGTGGTTGTCTTGCCGGCTCCGTTGGGACCGAGCAGAGCGACGACCTCACCGGGATCGACATGGATGGTGAGCGCCCGGACAACCGGTACGCCCTGGTAGCCGGCGTAGAGATCATGAGTTTCGATCAGATGTGTCACGAGGATTCCTCAGCGGGGCCGGTGGCGATCGTGGCTGCGCGGGTTGCCTTTTCACCCAGATAGGCGGCAATCACACGCGGATCCTGCCGGACCGTGCTCGGCGGGCCCTGCGCGATGACCTTGCCAAACTCAAGCACGTAGATGAAGTCACAGACCTCGAAGACCAGGCCCATGTCATGCTCGATGAGCAGGACGCTCAGCCCATCATCGACCAGGGCCCGCAGCTGGCGGCCGAGCGCTG
>Ga0302177_10000498_pt1 | contig 30441 bp, 25 predicted proteins | sample I_Palsa_E1_2_FD_198780 | JGI IMG/M metagenome (GOLD analysis project Ga0302177, IMG submission 198780) | Peat permafrost microbial communities from Stordalen Mire near Abisko, Sweden - I_Palsa_E1_2 | ecosystem: Environmental > Terrestrial > Soil > Palsa > Peat permafrost | place: Sweden... | reverse complement strand
TGTACGGAGGGCGTGACCGGCGTGCGGCAGGTGAGCCGATCCTCGGGCCGCAAGTCAGCGTGCCGGGAGCCGCCACCTTGGCGATGACGGAGAGGCGGGACGTTGGACGTTGCCCGGCTGCGGGAAAGCTTCGCCCATGTCGCGGTGCACGGTGACGAGCTACCACTTTTCTTCTACTCCGACTTGTTCCTGAAGCACCCCGAGGTGCGGGACATGTTCCCTGTCTCGATGACGGCGCAGCGCAGCCACCTCGTCGACGCGCTGGTGAAGATCGTCTCGCAGGTGGACAGCGTTGCCGATCTGACCGTGTTCCTCCAGGGACTGGGCCGCGATCACCGCAAGTTCGGCGTTATCGCCGAGCACTATGGCGCCGTCGGCTCCAGTCTGCTGGCGACCTTGGAACATTTCTCCGGGCCGGCCTGGACACCGGAGCTGGCCGCCGACTGGACGGCAGCCTATGAGCTCATCGGTTCCGTGATGACGGCGGCGGCGAGCGCGGACGAGATGGTGCGGCCGCCGTGGTGGCGGGGCAAGGTCGTGGGCCACGAGCGGAGGTCGTTCGATGTCTCCGTGCTGTTCGTCCAGCCGGAGCCGCGAATGGACTACCTGCCGGGCCAGTCCGTGGCGATCGAATCCCCCAGCCGCCCAAGGCTGTGGCGTTACTACTCCATGGCGAACGCACCGCGCCAGGACGGGCTGCTGGAGTTTCACATCCGGCTGATCGACGGCGGCGCCGTGAGCATGGCGCTCACCAGCTCGACGATCGCTGGCACCGAGCTCAGGCTCGGGCCTCCCGTCGGGGTTCTCACGCTGAGTCAGCCCGTCTCCGGCCGGGACCTCTTGCTGGTGGCGGGAAGTACCGGGCTGGCCCCGCTGAAAGCCATTCTCGACCAGGCGGCCACGCTGCCGCAGCCGCCGAAAGTACACCTGTTCTTCGGTGCGCGGACCGCCGACGGGCTTTATGACCTGGACAGCCTGGAGAAGATGGCCGCCCAGGACTCGTGGCTGACCATCACGTCAGTCGTGTCGGCCGACCCCCGGTTCGCCGGCGAGGCCGGCAGCCTTCCGGATGTAGTAGCCCGGTACGGCGATTGGTCAGGCCACGACGCCTACCTGGCCGGCCCGACCCAGATGGTCCGGGACGGTGCCGCTCAGCTGGCCTCAGCGGGCATGGCGGAGGATCACATACACATCGAGGATTTCGGGTGGAGCGAGCCTTGACCACAGCATGGTTCGACGAGCAGAGCCGGATGGGCCCCGAAGAGCTGCAGACCGTGATATTTCCTACGTCGCGGTTGGGGCGGCGTGGCTATGAGGAAGGGCCTGTCCGGGATTTCCTCAGCGGGGTGCACGCGGAGTTCGTGCGTCTGGTGAACGAACGCACGTCCCTGTGGCAGGAGGTTCAGCGGCTCCGCCGCCGGATCATCGCCGGAGAGGTCGACGGTGATGCGCAGACGGTCCTGTTCGGCGAGGCAGACGCGCATGTACACGCGGTGCGGATACTGTCAACCGCGCAGGTCACCGCCGAGAAGTACGTGGCCGATGCGCAGGATTACAGCAGCCGGCTAACCGCGGAGGCCAAGCGGCGCCGCGATGAGATCATGCAGGAGGCCCAGCAGCACTCGGACATGATCCTGGACGACGCACACGCCAAGGCCCGCGAGGCAGCAGTTTCCGCGCTGGATGTGGCCGCGGCGCCGCAGTCCGACGAAGAGCAGCGGGCCGCGCAGGCGGAACTGGCGTATCTGCGTACCTACAGTGGCGTCTACCGGGCGCACCTGCGCGCTTACACCGAGGGAATCCTGCGCGGTATCGAGGAGTGGGAGCGCAAGGAAGCAGCCTCACTCCAGGAAGCAGCACAAGTCAGGGCAACTGCCGGGGCACCGGCGATTGATAGTAACGGGCATCGGCCGATTGATGGCAACAACGGATACCGGCCCCATTGAAAGGACGCGGGCAGTGGCACGATATGATCCAGGCCCCGATCCTGGGCCGGGTCGGCCTGGCCGCAGGCCCTGACTGACTGCCATGCGGCGCCGCATTAACGGGCGCGCCAAAAGTGGCCGATTTCTGCTGTTGCGGCAGCAGAAATCGGCCACTTTCGGGTTTATGGGCGCGCGCTTTCGAGCCGGTTACCAGCTCACGAAATGCCTAGCCGCCAAGCGTGGCAGTGGCTTACCAAATAAAGGCAGCAGGCTTGGCGTGAACGGAGCTGGCCAGGTAAGCGCTGGCTGCGGGACGATTGGCGCCTGCCGCGTGCCGGGTACTTGCCTGGTCACCGGGGCCGTGGCCCGAGGTGACGGCGCCCTCGGCGCCGAGGCCGCCGAGCACGAGAGCCAGAATGAGAACCCCTCGTGCCGCCCGCCGCGGCGGATCGACTCGCGATACCTGCGCCGGGCTCTCGGCCGGACCAATTCGTGTATGCTTCGGCTGATAAGTCGTCATCGAGGCGATCCCCTTATCGGTAACTTAGATATGAGGTCTGCGCAGACTGTCTCAATACCGAAGCTACCGCATTATCCAACTCGCGATATGGCATTCGGGTAAATCCGCACGACGATTTTCCCGGCTCCCCTTGGCGTCGTCCCCGAGTCCGAACATGGTCGTATATGTGCACAGTGCAATAAGTCAGTCAATTCGGCGATTTCGGCGAAACTGGTTCAGGCTCGCGGGCTTTCCTTGGCCCTGAGATGATCTTCCGGGGCTGGCCCGCGGGCGATCCGGATTGCCTGCGGATGATCACAGAGCCCGGCCGGGGATGTCTCACCGGATGGATCGGCGGCCAGGCTTTGAAATTGGCCGTGAAAGTTGCACCGCAAGTGAAGGACGGGGCGCGGGGCAGAGGTATTCGCTGTTCGCTAATTCCGTGCGGTTACGGCTGGGAATTGCCGGCCTTGGGTATTAGCCTCAAAAGGGATGCTTCGGAACATTCCTGTTCGGGTGTCAGCTACGATCTCTCGACGGGCGGTAGAAGGTGCAAGGCGATCATGGAATTCCGAGCCCTAGGACCGATTGAGCTCTGGTTGGCCGGACGGCGGCAGGATCTTGGGCGCGCCCGGGCGCGATCCATCCTGGCCATGCTGCTGCTGGCGCCACGCGCGCTGGTCCCGGTCGAGACCCTCATTGACCGGCTCTGGGATACGGAGCCTCCGCCCAAGGCCAGGGACAGCCTTTCGGTCTACGTGGCGAGGCTCCGGGCCTCCCTCCGGCAGGCCGTGGGAGACGACGTGCGGCTGGTGGGGCGGGCGCAGGGCTACCTGCTCGAAGTCGATCCCGAGACGGTCGACGTGCATCAGTTCCGCCGGCTGCGCCGGCAGGCGGGTGCCCTGGCCGCCAGCGGCGACTACGAACAGGCCGCCGGGCTGCTGTGCGAGGCGGACGGGCTCTGGCGCGGCCAGGCGCTGGCCGGGATCGGCGGCGACTGGGCCGCGCGGATGCGGGACGCCCTCGAGGAGGAGCGCCGTTCCGCAATTCTCGAGCGGGTGGGGTGCGAGCTGGAGCTTGGCCGGCACGCGGATCTGGTCGGTGAACTCCGCCAGATGCTGGTTCAGTACCCATCGGACGAAACGCTCGTCGCCCACCAGATGACCGCTCTTTGCCGGAGCGGACGGCCGGCCGACGCCCTGAGCCTCTACCGGGAAACCCGTGGCCGCCTGGTTGAGGAGCAGGGCACGGAGCCGGGGGCGATGCTGTCCGAGCTTCATCAGCGCATCCTGAGCCGCGACTCCGGGCTGGCCGTCAGGCCCTCCGGTAGGCGCCCAGCCGGCGCGGCGCCGCCCGACACCCTTCCGCCCGAGACGGCGGAATTCGTCGGCCGCGACAAAGAGCTCGCGTCGCTTACCGGGGAGCACGGCGGCATCCCGGGGATCGCCGTCATCGAGGGTATGCCGGGCGTAGGGAAGACCGCGCTGGCGGTTCGCGCGGCCCGCCTGGTCTCCGGGCAGTACCCGGACGGGACGCTCTACCTCAACCTCCATTCCCACGATCCCGGGAGCCCCTCGCTCGACCCAGCCGAGGCACTGCACCGCCTGCTCCAGATGCTGTCCGTGCCGGCCGCGCAGATACCGGAAACCGTCGGCGAGCGCACCGCACTGTGGCGGGCCCACCTGAGCCGGCGTCGTGCCGTCGTGATCCTGGACGACGCGGCCGGACACGATCAGCTCGGCCCGCTCCTGCCGGCGACGAGCCGGTGCCTGATCTTGATCACCACCCGGCGAAGGCTTCCCGGCCTCGGCGGCCGTACGCTGACCCTCGACGTCCTGCCCGTCGACGAGGCCACCACGTTGTTCCGGCGGATCCTCGGCGAGAGCCGGGCCGCGGACGCTGATCAGATCGCGGCGGCCATGGCATTGAGCGGGCGGCTGCCGCTCGCGATCCAGCTCACCGCCAGCCGGATCGCGCAGGATGGCCCGCCGGGCCTCGGCGGCCTGATCGACGAGCTGTCGCACTCCCCAGCGCGGCTGGGCGACACGGGTGTGGCGGCCCTCGACGCCCCAGAGGTGATCGCTGCCTTCGATCTGTCCTACCGTGCGCTGGAGCCCGACCACCAGCAGTTCTTCCGGCGGCTGGGCATCAGTCCGTGCGCCAGCTTCAGCCTGCTGGCCGCGGCCGCGCTGGGCGGCGGTACCCTCGCCGAGGCGGAGAAGGCGCTCGGCGCCCTGCTGGATTATCACCTGCTGACGCAGACCCCCGGCGGGCAGTATCGCTTCCACGACCTCATCCACGGCTATGCGGCTACGCGCGCCACGGAAGATGACCCCGGGACCGAGCAGCGGCAGGCCGTGAGCAGGCTCCTCGACTACTACCTGCACGCCGCCGACCGGGCCGACCGGGTCCTGCACCCGTTGCGTCGCCGGGGTCCCGCGCCGGTTAGTCAGGTTCCGGCGGGCAGGCCGGCCCTGGGTACCCAGGAGGACGCGGCAGCCTGGCTGGAATCGGAGTGGCGCAACATCCTGCAGGCCGCGCGCTACGCGGGCCGGCACGAGTGGAAGGGCAAGTGCGCCGACCTCATCGACCTGCTGACCGACTTCATGGAGATCAGGGCGTACTGGGACGAGGCGGCGGCCGCCCATGCCCTCGCCCTGCAGGCCAGCCGGGATATCGCGGATCCGGCCCGAATCGCGCGGGCGGCGCTGGCGCTCAGCGCGGTGCGCCAGCAGACCGGCCAGCACGAGGCGGCAATCCCCCTGGCGGAGGAAGCCGCGACGATCTACCGGTCGCTGGCCGACCGGAGCGGCGAGGCCGCGGCCCTCGACCAGTTGGGCCAGGCGCACCAGCGCACCGCCCGTTCCCGTGAGGCGCTCGCCTATTTCGAGGAAGCACGGATGCTGTACCGCGCCGCCGAGGACTTGCGCGGCGCGGCTGACACCTTGAGCCATTCCGGTATCGCCTGCTGGTTCATGGGCCGTTACCCCGAGGCCGACGCTCAGATGCGGGAGGCGCTGTCGCTCTATCGTGCGGTCGGCGACCGGCGCGGGGAAGCGAAGGTGCACAACAATCTGGGCCCGGTACACCTGTCCAGCGGTTACCACCGGGACGCGCTCGACGCCTACCAGGAATCTCTGCAGATCTTTCGCGAGATAGACGGACCGCAGAACGAGGCGGTCCTGCACCACAATATCGGCAGCGTCCACCGCTACAAGGGCAGCTACACCGAAGCCCTGGCGGCCTGCCGGCGGGCCCTGGCGATATACCGGGACATCGGCGACCTGCCCCATGAAGCCGAGGTGCTCAATGACATCGGCGCCATCTACCAGAGCGCGTCGTGCTACGACGAGGCACTCGCTCATCATCAGCGGGCGCGTCTGATCGCGGAGGATACTGGGAATCTGTCCCAGCAGCTGATCGCCCTGCGCATGATCGCCGACATATATCGCGGATCGGGCCGGTACGGCGAGGCGCTTGAGCACTATCACGGCACTCTCAGGCTGTCGCGGGACATCGGCGAGCCATACGAGGAAGGCAAGATCCTCGAAGGAATCGCGGAAGCGATGCTGGACGCGCAACGGTTCGAGGCCGGGCGGATTGCGTTGCGGCAGGCGCTCGACGTCTTCGAACGGCTCGGCGTGCCGGAGGCAGAGTCCGTGCGGATACGCATAGAGACCATGACACCGGACCTTGCCGCTCGCATCTCCTAGTCCGGCGTACCGCCGCCGCTCGCCGGTTTGCCGTCCGCCGTCTTGATGCGCGAACCCGCGAGCGACCGGGGGTGCAAGGTAAGCGTCAAGGCAAGAGCAAGATGAGCGGCCAGGCTGGTAGTGCTCGATGGTGCTGCACTCCCCGGTAGCCGGAGGCTGCTGGCCGCCCGATCTCGGGGGGCGCAGCAGCCCGACGCTACCCGGGAGGTCTTCATGGGTGGATTGTCTCTGCCGGGCTATGGCCCGTCTGCTGCTGTGGCCTATGGCGCGTCTGCTCCTGCGAGCGCTGACCGGCCTGCTCCTGACGGCCTGCTGGCCAGCGCCGAGCAGTTCATCACGCTGTTCCACGCGGAGAATGGCCTGGGGCCGCCCGAGCGGCGGATCCGGCAGGTCCGCCGCGAGATCGAGGCGTCGGGCACTTACTGGCACACCCCAGCCGAGCTGGCCTTTGGTGCGCGTGTTGCCTGGCGGAACAGCTCGCGATGCATCGGGCGGCTGTACTGGCGGAGCCTGCGGGTGCGTGATCGCCGCGAGGTCACTACGGCACGGGACGTCGCCACCGAGTCGGTGGCGCACCTGCGCGAGGCGACCAACGATGGCCGGATCCGGCCGATAATCACTGTGTTCGCACCGGACGTGCCGGACCGCCCCGGGCCGCGGATCCTCAGCTCCCAGCTGGTTCGGTATGCGGGCTACGACATCGTCGGGGGCGGCGTCATCGGGGACCCGGCCAACGCCGATCTCACCCGGCAGGCCCGCGCTCTCGGCTGGCCCGGCGGCCGCCCGGCCGGACGGTTCGACATACTTCCGCTGCTCGTGCAGGAGGCCGGTGCGCCGGTCACCATGCACGAGATACCCGACGACGCAGTGCTCGAGATAGGAATCGAACATCCGGAGTTTCGCTGGTTCGCCAACCTCGGGCTGCGGTGGTATGCCGTACCGGTCATCAGCGACATGTACCTGGACATCGGCGGCGTCCGTTATCCGGCCGCGCCATTCAATGGCTGGTATATGTGCACGGAGATCGGGTCGCGTGACCTCGGCGACAGTGGCCGTTACGACGAGCTGCCGGTCATCGCCCGCCACATGGGCCTTTCCGCGGCCAACGACCGGAACCTGTGGAAAGACAAGGCGCTGACCGAGCTCAACCTCGCGGTCCTGCATTCGTTCAGCACCGCCGGCGTCGCGATCACCGACCATCACACCGAGTCGGCCCGCTTTCTCCAGCACATGGAGCGGGAAGAACAACACGGCCGGACGTGCCCGGCCGACTGGACCTGGATCGTGCCGCCCGCCGCGTCCTCGGCGACCCCGGTCTTCCACCGGAATTACCAGAACTTCGACACGACGCCGAACTTCTACCGCCACCCGGCGCCTGCCACGCGTACGTCGGCCAGCTTCCACGAGCTTCCTCAGCCCGCGGCGGAGATGGCCGCGCTGTGCCCCCATCGAGCCGGGGAACATGTCCCGCACCTCCGGATGCTTGAGGAACAGGTCGAAGTAGAAGAACAGACGTCGTTACTTGCAGAGCAAGTCTCATGCAAGTTGCATAGCGAGACATCCGTCAGCTGACGTATATCGAACCAAGGCCAGCGAGTGGGCTGGCGATATCTGCCACTATGGCGACCGGTAACCGGTTAGGCCGTGTGCGTGACTTTCACGCGGCGCCGGAATGAAAGGGTCGCCGTGAGCAGTTTCCCGGCACGACAGGCCACCTTCCGCGACGTGTTCACAGTCCGCGAGTTCCGCGCCCTCTGGGCGTCGCAGATCCTGTCGGAGGGCGGGGACCGGCTCGCGCTGGTCGCGCTGACCCTTCTGATCTACGACAGAACGCGCTCACCGCTGCTGGCCGCCCTGGCCTACGCGGCGGGCTACCTTCCCTGGATCGTCGGCGGCCTGTTTTTCTCCGGCTTCGGAGACCGACTGCCGCGGCGGGAGATGATGGTCGCCTGCGACGTGATCCGGGCGCTCCTGGTCGCCGCGATGCTCATCCCACGGACACCGGTGGCCGGCCTGGTCGGCCTGCTGTACCTGACCACGACGGCGCAGGCGCCGTTTGAAGCGGCCAGGTCCGCGATCCTGCCCGATATACTTCGCCGCGATCGCTATGCCCTGGCCGCGGCGGTCATGCAGACCACCTTCCGGGTGGCGCTGGTGGCCGGAGCGGTCGTCGGGGGCGTCACGGTCGCCCTCATCGGGGCCCGGGCGGCCCTTGGCGTGGATGCCGCCACGTTCGCCGCTTCCGCCGTGCTGGTCCGCTTCGGGACCCGCGCTCGGCCGGCCACAGCCGAGTCCGATTTCCACGCGCTGAAACAGCTGCGCGGGGGAGTCCGGCTGCTCCTGGGCGACAAGACGATCCGCACGCTGATGATGCTCGGCTGGCTGATCGCGCTCTACTCGATCCCGGAAGGCATCGCGGCTCCGTACGCCGCACGACTCAGCGGCGGGCCGGTAGCCGCCGGGCTCGTCATCGCCTCCGGGCAGGTCGGCGCCGTCCTGGTCACGCCGATCTTCACCAAGAGCATCGGCCCGCTGACCCGGCTGCGCTGGATAGGGCCGATGGCCGTGTGTACCTGCGCCGTGCTGCCACTGACCGTCTTCCGCCCGGGCCTGGTCGGCTCGATGGCGATCTTCGCGCTGTCGGGCACGTTCGCGATCTACCAGATCGCCGCGAACACCGCGTTTGTCCAATGGGTGCCAGACGAGCGCCGGGCTCAGGCATTCGGCCTGGCCAGCATCGGGACGGTCGTCAGCCAAGGCGGAGCCCTCATGGCGGCGGGCGCCGCCGCCGAGGTCATACCTCCCGCGACGGTCATCGCTCTCGGCGGCGGGCTGGGCGCTCTGACGGCCTGCGGCCTGGCGCTCCGCTGGCGGCACATGTCACCGGCTGTCGGCCGCCATTCCGCCCGGCATATGCGTGGTCTGGCCACGCTCACCACACCAAAAGGCTGCGAAGCTCGTTCTGCCGGGTCTTGGAGATCTCATCGCCACCTGAGAGATCGTGGCCCGGTGCGAGCTTTGGCCGCCGGGCCACCACCAGCGCGGCTACAGCCGCGGGGTACCAGCCGCCCGGGCCCGCACGGCTGGCCAGACCGGCTGCCGGCGCGCGCGGCCAGCCCGGCCACTCGAAAACGGCCAGAACGAGCCGGTCGATGGCATGCACCGGTAAGCAGCCGCTGTCTGACTCGGCATCATGGGCGTCCCAGCCAAAACCAGGCGCGGGACGGATGTCCGGGCAGACAGGGAGCACCCCAGGCGCCACCATCGCCTGGATGGCCGTGCTGGCGGTAGGGCTCACCGGCCCAGCCTACGAGAGGAGCGCCGGACCGCACACTCCCCGCGACCTTCAGCCCCGGTGCCCGTGCGGGACTGGCGGTGCTGGGGCGAGCAGGTGGCGCTGGGCGCGGTACTGCGCGACGGCGGCATCGCAGACGGCCCGGACCGGCCAGCCCAGGGCCCGGGCGGCGGCTTCCGCCTCGGCCAGCTCCGCCGTGGCCGTTCCGAAGCCCGCACCGCCATCTGTGCCGCTGGCCACCTTGACCGTAACGATCTGGCTGCTGCCCGGCGGCCCCACTTCCACCGCCACCGATGTCCGGGAGGCGGTCAGCCGGCTCATCCGGGACCAGCGGACGCCGAGCGTCCCGGTGTGGGCGAAGATCGCGCTGGCCACGGCACGACGGACCGGTTCAGCGCACAGGGCGGTGAGGACCTGCCCCGGTCGGCCGTGCCGGCCGACGATCGGGGTACACCAGCAGTCCCAGGCGCCGGCCGCCCGCACCGCCTGCAGGACCGAGGGCCACAGCCGGGGGTCGAGGTCATCGACTGTGCTCTCGACGACGGTCACGTCGCCCTCGTGCAGATCCCGCTCCGCGCCGGACGCCGCCCCGACGACCACCCGGGTGATGTTGGGCCGGTCCGGGGTGTCCCGGCCACCGCCGCCGGTACCCACCGCGCGTACCGTCATGGCCGGAAAGCCGCCCGGTGTGGCCGCTGCCGCGAGCAGGGCCGCCCCGGTCGGGGTGGTGCGCTCGCCGGTCAGGTCGCCGCCGGCCAGGTCCAGGCCCGCGGCGGCGGCAATACGGAGGACGGCGGGAGCCGGCACCGGAAGGCGGCCGTGCCGGCTGGTGACGAATCCGCTTCCGGCAGCCAGCGCCGAGCAGCAGACCACGGCCCCCGGCCGCAACAGCCCGAGATCATCCAGTGCGGCCGCCGATCCCACCACGTCGGCCAGTGAGTCGAACGCACCCACCTCGTGGAAGTGCACGTCTTCGGGCGGCTTGCCGTGCACCGCCCCCTCCGCCTCGGCCAGCAGCCGGAAGACCCGTGTCGCGAGATCCTTCCCGGCCGGGCGGAGATCGCTGGCGCCGACGTGCCCGAGCACGTCGGCCAGGTGCCGTTCGCGGTCGGTTACCGTCGGCGTGGTGATCACGGCCCGCAGGCACGCGAGGCCGCCCCGGCGGGCGGTCTCGGTCCGCAGCCCGAGACCGGGCACGCCGAGGGAGGCAATGGCCCCGCGTACCCGCTCCACGTCGGCGCCCGCGTCGAGCAGGGCGGCCAGCAGCATGTCGCCGGCCACGCCCGCGGTCGCGTCGATGTAGGCGGCACCCGGCCGGTCCGTCACCGGTGAACCGCGCGGATGATCTTGGCGGCGTGCGCGGCCGCCCCGAACCCGTTGTCGATGTTGACGACGACCAGACCCGGGCTGCACGAGGCGAGCATGCTGGCCGCCGCGGCCAGGCCGCCCGCCGCGACGCCGTAGCCGACACTGGTCGGCACGCCGATCACCGGCGCGCTGACCAGTCCGGCGACCACACTCGGCAGGGCGCCGTCCATCCCGGCCACGACCACCACGCACTCGGCGGCGCGCAGATCGTCTAGCCGGGACAGCAGCCGCCCGAGCCCGGCCACGCCCACGTCGGCGAGGACATCGGCGCGGACGCCCAGCACGGCCAGCGTCGCCGTGCATTCCCTGGCCACTTTCAGGTCCGTGGTGCCGGCCGTTACGACCAGCACGTTGCCGCGCGCGGGCGGCAGGGCCCCGACGGCGACCGTTCCGGCCACGTGATCGGCGGATACGGCATCGCCAGGAAAACAGGTGGCCGCCCCGTCCAGGACGACGGCGGGGCAGCGCGTCGCCAGGGCCGGTGCCTCCGGGTCGCGGGCCCGCAACTCGGCCAGAAGCGCGAAGATCTGCTCGGACGTCTTGCCTTCGCCGAAAACCACTTCCGGGACGCCGGTCCGCCGCCGACGATCTACGTCGAGTATGGCGAACTCGCCCAGCGGCACGCCTGCCGCCCAGGCCTCCGTTCCTGGCGGCACCCCGGGCGCCCCCCCGTTCGGCAGGCCGGCCGCTCCATTCGGCATGCCGGGTGCACCACGCATACCGAGACCCTCAGCCGGCACGGCTGACCGGAGTGATGTCGAGGTTCAGCGAACCGGACCGCAACGGCCGCTCGTCGATCTCCGCGCGCTGATATCCAGCCGCCCGGACGCAGGCCAGCACCGCCGCATGCTCGTCCGGGTCCGCCGCCCGCGGCAGGTCCGCCGCGCCGAGCTGCACCCGGCCGAGGTCACCGAAATGCCGCACCCGCAGTTCGCGGTAGCCACGCTGCTTCAGGCTCAGCTCGGCCCGGTCTACCTGCGACAGCACATCGGCGCTGACCGGGGTGCCGTAAGGCAGCCGCGATGCCAGGCAGGGTGACGCGGGCTTGTCCGCGCTCGGAACCCCCAGGTACTGCGCCAGCGCCCGCACCTGGTCCTTCCCCACGGACGCCTCCAGCAGGGGATGCCGGACACCGTGCTCGGCCGCCGCGCGCAGCCCGGGCCGCCAGTCACCCGTGTCGTCGGCGTTGGCGCCGGACAGCACGGCGGCGAATCCGCGGCGCCGGGCCAGCACGGCCAGCCGCTCGTACAACTCGGATTTGCAGTAGTAGCAGCGGAAGCGGTCGTTGCGCCGGTAGTCCTCGCGCTCAAGCTCGGCCGTGCTGATCAGCTCGTGCCGGATGCCTACCGCCCGGGCCACCGACCGGGCGCCGTCCAGCTCGCCGGACGCGAGGGCCGGCGAGACGGCGGTGATGGCGAGGGCTTGTTCCCCGAGCGCCCGGGCGGCCAGGGCAGCGACGACAGAGGAGTCCACCCCGCCGGAGAACGCGATCAGGCCGCTGCCCAATCCGGCCAGACGCACGGTCAGCTGGCCGGCCAGCGCGTCAAGCTCGTCAGGCACGCCGTTCCCTTCTCACGTCGCATGGCTCGCCATTGCCCACTGCCGGTTCGCCCGTCGCCAGGCCGCCAGTCCCATCCCTGGCCGACCGCCCGTCAACCGCAGCTGATCATTATGATTCGGACTATACGCTTCGGCACTTCGGGAGGTCTCGTGCCCATCGAACAGGCAGAGTTCGGCCGTACCGGCCACCAGAGCAGCCGGGTGATCTTCGGAGGGGCGGCTCTCGGTGAGGTCTCCCAGCGGGCCGCGGACGAGACCCTGGACCTGCTGCTCGCCCATGGGGTGAACCATCTGGACGTGGCTTCGGACTACGGCGAGGCGGAGGTGCGCATCCGGCCGTGGCTACAGCGCGAACCGGGCCATTTCTTCCTGGCCACCAAGGGCGACGAGCGCACCGCGGCCGGGGCCCGCGAGGAACTGCACCGGTCCCTGGACCGGATGGGCGTCGACCACGTGGACCTCTGGCAGCTGCACTCGCTGGCCGATCCGATCGAGTGGGACATCGCCCTGAGTCCTGGCGGGGCGCTCGAGGCCGCCATTGAAGCCCGGGAGCAGGGCCTCATTCGCTGGATCGGGGTGACCGGCCACGGTAGCCAGATCGCCGCGACGCACCGCCGCAGCCTCGAACGGTTCGACTTCGACTCGGTGCTTCTCCCCTACAACTTCGTCACCATGCAGAACCCGTACTACGCCGAGAACTTCAATGCCGTGCACGAGACCTGCCGCGAGCGGCGCGTCGCGGTGCAGACGATCAAGTCGATCGCGCTGCGCCCCTGGGCGGGCCGACCGCACACCCGGGCGACCTGGTACGAGCCGCTTGAAAAGCAGGACGACATCGATCTCGCCGTGTGGTGGGCGCTGAGCCGGCCTGGGGTGTTCCTCTGCAGCGTGGGGGACGTGGGCTTGCTCCCGAAAGTGCTTGACGCGGCCAGCCGCTTCACCGGGGGGCCGGACGACGCGGCGATGAGCGCGCTGGCCGACCGGACGGCGGCCGATCCGCTGTTCGTCTGACCGGGGTCGCACTGATTCTGACCGGGGTCGCACTGATCAAGCGCGCGGCGTTCCAGGTGCGGGACCCACGACCAGCGACCGTGCGTTCAGTCCGCGGTGGGTCACGAAGGTCTCGAAACTGTCCCGCTGTTCAGCTGTGGCCCGTTGTGCCGCATGGAGCCGCCCCGCATCGGCCAGGCTGGGCCGCACCAGGTTGATGGCCCCGCCCAGCTTCGGGTCGGGTTCCGCCTGGAGGCCATCGGCCCGGGCCAGGCGCCGGTTGACCTCGTCCTGGGCTGGTCCCAGTGCCGGCATAACCCAGAAAGGGCCGTCCGCGCCCAGCTGGTAGGAGCAGTGACTACCACCCCAGGGCTGTGCCGCGACGCGGACGCCGACGGCGAGCCCCGTGCTGTCCGGTTCCACCTTCACGGCGTCGCTGCCGAGGGCGGCGCTGAACGCCCGGTGACCCTCGGCCATGACGGGATGCCCCGCAACCGCCGACGACTCGTGGTTCTCGGTCCTGCCGTGTTCGGCATAGAAGGCGTGCAAGTGGGCGCGCTGCACGTCCTGCCGGGGATTCCTGGTGATCGCCATGTCGGTGCCGCGGCCGGCCAGGGTCCCGGCCGCGGCTTCCACGTCACGCAGGTAGTCCAGGTTCGGTGCGCTGTCGTTGGCGCAGAACACCACGTGTCCGCCGTCCAGGCTGCGGTACCACGCGGCGACCAGGGTCATCGCCGTCTGGCAAGCCGCCAGTTCGGAAGCCGTGGCCGAGGACCATCCGTCGCGATGGCGGCGGGGCACCATGAGCGCGTGCGGCCGGGCCGCCCGCCGGGGCCCGTTAGCCAGCATGTAGGGGTTGCGATCCAGGACCAGATCCACCAGCGCGGTCCCGTCAGGCGCGGTAACCGTCCCCAGGTAGGTGGGAAGACCGGGTACATCGGCGAACACGTCCACCGGGCGGAACCGGCGGGAGAATTCTCCCGGCGGAACCACGCCCTGGATGTTCCCGGTCGCCTGGTCGACCAGGACCCAGCTCCCGGCCCTGGCGGTGCCACCCGGCCACCGGTACCCCTTGACCGTGAGAGCGCCATCACTGTAGGTCCACATTTCGCGCATCTCGAGCTGGGTGAACGGGGAGCGCCAGCGCTCTGGGTGATCGGCCACGCTCCCATGTTCGGCTCTGGACCACTCGCTGTCTCGCTTTATCTGGTCTGTGCGACCGCGATCGACGGTATCTGAACGTCTGCATCGGCCTCCGTATAGCGGGGGAAGTCTGCCGGCCCGTGAATTGATAGCAGGAAGACAGGCTCCTGGCGAGACGGCATGCTTTCCGTTTGCCGCGCGTACGGCGTACGGGATTCCATCCCTTCGTGACTTCAATGTCATCTCGGATAACCCGGATTTCAACCCGGAGTGGGTCCGCCTCCGCCTGTCAGCTGGTGACATGATTCCGTTCAGAGCCCGAAAGTCGATTAAATTAGTCGGAAATATTGACTTTTCCCAGGCCCGGTGTTATTTTGAGGGCGTGAATGGCAGCGTCTGCCCCTCACCGCCCGGCGTTACGTTGACCTGGGCCGGATGAAGAACGGGCTCTGTCGGGTCGGCCGCTCCGCGGGTGGGTGCCTACCGTAGCATTGACTGCACTGCAAGCTCGTACCTCTGCCCGCAGGCGCAGAAAGCACCCTACGGCGGCGCGCCCGCGGTCCGAAGGAGCTGGGTTAACGTCTCGGCCGACGGGCATCTCGGCGCCTTCGTGTTTGAATCCCCGCGCGGAGAGGGCAGACGATGGGGATAGACCACCTGAGACGACCAGCCACCGACGCCGAGTGAGGCCACGCTTTGATCACCTTCGAGCGCGTGACAAAGCGTTACCCCGGGGGAACGGTCGCGGTCGACGATCTGAACCTCGAGATCCCGGACGGTCAGACCATGGTGCTGGTCGGGCCGAGTGGCTGCGGCAAGACGACGACGCTGCGCATGATCAACCGGCTGATCGACCCGTCCGAGGGCCGGATCCTGCTCGACGGCCGCGACGTCGCGCAAACCAAGGCCGCTCAACTGCGCCGTGGGATCGGCTACGTCATCCAGCAGAGCGGCCTGTTCCCGCACCGCACGATCGAGGACAACATCGCCACCGTGCCACTGCTGAACGGATGGCCCAAGGCCAGGGCCCGGAACCGGGCCCGGGAGCTGATGGACCTGGTCGGCCTGGAGCAGGCGATGGCGGGTCGGTACCCCTACCAGCTGTCCGGCGGCCAGCAGCAGCGGGTCGGGGTCGCCCGGGCCCTCGCCGCCGACCCGCCCGTCCTGCTCATGGACGAGCCGTTCAGCGCGGTCGACCCGATTGTCCGGGCCTCTTTGCAAGATGAGCTCATCCGACTGCAGGCCGAGCTGCACAAGACGGTGGTGCTCGTCACGCACGACGTGGAGGAGGCGATCAAGGTCGGGGACCAGGTCGCCGTGTTCTACCCACACGGGAAGATCGCCCAGATCGACACGCCCGAGCACCTGCTCGGCTCCCCGGCCGACGACTACGTGGAGAACTTCCTCGGCTTCGACCGCGGGATCCGCCGGCTGGGCTTCTTCCCCGCGACCGGACTCGACCTCGAGATCGAGACCGTACTCAGCGAGGACGCCACGATCGAGCAGGCCCGGCAGGCCGCCAAGCGGGCCGGTGAGTCGTGGGTCCTGGTCACCGACGAACATCGGCTGCCACGCGGCTGGGCCGCCCTCGCGGAGCTCGAAACCCGCGACGGGCAGCAGACGCTCCGCCAGCTAACGCTGGCCCCCTATGGCCATACGTTCCGGGTGGGGCAGGATTCGCTCCGCGCGGCGCTGGATGCGACCATCCTGTCGCCCACCGGGCTCGCGGTCGGCGTGGACGACCAGGGCACCGTCGTGGGGATCACTTCCTACGAGCGGCTCCGCACCGCGATCCAGACCGCGGAAAAGACCGACGACGGCCAAGGCGCCCGTCCGTCATGAGCTGGGCCTGGGACAACCGCGCGCTGCTCGGGCACTATCTGGTTCAGCACCTGTATCTGGCCCTGCTGCCGGTCCTGTTCGGCATCGTCGTGGCCATCCCGGTCGGCGTCATGTGCGTGCGCTACCGCTGGACCTGGCCGCCCGTCCTCAGCCTGACGAGCATCTTCTACGCTATGCCCTCGCTGGCGCTGTATCTCATCCTGATCGACTACACCGGCCTGACCGACTGGACGGTGATCATCCCGCTCACCCTGTTCTCGCTGTCGGTCCTGATCCCGAACGTGGTAGACGGCCTGCGGTCCGTGCCGCCGCCGGTCCGCCAGGCCGCGGACGCGATGGGCTTCGGCTCACTGCGCCGCGTCGTCCAGGTCGAGCTGCCGCTGGCCGTGCCGGTTATCATCGCGGGCATGCGGGTCGCCACCGTCTCCAGTATCAGCCTGGTCAGTGTCGGCCAGCTGATCGGCATCGGCGGCCTCGGCTACTTTTTCATCGACGGAGTGCAGCGAGACTTCCCGACCGAGATCTACACCGCGTTTATTCTCATCATCGTCCTGGCCCTGCTCGCCGACAGCATCCTTGTGCTCCTGCGCCGCTGGCTCACCCCCTGGGAGGCCGGACGCAAGGTCCGCCCCGGCAGCCGCATCCTCACCGCTACCTGGCCGGGCTCCAGTGCCGGAGGCGCGCCATGAGCTGTCGTGCCGGAGGCGCGCCATGAGCTGTCGTGCCGGAGGCGCGCCATGAGCTGTCGTGCCGGAGGCGCACCATGAGTTACTTCCAGATCGCCTGGCAATGGCTGACCTCGGCCCAGCAGTGGCACGGCAGCGACGGCATACCCGTGCGGCTCGTTCAGCATCTCCAGTACACGGGTATCGCGCTGGGTATTGCCCTGATCATCGCGCTGCCGGCGGGCCTGGCCATGGGCCACCTGCGGCGTGGCGGCTTCGTCGTCGTCAGCGTGGCGAACTTCGGCCGCGCGCTGCCCACCCTCGGCTTGCTGGTGCTGATCTTCGTCCTGACTTCCGGGTCGCCGGCGTCGTGGCTCGTCCCGCTGGTGGTCCTGGCCATCCCGCCCATCCTGGTCAATGTCTACGAGGGCGTGCTCGGGGTGGACCCTGATCTGACCGACGCGGCCCGCGGGATGGGCATGACCGAATGGCAGGTCCTGCGCAAGGTCGAGATACCGGTCGCGACGCCGCTCATCCTGCTGGGCCTGCGCATCTCCGCGATCCAGGTCGTCGCGACGGCCACGATCGCGGCCTACATCGGCCTCGGCGGTCTGGGCCGGTACATTATCGATGGCCTGGCCCGCGACGAATACAACGTGGTGGCCGGGGGAGCCGCCGTCATCGTCCTGCTCGCGCTCGCCATTCAGGCGCTCTTCACGCTGCTCAGGTGGCTCATTGTGCCGGTGGGCCTGCGCCGCGAGACGCAGACCTCCCGATAACGTTATTTCCGTCGGAATTGAAGGGAAGACCCTTATGCCTAATAACTCATCACGGTGCGCGGCAGCACCGGCACCGGCACCGGCACCGGCACCGGCACCGGCACCGGCAAGGACCACGATAAGAACTGCCGCGGTCGCAGTCGCGGCCCTCGCCTGCCTCACCGCCGCCGCGTGCAGCAGCAGCAGTTCCAGCAGCAAGTCCAGTTCCTCGTCCAACCCGCTGGTGCCCTCGGCCACCGGCTCCGTCATCGTCGGCTCGGCGAACTTCCCCGAGGATGAGCTGATCGCCCAGATCTACGTCGACGCCCTTCAGGGCAAGGGCATCAAGGTCACCTCCAAGTTCAACATCGGGGCCCGCGAGGTGTACTACCCCGAAATCGAAAAGGGCGCGATCACGATCATCCCCGATTACAATGGGGCGCTGCTGACCACGTCCGTGAACCCGAACAGCACCGCCACCAGCACCGCGGCGGTCAACGCGGAACTGACGGCCAAGCTGCCTCCCGCGCTGGAAATCCTCAACTCGGCGCCCGCGCAGGACAAGGACTCGATCACGGTCACCCAGGCGACCGCCACCAAGTATCACCTCACGTCCATCTCCGACCTGGCACCGGTCGCGAAGGACCTCGTCATCGGCGGCCCATCCGAGTTCCAGACGCGGGCCGACGGGGTGCCCGGCCTGAAGAAGATCTACGGGCTGACCTTCAAGTCCTTCCAGCCGCTGGACGAGTCTGGGCCGATCACCATCACCGATCTGGCGAGTGGCAAGGTGCAGGCCGCAGATGTCTTCACCACCACTCCGCAGATCATCACCGACCACTTCGTCTCGCTGGCCGACCCGAAGAACGACTTCGCCGCGCAGAACGTGACGCCCCTGGTGTACAAGAAGGGCGTCAACTCCACCACCGTAAGCACGCTCAACGCGGTCTCCGCGGTGTTGACCACCGACGCCCTGCTGGAGATGGACAAGGCCCTTATCATCGACCACGCCAGCTACACGCAGGTGGCCAGCGGGTTCCTGACCCAGGAGGGACTGAAGTAACGCACCTGCGGGCGTGACGTGACTCGCCTGGGAGCAGGCGCGTACCAGATACCGGCGTGACGGTACGCTCCTGGCCCGGACGGGCAATGATGGATCATGCACAGTGAATCGACTGGTCCAGGAGCGGGCCCGCGTCGGCGACATGGCGCGTCATACCGCCGGGACCCGGCGGTATGGCCGAGGCCACTGCGCTGGCGGATCAGGCTCCAGGCGAGACATGGACCGGGAAGGCTCAGTGCCATGGCCTGGCCGCCCGCTCCGCCCAGTAGGCGCCGGGGTCTTCGGCGAGGCTGAACGCCGGAAGCTGGCCGACGGTGAGCGCGGCCAGGTTCTCATCCAGCTGCGCGCGGGTGACGGCGCCGGACAGCACAACCGATGCCCACGGCTGGGCCAGCGCGGCGGCCAGCGCGATCGCGTCTTCGGTGACACCGCGCGCCGCGGCCAGCGCGGTCAACGGCGCCGGCGGCCCGCCCGCCGGAGTCAGCCGCCCGTTGGCGACCGCCTCCTTGACCAGGACCGCCCACCCGGCCGCGGCGGCTTCGGCCGCAGCGGCGCCTGCCGATGGCTCCAGGGGGTTCCATGTCACCTCCGTCGCCGTGAACAGCTGCTGCCCGTCAACGGTCAGGGACAGCGCCCGGCGGATCGTTTCCGCCTGATGCGGGCCACTCGCGCTCAGCCCGATTATCACACCCCCGGCGCGCAGCCGGGACAGCGCGGCCAGCAGCGGAGCGTCGGTAAACAATCCGGATTCAAGGGTCAGCGAATGCACCTGATACAGGGTAAGCCGCTCACCGAGCAGGGCCCGGCTTCGCGCCAGCTGGGTCGTGAACATGGCCAGCGAATGTTCCTTGACCTCCTGCTGAGCAACGTCGAGCCGCCAGCCACCGGTATAGCGGTATCCCCACTTCGAACCAACGATCACGTCCGCATGGCCGCGCTCGGCCAGCCAGCCGGCCAGGAATTCCTCCGCCCGGCCGTAGGAACGGGCCGCGTCGACGTACCTGACCCCGACCGCGTAGGCAGCGTCCAGCATCGAGAAGGTCCGGGACCGCAGGCCGGCAACGCTGCGGTCGGGCAGGTCCTCCTCACGGCCGCTGGTTATGTACGCCGGGCGGCCCAAAGCGGCCAGCCCCAGCCCGATCCGGGAGACCACCGGTCCCCCGGCCCCGAGCGTCACCGTGGGCATGCGAATCCGGCTCCCGTGATCGCTGACCATGGCCACTACCGTACCGGTGGCCCAGTCAGTGGAGGGGGCCGCGACTTGAGCGCCTCGGACTGGGCCCCGATCCGGTCAGGAATCGAGAAGCGCCACGGTGTGGCCGGGCCTAACCTTTCGGTGGAAGGCCGGCATGACACCGAGACCTGAGCGTCAGGAAAGGAAGCCCGAGAATGCCCGCGAAGAATGCCACCAGCGAGTCCGGTAACTTCAGCGCCGAGGAACGCGCCGCGATGAAGAAGCGCGCCGCCGAGTTGCGCGCCGAGGGCAAGAAGGGCGCCAAGAAGGCCGACGGCCTGCAGGCGGTCCTCGACAGCATCGCGGAGATGGCACCGGAGGATCGTGCGCTAGCCGAGCGCGTACATGTGACGGTGACCGCGGCCGCCCCCGAGTTGTCGCCGAAGACCTGGTACGGGATGCCCGCTTACGCGAACGCGGACGGCAAGGTCGTCGTCTTCTTCCAGAACGCGGGCAAGTTCAGCTACCGCTACTCGACCCTGGGCTTCCAGGACGCGGCGAACCTCGACGACGGCGACGTGTGGCCGGTGTCCTATGCGCTGAAGAAGTGGAGCCCTACAGTGGAGAAGAAGGTCGCCGAGCTGGTCAAGGCCGCGATCTCCTGACTGGTGCTGTAGGCCCGAGACATGGAACTCGCTAGCTAACTGTGCGCCGACCCCCGGCGCCGCGACCAGTGGCCCCTCCGCGCTGATGGTCTGAGGCGCGCAGATCAGGGTGTTCTGGGCGCTGGTGTCGTTCAGGATCCCCCAGCGCGGGTGCTTTGTTGGAGAGAAGCCAAGCGGCCCATTTCAGCCTCTGTTGCGCATCGGTAACTTTCAGGTTACGGTAACTTTTATGTTACCGAAGAGGAGGCGCGGGGCCGATGCGGTACTACGAAGCGAGTTCGATGATCGCGTCGAGTCCGGAGGCGGTGTGGGCGGTGCTGACGGACGGGACGGCGTGGCCGTCCTGGGACTCAGGTGTCGACCGAGTCGACGGCCAGATCGCGCCCGGTGAGAAGATCACGATCCGGTCACAGGCGGCGCCCGGCCGGGCCTTCCCCGTCAGGGTGACGGACTTTGATCCGCCGGCCCGGCTACGGTTCAGTGGCGGCATGCCACTGGGCTTGTTCCGGGGCGTACGGACCTTCGAGGTGTCGCCGGACGGTACCGGGGGAACGGCGTTCCGGGTACGCGAGGAGTACACCGGACCGCTGGTCGGGCTGGTCTGGCGCTCGATGCCAAATCTCGGACCATCGTTCGACCAGTTCGCCCAGGGGCTCAAGCGCAGGGCCGAGACGCGCCGCTGAGGACGATGCCGCGCGAGCAGGGTTGCGGGGATCCGTTTGAAGCGCCAGGGGACCCGAACGGGCGTGAGATCCTGCGGCGGCATGTACCTGCCGCCGCTGCTGGAGGAACTCGGCCTGGCCGAACTCACCCATGACGCCCACAGCAACCAGATCCTGTCGATCCGCGAACAAGACTGCTGGAAGCGGCCAAGGCGGCAGGTCTCCCGGTCGACTCGCCCGCGGACCCGCAGCCCGCGACGCCGCAGCCCGGCCAGCCCGCGCCTGGGACTGACGTGCCTCCTGGATCGCGACGGTCGCCTGCCATCCTGCCAGCCCAGCGACCATTACGGCAGGAATACCCGCAGGTCAGCCGGTTATGTCTCGTTCGGGAACCCGGCACGCTCGCGGCCAGTAACCTGGGGTTTCGTGACAAGCAATGCCGCCCTTGACGGGGTTCTTGAAATGAGTCATCAATCCGCGCCGCCGGAGGCTGTCTACATCATCCGCCACGGCGAGAAGCCACAGGACCTCGCGCCCAAGCATCCCGCCGCGCACTCCGGCGTAGATTTCCGGGGCAATCAGAACGAGCACTCACTACTGCCACGCGGCTGGCAGCGATCCGGCGCACTGGCGGCACTCTTCGATCCCACCCACGGCCCGCTGCGAGCGGGACTCCGGGTTCCCCGGATGCTGATCTCGCCTTCGTACGGACACCCGGGCAAGACCGCTGACCACAGGACCCATCAGACGATCCGCGGGCTGTCTGACCGGCTCGGCGTCGAGATAACGGCCGACTTCGCCAAGGGACAGGAGCCGCAGCTCGCCACCGCCGTGCTGACCAGCGGCACCGGCGCGGTGCTGATCTGCTGGGAGCACAGCCACATTCCGGCGCTCGCGTCCGCGCTGCCGCTGGTCAGCGGCACCGGCATCCCGAAGTCCTGGCCAGATGACCGCTACGACGTGATCTGGACGTTCACGCTAAACACCGACGCCACGTACGCCTTCGGCCAGGTTCCGCAACTACTGCTATCCGGTGACGCCGACACCGTCATCGCGTAAGACTCCGCTCCCCGTCATGCCTGTGGGTAACGGAAACTGCGTCATGGCCTTCGACCTGCAACATCGTGGTGCGGCTGTAGGTTCCTCCGCGCGGGCCGCCGAGAGCGCGGCCAATATAAGGACATCCCGGCTCCTCGGTACTGAGCTTCCACGCTTCAATCCGCGTGCCGACGGGTTGCAAGGCTGAGTTCGGCGGTAAGCTCCGCCAAGGTCGCGGCTCCTGCGGCAGCATCGGGTGCGCCGAGGATAGCCTTGACCAGCGCGGACGCGACGATCACGCCGTCGGCGAAGCCAGCCACCTGGGCAGCCTGCGCAGCGTTGGAAATCCCGATTCCGACGCAGACGGGTAGTTCGGTGGTGGCCCTGATACGCCGCACCAGCGAGCTGGCGGCTGTACTGACAGCCTCCCGGACGCCGGTGACTCCCATCAGCGATGAGGCGTAGACGAACCCTGTTCCTGCCGCGGTGAGTTCCCGTAGCCGCTCGTCGGTAGTACTCGGCGCGGCCACGAAGATGGTGGCGAGGCTATGCTTGGCCGCGCTTTCGCGCCACAGCGCGGACTCCTGCACGGGCAGGTCAGGCAAGATACATCCTGCGCCGCCTGCCTCGGCCAGCTCGCTGCTGAAGCGCTCGGCGCCGTACTTGTCGATCGGGTTCCAGTAAGACATGACCAGGACTGGCTTGCCGGTGGCCTGGTATGCCTCTCGCACGGTGCGGATGACGTCGGCGATCCGGACGCCGCCGCGCAGGGCGATGTCGTCGGCGCCCTGGATCACCGGGCCGTCGAGTACCGGGTCGCTGTGCGGCAAGCCGACCTCGACGATGTCGGCTCCGCTGGTCAGCATTGCCTGGATCGCGGCGATGCCCTCGTTGACGGTCGGAAAGCCGGCTGTCATGTACGTGATGAGCGCGGCCCGGTTCTCTTGCTTCGCCCGGGCCAGTGCGCCGGCCAGAAGCTGTAGGTTTCCGCTCACTTCTGGGCTCCCCCTGCCCTGGCCGCGTCGGCGTCCTGTTCGAAGTACCGTGCGGCGGTGTCCATGTCTTTGTCGCCCCGGCCGGACAGGTTCACCAGGATCAGTCCGTCCGGTCCGAGTTCGGTGCCGACTTCGATAGCGCCGGCGAGCGCGTGAGCGCTCTCTATCGCCGGGATGATGCCCTCGGTCGACGCGAGCAGCCGGAAGGCCCGCATCGCAGCGGCGTCGGTGACCGGACGGTATTCGCTGCGGCCGGTGTCGTGAAGGTATGCGTGCTCCGGTCCGACTCCTGGGTAGTCGAGCCCGGCCGAGATCGACCAGGGCTCGGTGATTTGGCCTTCATCGTCCTGCAGCACGTAGGAGCGCGAGCCGTGCAGGATGCCGGGCTCGCCCGCCGACAGCGTTGCCGCGTGCTTCCCGGTCTCCACGCCATGCCCAGCGGCCTCGCAGCCGATGAGGCGTACATCCGTGTCCGGGAGGAACGCGTGGAACAGGCCGATGGCGTTAGATCCCCCTCCGACGCACGCGATCGCGGCATCGGGTAGGCGGCCGGCTCGCTCGAGGATCTGGCGGCGGGCCTCCACGCCGATGACGCGCTGGAAATCGCGGATCATGGTGGGGAAGGGATGGGGGCCGGCGACGGTGCCGAAGATGTAGTGCGTGGTCTCGACGTTGGCGACCCAGTCCCGGAACCTCTCGTTGATGGCGTCTTTGAGAGTACGGGAGCCGGAGGTAACCGGTATCACCGTGGCACCGAGCATCTTCATCCGTGCCACGTTGACCGCCTGCCGGCGGATGTCGGTTTCCCCCATGTAGATGGTGCATTCCAGCCCGAACAGCGCGCATGCCGTCGCGGTAGCCACCCCGTGCTGGCCGGCTCCCGTCTCCGCGATAACGCGCGGCTTGCCCATCCGGGTGGTCAGCAGGACCTGCCCAAGCACGTTGTTGATCTTGTGCGAGCCGGTGTGGTTGAGGTCCTCGCGTTTGAGGAACACGCTCGCGCCGCCAGCGTGCCTGGCGAATCTGCGGACTTCGGTGAGCACGCTCGGACGGCCTGCGTAGTGGGAGAGCAGTTGCTCGAGCCCCGCGGCGAACGCAGGATCCGCCTTGGCCCTCTCGTACTCGATGGCGACCTCATCCACGGCGGCGACCAGCGCCTCCGGGATGAACTTGCCGCCGAACGCACCGAAATATCCGTCCCGGCCGGCGGATTCGCCCGGCAACGCCGGGAAGAAGAATTGGCTGTTCATCGCACATGCGCTCCTGGCACGGGACACACCCGGCTTTAGGTGGCTGGTAAGGAAGCTTGAGTAAGCCTCGTCGTCCCGAATTCGAGGAGGAACGACGGAACCGAGGAGAGCGATCTCGCTCAGATACCTCGCACGGCACAGGGGACGCCGAACCACCGCATCCCGTTCACCTGACCAGCCTCGGCGCCAAGCACATACCGCACCTTGCGCCCGAGCACACGCCGCGCGGGGGCCCGGCAGCCGCGCGGTCGGCACCCAGGGGCAAGGCGGATGGCGATAGACACAGCAGGATGCTACCCGACGGTCAGAGGCCGGGTCACGGCGAGGCCATGGGCACCGGCCATTCGGTCGCCGGGACAGCCATGGGCCGACCTGACCGACCTCCGCAGCGGCCCCTGACGGGTGGTACGGTTCGGCATCCGCCGGGCGAGCACTCGAGCACGTCAAGCATCCAGATGCCATCGGCGGCTTCGAGGAACACGTCCCCGAACAGCGACGCGAGGAACGGGCGCTTACCCGCCACCGGCGGCCACGCCGAGTCCTCGAGCGCCCGGCGGAACGAATCGTCGCTGAAGATCTTCGTCGGGTCCACACTGTCATCTTCCCGACCGCGCATATCAGCCAGATCTTCGGACTGCGGCGCACCGGTTAGCGCGGGCCTGGCGCGCGGTCAGCGACGGCTGTCCGGGGTGACCAGATCGTGGTCGAAGGCGTAGACCACGGCGGCGGTCCTGTCACGTAGCCGCAGTTTGGTGAAGATGTGGTTGATGTGGGTCTTGACCGTTCCCTCGCTGACGAACAACTCGGCGGCGATCTCACCGTTGGTCTTGCCGCCGCCGATCAGCGCGAGCACCTCACGCTCCCGGCTGGTCAGCGCATCCAGGCCGGCCTCATGACTGGCGGGCCGCGGGGCGGCGGACCGGTAGATGGCCAGCACCCGGCCGGTGACCGCCGGGTCCAGCCAGGCGCCGCCGCCGGCCACCGCCCGGACAGCCCGCTGCAGATCCTCGGCGGGTACGCCCTTGAGGATGAAGCCGGACGCGCCGGCCCGCAAGATCCCGGCGAGCGCCTCGTCGTCGTCGAAGGTGGTCAGAGCCAGCACCGGCGGGCTCACGTCGCGGCTACGCAGCTCGCGGGTGGCCTGTATGCCGTCCACCACGGGCATCCGCACATCCATCAGCACGACATCAGGCCCAAGGGAGTCGACGGCGGCTAGCACCTCGCCGCCGTCGGCGCACTCGCCGACCACGTCGAAGCCGAACTGGCTGCGCAAGATGCCGCGCAACCCCGCCCTGACCAGATCCTGGTCATCGACAAGCAGCACCTTGACCGCATCGGAGGTCACGTCGCGCCCTCCCGGCGGCGGCCCGCGAGCGGGAACGTAGCCGAGACGAGCCAGCCGCTGCCGCCCGGGCCAGCCTCGCACTGGCCCCCGAGCGACTCGGCTCGCTCCCGCATGCTCACCATGCCGAGCCCGGTCCCGGTACCTGGCCTGGCCGCGCTGTCCACGGTCAGCCGCGCGGTGCCGGCGTCCACCGTCAGGCGGGTCTCGGTCGCCGCACCGGGCGCGTGCTTGATCGCGTTCGTCAGGGCCTCCTGCACGATGCGGTAGACCGCCAGCCCGGTCGTCGCGGGCAGCCGGGCGACGTCGCCTTCGACGATCAGGGTGACGTCCGCGCCGGTGGACCGGAACCGCTCGACCAGCGCGGGCAGCCCGTCCACGCTGGGCAGCGGGGCCGTGCCCGGCTCCGCGTGCGGGTGCAGCATGCCCACGACCTGCCGGACCTCTTCGAGGCTTTCCCGGCCTAGCCGCTCGGCCTCGGCCAGCGAACGCGCGGCATCAGCCAGGTCGTGTTCGACGGCGAGCCGGGCGCTGGAGATGTGCAGCAGGGTGACCGTCAGGGTGTGCGCGATGACGTCGTGCAGTTCGCGGCCGATCCGGTTCCGTTCCTCGGCCCTGGTGCGCTCGGCCAGCCCGGCCTGGGCCTCCCGGAGCTGCAGCACCAGGTCGATCTGGTGACGGATCAGCAGGCCGGCCGCTAGCGCGAGCGTGGTGCCGGCCATCCAAGCGCCCCAGCCCGGGTCGTGGTCGAACCAGATCCACTCGACCGAGAACAAGATCAGTATCCCGGCCCAGTAAACCAGCGCGTGGTTGCGTCTCGCGACGAGGGCGCACCAGGCGGCGATCAGGCAGACCGCGAACCAGACCAGGTTGCTCGACATTCCGTACCCGAGTACCGCGACGCCGGCGGTGGCCGCCACGGCGTAAACCAGCAGCGGCCGCCGTTGCGCCAGCAGCAGCGCGGCCGCGGCGACGGCGACGGCGACGGCCGCCGCGGCGATGGCCGCGGCCGGGTTAGGACGCAGCAGCAGCCCGACCACGATCAGCGCGGCGAAGACGCCGAGCGCCAGCCAGCGCGCCCATCCCGCCGGGAATTCGGCGGGACGGGCGGAGCCTGTCTGGCGGATCATGTCTCGGATGCTACGGCTGACGCTGCGCGAAGGCACGTCCGGCGCGGTGACCAGGCGCCGCGCCGTCCGGGTCACAGCGCCGTTCGGCGGGCCGCGATGACGGTGGCCACCACGGCCAGGGCCGCGATCGCGATCAGCGAGCCGGTCGCCGTGCCCAGGCCCAGCCACGGCTCACGCACCGCGTTGGTCAGCAGCGTCAGCGGGAGCGGGTCTGCCGCCTTCTTGACGATGGAGCCCATCACGTTCGGCGGCGGGCCGCCCGCGCCGAGCAGGAACGACGGGAAGAAGAGCAGCAACCCGACCGCCTGGGCGGACCGGGCGGAAGGCAGCACCGAGCCGAGCAGCACGCCGATGCTCACGAAAGCCACCGCGCCGAGCAGCAGCGCGACCGCGACCCGCCACGCGTCGTGCACGGCCGGGATTCCGTACACCGGCCAGGCGACGAGCAGCAGCAGCGCGCAGGACACCGCCGTGGTCACCAGCCCGGTGATCAGCTGGGCGATCGCGAATGACCAGCGCGGGAAGCCGGCCGCGGTGAATCGCCGCAGCACGCCGCGTTCGCGGTAGGAGGCCAGGTGCACCGGGAGCATCACCAGCCCGGTCGCGGCGATCACTACGGTGAGGTAGGAGGCCACGTACCAGTGAGCCGGGTTGGTGTTCTGAAAACCGGGAGTCGGCTTGCTACCGAACGCGCCGCCGAGGATCAGCATCGTCACGACCGGAAACGCGAAGACGAAGGTGAGCACGAGCGGGTCGCGCACCATCAACTTGAGCTCGGTTTTGACGAGCTTTCCGAATGTCGTACTCATTGCCGTCCTCCAATTAGTTCGGCTTGGGCAGGGATAACGGGCGTCGCGACGGCCTGATCGTTCTCGAGCAGGCGCAGCAGGGCATCTTCGAGGTCGGGCACGTGCACGCCGAGGTCCGGCGGTACCGGTCCCCAGCTGACGAGAGCCGCGCCGACGTGCGCGATCATGCGGCGGTCGCCGGCCAGCGTCACCCGGGTCCCGCTCAGCTCGACGTCCTGCACGCCTTCGGTCCGGCGCAGCTGCTCGAGCAGCGACGCGCCCGCCTCCGGCAAGGTGAACCTGACCGTGGCCCGGCGGGCGTGGCGGTCGATCAGCTCGGCGGGCGTCCCGCTATCCAGGATGCGGCCATCGCGCATGGCGATGATCCGGCCGCAAAGCTCCTCGGCCTCATCCATCTCATGGGTTACTAGCAGTACCGTGGTGCCGGCCTCGTGCAGCTGGCGCACGGCGGCCCACACGTTGCGGCGCGCGGCCGGGTCCAGGCCCTGGGTCAGCTCGTCGAGGATCACCAGGCGGGGGCGGTTGAGCAAGGCCAGCACGAGGAACAACCGTTGCCGCTCGCCGCCGCTGAGCGAGGAGAAAGCCGAGCGGCGCCGTCCCGCCAGGCCGAATTGCTCAAGGAGCTCACCACCGTCCCGCGCGTTCGGGCGGCTGAACAGGTCAATCGCCTCGGCCACCCGCAGCCGGTCCGGCAGGGCGGAATCCTGAAGCTGGCTGCCGATCAGCAGCCGGAGCCGCGCGCCCTGGGTGACCGGGTCGTAGCCAAGCACCCGCAGGATGCCGGCATCCGGCTTGCGCAATCCCTGGATGCACTCCACCGTCGTCGTCTTACCGGCGCCGTTCGCGCCGGCCAGGCCGACGATCTCGCCCGCCCGGACGTCGAGGTCGAGGTCGTCTACCACAATCCTCTTCCCGTAGGCCTTACGCAGCCCGCGGACAGTCACTACATTTTGTTCGCTCATGACATCGATTCTCCTGTCGTCAATAGATCGGCACATCGCCCTGCGGGTAGAACGGGTTCTATAACTCAGGGTGGAGAACTGCGGTCCTAGCTGAGATGACACCGCCTCTCTCGCCAGACGGCGCGCTTCGGGAACTGTCGCAGCCCTTCTGACAACGGGGTGAGTGCCGCGCGGTGGGCCCGTCGCCGGGCGTGCTGGTCCCCGACGCGGGCGGAGCCCGGGAGACATTCCGGCAGATGGGCGACCGGCGCCGGCGCCTACTCGAGTTTCCTGCTGGCGCGACCGGAAGTGACCGGATCCGCGATCGGCACCACCGGATACTGCCTGGGCGGACGTATGTCCCTGATCGCTGCGGGCGGCCTCGGCCGCGCGATCGCCGCGGCGGCGTCGTTCCACGGCGGCAGGCTGGCTGTCGCCGGCGACCCGTCGAGTCCTCACCTTTCGGCAGACCGCGTCGCCGCCGCGGTCTATGTGGCCGGCGGAAGGACGACGACTCGTTCACCGTCGGCCAGGCCGGGCTACTGGGACGTGCGCTTACCGATCCCGTCCGAGGTCACCGGCCCCCGTCCGTTGATCTCCAGCCACAGCTCCGGCCGAGGCGCCCGCGCGTGTTTCGCGCAGACCGGCAGGTATCGGTCAACGCTGCGAGCCGCCTCGGCGATCACCTGCGCCATGCGGCGAGGGCTGTGAACAGTGGGACAAACCAGGCAGGCACGCCGACCCGGCACCGGGGCGCCTCAGCCTCACCTCCGACCCCACCAGGACCCAGAATCTACGAAAACCGAGTGGCCACCGCACTAGCTCAACCAGGTATCCGAACACTAAACTAATTGGCACTGACATAAACCTTAGAAGTACCAGCCTTCGCCGCTGAACAGGCTCGCGAGCTGGGCCAGCTACCGGATCGGGCTCGAACTTAAATGATGCCAGGGAGGACCAATCTAATATGGCCCAGACGGCTTTTTCCATAGAAAATGTGACTTTCTCTGGCAGCGTCCAGGAGACGTTCGTGGGGGAAGGCGGGGTGCCAGAATTCTTTTCCCAACTCTCAGTCGAGTTCGTAATACTCGGTAGGGGGCCTAATCATGTCGCTGGATTGATCCTCACCACTGATTCCTGGGCAACTTCGCAGCTTGTCGCTGCCACATTCCAGAGCTTCGGCACTATTTCTGGCAATGGAATCGAGTTCTGGGGGGCAGCCTTCCAGTCCGGTCTCCCCGTGACCTTCGAGTTCGTGATCTTCTGTGATGACTTCGGCGGGATTGATTCTGTACCCAGGATCTGGAACACGAATGGAGGAAGCGTATTCCAGCAAAGCGTGGTAATGACCCCATTATGCCAGTTGCGCTGCCGTTTTCCCAAGTCACGACAACAATCGATGCTCTAGGCACGTTGAATTACGCGGAACTCGCGGCTGGCGCTACGACGCGCGGCGGGCTTCATCGAGATCGACTTCACACATTCCAGAGGAAGACGGTCGCCAATTACTGACTAGGCGTTCTGGCATCAAGGAAGGGATTCCACATGGCGCTCGGCAATGCGTGGCACTTTCCCGGCAACCCTGAGCCGTTCGGTAACGCCGGCATGCGAGGA
>Ga0302177_10000497_pt1 | contig 30453 bp, 29 predicted proteins | sample I_Palsa_E1_2_FD_198780 | JGI IMG/M metagenome (GOLD analysis project Ga0302177, IMG submission 198780) | Peat permafrost microbial communities from Stordalen Mire near Abisko, Sweden - I_Palsa_E1_2 | ecosystem: Environmental > Terrestrial > Soil > Palsa > Peat permafrost | place: Sweden... | reverse complement strand
CGCCCATCTCCTGGTCGAGACCGGGGCTGCCCGAGAAGCCGCGGTCGTCGCCGTACGCGATGTTGATGGTGGAGTTCGTCACCCCCTGGTCGGTGGCGCCGGTGGCGTGTCCTTTCCCGCAGGGCGATGGCAGCGTGCCGAACGTCGCCGATGTCGAGGACGATGCCCCGCTCGACGCCGGGGCCAGGAGCACCCCGGTCGCGGTGAGAGAGGCAAGCAACAGAGCCGCCCCCGCAGCCCTCATGCCAATGATCCGTGTCATGGCCCAACCCCCGTCTGCACCACGCCGTTTCTGCGCCTGCTACCCCTCAGAACGCAGAACCTGCTCTCGTGTGCACCGGCACCCTACCAATCCGAAATCCGGAAATCCCGGCGCGCCGTAGTACAGCTGTGACGCGTGTCGAGGTCGGGACCGGCGCCCGGACGGCGCGCGCCCGGGAACGGCCGGGGCGGCGGTTTGCTGACTGGTCAATGACCTCGTTGGCGCGCGTGCTTATCCGGGTGTTCTTCCGCAGCATCGAGATCGAGGACGGTGAGCACCTTCCTGCCTCGGGACCGGTCGTGGTGGTGGCCAACCACACCAACGGGCTCGTCGACGGCCTCCTGCTCATGGCGGCACTGCGCCGCTACCCGCGCTTCCTCGGCAAATCGACTCTCTACAAGATCCCCCCGTTGTGGCCGTTCTTGAAGCTGGCCGGCGTCATCCCGGTGTACCGGGCGATCGACACGGTGGCCGGGGATGGCAACGTCTCGGCGTTCGCCACCAGCCACGAGCTGTTGCGGCGCGGTGGGGTGGTGGCCGTGTTCCCCGAGGGCATCAGCCACGACGAAGTCACGCTCCAACCGCTCAGGACGGGCGCCGCCCGGATCGCCCTCGAGGCCGTCGCTGACGGAAACGCGGAGGAGTTGGTGACGGTCGCCGTCGGGCTCGTCTATGACGCCAAGGCAAGGTTTCGTTCGCGTGCTCTCGTTCGGGTCGGCGAACCGGTGCAGATGGTGCAGTGGGTCAACGGCTATCGGCGTGACGAGTGGGCGACGGTGCGGGCCGTCACCAAGGATCTGGCCGTGCAGCTCGAAGATCTGAGCCCCTCGTTCTCCTCGTGGGCGCAAGCCACACAGCTTTCCTGGATCGCCGCGCTGGTCGTCCGCGGGCCCAGGGAGGATTCGCTGGCCGATGTCGGGTTGGCCGAAACGGTGGATGTCGCGGCCCGCCTGGCGGCCCGACAGGACGAGTGTCCCGAGGCGCTGCAGACACTCCTCTCGGACTTCGCGACGTACGAGCGGGATCTCGAACTGCTCGGTGTCAGCGACGCCCAGATGGTGGCGGGCTCCCACCGCCACCAGCGCCGCCTCTCGGTTGCGTGGTCCGCCCTCAAGGTGCTGGTGGCGCTGCCCTTCGCTGCCCTCGGCGCGCTGGTCCATGTCATTCCGTTTCAGATCATGAAGCAGGTGGGGAAGCGGCCGACCAATGAGGGCATCAAGGCCACCATCAAGCTGCTGGGCTGTTTCGTCCTGTTCGTGGCGACCTATGCCGTCCTGGGGGTGCTCGTGGGCCGCGCCTACGGCGCGTGGGCCGGGCTCGCCGCGGCGGTCGCCGCACCGCTGTGCGGTGCTGTCACGGTGCAATTCCTCGATCGGGTGCGACGGATGGGCGGGGTGGCCGCGGGGTACCGGATCATCAAGGCCCACCGGAACCCTCTCGGACCGGTGCTGGCGCACCGTGACGCCGTCGTGCGGGAGGCGCGATCGCTTTTGCGGCAACCGTGAGGTCTGTGCCGCCCGGCATGACTCCGGTCCGGGCCAGTTCGCAGGAGCGGGGTTGGCCGGAGCGCCTCGAGTGGGGGGGGGTGGACCGCCCTTCGGCCACCAAACGTACGCCCAGGTGGCGAGGGTTCCCGCATCGTTGCCGCGTGGGGTGCCGCCTGGCCCGGCCCTGGTCAAGTTGCCCCCTCGACTGGTCGATACAAGGGGGTTGACCTGGTCTGAACAAAGCGGGGGGCATGGCGCTGGCTACTCAGGATGGTGTGCATGACGCCACTGCGGCCGGCCGTCCCGAACCTCCGTTCCGAGCGTCATCGGCCCAGCGACGGAGACTGACTCTCACCAAGCTGCCCTACCTGGTCGGGCCGGTGGCGTTCGTCCTCGTCGTGGTCCTCATGCGCTTCGGCTACGTGGCACACGTGCGGTGGTGGGTGTGGCTGACCGTGCTCATCGGCGTCACGGTCATCAATGTGGCGGTCGACCGCATCTACCAGGCGCACCCGAATGCGTTCACTCTGGATTTCCGGGTGATCAGCCAGGTAGCTGCGGTCACATTGGTCATCAACCTGACGGGATGGGGCCCGGTGCTGTGGGCGGCGTACATCTTCATCGCCCTGGAGAACATCGCCCGTGCGGGATCGCGCGTCTGGCGGGCCACGGTCCTGTGGAGCCTGGTCGGCATGGTGATCGGCCAGATCTGCCTCGATCAGGGTTGGCTGGAGTCGCAGCTGACCCGGACGGCGGCGGCCTCTCTGAACGTGATGGGCGGGTTCGTCCTCTATTTCGTCATCCGCATGGCCGGCGCCATGATGGACCAGAACGAGAGGGCGATGGCGCAGAAGGAGGAGGCCGAGGCCCATCTCCGGTTGAGCGAAGACCGCTTCCGCTCGCTGATCCAGAACTCCTCCGACGTGACGATGATCCTCGGTGACTCGAGCGAGTTCCGTTACGTGTCGCCGGCGGTCAAGGATCTCCTGCAGTACGAGCCGGACGAACTCGTCGGCCTCATTTCGAGCGGCTTCGTGCACCCCGAGGACATCGACACGGTGCACACGCTGCTCGGCACCGACTTTCAGTCGGGCCCCAGCACGGCGACGCTCGAGTTCCGCATGATACGCAGGGACGGGACGGCACGCGACGTCGAGGCCGTCGTGTCGAACCAGACGGACCGTCCCTCTGTCGCGGGGTACGTCGCCAACATCCGTGACATCACCGAGCGCAAGAAGTTCGAGGCCCTCCTGGCCCACCGCGCCCTGCACGACCCGCTGACGGGGCTGGCGAACCGTCAGCTGATCCTCGACAGAGCGCAACAGATGCTGGTCCGGGCCCGGCGTACCGGCGTTCCGATGGCCGCGCTGTTCATCGACCTGGACAATTTCAAGGACTCCAACGATTCCCTGGGCCACGGGGCCGGTGACAAATTGCTGCAGATGGTGGCGGGACGCCTGATGGGCATTCTGCGCTCGGGCGACACCGTCGGGCGACTCGGAGGCGACGAGTTCGTCATCCTGGCCGAAGGCGTCTCCTTCGGCCGGGGACCCGAGATGATTTCCGAGCGGGTGCACGAGGTCCTCAAGCCGGCCTTCCACATTCCGGGGATCGACGGGTTGACCATCACCGTCTCGGCGAGCATCGGGATCGCCGTGGGCGATCGCCCGTCGGCGGAGGATCTCCTGCGCGACGCCGACATCGCGCTCTACCGGGCCAAGGGAGCGGGCCGCGACCAGTCCGTCCTCTTCGAGCACTCCATGCAGTCGGCGGCGAAGGAGCGGCTCTCGCTCAAGTCGGACCTGGACGGGGCACTTGCGCGCGACGAGTTCACGCTCGTGTACCACCCGATCTTCGACCTGGAGGGGATCCAGATCCAAGGGGTCGAAGCGCTCATCCGGTGGCAGCATCCGACCAGGGGCACTCTGGAGCCCGACATCTTCGTCCCCTTGCTCGAGGAGCGCGACCTCATCGTCGACGTCGGACGGTGGGTGCTCTGTGAGGCCTGCCGCGAGGCGGCGGTCTGGCACCGCCAGGGTCACCGCATCAGCATCTCGGTGAACGTCTCCATGCGGCAGCTCGGGACCGACCAACTCGTCGAGGACGTCCGCGAGGCACTGCTGGCCCACGACCTCGACCCGGCGCTGCTCATTTTGGAGGTCACCGAGTCCTCCCTCATGCGAGACTCCGCCGCCACGGTGGCCCGGCTGCACCTGCTGAAGCAGCTCGGCGTCAAGATCGCCATCGACGACTTCGGCACCGGGTACTCGTCGCTGGCCTATGTCCGGCAATTCCCGGTCGATGTGCTGAAGATCGACCGGTCGTTCGTGGCCGACATGACCCGGTCACCCGACGCAGCCGCCCTCGTCCACACGCTCGTCGAACTCGGCCGCACCCTCGGGCTCGTCACCCTGGCCGAGGGCATCGAGACCCACGAGCAGCTCGAGGGGCTGCGTCGCGAGCACTGCGACCAGGGGCAGGGGTTCCTCTACTCGGGGCCCATCGACGGCACCGAGATGACGGCGCTGCTCGACACGGCCCAGGCCGGGCAGCCGGGAACTCCCGCCGGCATCGGTGGGGCTCCGTTGGCAACGGCAACGACGCGATCGCCGCGTGCCGGCGTGGGACGCGCCCCGTCAGGCGGCCGGGCGAGCGGCCGCCGGCGCTGACCGGCCGCCCGCGCTGGTCAAATGCTGACGCCGGTCAAATGCTGACGCAGGTCAATTGGCGGCGCCGGTCAATTGCCGGTGAAGGGGTGGCTCCCGGTGCGGTTCAGTCTCCGAGGCGCAGAGCGACCGCGGCGTCCGGCTCGAGCACTCTGAAGTTGAGGCTCTCCTCGAGGTAGAGGCGCACGACGTCGGCGTCGTGGTCGAGGTAGCCGATGGAGAGGTCCTGCCCGCTCTCGATCTTGAAGTCCCCGCCGCGCAGGCTGAGGACCACGCCGCCCTCGACGCCGGGCGCCCACACCAGGGGACCGCCCAGGATTTTGCGCAGGTGATCCTTCAGCAACTCACCACCCATCTCCGTAGTCTCGACGATGGTGGTGTACATGTCCGGGCAGATGGCCAGCCCGTAGGGGCCGTCGATTCCGGCCTGGCGCAGTGCCTCGACGGCCCGGGCCGTGGCCTCGGGCGCCTGTTCGATATCCCCGACCGTGATGGGCTCGTGCGAGGTGCTCTCGGTGATGCCCTCGATCCCGGCGGCCTCGTAGCCGTGGAAGATGATGGCGTTCTCGCCCACGGCGATCTGGCGCAGGGCCTCGTCCAGCTCGGCCAGATCGGGACTGCTGGTGCCGCGGTCGACGTCGTCGAGCTCAATCCGCGAGACCTTGAACTCGGTCCGTAGCTCCACGAGGGGGAGCACCTTGCGCTGCGCCGCGGCGACACCTTCCGACGGGGAGGCGATCTCCTTGATCCGGCCGAGGTTGGTCGACGAGTGGGTCCACCCGTGCGGGCCGGCGAAGTCCACCAGCTTGCGGGCGGCCAGGTAGGTAGGGAGGCGCGACTTCGCCTCGTCGTCGATGTTGTCCCAGCCGGCGTCGGAAATCGGGGCGAGCTCGCGGTGGAGGTGGTTCATTGTGCCGCTCCCTTCAGGCTGCCGATGCCGAGCGAGCCCGAGACGGGGGTCGAGCCCCCGCCGGAGTCGTCGGCGCCGACCTCGGTGACCGGGTCGGAGGTGAACAGGAACTTGCGGAGCTGGGTGTCGAGCTCGGCGTCGCGGCGGCGCAGCCACTCGAGGGCCATGGCGGCGTGCTCCTTCTCGTCGTCGCGGTTGTGGATCAGGACGGCGGCCAGGCTCTCGTCTGCGGTGGCCTGGGCCCGCTGGTCGTACCAGTCGATCGCCTCGAGCTCCTCGGTCAACGACTGCATGGCGCGGTGGTAATCGAGCGTGGCTTCGTCCAGCAGCTCGAGCGGCTCATGGAATCCCTCGTTGGCCAAGGCCTTCTCCTCCGGTCGTTTTTCAACCCCGGCCGGCGTGGCCCGGGGCGATGCCCACAGTAAAGCCGTTGCGGGGCAGGTCAGTCCACGCCGGGCGGACAGCGGGAGGATCGGCGTGCCGGGTTGTCGGTGGGCTGATTCCCCGCGGCGGTCCGGCCTCCGGAAGCCGCCCGGCGGCGGGGCGAGGCGGCCCGCCCCGAAGCCGATTCCCCACAACGGACTTTCAACAACGGGGATCGACCAGGGGATATCCCAGCAGCGCCTCAGCTCCAGGCGCTAGACATTGCGGGTCGGGTTCTCGCCGACCACTGACACTGCTACTGACAACAAGGAGTCCTGTTCCATGCTCGCTTCCAGCTATCCGGTGCTCGATGCCTTCCTGACGATGCTGTACTTCTTCCTCTTCATCATCTGGATCTGGCTGCTGATCATGGTGTTCATGGACATCTTCCGCAGCCACGACATGGGTGGCTGGGCCAAGGCGCTCTGGGTGATCTTCGTCATCGTGCTGCCCTTCCTCGGCGTCTTCGTCTACCTCATCGCCCGCGGTGGCTCCATGCACGACCGGCAGGCGGCACAGGCGGCCGAGCAGCAGAAAGCGTTCGACCAATACGTCAAGCAGGCCGCCGGCACGCCTGGTGAGACCTCGGCCGACCAGCTGCACAAGCTGGCCGACCTCAAGTCCCAGGGCGTCCTCACCGACGCCGAGTTCGAGGCCCAGAAGGCCAAGATCCTGGCCAGCTAGACAGCACCCCTCTCGTCACCGGTAACAATTCGCCGGTGGCGACGCAGGAGGACCACGAACCCGAGGAGCCCCGTCCGGCTGCGGCCAGCGTGGACGGGAGCGCGAGTTCGGGCGCGAGCGGCACCGGCAGCGACGCCATGTCGCAGCGGGCCGCGTCCAAGATCGAGCAGGACGCCGCCTCCCCGCTGCCGTGGCGGGCGCTCGTCTGGAAGACCGTCGTGGTGATCGTCGCGGGGATCACCCTCTACCTGCTCTTCCCGAGCCTGGCCGAGGTCTTCGACTCCTTCCCGAAGCTCACCTCGCTCGACCCGATCTGGTTCATTTTCGCGTTGGCGCTCCAAGTGGCCCACTTCACCTGCACCATCGCGCTGCAGCGCATCGCGCTGCGGACCAAGGCGTGGTTCTCGGTCGCGACGTCGCAGCTGTCCGGCAACGCCATCAGCCTGATTGTGCCCGGGGGTGCCGCCTTCGGGGCCGCCACGCAGTTCCGCATGCTCGCCGCGGCAGGGAACGATCCGGCCACCGCGGTGGCGGGGCTGACCGCCTTCTCGTTGCTCGGTATCGGCGGGCTGCTCGCCCTGCCCATCTTCGTCCTGCCGGCGATTGTGGCGGGGACGCCGATCGCCAACGGCCTGCTGCACGCCACGCTGCTCGGACTCGTGGCTTTCGTCCTGTTCGCCGCCTTCGGCGCGGTGGTGCTCGCCCTGGACGGGCCGTTGCGTTGGGCGGGGCGGATCGTGCAGGCGGTACGCAACCGCGTGAAGCGGAAGTCCCCGCCCCTGACGGGGCTGCCGGACAAGCTCGTCTTCGAGCGCAACCGCATCCGCGTCGTCCTGGGCAAGCGCTGGAAGGCCGCGTTGTTGCTCAGCAGCGGGCGCCTCGCCTTCGACTTCGGGACCCTGCTGGCCTGTGTCCGCGCCACCGGGGTCAAGCCCAACCCGTCGCTGGTCTTGCTGGCCTATGCCGTGGCCGGCCTGCTGGCGTTGATCCCGATCACGCCGGGGGGGCTCGGGATCGTGGAGGCCGGCCTGAGTGCGCTGCTGATTCTGGCCGGCGTGCCCGGGGTGGACGCCGTGGTGGCCACGCTGGCCTATCGCATCATCTCGTACTGGCTGCCCATCGCGGTGGGTCCCTTCGCCTATCTCGCCTTCCGGCTGCGCTACGGGAAGCCGGGGCACGACGGTGGTGGTGGGGCGAGCGGGGCGGCCGGCGCCGGGGGAGCGGCACTCGCTCCGGGCTGACAGGTCGACCGGGGCGGGCGGCGCGGGTCACTGCGGAGTGGCCAGATGGTTGCTTTCGGGTGGGACGGGCATGGCCAGGCATCCGTAGGTCGGCCGCGCGCCGGACGTTGCCCAGTGCGACGCCGACACATGGGAGACTGCACGCCTCATGTATGAGGGGACATGGGAGTCCGTGGGGACCCACCGGGTGCCTGGCTGGTACGACGACGCCAAGTTGGGGATCTTCATCCACTGGGGCCTGTATTCGGTGCCTGGCTGGGCGCCGCGCGTCCCCGACATTCAGCAGCTGCTCGTCGAGGACGGACCGAAGCGCATGCTGCGTGAGAGCCCCTACGCCGAGTGGTACCGCAATTCCATGCAGATCAAGGGCAGCCCCACCCACGAGTACCACGCCCGGGTCTACGGGCAGGACTACCCCTACGACAACTTCGTCCGGACCTTCGACGACGCCTCGTCGCGCGCCGACCTCGACGCCATCGCTGACCTGTGCCAGACAGCGGGGGCCCGCTACGTGGTGCTCACCACCAAGCACCACGACGGCTTCGCCCTGTGGCCCTCGGCCGTGCCGCACCCGGTGAAGGGCGACTATCACGCGCAGCGAGACCTGGTGGGCGACCTGACCGAGGCCGTGCGGGCCCGGCGGATGCGCATGGGGTTGTATTACTCCGGCGGCTACGACTGGCCCTACAACGACGCCGTCCTCACCACGGCAGCCGATGCGGTGCTCGCCGCGCCGCAGGATCCCTCCTACGTGGAGTACGTCACGGCGCACTACCGCGAACTCATCGACCGCTACCAGCCGTCCGTCCTCTGGAACGACATCTCGTGGCCGAGGGACCCCGGGCTGCCGGAGCTCTTCGCGCATTACTACAACACCGTGGAGGACGGCGTGATCAACGACCGCTGGAAAGAACCTGGCCTGGCCCGCAACAAGGTCTCCGACGCCGTGGTGCGGGGGGTCGGTGCCGCCGTGCAGGCGCTATGGCAGTTCATTCCGGAACGGCGCAAGCACCTCACTTTCGCCACCCCGAAGCACTGTGACTTCCGCACCCCCGAGTACGAGGCTCTGCGCACCGTGACCACGCGCAAGTGGGAGCTGGCCCAGGGCGTCGGACACTCGTTCGGTGCCAACCGCCACGAGCAGCCCGAGGACATCATTTCCGAGACGGACCTCATCCAGTGCTTCTGCGACGTCGTGGCGAAGAACGGCAACCTCCTCCTCGGGGTGGGGCCGCGGCCGGACGGGACCATCCCCGAGCTGCAGCAGGCGCCGCTGCGTGCACTCGGAGCATGGTTGGGCGCCAACGCAGAGGCGATCTACGGCAGCCGTCCCTGGCTGGTCACCGAGTCGGTCGCGGCAGACGGGACGCCCCTGCGCTTCACCAAGAGCGGCGAGGGTGTCTACGCGCTCATCATGGGGACGCCGCACTCGAGGCGGCTCACCATGCGGGCCATCGACGGCTCCCGCTTGCGGCGGGTGCGCCTGGTCGGGGCCGACACGCAGCTCGACTGGACGGTCGAGGGTGGCGGTGACCTGTCGGTAACCCTGCCCGAGCAGCTGCCGACGTCGGCGGTGACCGTGCTCGACCTCGGGACGGACGTGCGGGCGCGGGCGGGCCGCGGGGGGTAGGGGCCCTTGTCGGCCTAGGGCCCTCGTCGGCATTCGTTCGTCGTCTGTTGCGCGGTTTCTGTTGTCGGTCCGTTGTGCGAAGACCGGATGTCGTGGTGGCCGCCAGGACGCGGGAGGCCCGTCCCATGGGACCATTGGCCCTAGTCGCCTGCGGCCGTCCCCCCCAAGATCCAACGTATGGATCAGGGTCGCCGGCGCTGCAGTTCGCCAGCAACAGATCCGGCACGATCCCCCACCGGGAAGGGTCGTTTCATTGACGGAACGGGTTCCCGAGACCCCGGCGGCCGCTCGGCCATGTTTGCTTCGCAACACGGGCGATAGACGGGGGGAGAGTTGGCGGGGGACGGCCCGCGTCGTGGTCTGAGGGAGAGCCACCACGCGTGAGCCGTCCTTCTCCTTCCCGCGACGCCGAGTCCCGCTCCCGGTAGCCGGTGCCGTGTAGGTTCGCTCGGCGAGAGCCGGCTGACCCGGGGGTACGCATTTGCTGCTTGACCTGTTCCTGATCGGGCTCGTGGTCACCTTGGAGCCCATTCCGCTCACCGCGATGATCCTGTTGCTGGCGACCGACGGCGGCCTGTTGAAGGGCCTGGGCTACGTGTTGGGCTGGATGGTGACGCTGGTGGCGATCGTGGCCATCACCGTCCTCGTCACCGGCGGCAAGCCGCTCATCCCCAACTCCAACCCCTCGACGGGCGCGTTGGCGGTAAAGCTCACGATCGGCGTGGTGCTCGTCTTCATCGCCTACCGGCGCTGGGGCTCATGGGGCAACTCCGAACCGAAGGGACAGCCGAAGTGGATGCGGGGCATCGACCGCGTCAATCCGCTGACGGCGGCGGGGCTCGCCTTCCTGCTGCAGCCGTGGGTTCTCGTCACGGCCGGCGTGGCCGACATCACCCAGGCCAAGCTCTCTTCGGCCTGGGAGTACCTCGCCGTGTTCGCCTTCTGTGTGTTGTGTTCCGCGACACTGATCGTCATGGAGGTCTACGCCGCGCTCCGGCCCGCCGAGGTCAAGAGCACGCTGCAGGCGCTGCTCGGCTGGATCACCTCGCACCGGGACCAGGTGATCGTGTTCCTGTCGCTCGGCCTGGGCCTCTACCTCATGGCCAAGAGCATCTACGGGCTGGTCAGCGCAGGCTGATCGCTTTCGGTATCAGACGAGCCTGCATCCACCGGCGGCGTCGGGCCGGCCGTTAGCTTCGGGCGCGGGAGGTGCGCCCGATGCTCGCTTATACGTGGCCGCTACTCAGCTTGTTCTGGACGTTCCTGATGTTCGCCGGGATCTTCCTGTTGCTGTTCTTCATCATCTGGTGCTTCGTCGACAACTTCCGGCGCCGTGACCATCAGGGCCTGGCCAAGGCCGGCTGGACGCTCGTCATTCTGGTCGTCCCGTTCTTCGGCGCCCTCGTCTACATCATCGCCCGGCCGGCGGACGCCCAACTCGCTTCCTGAGGTCCGGTCCCCGGGGGCGGCGGGCGGCTTCCAGGGGCTTTGCGACGCAGAATTTCGGGTTTCGCTCTGCTTCCTCGTTCGCTATCTTTCAGATTTTCAGAGGAACGTGCAGGAGTCAGTAAGCAATGCAGAACCATCATCCGAAGATCTCTCAACGTCCCGACCGGGCATGGGTGGTCGAGTGTGCCCAGTGTCGCAACGACCCGGCCTCGACGGTCCCGATCGGTATCGGGATGCCGCTGCGGGACCGGGAGACCGCCGAGCGGCTGCGGGACAACCACTCGGCCCGGCCCGTCCGGGCCGCAGCCTCCTAGCTCCGTGTCGGAGCGCGGGGCGGGCGCAGGAGACGGGACGGCCGGCGTCGTGACCAAGGCCAGCCCACGCTCGGTTGGCGACACGGTGGCCCGGCTCCTGGAGTTGCTCGGGTCCAAGGGTGTCAAGGTCTTCAGCGTGATCGACCAGCAGGCGGAGGCCCGGGCCGCCGGCCTCGAGCTGCGCGAGACGACGCTGGTGATCTTCGGTAACCCCGCCGCAGGTACGGGCGTCATGGTGGCCGCACCACTGTCCGCCCTGGACCTCCCTCTCAAGATTCTCGTCTGGGCCGAGGACGGCCAGGGCACCGTCGTCAGCTACATTGCGCCGGCCACCCTGGCGTCCCGTTACGGCCTGAGCCCGGAGTCGGCGGCGGCCCTGGAGGTCGTCAACGGGCTGACCGACGCACTCGTCTCGGGCTGAGGACGGCGCCCGCTCAGCCGGCGGCCTGCTCGGCGACTTCGGAGGGGTGGCCCACGAGTTTGGCCGAGAACTTGACCGCCTTGACGGCGCTGGTGGCGCCCGTCTGCAACGTGACGCCCAACACAATGAGGATCACGCCGAGCCAGAAGACGTAGGGCCAGCCCAGCATCAAGATGCCCAGGCGGCCGAGCATGTAGGGCGGCGAGCAGACGACGGCGCCGACGGCTCCGCCCATCGCAGAGGCCGCCAGCGTGTCCCGGCGTGACCGGGCCTTCTTCTCGACGCCGACGATGCGGGCGGGCACGGCGATGTAGAAGAGCATCATCACGCCGACGACGATGCTCTGGCTGATCACGAACGGCCAGTGGCCCCAACGGGTCGTGATCAGGGCGGAGAAGGACAACGCCAGGCCGATGCTGCAGCCCCAGGCCAGAATGACGCCGAGGTGGCCCTTGGCCAAGGTGAACGCGGGGCGGATCTTCGGCGGACCGGGCACTGAGATGGCGAAGGCAAAGACCCCATTGAGGTAGAAGCTGGCCGCGGTGAGCCCGATGACCCCCACGAAGCAGGGGATCAGGAGCGGGCCACGGATGACGTGGAATTGCTTGCCGTGCAGCACGTGGAGCTTGATGTCGAGCATGGCGATCCAGATCCACATGGCGGGCACGATCTGAATCAGTGCCAGCCGCCAGTTGGTGTAGAGCAGCTTCACGCCCTGGAACAGCATGAGGAAGGCACCGACGATCATGCCCAGGGGAGCGAGCCAGCGGCTCCGCTGGCTGAGCTGGAGCACCGCCTGCTCCACGGCCTTGTCGTCGCCGCGCCGGATGGCGTCGGTCAGCCGGCCGATGGACGCACCGACCCGGGCGCGGCGACTGGTGCCGGGGGCGAGGTCGGGCGATGCCGGCGGCCCGGAGCCGTCCGCTGCGCTCCGATCTTCGTGATCCACCCTCACTGGTCGCCCTTCATCCCTGGCCCGCCATCGGTACGCGACCTGTCGTGACCCTGTCAGCGCCGACGACGCACACCTCGACCCCGCCATTGTGACTCCGGTAGAGGGGCAGGGAAAGCGCACCGGGGGATCCGGAGGCGGCGGGCCGGACGGCGACGCGTTGTTCGGCCGGCGATCCGGACCCGACGGCGGTGCGAAGAGCCGGCGGGTGGCCGTAGTGTCAGAACCGGACGAGGATGCGGCGACGTGTCGGGGAGGTTGCCGAGTATGGCCGACAGCAGCGGGATCGAGATCGCCGAGAGCCCCCTTCCGGTCGCCCCGCTCCGCAGCGAGGCGGAGTGCAAGGCGAGCGGCAAGGAAGCGCGGGCCAGGGTGCCGCGCGAGAGTCACGCCACGTTCGAGCCGGGACCCGACCGACCTGACCCCGTGGCGCTGCTCCAGGAGCAGGCCAAGACCCGGGTGCCCGAACTGGTACCCATCCGGTACGGCCGGATGCTGGTCTCCCCGTTCACCTTCTTCCGTGGGGCCGCCCTGGTCATGGCCTCGGACCTTTCGACCACGCCGTGCTCAGGGCTGACGGCTCAGCTCTGCGGAGACGCCCATCTTTCCAACTTCGGCGTGTTCGCGTCACCCGAGCGGCGGCTCGTCTTCGATTGCAACGACTTCGACGAGACGAACCCGGGCCCGTGGGAGTGGGACGTCAAGCGCCTGGCAGCGAGCGTCGTGATCGCAGGCCGTACCAGAGGACACCCCAAAGCGGTGCGGGCGGCGGCCATCATGGCGCTGGGCCAGACCTACCGCGAGTCGATGCGCCAGATGGCCACCCTGTCGAACCTGGACGTCTGGTACTTCCACGTCGATGCCTCCGAGGTCATCACGCAGCTCCAGTCCCAGGCCGCCACCTCGGGCTCGAAGAAGCAGGCGCAGATAGCAGCGACGGCCACCAAGCTGGTTGCGAAGGCGCAGACGAAGGACAGCCTGCGGGCGCTCGGCAAGCTGACGCATGTCGTCGACGGGAAGCGCGAGATCATCAGTGACCCGCCGCTGATCGTCCCCCTCGAGGAGCTCTTCCCCGAGGTGCAGTACGAGCAGGTCGCCGAGATGTTCCGGGACCTGCTGCACCGGTACCGCCAGAGCCTCTCGACCGACCGGCGCCACCTGCTCGAGGAGTACCGCTTCAGCCAGATCGCCCGCAAGGTGGTCGGCGTAGGCAGCGTCGGCACCCGGGCCTGGGTGATCCTCATGCACGGCGCCAGCAACCAGGACGTCCTGTTCCTGCAGGCCAAGGAGGCCGAGGCCTCGGTCCTGGAGCGCTTCACCAAGAAGAGCGTGTACGGCAATCACGGTGCCCGGGTGGTTGCCGGTCAGCGCCTCATGCAGGCCGCCAGCGACATCTTCCTCGGCTGGCAGCGCACCGACGGCATCGACGGCGTCAGCCGCGACTACTACGTGCGCCAGTTGCAGGACTGGAAGGGCTCGATCGACACCGACACCGTGCTGCCGCAGGGCCTGGAGGCCTACGGCAAGCTGTGCGCCCTCACTCTGGCCCGGGCCCACGCCCGCTCGGGTGACCGCTTCGCCATGGCGGCGTACCTGGGCAACAACGCCGCCTTCGAGAAGGCGCTGGCCAAGTTCGCCGAGTCCTACGCCGACCAGAACGAGCGCGACTACGAGGCCTTTGCCGGGGCCTGCAAGACAGGCCGGCTCCACGCTGAAGAGGGGATCTAGCGGTGCACGTCCACTCCGTCGGCAAGAGGTGCATCGGACAAAGGGCCGACGGTTGCCTACCCCCATTGCCGCGATGTGCGATGCTTTCCGGCCTGACGAAGCGGGTCCTGTCGGCCCGTCCCACCACGTTCAGCTATTCCTGAGGAGTCACCATGCTTGCGACGAACTATCCGATCCTCGACATCTTCCTGACGACGCTGTATTTCTTCATCTTCATCGTCTGGCTCTGGCTGCTGTTCATGGTCTTCATCGACATCTTCCGCAGCCACGACCTGCATGGTTGGGCCAAGGCACTGTGGGTGATCGGCATCATCATCATGCCGTACCTCGGTGTCTTGATATACCTCATCTTCCGGGGCGGCAAGATGCACGAGCGGGCCGCGCAGCAAGCGGCGCTGCAGCAGAAGGCCTTCGATCAGTACGTCAAGCAGGCTGCCGGCACGCCCGGGAGCACGACCGCCGACCAGCTGTCGAAGCTGGCGGAACTCAAGTCGAAGGGCATCCTCACCGATGCGGAATTCGAGGCCGAGAAGTCAAAGCTTTTGACCAGCGCCTGAGCGCGGGCGCGCGACACGCAGCACAACGATCGACGACAGAAACGAGGAGACACGATGCCCATCGGACCGGTCAGCTACACCGTCATCGCCTTCCCCGGCAATCAGTTCAACGGCAACATCGCCCCAGAGGTGGCGAAGCTTGTGGCCGGCGGCACCGTACGGATCCTTGACCTCGTGTTCGTGGCCAAGGACGAGCAGGGTGACACCATCAGCCTGGAGTTCGACCAGATGGACGAGTTAGCGGCCTTCAACGACATCGACGGCGAGGTCGGTGGCCTCGTCAACGCCGAGGACCTCGACCACGTGGCGGCCAACCTGCCGGAGGGGAACTCCGCCCTGGTCATCCTGTGGGAGGACCTGTGGGCCGTGCCGCTCGCCGAGGCGATACGCGACTCGGGCGGAGTGCTCATCGACAGCGCCCGCATCCCGGCCGACCTCGTGCAGTCTGCGCTCGACGAGCTGGCCGAAGCACTGAAGAGCTGAAAGCAAGAGACCGAAGAGACAAGGAGCAACACCATGCCAATGATGCGACGTCCTTTGATGCGCACAGTCGGACGGACAGCGGTGATCGCCGGCACGGCCACGGTGGTGGCGGGCGGGGTGAACCGTCATCAGCAACAGAAGGCCGCCCAGCAGCAGGCCGCGGCACAGCCCGCCGCGGCCCCACCGCCGGCAGAGGCAGCACCCAGTTCCGACGACCTCATCGAGAAGCTGAAGGAGCTCGCCAACCTCAAGGACCAGGGCATCCTGACCGAAGCCGAGTTCGACGCACAGAAGGCGAAGATCCTGGCTCAGATGTCCTGATTCCCGTTCCCGTTCCCGTTCCCGTGCTCGCCGCGCACGCGGGCTGAACGGGTGGATCTGCGAACGAGCGGCACCCCTCGCGGGTGTCGCTTTTCGCGTTCAGAGTCGCCCCGGCGTGCGTGATCCGAGCGCAGCGTGCCTCAGCGACGCCCTCGTGCGCCATTGCTTGACACGGCCGTTGATTCCTGGTCCCATTTGGGCGCGGTACCTGGGACCAACCGGTCTCGCATGGACGCGGAGGGCTCATGAGCACGGTTCAGGTCGACGACGACGTCGCAAGACTGCACAAGCTCGGGTACGCGCAGGAGCTGCGCCGGAGGATGGGCGGCTTCTCCAACTTCGCCGTCTCCTTCACCATCATTTCGGTACTGTCCGGGTGCCTGACCCTCTACTACTTCGGCATGACGTACGGCGGACCCGTCGTCATCGTCTGGGGCTGGATCATCGTCGGGGTGTTCACGACGATCGTCGGCCTCGGCATGGCCGAGATCGCGTCGGCCTATCCGACCGCCGGGGGGCTGTATTACTGGTCGGCCAAGCTGTCCGAGTCGAACTCCGCTGCCTGGAGCTGGTTCACGGGCTGGTTCAACCTGCTCGGGCAGGTGGCCATCACGGCCGGCATCGACTTCGGGTTCGCCACCTTCTTCACGGTATTCCTCAACCTGACGACGAACTTCCCGGACACCACCGGCTGGGTCTTGACCGTGTACGCCTGCGTCCTGATCGCCCACGGCCTCATCAACTCGTTCGGCGTGCGGGTGGTCGCCTTCCTGTCGGACGTGAGCGCCTGGTGGCACATCCTCGGGGTCCTGACCATCGCGGTGGTGCTCTTCTTCGTGCCGAGCCACCACGCCTCGGCCTCCTTCGTCTTCACGAAGTTCGAGAACCAGTCGACTCTCGGCGTCCCCTGGTTCGTCTTCATGATCGGGCTCTTGATGGCTCAGTACACCTTCACCGGCTACGACGCCTCGGCCCACATGTCCGAGGAGACCCACAATGCCGACATCGCGGCGCCGCGGGGCATCGTCAGCTCCATCATCATTTCGTTGATTGCCGGCTGGATCCTCATTCTCGCCATCACGTTCGTGATCCCCACCAACCAGAAGGCCTATGCCCTGACCGCGGCCAACACGGCGGCGCCCGTCGCCATCTGGACGGCGGCGCTCTCGAGGGTCGGCGCGGAGCTCCTGCTGTTGATCGCCGTGGTGGCCCAGTTCTTCTGCGGTATGGCGTCCACGGCGGCCAACTCCCGGATGCTCTTCGCCTTCAGCCGCGACGGCGCCGTCCCCGGTCACCGCTACTGGCACCGCATCAACCCCCGCACGCGGACGCCGACCAACTCCATCTGGTTCTGTGTGGTCTTCGCCTTCCTGCTGGCGGTGCCCGTGCTCTGGAGCAGCGTGGCCTACGCCGCGGTGACGTCGATCGCCACCATCGGGCTCTACATCGCCTACATACTGCCGACCCTCCTGCGGCGCATAAAGGGCAAGAGTTGGGAGGGTGGCCGCTGGTCGCTCGGCCGCTGGAGCCCGCTCGTCGGGTGGGTGGGCATCCTCTGGGTGGCGTTCATCGCCGTGCTGTTCATGCTGCCCGAGGTGGCGTTCAACAGCATCAACTGGGACACCTTCAACTACGCCCCCATCGCCGTGGGCGTCGTGTTGCTCTTCTCCGGTGGCTACTGGCTGATCAGCGCCCGCAAGTGGTTCAAGGGCCCGGTGTCGCAGGGCGACGAGTCGAAGCTGCAGTCGATCGAGGCAGAGTTCTCCAACATCGAGCGCGAGCTCGAGGACGTCGACTGATCCAAAGGCGCGCCGACCTGGTCGAGGCCAGACCTCATTGAGGATGGCTTCTCAATGAGGGTGTCTCCTGGCACGACGCGTGGCGGGGCGCGCACCCGGTCGGGCCGCCGGTTATGCCAGGGCGCATTCGGGGTATCACTTTGACCGAGGGAGGCTGCAGAATGCAGACGAACCGGCAGGAACTCGTGCGTTCAGCGAGAAGGCGGATACAACGAGGGAGGAAGACCACGGGGAGGATCGTGGCTTCCGCCTTTGGTTTCGGTGTGGCGTACTACTTCGATGCCGAGAAGGATGCGCTCCGGCGCAAGCGGTTCCAGTACGCCGTGCGCACCGCCGTGCGCGACGCCGTCAGCGTGTTGGCGGCCCCGGACGTGGGCGATCCGCCCGTTGTCTTCCGCCCGGCGTACAAGGGCGGCCGAGTCCGGGGAATCGTGTCCTCTGGTGAACGACGCGTGGAGGCCGTGCGCTGATTACAGCGCCCGGGAGCGCCTGCCTCCCCTGTTTTCCCCTCCGCCAGGTGCTTCGTTTTCGGGCGTGACCCGAGCCCTCGGGCGCAGGTCGGACCGGTAACGTAAGCCCGATGTGGCCGAACGACCTTGGCTCAAGGGTCACCTTGGACCGCGCCGGCTCCCACCCGGTTCCACGTGGCTGAATCGCTCGGGCGCGAGGCCATCATGGAGGAGTCCCGACCCGAAACCGGATCCGTCGTGGCAGAAGACCAGTGCTCTTCGCGCGCCCGCGGGTGGTGGGTGCCGGGGGCCATCACGGTGATCACCATCGCCAGTGTGATCATCGTCACGCTGTCACAGCTGCACCCCAGCCTGCTGCTGACGAACACGACGACCACGGGCGGCGACACGGGCGCGCACATAGCGATGCCCAAATTCCTCGAGACCCTGCTGAGTCACGGGCACCTCACGGGTTGGGACCCGGGCTGGTACGACGGCTTCCCCCTGTACACCTTCTACTTCACGATCCCCGATCTCTTCATCGCGATCGGCGGCTGGATCATCCCCTACGGCGTCGCCTTCAAGTTGGGGACGATCCTCGGGTCGGTCATCCTGCCCATCTGCGCCTGGGCCTGCGGCCGTTTCTTCCGTCTGCGGGCGCCGTTGCCCACCATCCTGGCCGCCGCCACGCTGCCCTTCTTGTTCGACTACACGTTCACGATCTACGGCGGAAACCTGTTCTCGACATTGGCCGGCGAGTACGCGTATTCGTTCAGCCTGTCGCTCGCCATCCTGTTTCTCGGGCTCTTCGCCTGCGCCGTTCGGGAGGGGAAGTACCGCGGTTGGGCGGCAATCGTGCTCGCCGTCTGCATCCTCTCGCACATCGTTCCCGGCATGTACGCCTTGGGCGGGGCAGCCGTCTTGACGCTGGTCGAACTCCTGCCGGCGCGCTGGGGGATCGCCGACTCGGCGCTGCACATCTGGCGTGGCGACCGTACGGCGGTCCAGGTTCCTCGCGCCCGCATTCTCTGGTGGGCCGTCTCGACGGTGGCGATCGGCTTGCTGCTTTCGGGGTGGTGGCTCGTGCCCTTCGGGCTGGAGCACGCGTATTCGTCGTCCATGGGGTACACGAACGTGGAGGGCTGGGCCCAGTACTTCCGGGAGGCTGATGCCTGGGCGCTGGTCCTGGCAGGCATCGGCGCCATCACGGCCGTCGTGACGCGCAGTCGCTTCGGCATCACCGTGACGGTGCTGGGCATCGCCTTCGCTCTGGCGACCGCGGCAGACACGCAGGGCAGTCTCTACAACGTCCGCCTGCTGCCGTTGTGGTTCATCTCCGTCTACCTCATGGCCGCCTGGGCCTTCGGAACCTGGTGCGTCATTGTCGCCATGGCCTGGCGCCGGGCGCGGGACCGTCGTTGGGAGGCGGCTGACGAGGAGATCTGGACCGCGGTGGCACCGTCCGATCTTCCCTGGGCAGAGCCCGGTTTCCCGGTCGGGCCGGAGCCGCAGGGCGGGAACGGCTTCATGCTCGGGCCGCGGCCGCGCCCCCGGCGTTGGGGCCCCGCCGCGGTCAGTGGTGCCATCCTGGGATTGCTGGCCGTGATGGTGGCGGTGGTGCCGCCCTTCATCCTTCCCGCGTCATCCCTGCCCGTGACGCTCGGGGCGAACGAGGTCACCAACTGGTCCAGCTACAACTACGTGGGCTACCAGGGCCAGACCTCGTACCCCGAGTTCCATTCCCTCATGCAGACCATGAGCGCGCTGGGCAAGCGTTATGGCTGCGGCCGCGCCATGTGGGAGTACAGCGCCAGCGAGAACCGCTTCGGGACGCCCGAGGCGCTCATGTTGCTGCCCTTCGAGACGGACGGGTGCATCGACTCCATGGAGGGCCTCCTGTTCGAGTCCTCGGCGACGACGCCCTACCACTTCCTCAACCAGGCGGAGCTGTCGGCCGGCCCGTCCGAGCCCGAGGTCGGGCTCCCGTACGGCCCGCTCGACGTGACCCTCGGGGTGCAGCACCTGCAGCTGCTCGGGGTGAAGTACTTCATGGCGGAGACGCCGCAGGTGGAACAGGAGGCCGCGGCCGATCCGGACCTGCAGCTCGTCGCCAAGAGCGGTCCGTGGACGTACGACTACGAAGGCGAAGCGACCACGACGTGGCAGATCTACCTCGTGAAGGACTCGACGCTCGTCACGCCGCTCGCCAACGACCCCGCGGTCCTCTCGGGAGTGAAGCCCGGGCCGGCGAGCTGGCTCGGCAGCGCCACCCACGAGGGACCCGCCCTGGCCTGGTACGTCGACCCGAAGAACTGGAAGGTCGAGCTGGCGCAGGGCGGTCCCTCGGATTGGCCCCGGACCCCGGTGCGCGACGTCCACCCGACCGCTACGCCGGCGGCGCCGACCAAGGTCAGCGCCATCACGCAGACCGATTCGTCCGTGAGCTTCCACGTCTCCCGAGTGGGGACGCCCGTGCTGGTCAAGGTGTCCTACTTCCCCAACTGGCAGGCCACCGGCGCCGACGGCCCGTGGCGGGTCACACCGAACCTCATGGTGGTCGTCCCCACGAGCCATGACGTGACGCTCTTCTACGGAGCGACGGCGGCGAACGACCTCGGACTGGCGGCCACGCTCGTCGGAGTGGGGGCTCTGGCGGTGTTGTTCGTTGTGCCCTGGTTCAGGCAGCGGAGGCGCAAGGCGAAGGCCTGAGTCGGCAGGCTCCCTGGTCGCGGAGGGTGGCCGGGGTCGTGGTTCGACCTCATGCTGAGGGTGAAGGTCTGTTCCGGCAATACCTATTGATAGACAGAATGGACACAAAGTGTCTAATCTGTAGGCAGATGACGCTGACGCTGCAGGATCCGCCCCCCGTCCTGGCCACCCCGGGTGTCGCGTACAGCGCCACCGAGGAGCGGATCCTCACCGCCGGGCTCGGGTTGATCGGCCGGCGCGGCGTGCGCCGGCTCGGGATGCGCGAGATCGCCGAGACGGCCGGCGTGTCGCGGGGCACCCTGTACCGCTACTTCCCCAGCAAGGACCACGTCCTGGGCGCGGCCGCGGCCTATGACGCGCAGCGATTCTCCGACGGGCTCGACGCCGTGCTGACGGCGGCCCGCTCGCCTGAAGAGCGCATCTCCGCCTTCATGGCCTACGCCTTCGACTTCATCCGCTCCCACCCCTGCCGCCCGCTCTTCGAGTCCGAGTCCGGATTCGTCATGAGCTATCTGCTGGACCACCTGCCGGCGTTGCGGGAGCAGCTTCTGTCGCGGCTCGGTGACGCCTTCGACAGGGTGCCCGTGGTGGCCGCCGGCACCCTCGGCAAGGAACAGCTGGCCGACGTCATCGTCCGCCTCTTCGCGTCGAGCTGGATCATCCCCGAGACGGACGACGCCTCGCTCGTGCAGTCAGTCAACCGCATCTTGCAGATCAGTTCGGAGGAGCCCAATGAGTGACACCGAGACCGAGTCCGAGACAGAAGAGTCCGAAGCCGGCTACGGAAGCTCCAACGCGTTAGCGGGCATGGACGCCGACATGGCGGCCAACCCGCAGCCGACCTTCAAGCTCCTGCGGGACGAGATGCCGGTGCTGTCCATCGACATCGGCTCCAACCCCGGGGTCATGCTCTCGCGCAAGGAGGACGTCGACTTCGCCCTGCGCCACACCGAGATCTTCTCGTCCAACGTGGATGCCGTCGACCTCAAGAACAAGCGGCCCATGATCCCCCTGCAGATCGACCCGCCGGAGCACAAGAAGTTCCGCAAGCTCCTGGACCCGATCTTCGCCCCGCGCAAGATGGCCGCCATGGACCAGGAGGTCTCGGACCTCGTCAACCATCTCATCGACGGCTTCATCGAGCGGGGCGAGGTGGACTTCGCCAAGGAGTTCTCCGTCCCGTTCCCCTCGGAGGTCTTTCTCACGCTCCTCGGCTTGCCGATGGACGAGCTGGACACGTTCCTCACCATGAAGGACGGCATCATCCGCCCCGAGCACGTGACGGGGACGGTCCAGGGGTCGGCCAAGGCCCAGGCGTACCAGCAGGAGATCGCCGATTCGGTCTACGAGTACTTCGACCACATCCTCGACGAGCGCGAGAAGGAGCCGAAGGACGACTTGCTCTCGCATTTCCTCGAGGCTGAGGTCGAGGGGGACCGCCTCACGCGGGAGGACATCCTCGACATCTGCTTCCTCTTCCTCATTGCCGGGCTCGACACCGTCACGGCGACGCTCGACTGCATGTTCGCCTTCCTGGCGGCGCACCCCGAGCACCGACGCCAGCTCGTCGAGAACCCCGACATCATCCCCAATGCCATCGAGGAGCTCCTGCGTTGGGAGACCCCGGTGATGATGGTGTCGCGCGTCGCAGTACAGGACACCGAGCTCGCCGGCTGTCCGGTGCACCAGGGCGATCACGCCATCGTCGTGATCGGTTCCGCCAACACGGACGAGGCCGAATTCCTCGACGCGCACGAGGTGCGCTTCGACCGTGAGGTCAACCGTCACATCGCTTTCGGAGGCGGCATTCACCGCTGCCTGGGTTCGCACCTGGCCCGCCTCGAGTTGCGGGTCGCGCTGCGGGAGTGGCACAAGCGGATTCCCGACTACGAGGTCGAAGCCGACCAGACGCTCGTCTACACGACGGGGATCCGCTCCATTGAGCATTTCCCATTGCGATTCACGGCGCGGGCGTAGCCGGGTCCGAGCTTCGCCTCCCGCCGTCGGCCACGTGCTCGGTCCAGCGGCCCTCGTGCCAGTAGCGCTGCTCGTGGCGGCCGGCCGGGTCGGGGTACCAGCCTGAGGGCGCCGCGCCACCGTCCGCGGCCGGGGAGGGTTGCGGCGTGCGCAGCCGGGCCGACCGGCTCAGCGCGGTCAACTCGACGACCAGCTGGTCCGCCTCTCCCAACCCACGGTCCCGGAACTCGGCTCGTGTCCGCTTCCCGGCCACGTCGACGTGCACGGTGGCGAGCCCGAGCGGTCGCTGCAGAGGACCCTGGACACGGCGAACGCTCTGCGTCTTCTCCAGCGGGACCCAGGTGGTCGCCCGGTTGAGCCGGCCCGTCACACAAACCGCGTGCGCGCTGTCGTGGCCGGCCGAGAGGAAGTGGTAGCTGAGGGGGGCTTTCAGCCGGGCCCGGCCCGGCGGTGCCGTGCGCTCGGGGTCGGGCGCGCCCAGCAGCCGGGCGAGCAGGTGCCAGGAGTCCTGCTGGGATCCCACCGGCAATATCGCCTTGCGCACCACGCCGGTGCCCTCACCGCGCTGGTTGCGTGAGGTGGCGCCGGCCACGTCCACCTCCAGGCGGCACCACCCGAACGGGCGCCAGAGCAACGGCTCCACCTGGCGGACGGCCTGGATCCTGCCGTAGGGAACCGTCTCGGAGATGGTCTGCAGCAGGCCGCGCCGGATGCGCACCCCCTCGGGTGCCTCCACCGCGATGAAGGCGTACTGGCCCGACAGCCGCCGCCAGATCACGCTGGCGGCACTGAGGAGGTACACGGCCAGGACTCCCGCCGCGGCCGCCGCGGTCTTCGGCTCGAACTGATCGAGCACCGCCAGCACGGCCACCGTGCCGATCACGACGATCGTGACGAGCGACAGGAAGACGGACGCCAGGAGGCGGCCGGTGTCCACGCTGGCCATCGGGAGTCCGGTATTGCTCGAGACGGCCGCCTCGGTGTCGATGTGTCCGGCCAGCAACACCAGGCGGAGCTCGGCCGCTTGCGCTTCGGACAGGTAGGCCAGCTTGCCGTCGGTCGAGCCCGACCCGGCCAGCCGGATGCGGAGTTCGGACACACCGAGCAGTCGGGCGAGGAAGGGGCGCACGATGTCCACGGCCTGAATGCGGGCCAGTGGCAACCGGCGCGAGTCCTTCCGGATCAGGCCGGTCTCAATGCGCAAGGTGCCGGCCTCAATGCGCCAGCGGGTCACCATCCAGTGGATGTAGCCGTAGACGGCGGAGATCAGGGTGATGGCGATCAGGTAATCGGTCTCGACCGTCCCGTTCTCGGCCTTCGAGTGGATGTTCGAGACGACCAGGAGGAGGACGAGGGCAGGAGCCAGCCGGCCGACGCGGGCGATCGGGGTGAGCGGGTGGAGTCGGTTCCAGCCTTCGTCGGGTGCGGGCGCATCAGGACCGGCGTCGGTCACATGCCGGCCGCCATCGATTCGCCCAGCTCGGTCAGCCGGTCTCTGAGCCGGGCCGCCTCTGCTTGCTCCAACCCGGGGATGCGGGCGTCGCTGGCCGCCGCCGCCGTGTGGAGCTTGACCGTGGACAACTTGAAGAGACGCTCAACCGGTCCTGCGGTCACCTCGACGAACTGCATCCTCCCATAGGGCACGACGGAGAGCCGCTGCACCATGACGCCACGGGCGACGATGAGGTCTTCGTTGCGTTCCAGATACCGCCAGGCCCGGAAGCGACGGCGGAGGAAGAAGGAAACGGTGGCACCCAGCGCCACCATGACCACCACGCTGATGGCGCCGGCCAGCGCGCCTGCCACGGCCCAGAACACCAGTCCGAAGAGCGCGGCCAAGAGCACCGAGATCGTCACGGCCTCGGCGCGCCGCATCCGCCAGAGACCCGGTGAAGGGCGAAGCCAGGGCTGATCATCACCCGTGGTCACAGCTACGACGATAAGGGAACCCTCCGACCTAAGGTGGCGATTGTGACCCAGTTGCGCACGTCTTCGACAAGAAAACTGGCCATGGCGCTGGAGCCGGTGGCCGGTCAGGTGTACTTCTCCCCCGAGTGCCATGCCGCCTACGCCGCGCTCGGTTTCTCGCCCAGCCCGGGCTCGCTTCCGAACGGCGTGCAGTTCCCCGACGGGGCCGCCTACTTCACGAGTCGCGGTTCGGTCATGGGTCAGGTACCGGGCGAGGTTGTCGCCGCCGCCTTCGCCGTCTTCAACCCCGAGGCGGTGGTGCCCGCTGTCGGGTTCGGTTGGAGCAAGGTCGATGCCGCCACCATCTGTGCGGCGCGCTCGAAAGGTGCGGTCGATCAACTGGTGCGGGTCCTGGGTCCCCAGCCCGAGGGACTGGCGAGAGCCACCGCACTCTTGGCGACGGCGGTGGACCCGCTACGCCCCGAGGGCAAGCCGCTCTTTGCCGGGTTGCGCAGTCTCGGACTGCCCGGCGATCCGGTGGGCGACATGTGGAGGCTCGCGGACCAACTGCGCGAATACCGCGGTGACGCCCATACGGCGGCCTGGACGTCTGCCGGCCTCGACGCCACCGAGGTCGGGCTGCTCACCGAGTTGTACTGGGGTCTCCCCATGCGCACCTACATCCGCACCCGGGCCTGGTCGGACGCGCAGCTCGACGCGGCCGAGGCCCGGCTCACGGCGCGGGGCCTGATCGCCGACGGTGCCTTCACGGCCGAAGGACGGGCTTTGCGCGAGGCGGTCGAGGTGGCGACCGACGCCCAGTGCGTGGTGGTGCTCGACGCGCTGGGGGACGGGCTCGACGAGCTGCTCGCCCTTCTCACCCCGTGGGGGCAGGCCCTGCGGGACGCCGGGGGATATCCGCCTCAGGGCCCACACGACCTGGCCCCGGTTCGTTGAACGTCAGCAGCGCGTCAGTACAGCGGTGACCACGACGCGCTGCGCAGCAGCCGGCTCTCCCAGCGGTCCCGCACTTCCAGGGCATCGTGCAACCACGTCCCCGGAGCGGACGCCTCGGGCGGGAGGTCGTGGCCCAGCATCCACATGACGGCCTTGGTGTTGACCACCCGCTGCCACAGGATCACCTCGGTCGTCGCGTGGGTCCCGAAGACAGGTTGGAAGGCGGCCTCGAGCTCGATCATGCCGATGCCCTCCTCCTTCTGGCTGCTGAGCGTGTGGTCGTAGAGCGTGCCCGCCTTGGCGATATAGGCCTGCAGCCCGCCGGCGTAGGGCCAGGCAGTGTCCTCCATGAAGAGGGAGTTCTTGTGGGTCTCGCCCTTGACCGGCACTGTGCCGAAATCGATTTCCTGCAGCGGCGACCACGGCACCGGCCGGACGATCTTGGCCGCGCATCCGTGCCGCATGGCGTCGACCTCCGACGACCAGTCGGCCAGGTCGCCGACGCGCACCCGCTCGGCCAGCTCGTCCCAGGCCGCCGCGTCGCGACAGCCGGTGATAGTGACGACCGTGTACGCCTGCCCGCTGCCGTGGGCCAGCCGTAGGTACCACAGCAGCCTGCTCCCGTCCGATCCGGCCAGCGCCGGGATGAGCTCGTCCCGGTAGGCCGCGTCGAACGCGTCCTCCTTGGCGCCGGCGACGCGGTGCACCTCATGCAGCAACAGCACGGTGGATCCCCCCTTTGCGGTCCTGCTCAGCGAGTGGTGGCGATGCCGCCGTCCACCGGGATGATGGCCCCTGTGAGGTAGGCCCCGGCCCGTGAGGACAGGTAGATCGCCGCCCCGGCGATGTCGTCGGGCCGGCCGATACGCCGCAGGGGCGCGTTGGCAGCGATCTGTTCGCCGAAGGCCTCCAGCGTGGCCGCCATCATCTTGGACTCGAAGGGACCCGGCGCGATGGCGTTCACCGTGATGGTGGGGGCGAGCCGCTTGGCCAGGTGCCGGGTCAATTGGTGCACCGCCGCCTTCGACGCCGAGTACGAGTACGTCTCGAGTGTCGGCACCTGTATCCCGTCGATCGACCCGATGTTGATGACGCGGGCCGGCTCATCCACCGACCCCGCCTTCTGCAGCAACGGCACCAGGAATTTGGTGAGATGAAACACGCCCTTGACGTTGAGCGCGAGCACGCGTTCGAACGCCGCCTCGTCGAAGCCCTCGAGCGGGGCGCCCCAGGTGGCGCCGGCGTTGTTCACCAGGACGTCCAGCGAGTCCTCGCGCGCCGCCAGCTCCTCGGCCAGGCGCCGGCACTCGGCCTCGGTGGAGAGGTCGGCGGGGATCCCGATGCACGTGCCCTTTTGCGAGAGCTCTGCCGCCACCTCCGCCACCACGTCGGCCTTGCGCGACGAGATGTACACCTTCACGCCGCCGTCCACGAAGCCCTCGGCGATCATGCGGCCGATGCCCCGGCTGCCGCCGGTGACCAGTGCCGTCTTGCCGGCCACGTCGAAGAGGTTGGAGGCTGTCATCGACCCAGTGTGCCCGGCGCGCTCACGTCGTGGCCAATGCCAGTGCGCCGCGCGCCAGGACACCGGCGCCCACGCGCAGAGACTCGTCCTCGACGAGGAAGCTGGGGCTGTGGTGCATCCCGCTCGTGCCGTCGGCGGCACCGCCGCCGACGAAGAAATAGCAGCCGGGCAGGTGCCGCAGGAACTCGCTGACGTCGTCGCTGGGGGAGACCGCAGGCATGCGGAACACCTGGTCGGGCCCGAGGATGACGGCCGCCTCCGCTTCCACCACGGCGGTGGCCTCGGCGTCGTTGACCACGGCCCGGGTGTGCTCGGGCACCTCGAGCTCCACGTGGACACCCTGGTCGTCGCTCACCTGGTCACACAGGTCCTGCAGCCGCACCAGGGCCTCCTCGTGCTGGGCCTCGGTGAAAGTGCGCAGCGTGCCCGTGACCCGGGCCGAGGTCGGCACCACGTTGACCGCCGTGCCGGCGTGGATCGTGCCGGCGCTGCACACGCAGTCGGCCTCCTCGTAGCGCAGACCCGCAGCCACGTCGCCCAGACGGCTCACCAGTTCCGCCGTGGCCCTAATGACGTCGCCCTGCGCCGAGGGCATGGCTCCGTGGCCACCCGGCCCGGTCAGCGTGATACGCAACGAGTTGGCCTCGGACATGGCGATCCCGGCGCGCAGGGCGACGAAGCCCGTGGGCAGTTGGGAGGTGACGTGAAACCCCACCAGGCGCGCGCCCTCCATGACGGTCAGCGCCCCGCGCTCGAGCATCGCCTTGGCCCCGCACAGCGCCTCCTCGGCCGGTTGGAAGAGGAAGATGTAGCGGCCCGGCAGGTCGTCGCGGCGGGTCGCCAGCAACGAGGCCGCGCCCAACATGGAGGCCACGTGGACGTCGTGGCCGCAGGCGTGCATGACGCCCTCGACCTCGGAGTGGACGGTGCGGGCCTCGTCCTCCTGGACGGGCAGGCCGTCGATGTCGCCCCGCAGGACGACGCTGCCCCCGGGCCGGCCGCCCTCCATGGTGAAGATGCCGCCGGTCTCGGTGGTGCGAAGCGTCTCGGGAATGCCCAGCGATGCCATGTGGTCGCGGATCACGGTCGTCGTCTGGTGCTCGGCGAAGGCGAGTTCGGGCCGGCGGTGCAGCGCGTGCCGCTTGTCGACCATGTCGTCGAACACGACATCGGCCGGGGCCGGGCCGAACAGGTCGATCACGTCACCGGCTCAGCAGGTCGCGTGCGATGTGGGTGACCTGGATCTCGTCCGTGCCGGCGTAGATCTGGAAGACCTTGGCGTCACGGGCCAGCTGCTCAACCCGGAACTCGGACATGTACCCGTTGCCGCCGAAGAGCTGCACCGCCTCCATCGCCACCTCCGACGCGGCCTGGGCCGAGTACAGCTTCATGGCCGAGGCCTCGGCCAGGGTGAGGCTCTTGCCGGCGCCGCTCAGTTCGATGTGGCGGAAGACCAGGTTCTCGACGTTCAGGCGGGCCACCTCCATGCGGGCCAGCTTGAGCTGAATGAGCTGGAACTCGGCGATGGGCCGCTCCCACAGGAGGCGATCCTTGGCGTACTGGACGGAGAGCTTGAGGCACTCTTCGATCAGGCCGAGCGACATGGCGGCCACGCCCGCCCGCTCGGTGGTGAAATTGCCCTTGGCGCTCTCGCGGCCCTCGTTGCCGCCCTTGCCCTCGGTCTCCCCCAGCAGCCGGTCCTTGCCGACCCGCACGTCGGTGAGGAAGAGCTCGCCCGTGGGCGACGAGTGCAGGCCCATTTTGCGGAAGGGCTTGGACTGCTGCAGCCCGGGCATGCCGGTGTCGAGGATGAAGGTCAGGACGGGGCGCTGGCGCAGCGGCGTGTCGCTGCCGTCGTCGAGCTTGGCGTAGAACACGATGGTGTCGGCGTAAGGACCGTTGGTGATGAAGGTCTTGTTCCCGTTGAGCACGTACTCGTCGCCGTCGCGCAGGGCCGACGACTTCATGCCCCCGAGAGCGTCCGAACCCGAGTCGGGCTCGGTGATGGCCCAGGCGCCGATTTTGTCCAGCGTCATGAGGTCGAGTCCCCAGCGTTCCATCTGGGCCGGGGTGCCCCCCTTCATGATGGTGCCCCCGGCCAGGCCGGTGCTCACGCCGAGCGCCGTCACGATGCCGGGGCAGTAATGGCACAGCTCGATGATGGGGATCAGCGTCAAGGCCGCGTTGCCGCCGCCCTCGGATCGCTCGGGCGCCGCCGCGCCCGACGTCTTGCGCTCGAGCGCCCGCTTGAAGGAGTCCCGCGCCAACGCGTCGAGGCCGAAGGTGCGGTACAGCTTGCGGATCACCTCGTAGGGCGGCGTGTCCCCGTGCTCGAGCTCCTCGACGTTCGGCTTGACCTCTTCGTCGACGAATCGCCGCACGGCGTCGCGGATCGCCAGCTGCTCATCGGACCACTCGAACATGACGTGCCTCCCTGCGGCCTCGACCCCCGCCGCCGCCGACCCTATCGGTCGGACTCAGGCGTCGGCGATCTTGCGCAGCGTGTTGGCGTCGGTGTGGACCACCTCATCGGCCACCCGGGCGTGCTTGATCACCGTCGTCTCGGTGTAGGTGAACTCGTCCTCCACGCTGGTGTCGATCGTCACCTCGTAGCGGATGGCCTGGGCGTTCTTGTCCAGCCAGTTGTTGGAGAGGATGCCGTAGGTCCGGCTGCCGACGTCGGCGTGCAGGGTGTACTTCGTGTCGTCGGCCCCGACCACGGCACCGGCCACGATGGCCGATCCGCGCGGAATCAGGAAGCAGCGGACGACCTCGCTGTCGCGGGCGTCCCACATCCAATAGCCGACTTCGGTGTGGAACGGGTTCTCTTCTTCGCCCCGCCAGGCCGCCATGCGGTAGTCGAGGCCGTAGAGCACCTGGCTCCCGTTCTCCACCGGCCCGAAGGGCTTGAACTCGACGTGCTCCCGGTACGGGGTGAGCCCGACCTTCCCGTCCTGGTTGGCGTAGGCGACGTCCTCGCCCTTCTCGCCCTCCCAGATGCCTGCCAGCCGGGCCAGCGGGCCCCATTCAGGTCCTGCGCTCAACGTGCGTCCTCCTCGTTGCCGTGTCGGTCGGGCTCACTCTACGTCGGGTGCCACGACCGCTTCCGAGCTCGGGGACGTGCCCTGTGTCGGCTCAGGCTCTGGACGGGAGGTCGAGCAGGGTAGGGGGCTCCTCCTCCGCCGGCATGGGCGGCTTTGGCGCCCGCGGGGTGCGGGCCCGGGTGCGGGACCCCTCGGCGTGCCGCTGGGTCAGCGAGACGAGGATGCGGCTCGCCACCAGGAGCAGCAACACCATGACCACCAGGATCAGGGCGGCGTCGTAGGCCAGGTAGTGGTACGAGACCTGCGACGAGTCGTAGAACGAGAACACGACATAGGTGAGGTAGGGGAAGGAGGCGTGCGTCACGGAGTGGGGGATCTTGTTGGCGAAGTTCGCCGTGTAGATGAGCGGTGCCGTCTCGCCGCCGGCGATGGCGAGCGCCAGGAGGAGACCGGTGACGATGCCGGGCAGCGCGGTCTTCAGGACGACTTTGCGCAGCGAATAGCCCATCGACATTCCCAGGGCTTCGGCACCCTCGCGATAGCCGGTGGGCACCTGG
>Ga0302177_10000495_pt1 | contig 30478 bp, 29 predicted proteins | sample I_Palsa_E1_2_FD_198780 | JGI IMG/M metagenome (GOLD analysis project Ga0302177, IMG submission 198780) | Peat permafrost microbial communities from Stordalen Mire near Abisko, Sweden - I_Palsa_E1_2 | ecosystem: Environmental > Terrestrial > Soil > Palsa > Peat permafrost | place: Sweden... | reverse complement strand
GCGGCTATGCCGCGGTGCTCTGTACTTCACGGTATTGACGCGGCAGGACTGGTTACACAATTGTGACCGCAAGCGCACGGACGCGGACGTCCATCTGCGTAGCGCAGCGTGGTACCGGGCGCGTTTGCGCCGCGGTTTTCGCGAGATCGGCGCCGGGTTCTGGATTGCCCGTCATGCGCCGCTTACGATCTGGGAACTCGAGACGACAGGACGCTAGAGGTTAACCAGAAACCAAATGTCAGAATATTCGGCGAAGATCAGCTGGCTGCGCGGCAACGCGAGCTTCATCGACAATCGCTACAGCCGCGCGCATTCCTGGCAATTTGACGGTGGCATCGAAGTACCGGCGTCGTCCTCACCGCACGTCGTACCCGTGCCCATGTCGGTCGAGGCCGCGGTCGATCCGGAGGAGGCCTTCATCGCATCCCTTGCGAGCTGCCATATGCTCTGGTTTCTGTCGCTCGCGGCGGCACAACACTTCTGCGTCGACAGTTATGTGGATGCGGCCGTTGGCGTTATGGGCAAGAATGCCGCCGGCAAAGTCGCGATGACGACCGTCACGCTAAAACCGCAAGTCAAATTCTCCGGCGAGCATCGGCCGACCCCGGTCGCTTTCGAGGCCCTGCACCACAAGGCGCACGAGAAATGCTTCATCGCGAACTCCGTGACGACCGACGTGCGCTGCGAGCCCGCGTTCGAGTGAGCGCATGCGGCGTCGATGACTTTCAAGGATCATTTTTCGCGCCTGGCAGCGAGCTACGCAAGCTTTCGGCCGCGCTATCCAGGCGCGCTCTTTGACTATCTCGCGCAGACCTGCAGGCGCCACGACTTCGCTTGGGACTGCGCCTGCGGCAGCGGCCAGGCAACTCTTGATCTGGCCGAACGCTTCGCTGCCGTGCTCGCAACGGATGCGAGCGCCGCCCAGCTTGTGGCAGCTCCTGCCGGTGCCAATGTTCACTACCGTGTAGCGCCGGCTGCAGACAGCGGCCTTGAGGCAGCGTGCGTCGACATCGTGACCGTGGCGCAGGCGCTGCACTGGTTCGATCTGGCGGCGTTCTACGCAGAGGTCGATCGCGTGCTGCGTTCGGCGGGCGTGCTCGCCGTGTGGACCTACGGTGTGCTGCACGTGGAGGGCGAGCGCATCGACCGGGTGATGCAGGAATATTACTGGGAGACCCTCAAGACATACTGGCCGGCCGAGCGAGTGCTCGTCGAGAGTGGCTATCGAACCTTGCCATTTGTCTTTGCGGAGCTTGATCCGCCGTCCTTCGAGATGCACGAAGACTGGTCGCTCGCCGAGCTTATGGGTTATGTGCGCAGCTGGTCGGCCACCGGGCGCTATGTCGAAGTGAATGCAGTGGATTCTGCAGTGGCGCTCGAAGAGAGCTTGGCTCCTATTTGGGGTGAGCCGGATGAGCGTCGGCGGATCAGCTGGCCGTTAAGCGTGCGCATCGGTGTGAAGTCGTAGGGCGGTTGCGTGCAGGAAGTCGTTCACTTCAGCGGGAAGATCGAGTGCCGACGCGACGGCTGCGGGCCGTTGGGGCTCATTCTCTGCGGCCACACCGCACATCGCCCGGGGGAGCTCGTGAAGCTGTCGTTTGCCGGTGTGGCGCCTGAGGATTTCCCGCAAACCCTCGACGGCGCGACCGTCACGCGCGTCGGCGCCGAGAGCTACGCCATCACGAGCGGCGCACGCGCCTGGACGGTCCACGCTCGCGCCGCGCATCTGCATCGGGAAGTTGCGCGTGAATTTTACCGCGCCGTACCGCTGCCGAGTGCACGCTGGACGCAACGCCTCTTCTGGCGGATCGTACTTACTCTCGCGGCAACCTCAGCCGGGCGCTGGCTGCTCGGCGTGTGGCGTGGCGCTTGAATCAAAACCTGGAGTCCTAATGCAGCCGATCCTCTACCTCATCACCTTCGTTGCAGGTGTTCTCCTCACCGTGCAAGTCGGATTGAATTCCACTTTGGGGCGTGCGGTGGGCAATGTGCGCTTCGCCGTCCTCATGAACTTTCTCGTGGGCTCCGTCGGATTGCTCGTCTACTTTGCGGCTGCCGGCGGCGGCCTGCCGAGCAGGAGTGGCCTCGCCGCGGTGCCGGCGTGGGCCTGGTTCGGCGGCTTTCTGGGCGCTTGCTACGTGGCAGTTGCCACCGTCTCCGGCCCGCGGATCGGTGCCGCGGCGCTTTTGGCGCTGACCGTCTTCGGCCAACTTCTCGCCTCGCTGCTCGTCGATCAGTTTGGCTGGCTCGGCTTTCCCGTGCAGCCGATTTCGCCCACGAGACTTGCCGGGGCGATGCTGCTATTAGGCGGCGTCGGCCTGATCGTGCGCTAAGCGGCATGTTATTTCATGACAGCTGATACACGTATTCCTGTGACGGTGCTCACGGGTTTTCTCGGCGCGGGCAAGACGACCCTTCTGAATCGCATCCTCGCTGAGAAGCACGGGCAGCGCATTGCGGTTATTGAAAATGAATTCGGCGAAGTCGGCGTCGATCAGGAACTCGTCATCGGCGCCGAGGAGGAAATCTTCGAGACCGCCAATGGCTGCATCTGCTGCACGGTGCGGGGCAATCTCATTCGCGTGCTCGGGCAGCTCCTGAAGCGTCGCGACCGCTTCGATTACGTCATGATCGAGACTACGGGACTTGCCGATCCGGGTCCCGTGGCGCAGACCTTCTTCGTGGAAGAGGATTTGAAGGAGCAATTTCTCCTCGACGCCATCGTGACCGTGATCGATGCTGCGCACATTGAAAAACACCTGGGTGAAATCGATGCGGCGGCTGAGCAGGTGGCATTTGCCGATGTAGTCCTGCTCAACAAATCCGATTTGGTTGCAAGTGCTGATCTTGCGCGCATCGAGCGCCGCATGCGCGCGATCAACAGCACTGCCAAGATCCTGCGCACGCGCAATGCGGACGTGCCCATCGAAGCGGTGCTGCAGGTGGGTGCATTCGATCTTAAGCGCGTGCTCGCGATGGAAAGCGAGTTTCTCACCGGCCCCACGGCGCACGAGCACGACGCCGGCGATCACCATCACGAGTCAGCCGATCACCATCACGACGTCGAGATCGGCTCGGTCGGAATCGTCGATCCGCGTCCGCTCGATCCGCAAAAGCTCGAGGCATGGCTCTCCTATCTGCTGCAAAGTCGCGGCCCGGACATCTTTCGGATGAAGGGTGTGCTCAATATCCGCGGAGAAAATCGCCGCTACGTGTTTCACGGCGTGCACATGAGTTTCGATGCGCGCTTCGAGAGGCCGTGGAACGACGTGGCGCCCTGCAACAGGCTCGTGTTCATCGGCCGCAGGCTCGATCGGCAGGAGCTCGAAGCCGGCTTTGCATCCTGCGTCGCATGATTGACGCACATTTGGCGAAGCGCGCCAGCATCGCGCTCGACACCTATATCGTCGACTGCGTGTGGTCGGGCGACAGCGTCGCGGTCGCCGGCGGCGAAGGGGCGGTGCTGCTCGTAAGCCGCGCCACCGCCGCGCTCGAAGTGCGCAAGCTCGGCGAGCATGCGCTTGGCACCCTCGCCGTCGCGTGGCAGCCGGGAAGCGGCAGCATCGCATCCTCGGGCCAGGATGGCACCGTGATGCTGTGGAATGCGGATGCCTCTGTCGCTGCAAGGCAGCTCAATACCGGCAGAACATGGACGGAGCATTTGAGCTATGCGCCGGACGGCAAACTTGCCGCTGCGACGGGCAAGACCGTTCATCTATGGAGCCGCGAGGGTGATCGCATCGGTGAGCTCGCGCCGCATGCGAGCAGCGTCGCGGCCATCGCCTGGGATGCCTCGGGACGGGAACTCGCGGCGGCCACCAACCGGGCGATGTGGGTGCACCGCATCGCACCGCCGCCCGTTGCCTCGCAGCCCTATGAGGTTCCGTCCGCATGCCTCACGGCCGCCTTCAGCCCAAACGGGCGAATGCTCGCCTCGGGCATGCAGGATGGCGCGGTACACCTGTGGTACCGCACGACGGGCCGCGATTCACACATGCGCGGCTACGGCGCGCGCGTCGCGCTCACGCAATGGAGCGCTAACAGCCGCTATCTCGCCACGAGCGCAGGCTCGCAAATCGTCGTTTGGGATTGCGGCGGCAAAGGCCCCGAAGGGTCAACGCCGCGCGAGCTTCAGGCCCATACGGATCGCATCGATTGCCTCGCCTATCAGCCTGGCGGTCCATGGCTCGCCTCTGGCGGCCGTGATTGGCGCGTCGCACTGTGGTGGCCGGGAAAGGCCGCTCTGCCGGTGGATGTGCAGTCCTGCGGGGCGGAAGTCTCCGTGTTGCGCTGGTCGCCCGATGGCCGATTTCTTGCCGTCGGCGAGCGTGGCGGGCAACTCTCGTTCTACGCGCTCGTTACGAAGTCGGCGAGCCCAGCTCGATGACTGCTGTCGGGGCGACGGGCACCCGGTGCGTCCCGAGTAAGTTCGCGTAGATCCCGGTTTGCGTATGGAACGCCTGCGTCCAGGTGAACTGGCGCAGCACCCGCTCGCGCGCGACCTTGCCGACCGCTGCGACGTCGCGCTCGTAGAGCGCAACGATGGCTTCGGCCATGCTCGTCGCACTGCCCGGTTCAGCCAGCATCCCCACCGACGCATCGATGAGTTCAGGAATGGCGCTCGCGCGCGCGGCGACAACGGGTAGCCCGCAAGCCATCGCCTCGAGAATGACGAGGCCGAAGGTCTCCTTGGTACCCGCATGAACGAGCGCGTCTGCGGATGCGAGCCATTGTGCAAGCTCGATGCTGTCGCGCCGGTACGGAATGAGCGAGATATTCGGCATCGGGCGCGCTTCGCGTTCCCCGCCGATCATCAGCAGATGATACGGATGTCCGAGATTTGCAAACGCCTGCAGCAGCACCGGGAGGTTTTTTTCCTTGGCGAAGCGTCCCGCGTAAACGAGCACACGGGTGTCCGCGGGCAGTCCCAGATGTGCGCGCAAATCCAAAGTCGCGCGCTCGGGACAAAAGATCTCGGTATCGACGCCGAGGGGCTGATGCATGGTGTGCCGAACGCCCAGGCCGTTCAGAAAGTCGCACATCGAGCGGCTCGGGGCGAACACCACGTCGCAGCGCTCGTAGAACCAGCGCACGTAATGCCCGAGCGTGCGCTCGCTCAGGCTGCCGATGCGCCGCCCGATGATCTGCGGCAGGTTCGAATGATAGAAGGCGACGAGCGGGATGCCGCGACGCTGCGCCACGCGCCAGGCGCACCACGCCGAGTGAAAGGCATCACCCACCTCGATGAGGTCCGGCTCGAGCGAATCAAGCAACGCCGCCCAGCGGCGAGTGTTAAGTGGCAGCCGGTAGTTGAAGGTGCCCGGCAGCGTAAAGCCCGGCACCGTGCAGATGCCCCCGCGCTCCACATATTCCGTATCGCCCGGAACCACCATGGAGTGCTGCCACGACGTGTGGCTGCGAAGCCATGCGTGCTTGGCGGTGAGATAGCGTTTCACGCCGCCGCTCGTCGGCGAATAGAAGAGGGTCGTATCGACGACGTGCATGCAGATTCTAGGCCTGTTCGCGCACCTTTTGACGGGTGTCAGCAAGCTTCAGACCCGCATTGCACCTTTTATGACGTACGAGTGTCAAGCCTGCGAGGGGCAGCCCATGGCTCGCCGTGGCAGGGGCCCGTACAGTGGCCCGGCCGCGTCAGGCGGCGCTGGAATGCAGCATGCCGGTGGCGCGTGCCGCAGCGATTGCCTGCATGACCTCGTGCGCGTCGGCCGTGCGCTCGGCACGATCTTTCGCGAGCAGGCGCGTAATGAGCGCGTCGTGGTGCACAAGACTCTGCGGCAGTCGTGGCAGTGGCGCGTTGACGTGCTGTTCCAGCACTTCGATGGCGGACTGGCCCGCATAGGGCCTCTTCCCGGTCAGAAGCTCGTAATAGATGACGCCGAGGCTGTACAAATCAGAGCGGGCGTCGAGTTCCTCGCCCATCGCCTGCTCGGGGCTCATATAGTAGGGCGAGCCGCGCAGCACGCCGGTGCGCGTGCTTTTCAGGTTGCCACCCAATTGGCGGGCGAGACCGAAATCGATGAGCACTATGGCGTCATTCTCGCGCAGCATGACGTTCGCCGGTTTCAAATCGCGATGTACGATGCCCGCGTCGTGCACGACGCGCAGCGCTGCGGCGATTTCCCCGACATAGCGCAGTGCATCCTCTTCCGAGACCCCTTGGCGCAGCCGTGCCTTCAGATCGCCGCGCGAAAAGTAGTCCATCGCTAAATATTCGTGGCCGGCGCGCGAGCCGTAGTCATGGATCTCAACGATTGCCGGATGGCGTATCGCCGCGAGCGCCTCACGTTCGCGCGCCAACACCTGCGGCTCATTCGCGTCATCAGCGACTACCGTACTCACTTTCAGAGCCACATCGCGCTTCAGTTCCAGGCTGGTCGCAAGATAGACCACGGCCTTCTCGGACTCACCGATGGTCTTCAAGATTCGATAGCGCGGGATCAGATCGCGCATCGCCGCGCCGCTGCGCGGCAGCGCTCCGTCAGCAGAGCGCGCGCCACCGCGCACGCGCTTGGAATGCGCCAGGCGCGCAAGGCTGCGCGCGACGCGCCGCTCGATGCGCCTCAGTGTGGTGCGCACCGCCGCATTCAGGCGTTGCGGCGTGAGCAGTCGCTTCGGCAGGTAGTCGAGGGCGCCAAGGCGCAGTGCACGCACAGCCGTGAGCTCATCTCCACCCTCGGCGATCACGATGGCGGCGGGAAAATCAACGCGGCGGCGCATTTGACGCAGCAGATCGAATCCTTCGGCGGGCTGCGGATCGTCCGATGCACCAAAGGCGGCTGACAGGATCAGCAGGTCAAACTCGCGGTGCGTAAGCGAGTCGAAGCGCAGCAAGAGCTCGCTCATGTCGAGCAGGCTGACGGTCGCGTCCGGGCAAAGCACCGACAAATGGTGGCGCAGCCACTCCCCGTAGCGCAGATCGCGTTCGACGATTAAGAGACGTGCTCGCATATGCAGTGCAATTATTGGAGCGTAAAGCGGATGCGCAGCTTCGCGCGCTGCTCGATGGGATGACCGTCGCGTTCGGCCGGCCGATAGCGCCAGCGGCGCACCGCGCTAACCGCAGCCGCGTCGAAGACGTTCTTCGGTTCGGCGCCCAGGACGACAACGTGGGTGACGGAGCCGTCGGGCTCGACGTCGAATGCGAGATTGACCCAGCCGCTAGTTCCGGCCGCACGCGCCCCCGCGGGATACTCGGGCGCGGTGTAACGCAGCCGCTCGAGCGCGTCGGCGCTGACGGCGTCGTCGGCGCGCGTCTCCGCAGCTGCCGCGGCGAGCGGTTTCGGCGGCGCCGCAGTCTCGGTAGAGGACAGCGGCGCGGCTTCAGCGGCAGAGGGCGTTGCTGATGGCGTCTCGGGCGCGGGCGCAGGAGTCGGTTTGGCGGGCGCTTCCTGCATGCGTGCGACGAGCTGCGCGCCTTGCAGGTCGCGCGTCAGACGGTCGATGGCGTCGTGGTCGACGCCCGCGTCGGCTGCAACACCGATCGAGTGCGCAGCTTCATCGAGGTCGCCCGCGGTCAGGGCTGCGCGCGCAGCCGCGACCAGCTGATCACGCCGCTCAACCTCAGCGGCCTGTTGCTGCTGTTGTTGCTGCTGTTGCAGGTGCGTCTGTGTGCGCATCGCGCGGTCTTTTTCGCGCGCGATCTGGGTTGCGAGGAAGGAAACCCGAACGGAGTTCGGCGCGATGGCGCGCGCGGCCGCCGTCAGATGATCGGCCTCGTCGAGATGCTGTGCGAGCAGATCTTGCTCGGCTGCGGAGAGTACCTGATCGACTACTTTATCCAGACCGGCGAGCGCTTGAGCATCACCGGGGTGGCGCTCGAGCGCCTGGTGGTAGAGGTCTGAGGCACTGGTGCCTGGGGGTAATAGCCAGTCGCCGCGCGCGAGCGCTGCGTCGGCGCGTTCGAGGAGCTGGCTGAGAACGGCATCCCCAGGCTTCTGCGGCGGGGTCTTCGGTTGCGGTAGCGCGCCGGCGGACGGCGGCGGCGAAATCCGCTCCGGTGTGTGCTGACCCATCAACCAGCCGACGATACCGGCGGTCGCTGCGACCACGAGTACCGCCATGGCGAGTAAGCCGAGCGGCACGCGCCGCGACGTCGCGGGCTTGGTGAGCTGCGGCACCGTTGCCGTCGCGGCCGCCGCCTCTCCCGCGCCGCGCCGACGCCATGCGGCATCAATGAATAGCCGCATGCGTTGCTCGGATGCCGGCTTGTGCAGAAATCGATACACCTCACCGCTCGTGACCTGCGCGCTGAGCGCGGCCTGCTCGGCCGCTCCTCCTGCAACGACGAGCACGAGATCCGGGAACTGCGTCTTCAGGCCCTGGGACTCACGGTCGCCGCCGTATCGAGCACGACGACACCCGCGGCGTCGGACATGAGGTGACTTGCAAGGTCGGTTTCCGCGCCGACGATGACGAGGTCGTGTTCCGGCGCCGCGACGGCGCGCACAGCCGCCCCAAATGCCGGATCGCGCGTGAGCACTACGAGACTTTCGCGCAATAGCGCGCCCAGCCCGCGCGCAGGGGCGCTGGCTACAGGCACATTGGCCGGATCGAGCCCTATGGCGCTGTTCAGTGGAATTTGCAGCTCCTCGAGGCAGGCCTGCCCGCCCGACGGTGGACGCAGCAGGTACAACCTCCCTGACGATGCGGCACATTGCCTGCTCTTGTCGCCACCGGTGGGCCGATTCTGTGAAACTCGTCATCTTGCGGCGCCAGCATTTTTTAGCTAAGCCTTAACAGGGGCATATTCGAGCGCAGCGGCGCGTTATGTCCGCACCAGCCGCGCGCGCGTAAGTGAGGGATTCACGTGGTCATTGGGCTGTTATTGACGGTCGTTGCCCTGGTTGCGACTGCGGGTGGCGCAGCCGCCCGGTCTTTCTGGGTCGCGGACCTCAGCGTGCACTTTCGTCTGCAGTGGACGGCACTCGCGATCGCGGGCTGTTTGATACTCGCGGCTACCGGCCATGCGCGTTGGGCGGCGCTTGCCTTCCTCGTTGCGGCAATTCAGGCCCTGATCTGCGCACCGCTTGTGAATTCGCGCGCGCCGGCGCGAGCTTCCACGGACTCCGCGCCTTCCGCGCCGCTGCGTCTGGCGGCGATCAATGTTTGGTACCGCAATCATCAGTTTCAGCGCGTGATCGACTTCATCCAGCGCGAGCGGCCTGATTTCGTGTTGCTGGCCGAAATCACTGCGGCATGGGAGCAGGCTCTTGCGCCATTAAACGCAGCGTATGCGCATCGCTACACCACGCGCGGCCGGCGCGGCACGGGGCTCTTGCTGCTGTCGCGCTGGCCCATGCAGACCGAGGTGTTGGCCGGCTACTCGGATGTCGAACCGGCGGTGTCGGCGACGCTGCTTGTCAACGGGCGCAGTTTGCAGCTTCTGAGCGTGCATACCAGCTGGCCGCTCGGGCGCGCCAGCGCCGCGCTGCGCGATCGGCAGCTCGCGCTAATCGGCGAGTTCGCGCGCTCGCACGCAGCGCCGCTCATTGTTCTGGGCGATTTGAACGTGTCGCCTTTTTCGCCACATTTTCAGGCGCTGCTCAGCGACAGCAATCTCAAATCTGCTGCGCAGGGCTTCGGCTGGCAGCCGACGTGGCCGACATTTCTGCCGCCCGCCGGCATCCAGATCGATCATGCGCTGACGGGCGCGGGGGTCCTAGTCACCAACTTCCGGCGCGGATCGCCAGTGGGCTCGGATCATCTGCCGATCATCATGGAGTGCGTCTTCTAGAGAACCTGTGGCGGCGATGATCCTCATTTGGGGCAATGAAATGTCCGAACCGATTGCAGCAACGGCACCGCGTTCCAATGCCCGCCTTACCGGTGGCGTTTATGTGCTGTATTTTCTGACAGCAGTGGGCGCCGGCTTCGTTAGCCAAGGCCGGCCTGCGGTACACGACGCAGTCGACCTTGTCTCGCACGCGTTTTACTTCGCTGTGACGCTGCTCTTCTATTACATGTTCAAGCCCGTGAACAGGAGCCTCTCTTTGCTCGCGGCGTGTTTTAGCCTGGTGGGATGCGCCAATGATGTTCTTCGCCTCATTGATGTTGCTCCCTACAAGATCAATAGCCTCATATTTTTTGGGCCCTATTGCCTGCTGATTGGCTATCTCATTTTCAAGTCGACCTTCCTGCCTAGGATTCTGGGCGTGCTGATGGCGCTTGCCGGTCTGGGCTGGCTGCTGTTTCTGTCACCAATGGCAATTTATCTGTCCGCCTATCTTATGATTCTCGGCTTCGTCGCCGAGGCTTCGCTGATGTTATGGCTCGTCGTGATGGGCGTGAACGAGCAGCGATGGAATGAGCGGGCGCGCGCGGCGGCGGGAAGGTGATCGCAGTTGAGCTTCGAACTTTCGCGAGCGCAATCGCGCTACCTAGCGGATAGGCCACCGTTGCAGGTTTGCCAAGTGCTTGTAACCCAAGATTTATTCTCAGTGCAGCTCATCACGCGACCTTGGCTTGCACGGCAACCATTCGATTGCGCCCCATATGCTTCGCCTGAAAAAGATTTAAATCGGCGTCCGCGATGAGTTGCTGCGCACTGCCTGCTCTTGTACGAGACAGTACCGCAATGCCGCCACTGATGCTCACATACGGAGCCGTGATGGACGACGTGTGGGCGATTTCGAGGTTTGCGACTGCTGCTCTGGCCGCTTCCGCAATGATCAAGGCATCTTCCAACTCGGTGTCGGGAAGAATTAAAGCGAATTCTTCGCCGCCGTATCGTGCCGCCATGTCGCCGGGTCGGCAGCAGGATCCAAGCGCGACAGCCACCCGCTTCAGACACTCATCGCCAGCCGGGTGCCCGTAGTGGTCGTTGTACTCTTTGAAGGAGTCAACGTCGCACAGCACGAGCGCCAGAGTTCGCTTGTGGCGACGCGCGATGCGCAATTGATCCGCAAGGAAAATGTCGAAGAATCGCCGGTTGGCAAGACCTGTCAATCCGTCTTGCCGGGATAGCTCTTCAAGAGAGCGATTCACGACGCCCAATTGTGAGGACACCTGGGCAAGTTGCCGGGTGCGTTCCTGTACACGCAGTTCGAGGCCAACGTTGAGACTCAGGATCTCTGCTTCGGCACGCTGACGCGTAAGATCGGTTCTATGAAGCGTGTTGGCGGTGGTTGCGACTGCGACAATGCAGACGATGATGCTGACAAGCACCATCAACGCCGTGCCGAAGCGGGTATCGTAAAAGCCGTCAAGCTGGCCCTGCAAACGTAGCCAGCCGAGCACAAACAGTACGCACGGAATCATGGGAAGCAAGCGTCGCGACACGAGTCCTCCAGCCGTGTCGCTGGTTGCGATGCTGGCGAAGCCGTGCGCCGAATCGGCGGCCAGGACGCATAGGCCAAGAATGATAAATGCCACAGCGGTGGGGGCGGCCATCGAGGTGTGCGCCTTTATCTCGTACAAGGTGTTGACGCCGTACGCATGGCCGATGACGGCCAGTGTCGCAACCAATAGAGCGGGCACGACAAGCCAATGAGGAATGGCGGCAAGCCTTAAGTGGCGCCCTTTGAGAGCCAGTAATGCAAGTCCAACGATTGCCAGATTGAACGCGGTACCGGGTGACATCCGCCCCGCATGCGGGGTGTACAGTTGAGGCGCCGTGTCAGGCAGGATGAGTTGATCGATTCCGAGATCGATATTAAATAGATACTCAGCCAGGGTCAGGACGCCGATCGAGGCCACGAGCACTGCGAGCCCCCGTGCCACGCGAACCCACATTGATTCGGGCGCGCGCGTGTGTACGAGCCACAGCGCCATCGCTGCAGCAATCAGGCCGCAGGCAGTATTGACCTTCATGGACATGGGACTGGTCGTCCATGCCACAAGGTGAGGGACATCAAAGAAAAAGCCCCAAATCGCGGCAGCCCCGAGACAGGCTACGCAAACGATTCCTACCCGCACCAATTGATCCAGTGTCGCTTGGCAGGATTGCCCTGGTGTCACTGCGGCCTCAGTCGGTGACGCGCGCGGCGCGGACCTAGGTTGATTGAAATCGCGATGCTTCCCCTCATTGTTGCAGCATTCGCTTCTTTTAAATCGCGGTGTGTGCGGTGGGTCGCAGGATGCAAGACCGGCGGGCGTGACCTCGGTCGCCACCGCGAAGTGACCCCCCGGACGATGCGGGTCCATCCATGCTAGCTAGAGCGCGTGCTTAAGCAGTGCAAGTCTAGCTTCGGTTTTATCCGTTGAACGCCGCCCAATGGAGTCTTTTGCTGTGTTCCACAAGAGCGGCAACCGACGGCGTCATTCGTGCTCGAGAATGAATTTTGCGCCCTGATAGGAGACCACCACCCCCTCGGGAGTGATGCTCTCGACACGCACACCCTCCGGAAGCGAGTCACCTTCATGCAGCCGGTGCATGTTGATGAGCACGAAACGCTCCTCGGGCTTCGCAGCATAAACGTGCAGGTCGACGCGCAGCGCGGGCATATGCGAGTCAGGGCTCGTAGCCGCATCGGCGTAGCTCTTCAGGCCACTCTCCGTTCCGCTGCGCACGTGCGTTCCCGCCTGATCCTGATTCTGTTTGTCGGAGGGGACTGCAGGAGCATAGTCGTCTGGATTTTGGGACGCATCCTTGGTGTCGGAATTCGACAGCACCGGTTCGGGCCGGCCCGCTGATGCGGCGGCGGGCGCCGGCACCGTGATCACGGTGGGCGCCGCAGCCGCTGCGGGTTGACTCGCCGCGACTGCGGCCTGCGGCGGCGCGTTTTGCGGGCCGGTGCTGGCGGCCGACGCCGCAGTCTGGTTGGGCGCTTCGGCCGGCGGCGGACGGTGCAGAAACACCCATGCGCCCACCGCGATATTGATGACGAGGAGGACCGCCAAGGCGAGTGCCCAGTAAGGAAAACGCGGCCGCGGCGGCGTCACCTTGACTTCAAACAACGCGGGGCCCGACTGGCGCTGGCGGTCGCTTTCGGATTTCTTCAGGGCATCGAGAATGAATGACATGGTCTAACTGCCGTGCGTCGCAGTCGCGCTCAGGAGGGGTGAATCCGGTGCCGCGACGGCGCTTGCGAGCACGATTTGAGTCTGGATGCCGGCGATGCCGTCGACCGCGAGCCGATGCTCGCGCTGAAAGTCCATCACCAGATGCGACAGTTCGGTGTCAAACACATCGCTTACGGATTGTCCTGCGGTGACGCCCTGCAGCCGCTCGAGACTTTCACGGAGCCAGCGGACCTCATCACCGCGCATGCCCACCGACAAGGGCTTCACCTTCTGCGTACCCGGCCGCCACAACATTACAAAATCCCCAAACCAATAGCGTGACAGCTCGCCGATGCCCACTTCACGGGTCTGACCGGCAAGATCGATGCGTGCATGCTCATCATCCAGACCCGCGAGCACGACCTGATGCTTGCTGCCGGCGTCATCGTTGAGCATGAGAATGGCGGGCCGGTTATAGACACGCAGCTGCCCGAAGGAACCCCGCTGCACTAGGCATTCCAGGCCCTGTTGCGCCGCCTGCGTGCATGGATCGGTATTACCCGCAACGTAGTGTGCACCCCAGAGGCCAAAGAGGTGCAGAAAAGCGTCGTCCGTACCGGTCGTGTCGTTGTGCTGCGTGAGAAGCACTTGTAGAGAAGGTGCGCTCGGCGGCGGCGGCATGGTCGCAACGGCGACGCTCGGCGGCGCAGCGGCGGGCGGTGCCTGGGGTTTGACGGTCTCGCGCTGCGGTGCGCTGTCCTTGACGACCGATGCGCTCGTTGCGGGCTGCCGATCCAGGCGCCAGGACGTGAGCGGCCACATTCCCCAAACAGTAGCCGCGAGTACCAGCGCCGCGGCCACGGAACCGAGCCAGGGCAGCCAGCGCGGCGCGAAGCGGCGGCCAAATACTTCAGCCGCCGCATGCCGCACCAGGCCGGTCGTGACGCGATGCCGGTCCTGAGTGTAGGCACCGAGAAGCGCGCGATCCGCGACCACGTTGATGACGCGCGGCACTCCTCCGGATAGGTGGAAAAGTTCGGCGAGCGCCATGTTGGAGAAGATATCGGACGTGGCGCCCGAGACGCGCAGCCGGTGGCGCACGTATGCGCCGGTCTCCGCAGCCGACAACGGATGCAGGTGGTAGCGGCCGGTGACGCGCTGCGCCAACTGCCGCAGCTCGTTGCGCGCGAGAAGATCGCGCAACTCCGGCTGGCCGATGAGGATGATTTGCAGCAGCTTCTGCGTATTGGTCTCAAGGTTGGTGAGCAGCCGCACCTGTTCGAGTACGTCCGGGATGAGGTTCTGCGCCTCATCGACCACGAGCACGATGCGCCGGCCGTCGGCGTGCGCCCGCAGGAGGTAGTGATTGAGAATATCAACCAGGTCCTTGCGACTGTCCGTCGCGGCGTCCGGCACGCCGATGCCGAGCTCCTCGCAGATGGTCAGCAGGAACTCGGTCGCGGTCATGCGCGGATTGAGAATCAGCGCGATCTCGGCATTCTTCGGTGTCTGCGCCAGCAGCGAACGGATGATGGTGGTCTTGCCGGTGCCGACTTCGCCCGTCAGCTGCACGAATCCGCCGGCCTCATTGATGCCGTAGAGCAGGTGCGCGAGCGCCTCGGCATGCCGCCCGCTCAGATACAAATAGCGCGGATCGGGCGTGATCGCGAAGGGCTTTTCAAGCAGGCCGAAAAAGGACAGGTACATGTAACGATGCTACTTAAGCGTATTGCCGCGGCGCAGTGCACGCTCGCCAAAACGCGCCTGTGCGGCGTCGAGCGCCGCGTCGAGACGCGTGGTGTGCGCCGGCGTGGCCTCGAACAGCGGCAGCTGCGACGCCGGGCTCAGATCAGTCAAGACCACTCCCAAGAGCCGAAGTTTCGCACCGGCATGCTCGGCCAACCAGCGGGCCATGAGCTCATTTGCCACGCTGGCGATGGTACGCCCATCGTGCGTCGGTGGCGCAACCGCCCGCTGGCGAGTGGAGGTGATGAAGTCATGGCGCCGGATTTTGACCCCGATGCAGCCGGTCATGAGTCGCTTTCTGCGCAGACGTTCGCAGGCGAGGTCCGCAATCCGGGCCAATTGCGTCTTAAGGACCTGCGGGTCTGCAATATCGACGGCGAAGGTGTCCTCGGCGCTCAGCGACTTCTCATCGAGGTCGACCAATACGGGGCGGTCGTCGATGCCCGCCGCTCGCTGCCGCACGCGCTCCGTGTAGCGGCCAAACAGGGGCCATAGAATCGCATCCGGCGCGACGCGCAATTGGGCAAAAGTGTGGATGCCCGCCCCTTCAACTTTCGCGCCGGTCTTGTGTCCCAGGCCCGGCAGCCGCCGTACCGAGAGCGGATCGAGCACCTCGCGGATTTTCTCCTGCGGCACGACCGTCAGCCCGTCGGGCTTGGCAAGATCGGAGGAAATCTTTGCGACCAGCTTGTTGGGAGCAACCCCGACGGAGGCCGCGAGGCCGGTGCGCTCGCGGATGCGCTCCTTGATTCGGCGCGCGATGTCGACAGGGTCGCCAAAGAGCTCCTGACTTGCCGTGACGTCCAAAAATGCCTCGTCCAGAGACAGCCCCTGAACGAGCGGCGTCAGCTCATGAAAAATCTCAAATATTTGACGCGAGACCTCCTGATAGCGCTGCATTCGCGGCCGGATGCACACCGCCTGCGGGCACAGGCGCAATGCCGTGCTCATGGGCATCGCCGAATGCACGCCAAATTTGCGCACCGCATAGCTTGCCGCCGCCACGACGCCGCGGCCGCTCGTGCCGCCGACGATGACCGGCGCGCCGCTGAGCTGCGGATTGTCACGCACCTCGACGGATGCGTAGAACGCATCCATGTCGACATGCAATATGGCGCGCAGCGGCTTCAAAACTTAGGCGGCGTCTAGTGCGTGACCGTGATCGTGATCTTCTTCGAAACGAGCGGCGGATTGAAAGCCATATGATTGAGGTCCGCAAACACGAGCTGCAATGTGTGCTTGCCGGGTGTGAGCGTGAGTGAGGTTTGCGTCTGTCCTTTGCCGAAATGCAGCAGCGTGTCCGTTGCCGGCATGGGGACGCTCAAGTCCGACGGCACATCCATGTCGACCAGCAGGTGATGATGACCGGTATTGTCGAACTTGACGCCTGCCGGCGCGATCCCCATCCCTTTGAGTCCGAAAAGCACCACGACCGGGCCTTTGACTTTGGCGCCGTCCTTGGGACTGATGATATAGACCTCGGCACCGCTTGCGGGTGCGCTGCGCTCCTGCGCCCCGGCTATCGTCACTGCGAAGATCAGCGCGGCGATTGCAAATATACGCATGGCAATACTCTCCCTGGATGAAAGTTGTGTTCGCTTATCGGCCCATCGCAAGCTTAGTCACGCCGGGCTCGACGAGACAAATTATCTTCAGGCGACGTGCATGCTCGGCGTGGCAGGGCTCTCCCCCCGCGCCGGCTGCACCTGTGCGGCAAGCTCATGCGGCGCAAAGTCATCGACGTTGATGATGTCCATCACCTTCGCGTCATAGTCCTGCAAGGCGGCTGCCTCGGTCGCCGAGATGATACCCGCGGCGAGGGCCTGCTGGATCTGCCCGGGCGCGTCGAGCGCGCTCACGCGGCCCGTCTTGACGCCCTCGACGCGGATGCGTTTCTCGATCGATTCGCACACCGGCGCAAGACGCAGCGCCTCCTGCAGGAGTCCCAGGGGATTATTGGGCTCCACGGTCTTGTAGATGAAGCGGCACAGCTCCTCGCGCGCCTCCGTCGGGTTCATGACGATGGCGGCAAGGGCGCTGCCGAGCCGGTCGCTTGGCGCCGAATAGGTGAGGCCGCGCGGAAACACCAGCATGTGCATGACCCCTGCAAGGAAGCGGCTCGGAAAGTTGCGCAGGAAGGCATGCAGCTGTTCCTGCGCCCGGTACAGCAGATGGCGGCAAGCCCACTCGACCACCGGCAGCTCGGCCGTCTTGCGGCCGCGATTCTCATAGTGCTTGAGCACCATCGAGGCGAGATACATGCAGGAGAGCACATCGCCCAAGCGCGCGGACAGGTTCTCCTTCTTCTTCAAATAACCGCCGAGCGCGAGCATCGCCACGTCGACCGCGAAGGCGAACGAGGCGCTGAAGCGCACGATGTGCTGGTAATAGCGCGCCGTCGGGCCTTTGACCGGCGCTCTGGTGAAGCGCGCCAGGGTGAGGCCCATGACGAGCGAGCGCGCCGCGTTCGACAGCGTGAAGCCGATGTGCCCGAAGAGCGCCCGATCGAACTCGTCGACCCCGCGGGCGCGGTCGGGGTTGCGCGCAGCGTTCATCTCCCTCAGGACGAATGGATGGCAGCGCACGGCACCCTGGCCAAAAATGATGAGGCTGCGGGTCAAAAGATTGGCACCCTCGACGGTGATCGCGATCGGGATGACCTGGTAGCCGCGCCCCAGATAGTTCTTGGGCCCGAGACATATACCTTTGCCGCCCTGCACGTCCATGGCGTCGTTCGCCACCTGCCGGCCCATCTCGGTGACGTGATACTTGAGCATCGCAGAGGGCACCGAGGGCTTCTCGCCGCCGTCGATGGCGCCAGCGGTCACCGAGCGCGCCGCATCCATGGTGTAGGTGAGCCCTACCATGCGTGCAATGACGCTTTCGACGCCCTCGAAGTAGCCGATCGGCATGTTGAACTGGCGGCGAATGCGCGCGTAGGCGCCGGTCGCCCAGATTGCCGCCTGCGCGGCGCCGGTCGCGTTCGACGGCAGTGAGATGCAGCGTCCCACCGAGAGCTGCTCGACCAGCATGCGCCAGCCCTGGCCCGCCATCTTCGTGCCGCCGATGAGGACGTCGAGCGGCACGAACACATCCTTGCCCTGGATGGGGCCATTCTGAAACGGAATGTTGAGCGGAAAATGCCGCCGCCCGATGACGAGGCCCGGCGTTGTGCGCGGGATGAGCGCGCAGGTGATGCCGAGATCGACTTTCCCGCCGAGCAACCGCTCCGGATCGAACATGCGAAACGCAAGGCCGATGACGGTCGCGACCGGCGCGAGCGTAATGTAGCGCTTCGAAAAGTTGAGTTTGACGCCGATGATCTCCCGGCCGTTCCAAACGCCGCGGCACACGCTGCCGGTATCGGGAATGGCGGCGGCGTCGGAGCCAGCGCGCGGTCCGGTGAGCGCAAAGCACGGCACCTCCTCGCCGCGTGCGAGGCGGGGCAGGTAGTGGTTCTTCTGCTCTTCGGTGCCGTAGTGATGCAGCAGTTCAGCGGGCCCGAGCGAATTGGGCACGGCGACGGTCGACGAGACGGTCGCGCTGCGGCTTGCGATCTTCGCAAGTACGCACGAATGCGCGTAGGCCGAGAACGCAAGGCCGCCATACTGCTTGGGGATGATCATCGCAAAGAAGCCGCGTGATTTTAGGAACTCCCACACGTGTGGCGGCAGGTCGGCGCGCCGGTGCGTGATGTCCCAGTCATCAATCAGACGGCACAGCTCTTCGCACGGGCCATCGAGGAAGGCCTGCTCTGCGTCCGAGAGGTGCGGCGCCTGTGCGGCCAAGAGCTTCTCCCAGCGCGGCGCGCCGGTGAAGAGTTCACCGTCCCACCACACGGTACCGGCTTCAAGGGCTTCTTTTTCCGTCTGCGACATCGTGGGCAGAAGTTTGAGATAGGTCTTCATGAAGGGCCGCGTGATGACTCTCTTGCGCAGCGGCACGAGATTGATGAGCCACAAGAGAACCATGAGCATCCACAGAAAGCCCTTCCAGATGGAGCTCGGCGTGCTCACCGTGCCGAACAGCGTGTAGATGCCGAGGAGGACGGTGAAGGTGAGTGTGAACGCGAGGAGCGACAGGCGCCGGTAGGCGAGCAGCAGCACCGCGGCGATGAACGCAAGCGCGATGACCCCGCCGACCTGCGTCGTCGCGTAGACGGCCGCCGCGATGAGCATGACGCTGACGATGACGGCTGTCATGCGCGAGCGTGCGCCCGGATGACGATGGTCGTAGGCATCCGGCGGCGCATCCTGCGCCCCGCTGCAAGAAGATCAGGGTAAGAGATCGCGCACACCGTCGCGCTCCTCAATGAGCTCGGCATGACTGGCATCGATGCGCGCGCGGCTGAATGCGTCAATCGCCAGTCCCTGGACGATGTGATAGTCGGCGTTTTTGCAGGTGATGGGATACGAATAAATGACCCCGGCGGCAATGCCGTAGCTGCCGTCGGAAGGCACCGCCATGCTGACCCAGTCGCCGCTCGCGCTTCCCAGCACCCAGTCGTGCACATGATCGATGGCGGCCGATGCGGCCGATGCGGCCGACGAGGCGCCGCGCGCTTTGATGATCGCCGCCCCGCGCTGCTGCACGGCGGGGATGAAAGTGCCCTCGACCCACGCGCGCTCAACCCGCGGCGCGGCCGCCTCGCCGTTGACGAGGCAGTGGCTGATATCCGGATATTGAGTTGAGGAGTGATTGCCCCAGATCGTCATGCGGCGCACGGCCGTGACTGGCGCGCCCGTTTTGGCGGCAAGTTGCGCGACGGCGCGATTGTGATCAAGCCGCGTCATCGCGGTGAAATTGCGTGGATTGAGACTCTTGGCGTTCGCTCGGGCGATGAGGGCGTTGGTATTGGCCGGATTGCCGACGACCAGGACCTTCACATTCCGATTCGCCGCCTCATCGAGCGCTCGGCCCTGAGCGCTGAAAATCTGCGCATTCGCAACGAGCAGATCCTTGCGTTCCATGCCCGCTCCGCGCGGACGTGCGCCGACCAGCAAAGCCACCTCGCAATCCCGAAAAGCCGCTTTCGGATCGTCGGTTGCGATGACCGCCTGCAGCGCGGGAAACGCGCAGTCAGAAAGCTCCATGAGGACGCCCTGGAGCGCGCCGAGGGCCGGGGTGACTTCCAGGAGGTGCAGCCTGATCGGCGTATCCGCGCCCAGCATCTGCCCTGAGGCCACGCGAAAGGCGAGGGCATAGCCAATCTGCCCGGCCGCCCCCGTGATCGCGACGTTGACCGCTTGCTTCATGAAGAGCTCCGCGCAGGAAAGGGCATTTAAGAGGGGCGGATTCTACGTCCCCGGGGCGTAAAACGAGCAGGGCGGCACGGCCCGAAAAGAATTTAACCGGAGGTGTTGACACAGAGCTAGTGTTGTAGTTAGATACAACACCAGAGGTGTGCTGCAAGGTGTAGCGCTCCAGAAACCAGGAGAGACAGTCATGAAAACTTCCAACGCCTCAAGCTCATTCGGGCTCAAGGTTCTCGTGTGTGCGGCCGCTTCCATCGCCCTGACCGTGGGCTTTAGCTGGTCCTTTGTTGAATCCACGGCGGTGGTGCATGGGTTGGGCGGCGAAGGTGCTCGGCACTCGCTGAGCGTCGAAAGTGCTCACGGCGGCGCGCCCTTGGCTCCGTTCGCGGCGGCTGTGACCGAGCGCTCTGCTACATTAGTTGGCTAGATAAGCGCTACGCGGCCCAAGGCAACTCAAATGGATCCGCAATGGGATGACAGCCTGCCGATTTATCGGCAACTGCGCGATCGCATCGTTGCGATGATCCTCGAGGAGGCGCTGCGCGAGGGTGATCCCCTGCCTTCGGTGCGCAGCGTGGCCGCTGAGTTTCGCCTGAATCCGCTGACCGTGCTCAAGGGCTATCAGAAGCTCGTCGATGAAAAACTCGTCGAGAAGCGCCGCGGACTCGGGATGTTTGTCAGTTCCGGCGCCCGCCAGGCACTGCTGACCGACGAGCGACAACGCTTCCTCGCCGAAGTTTGGCCGAAGGTATACGCCACCATGCAGCGGCTCGGGCTGTCACCGGCCGAGCTGCTGCAAAGCGGCGTCGCTCCCCCGAGCGCACCATGGCCTTCCACCGCAGGACAGAACGATGACGCAAATAATTAAAGCGCAGGGACTCACCAAGTCCTATGGCAGCTTGCGCGCACTGGATTCCGTGAGCTTTGATGTCGAGGTTGGCCGGATCGTGGGTCTCATCGGGCCCAATGGGGCCGGCAAGACCACGGCGCTGAAGGCAATCCTCGGACTCATACCCTTCGAGGGCGAGCTCGTTGTGATGGGCAAGAACCCTTATATGGAGCGCGATTCCATCATGCGCGACGTGTGCTTCATAGCCGATGTGGCCGTCATGCCGCGCTGGCTGCGCGTGCATCAAGCACTCGATTTCGTTGCCGCCGTGCAGCCTCGCTTCGAGCGCGCTCGCGCCGAAGGCTTCCTTGCGAAGACCGACATCAAAAACTCAAGTCGCGTGCGCGAGCTCTCCAAGGGCATGGTCACGCAGCTGCATCTGGCGCTGATACTCGCCATCGATGCGCGTTTGCTGGTGCTCGATGAACCCACTCTCGGCCTCGACCTGCTCTTCAGACGCCAGTTCTACGACACGCTCTTGAACGATTATTTTGACAAGGAGCGCACGATCGTCATAACGACGCACCAGGTGGAGGAGATTGAGAACCTCCTGACCGACGTGATCTTCATCCAGCGCGGTCGCATCGCGCTCGCCAACTCGGTGGAAGACTTGGGCACGCGTTACGTGCAGCTGACCGCCACTGCCGAGCAGGCACGTCTGGCAAGGCAGCTGCAGCCCTTCTACGAACGCGCGGTGTTCGGCCGAGTCGTGCTGTTCTTCGACGGACGCTCACCGCAGGAGCTGCAGCAATTCGGAGAAATTCGCACGCCGAGCATTGCGGACCTGTTCGTCGCGAAAATGCAGGGGGAAGCCGCATGAATATCATGCCGATGCTGATTCGCCGCGAGCTGTGGGAGCACCGCGCGCTCTGGGTGGTACCGCTCCTCATCGCCGCGTTGATCGTGGTCGCCGCCATGTTTCCGCACGCGTCCATGCAGATCGATGCCGAGGATGTGGCCTCGCCGCAAAAATACATGGATCTGTTTGCACTCTTTCACTCCGCGATGACGGTCCCGCAACTGCTGCTGTTGTCGGTGCTATTACCCTACTATCTGCTCGACTGTCTCTACGCCGAGCGCAAGGACCGCAGCATTTTATTTTGGAAGGCGCTGCCGGTGTCCGATGCGCAGACCGTGCTGTCGAAGCTCCTGGTGGCGCTCGCCGTCATACCGCTGGGCGTCTTCGTGCTGACGCTCTTCACCGATGCCGCCGCGTCGGGGATTCTCGCCGTGCGCTTTCACGGCTCGCCTCTGGTGCGCGCTTTCCTGCGCTGGGACACACAGGCCTGGCTGCACACGCAGGGACTCATCCTGGGCGCGCTCATCGTGGTGATCCTGTGGTACGCACCCCTCGCCGCCTATCTCATGCTCGTGTCGGCGTGGGCGAAGAGGAGTGCGTTTCTCTGGGCAGTGATGCCGCCGCTTGTGGCCATGCTCATCGAAAAGATTGCCTTTGGCACCGCCTACATCGCGAGGTTCCTCGGCTATCGGTTGCGGATCTCGGACTTGCTTGGCCTCAATCACGGCGCCGGTCGGGCCGCAGTGGCTGCCGGCGAGCATGCCTCCGGGATGCTCGACAGGATGAGGCCATGGGAGGCGCTCGCTAATGTCGATTTGTGGCTGGGACTAGCGGCCGCGGCGGCGCTCGTGTGGTTGACGATTCGCGTTCGCCGGCATCAGAGCGACAGCTGACGCCAAGCCGATCGAGTGCGGCTATCGGCTCCATGCACTCTAGCGATTGGTATCGCGGCGTTGTTTGACGCAAAATCCGCTACCACGTAGAGAAGAGATTTCGGAGCCTCCATGCACGACACCCGCAACGATCTGCCGGCTCGTACCCGCGCCAAGGTCATCGAATTTTTGAACGCGCGCCTTGCTGACGCCATCGATCTGGGTGCGCAGGCCAAACATGCGCACTGGAACGTCAAGGGGCCAAACTTCATCGCGCTGCACGAGCTGTTCGACAAGATTGCCGAGAGCGTCGAGGAGCATATCGATGAACTCGCCGAGCGCATCACCGCGCTCGGCGGCACCGCCTACGGAACGATCGCGGCGGTGGCGCGCTCCTCCTCGCTCGCGCCCTATCCGGAGAATATTGTCGATGGGCTGCAGCATGTGGATGCCCTGGCGGCGGCGCTGGCGCAGTTTGGCAAGAAGATCCGCAAGGGCATCGACGAGGCCGGTAAGCAAGGAGATGCCGACACCGCGGACCTGTATACGGGGATCTCGCGCGAGGCCGACAAGAATCTCTGGTTTCTCGAGGCGCATCTGCACAGCGGGCGTTAGATGCGCGCAGTTTAGAAAGGCCCGCTGAATTTCAGGGGAGCATTGACGGACTACCTTGCCGCGCGCCGTAGCGCCGACAGCCTTGAGCTCGCTCTTAAGGGTGAGTGGCGTGCCCTGCGCCTGCAAGAGATCGGTGCAGAGTTGGGCGCGCTCGAATTAAGCGGCGTGCACACGCTCACGCTCTCCACAGAGAATCTCGTGCTCCTCGATCTGTCGAGCGCCTGGCGGCTGCGCGAGTTCATCGCACAAGCCGAGCACGCCGGCGCGACCGTGAGCTTTCGCGGCGCGCGTCCCGAGCAGCTGCGGGTGCTCGATGATGCGCTCGCGCGGGATGCCTTTCACCCGCCCGGCGCGCAGCCCCACGCCCACATCGAGCCCGTCACCGACCTCGGCCGTCACGTGGTGCGCGCCCTCCGCGACGCGCTCGCCGCGCTCGCCTTCCTCGGAGAGGTGGCGCTTGCGATGCTGCGGGCGGCGGGGAGCCTGAAGCGGCTGCGACCGGCCTCCATCGCCCGGCACGTCTACGATACCGGTGTCCACGCGATCCCGATCGTCGCGCTCATCGCGTTCCTCATCAGCGTCATCATCGCGTTCCTGAGCGCGCAGCAGCTGCAGCGATTCGGTGCGGAGATATTCGTGGTCGATCTCGTGACCATCGGTGTGCTGCGGGAGCTCGGGGTGCTGCTCACCGCCGTCATCGTCGCGGGGCGCTCGGGCAGCGCGTTTGCCGCCGAAATCGGCACCATGTGCCTGAACGAGGAAGTCGACGCGCTGTACGCCACCGGCGCCGACCCTTTTGAGCTCCTGGTGGTGCCGCGACTCCTAGGGCTCATGATCGCGCTGCCGCTCCTCACCGTCATCGCAGACGCGATCGGCCTGGCTGGCGGCGCGCTCCTGTGCCGCTTTCTCCTCGACATTCCGTTCACTCAGTATCTGAACCGCGTCAGCGAGTCGATCGGCGCCTGGACCTTCTGGGTGGGCGTGATGAAGGCGCCGGTATTTGCGTTCCTCATTGCGCTCGCGGGCACCTATCGCGGCCTGCAGGTGAGCGGCTCGTCGCGCGAGCTCGGGCGGCTGACCACCGTCGCGGTCGTGCAATCCATCTTCGTGGTCATTCTGGCGGATGCCCTCTTTGCCGTGCTCTTCATGGAGATCAATATCTGATGGCCGCGGAAGCTCGCGTTATGCTCGAGGTGCGCGGCATCGTCAACCGCTTCGGCGCGCAGGTCGTACACAATGGGCTCAACATGCAGGTGTACGCAGGAGACGTGTTTGGCATCGTCGGCGGCTCAGGCGCAGGCAAGTCGGTGCTGCTGCGGACCATCCTCGGCCTGCAGCAGCCGCAGTCCGGCACGGTGCTGATTGGCGGCCGCGATCTTGCGCAGCTCACGGATGCCGAGCTGCGCGCCGTCAAGGCCGACTATGGCGTGACCTTTCAGTCGGGCGCACTCTATAGCTCCCTGACCGTTCTGCAGAACGTGCAGTTTCCGATGATCGAGCATCTGCAGCTGCCGGCGGACGCGCTCGCTGAGCTCGCCATGCTCAAGATCCGGCTCGTCGGGCTGCCTGAGGATGCGGCGGACAAGTATCCGGCGCAGCTCTCCGGAGGCATGGTGAAACGCGCAGCGCTTGCGCGCGCTCTGGCGCTCGACCCGCAGCTCTTGTTCCTCGATGAGCCCACCTCGGGTCTTGATCCCATCGGCGCCGCCGCCTTCGATGATTTGGTGCAGCATCTGCATCACGACCTGCAGCTCACCGTCATCATGATCACCCACGATCTGGACTCCATCTTCCGCAACTGCAATCGTGTCGGCGTGATTGTCGACACGCGCATGGAAGTGGATACACTCGCGCGCATCGTCGATCACCCAAACCCGTGGATCCAGGCCTACTTCCACGGCGAGCGCGCCCTGGCGCGGGAGGCAAAATATGGAGCGTGAAGCACGTTACGCGGCCGTCGGTGCCTTCGTGCTGCTGGTGCTCGCGATGGCGGTGTTGTTCGTCTACTGGTATGCGGAAGGCCATGAGAAGCGCGACTACGTGCGCTACGAGGTCTACTTCGACGGCACGGTGAGCGGCCTTGCGCGCGGAGCTCCGGTGCGCTATCTCGGCGTCGACGTCGGCCGCGTCGTGCGCATGAGCATCGACCCGCGCAACTCGAGCCGCGTGCAGGTGATCGTCGACATCGACTCGAGCGCGCCGGTGTCCGCATCCACCCTGGCGGAACTTTCTCTGCAAGGCGTGACCGGTCTTCTGTACATCGATCTCATCGTAAGCCCCGCGGGGCGCAAGCCCGCCGAAGCGGTCCCGAGCCTTGAGTATCCGGTCATCCGTTCGGCGCGCTCGAATTTTGACGTGTTCCTTGCGAGCCTTCCGGGCTTGGTGTCCACGGTGGGCGAGGTCTCGGAGCGCTTCGCGCGCATTTTCTCCGACCGCAACATCTCCGCCATCGGCGCGGCGCTCAGCAACATCAATGAGGCGAGCGCGCAGCTGCCGAATACGCTGCACGACATCAGGAGCCTGACGGCGGATCTGCGCGGCGCCTCGGCCGAGATCAGCGCCGCTGCCCGCAGCGTTCACGACCTCGCTGACCACGCCGGTCCGGAATTATTGACGGCTCTGCAGCGCGTGCACGTGGTCGCGGACAACCTCGCCAGCACCAGCGCCAAGCTCGACGCGCTCGTGCAGGAGAACCGCCAGGACGTTCGGGTCTTCGCGCGCGACGGTCTGCCCGAGCTCGAACAGCTGCTGCGTGATGGTCGCGGCGCCGCGCTCGAATTGCGCGAGCTGTCGCGCTCGCTGCGCGAGAATCCCTCGCGGCTGCTTTACCAAACGAACTCCCAGGCCCTGGAGATTCCTCCATGAGGTACTACGTCGCCATCGCGCTATTGCTGCTCGCAGCGGCGTGCTCCTTGCGCAGCAATGCGCCTGCGTCGCAGACCTATATCCTGCGCGCGCAGGCCCCGCAGACTCCGGCCGCCGCGCGCCCGGCAACCGCAAGTTTGCAGGTCTCGCTGCCGATCCCCGCTCCGGGTCTGTACTCCGAGCGGATTGTCCTCGTACAACCCGACCACCGCATGAGCTACTTCGCGGCCAGTCAATGGGCCGCGGAGCTGCCGCATCTCGTCGAGGCGTTAGCCATCGAGCGGCTGCGCGCGAGCGGCGACTGGGCGGCGGTGAGCGATTCCGCGAGCGCCTTCGCAAGCGAATATTTTTTACAGATTTCGATTCGCCGCTTCGAGGCTGAATATACGAGCACCGCTGCGCCGCCTACTGCGCAGGTTGTCTTCGACTGCGCCATTGGGCGGCGCGCTGACCGCACGCTCTTGGCAAGTTTCACCGCAGTGGGCGCAGTGAGCGCGAGCGCGAACCGGGTGGGCGCCGTCGTCGCAGCTTTCGAGGAGGCTGCCAATACGGCCTTGAGCGAATTGGCCACAGACAGCGCGGCAGCGGTCAAAAACTCGCAATCCCCGTCCAGTCCATGAGCCGGTAGAGCCAATAATGCGCCTGCGATGAGTCGGCATATACGCCAAAGTCGGCGCTGTACTCGACTCCCTGCAGCGCACGGTTGCTCCACAAGGTCTCGAAGTAGTCGCGCATCTGCAGCCCAAGCGGCGTGCCGGCTGCGGTGTCGATTGCAACGTTGGCATTCAGATCGTAGTTGGCAAGATTGCGCCGCGTGAGATCGGCCGAGCCGAGCGTCGCCCACAAGTGGCTCGCGCCGTAGATCATCACAAGCTTGGTGTGAAACTCTTCCCCGTGGGTACGATACCAGCGCACGTGGATGGCGCCGTCGCTTGCGGTCACAAGTTCGCTTGCGACCGGACCATTGGGGATGCTCGCTACTCCAAGTGAATCCTTGTCGGGGTCCAGAATGAGCCGCACGTGCACGCCGCGCGTGTTTGCCGCGAGCAGCGACTCGATGACGTCGCGGTCAGCGATGTGAAACATCGCGACGTCGATGGCGTCGCCGCGTACGGCGCCGTTGATGTGCTCGAGAAGACTCTTCTGAATCGCGCCCTCCGTTGCGATGCTGATTTTCGCGGCGCGCTCGTCGGGGATCGGCAGCGCCGCGGGAGGCGGCCCGGGTGCGGGCCCCATGGCGCCGCGCCAGCCGGAAAAACGCGCGATGGCAAGCTCGCTCGCCAACAGCGGCGCAAGCACCGGGCCGCTCAATTTCGCGGCGACATTCGAATAGGGGCTGCTTGCATCGCGCGGGTCCGCGGAGCCGACGATGCCGACAAGGCCGCCGTGGCCATCGTCGGCGATGAGCGTGCGCCGGTGATTGGCGCTCTCCAACCGCCCGTGGCCGCGCCACCGGCCGATGGTCAGGCGCCAAAGATGGGCGCAGAGAAAACTCGCATCGCGCAGACGGCTGCGGTCGGTCACCACCAAGTCGACGCCCGCGGCGCGCAGCATCGCGAAGTCATTCGAGGGCACGCCGCCGTCTGCGGTATTGATGGGGTCGGTCACAAAGAGGATGTGCAGTGCGGGGTGACTGCGGCGCTGCTCGAGGAGCGCATCGCGCAGCTCCTTCGAAAGTGCGCGGATCGGCGCGGCGGCATCCGGCGCGGTGGGGAGTTGGTCGTTGAATAGATAATAGTCGAGAACGATGAACTCGCGTGCGCCATGCACGACCGCGAGCATCTGGTCGAAGATGGCCTGTGATGCGAGCGGTCGCCCGTAGGCGTCGGCCACCGTGGTGTCGGCGATGAATCCGACCTGCGCTGCGGGTACCGGGTACCAGGCGGTTGCGATGCGCGTGCCCGGCGGCAGCGGCTTTATTGCCTGCCATAGCGCCGTGCCGGCCCACGCGGCGGCAATCGCGATCAGCGACAGCCTCCACAGCATGCGGCGCGGCCTGGATGCGATGGCGATGGGTCGCCTGCCGGCTGCGGCCTATGCGCTGCGGCTTGAGAGCCCTTCCGCCTGCGGCAGCAGATGGGCGAAAGGCAGCGTGCCGGCAGCCTGGCGCTTCAAGAGAGCGAGCAGGTCTTCGGCCGTGCACGGCTCCCCGAATATCTTGCCCTGTCCGTAATGGCAATTGTGTTTGCGCAGGAAGTCGAGGTGGCGAATGGATTCGACGCCTTCGGCGACGACTTCCATGCCGAGGCTGCGGCCCATGTCGATGATGGTGCGCACGATGGTTGCATCGCCCGCATCGTCGCTGACGTCGCGCACGAAGGACTGGTCGATCTTGAGAGTACCGATCGGGAACTGCTGCAAGGCGGACAAAGACGAATAGCCGGTGCCGAAGTCGTCGATCGACAAATGCAGGCCCATCGCATAGAGCTCATCGAGAAGGCGCACGGTGCGTGCGGCGTCCGCCATCAAGGTCGTCTCGGTGATCTCGAGCTCAAAGGAGGTGGGCGAGACGCCGTGGCGGCGGAACACGGAGCGGCAGCGCAGGATGAAGCTCGCCTGGCGCAACTGCTTCAGCGACAGATTGAGCGAGATGCGACCCGGGTCGGCCACCTCGCCCTGCATCTGGCGGTAATCACGGCAAACCCGGTTCAGCACCCATTCGCCGACGTCGAGGATGAGGCTCGTCTCTTCGGCGAGCGGAATGAACTGTGACGGCGGGATGTCGCCGTGCCCCGGCAGCCGCCAGCGCAAGAGCGCCTCGGCGCCGATGATGCGGCCGTTACGCAGGTCGACTTTCGGCTGGTAGCGAATCACGAGCTCGTCGCGCTCCAGGGCGCGGCGCAGCTTGCTCTTCAGCATGAGCCTCTCGACCGCCGCTGCGTTCATCTCCGGTGAATAGAATGCGAACGTATTGCCGCCATTCTGTTTGGAGTAGTACATGGCCGCGTCCGCATTGCGGATGAGATCGATGACGTTCTCCGCATCGCGCGGGCAGAAAGCAACTCCGATGCTTGCCGTCAGGAAGACCTCGTGCTCGTTCAATTGGAACGCGCGGCTCACCTCGGTCAATATGGAGCGCGCGAGGTGCGCGATCGGGCCGCGGTTGTCGACGTCCGCGGGCAGACCGTCGACGAAGAGAGCGAACTCATCGCCCGCTAGGCGCCCAAGAGTCGTGTCCTTAGGCAGCACGCGCGGCATGCGTTCGGAGAGAATCTCGAGCAGGCGGTCGCCGCAGCCGTGGCCAAACGTGTCGTTGACCTCTTTGAAACGGTCCATGTCGAGATACAGCAGCGCCACCACGTGGCCGCTGCGCAGGCTGCGTGCGATGGCCTGCTGCAGCAGGTGATGAAACTGCATGCGGTTCGGCAATTTCGTCAGCGCGTCGTAGCGGGCGAGATAGCGGATACGGCGCTCGGCGCGCTTGCGATCGGTGATGTTGCGCGCGACGAATATGCATCCCTGGAATTGCGGATCATCGCTTGCAATCTGCGAACCCGTGAAGGCGACCGGAATCGTCTGGCCGTTTCTGGTGCGCATGACGGTTTCGCAGGTCTGCTGCGCCGCCTGGTGCAGGTCAAATCCCTGGCGTTCGCGCTCATCGAGCATGGCGCTGATCGACCGCCCGATGAGTTCCTCCTCGCCAAAGCCGAGCAGCCGCCTTGATGCGGAGTTCGCCATCTTGATGACGCCGTCGGGCGAGGTGACAAACACAGCGTCCGTCATGCTGTTGAGGACGCTGTACAAATAGTCCTTGTTGATGGTCGTCTGACGCAGTTTGCCGCGCATGCGCTCGAGCGCCTGCTGCAGGGCGCCGAGCTCATCACGGCGCAGCACGTCAAGCGGCCGCGTGTAGTCGCCCTGTGCAATTCGGTCGGCACTTCTGATGAGCGCTCCGAGCGGCCGCTCGATGCGGCGTCCCGCGCGCCAGCCGAATACCGCCGCCACCCATCCGCCGAGCGCCGCCAGCGCCGCGGCAAGATACAAGGTCTTGAGGAACTGGGCGCTGTGCGCATCGGAGAGGAGATCAGTGAGAGCACCGCTGCGCTCGGGCGCGGCCTGGAAGAGTTGCACACGCACCTCACCCAGCGTCTTTGGAGTCGCAGCCCCAGGGATGCTCTCGACCATCGTGCGTACGGGCTCGACCGCCTGGCGCTGCAATGTGGGCTTGGTGGAAAGCGGCGCATGCCAATCGAAGAGCGTCGCGCCGGAGGTGTCGCGCACGGTAATGGCGGCCACGGTGCGGTCGTCGAGGAAGGGTTGTAACCGGTGTCCGAGGCTTGCAGGGTCGGAGCTTGCGAGTGCGGCGGCGGCGGCGTCCGCAACATAACGCGCCGAAGCCTGCGCGCGTTCCTGCAGCTCGCGGGCGACCGCCTGGCGCGCGTAGGTGTTCGCGACATCGCCCTGCTGCTGGTTGTCGGCGCGGTGCTGCCACGCGAGCAGCGCGACGACAAATACGGCCCCCAGCACCACGGCCAGA
>Ga0302177_10000494_pt1 | contig 30517 bp, 29 predicted proteins | sample I_Palsa_E1_2_FD_198780 | JGI IMG/M metagenome (GOLD analysis project Ga0302177, IMG submission 198780) | Peat permafrost microbial communities from Stordalen Mire near Abisko, Sweden - I_Palsa_E1_2 | ecosystem: Environmental > Terrestrial > Soil > Palsa > Peat permafrost | place: Sweden... | reverse complement strand
ATCCGCTGGGCGTGCATCCGGACCGTGAACATGTTCGGTATCGCCATCGGTGACCCGATGACATAGGGGACGAAGCCGTCCCAGATACCCGAGGTGTTCTCGGCGCTCCCTATGGTGCGGTAGCCCCCGCCACTTCCTCCGTAGGCGTAGCCGTACGGCCGGTGGTCGCCGTACATCTGGGCGGCGACGACCCGCGCCTGCTGGGCGGATGCGGCGTTGGCCCGGTAGGCCGCAATGGTCGGGTCGACCGCCGACCCCAGTTGACCTGACGCCCCACCTCCGTTCGTCTCCAGGAAACAGCCACCGCTCGAGATCGCGAAGCCGATCCTGTCCTGGGCACCGGTCGCCCCTCTTGCGCGAGGTGCTCGCTGTCGGGCACCGGCGTGATGTGCTGGAAGAATCGTCCCTCGTAGGCAGCCGCGGGCGGGAAGTAGATCGAAAAGCGGGTCTCGGTGTCGGCGAAGCCGCCATGCGCGTACCGATGGCGGACCGGGACGTCCCTCCACTCGTCGAGGTCGACGTAGCGCTGCATGAACAGCGGGTCGATGCCGTGGGGTCGGATCGAGTCGGCCATGTCGGTACGGTACCGGCAGCGTTCTCGGCGCTTCGCCGCCGCCCTCACGCTCTACCGGCTGAAGGGCCCGCTCCTACCCGTTCGTCGCGCCGGCGGGGGCGGCCGGTGCCGCTGGGGCCGCGGCCGTCTGGGCTGTCTTCGCGGCTGGCGCGATCCAGATCGCGACGACGTACGACACGACAACCGCCACGATCACCACTGGCATGAGGGCGACGGCGTCGGACAGGAAGAGAAGGCTCGGGAGCAGGACGGCGGTCATCGGCATTTTCAGCGCCCCGGCCACCATGGCCCCGACGCCCATGGCAGCACCGGCCACCGCGGGCAGCCCGCCGACGTGAGAAAGCGCGATACCGCCGGCCGCGCCGATGAACATGCTCGGGAAGATCGGGCCGCCTCGAAATCCACTGAGCGAGATGGCGTAGGCCAATCCCTTACAGACGATCAGCAGCGCGAGTGCGCCCACGGTCCAGCCGGCCGCCTGCTGGACGAGACCCCCCAAGGCCGACTGGCCGGAGAACAGCACCTCTGAAGAACCGTGCGTGGTCCCGGCCGCGAAGGCGACGGCGAGCCCTCCGACCGCCAACCCGGCGACCGGAGTGAGCACGATGCGCTGCCGCTGCACGAGCGGCCGCAGGAGGCTCGCCAGTCTGAAGATCGCGGTCGCGACGATCGCAGCACCAAGACCGATGACGATCGCCCAGAGGAACTCCAATCCGGTCGGGGACCCGACGTGTGGCACGTCGCCCACGTTCAAGGAGAAGGTCCCGAAACCGGTCAGATTGTCGAGGCCCACGAAGATAAGGGCGCCCACGCCCGCCGAGAGCAGTCCGGGGACCAGAACCAGCTCCATCATCGGGCCTCCCAATCCCGCCATCTCCATCAGCAGGAAGGCGCCGACGATGGGCGAGCCCAGGAGGGTGGCGATGGCGGCAAAGCTCCCGGCGACACCGATCACGACGGCCGCCATCGGTGGCGCGTCACGCTTGAAGAGGTGCACGGCGAGGACGCCGAGTCCGCTCCCGATTGCGATCAACGGTGCCTCCGGGCCCAACACGACTCCAAGACTCAACGTGGCGAAGGCCGCTGCAATGATGCCGAAGAGCTCGACGGGTGGTACCGGCCCCCCGGCTTTGAAGCCCTCCGAAGGCTCGTGACCCCCCGTGCCGGGAAGGTAACGAATGGCCAGAGCGACGAGCAACCCGCTCAGGGTCAGCCAGGGCAGCGGCCACCACAACGGCTCACCATGGAACCCGACGCTGTTGGGGAGATCGACAAAGATCTCGTGTTGGAGCTTGGAGACGGCGTCCAGGAAGAAGTAGGCAACCGCCGCCACCGGGACACCGATGATGGCTCCGACGAGAAGCAGCACGACGTAGCTCCGGGACCTGATGATCGCCGCCGGGTCTGGCGCCGGGTCTGGCGCCGGGTCTGGCGCCGGCTCGGCCGAGGCTGCCGGGTCGGTCACTGTCCGCTCCTACGACGATTCATTGGACCTCAGCCTTGCACCATCGCCGCGCGCGGACGGCTGAGCCATGGCAAAGAGACTATTGAGCAGGTATGCGTGCTTGGCGGATGCCGGGAGGTGTCGGAGCCGCTCGAACCGGGCCGCACCAGGAGCCTTGAGTAACGTGTGGCACGAAGACATGGACGCGTCACGAGAAGGGCGGGGAATGTGAATGCCTGAGGGGCTCTCCTCGAGCGATGTGGCCGGGGAGATCACTCGGCACCGGACGCATTCGGCCACGCACGCGCAGGAGGGCGAGGGATCCGAGTCCGATGGTGAGACACGGGCCCACGACCGGACCCTGTCCGTCATTGAGGCGGTGATGCTGGCCATCGTCGCCCTGCTCGCCGCCTATACCGGCTACGCCTCGGCCAAGTGGAACACGGAGTCAGCCGTCCGCCTGGCTCAGGCATCTGCGGCGCGCACTGAAGCCAACCGGGCTGAATTGGATGCCCAGAACCTGCGCAACTTCGACTCGACCACCTTCAACACCTGGTTCACGGCCTACATCGCGGGCAACGCGACCGCCGAAGGTGTCGCGGTGCGGCGTTTTCGGCCAGCCTTCAAGGTCGCCTTCGACGCCTGGCTCGCCACGGACCCCTTCACGAATGCCAAGGCGCCGCCCGGCCCCACTTACATGCCCCAGTACAAGCAGCCCGAGCTCGCCACCGCAGCCACGCTGGACAAGAACGCCACCGAGGACTACACGCTCGGCGTCCAGGCGGGCTCGAACGCCGACAATTACATCCGCGACACCATCTACCTCGCCACGATCCTCTTTCTGATCGGGATCAGTGGCCATTTCCGTTTCGTCCGGATCCGGATCGGCCTGGTCGCCCTGAGCGGGCTCATGATGGTGGTGGCTATCTTCACGATCGCGACCGCCCCTCCCATCCCATAGTCAGGACTCGCCGTGATGATCCGCCTGATCGCCGCCATCGATTCCGAGCGAGGCATCGCCACCGACTCGGGCATCCCGTGGAAGCTGCCCGGTGACACCGCCTACTTCCGCCAGAAGACCGCGCAGGGTCTGATCGTGATGGGCCGAGCCACCTACGAGGAGTTCGCGGCGCCGCTCCACGACACCGAGAACTACGTCCTGAGCGCCGCCACGGCTCCGCTGCGCGCCGGCTTCCAGGCGATCAGCAGCGTCGATCAACTGGGCCGCGCCCATCCGAACGAGGATCTCTGGGTGATCGGCGGCGCAGGGGTCTACCGCGAGACGATCGGCGAGGCGCAGGAGCTCTTGTTGACGCAGGTGCTGCACGACTTCCATTGCACCAAGTTCTTTCCGCCCTATCAGGCCGACTTCGAGCTCGAGAGCCGGAGCGCGGACCACACAGAGGGTGATGTCACCTATCGGTTCGAAATCTGGCGACACAGCGCAGCGGCAGGAACCCCGACCTAGCAGCGTACGCTGCGCTCCACCAGCGCACCCGGGACGCCGCCAGCGCCTCCCGCCCAATACGCTGCCCGTCATGAGCCTCATCCCTTACGGGCAGCGCCTGACCGAACTGGCCGAACAGGACCCGGACCGGCTCGCCATCACCTGCGGCGAGGAGAGCCTGACCCGATCACAGCTCGAGTCGTCGGCCAATCGCCTGGCCCGCGACATGGCGGCCGGGGGCGTCGGCGAAGGCGACATGGTGACCATCGCCCTCCCCAATTCCGTCGAATGGTTCGTCGCCTTCGCCGCCAGCTGGAAGATCGGCGCCATTCCCCAACCGGTGTCGGCCAGGCTGCCCCCGCCGGAGCTGCAGGCCATTCTGGAACTGGCGGACCCGCCGCTGGTGATCGGTGTGAGCCCCGAATTGACCGATGGACGTCGAACGCTGCCCGCCGGGTACCGTCCCGATCCGGCGCTCCCCGACGATCCCCTCCCCGCTGTGATCTCCCCGGCGTGGAAGGCGCCCACTTCCGGCGGGTCGACGGGACGACCGAAGCTGATCGTCTCGGGCGATCCGGGTCTCTACGACGAGGACGCGCCACCGCTCTTCGGCCGGGTCGACGGGTGCATGGTCGTCCCCGCCCCCCTGTACCACAACGGTCCCATCGTGTGGTCGTGCTCGGCCTGGTTGGCCGGGAGTCACGTCGTCGTCCTACCCCGCTTCGACGCCGAAGCGACGCTCGAGGCCATCGACCGCTACCGCGCCGACACGGTGTACCTGGTACCCACCATGATGAAGCGGATCTGGCGCATGCCCGAACAGGTTCGTGACTCCTACGACCTGTCCTCGCTGCAGTCCGTCTGGCACCTGGCCGAGCCCTGTCCGCCGTGGTTGAAGCAGGTCTGGATCGACTGGCTGGGACCGGAGCGGATCTTCGAGCTCTACGCGGGCACCGAGGCGCAAGCCGCCACCGTCATCACGGGGACCGAGTGGCTCGCACACCGTGGTTCGGTCGGCCGGCCCGCTCCCGGCACGGTCATGATCTGCGACTCCGACGGAACCGAGCTCCCCGCCGGTGAGGAAGGCGAGGTATGGCTGCGCACGGTGCGTGAGCGGCCGACCTACCGCTACGTCGGCGCCACCGCCCGGACACGGGAGGGTGGGTGGGAGTCGCTCGGCGACATGGGCTGGCTCGATGCAGACGGCTATCTGCACCTGGGCGACCGGCTCGAGGACATGATCCTGACCGGCGGGGCGAACGTCTACCCCGCCGAGGTCGAAGCAGCCATGCAGGAACATCCCAAGGTGCGGTCGGTGATCGTCATCGGCCTCCCTGATGACGACCTGGGGAACCGTGTCCATGCGGTCGTCGAGGCGGATCCCAGGTCCGTCTCCCGGGAGGAGCTGCTGTCTTTCGTGGCCGAACGGGTCGCCCGCTACAAGGTCCCGCGCTCAATGGAGTACACGGACCAGCCTCTGCGCAACGAAGCCGGCAAGGTGCGCCGAAGTGCCTTACGCGCCGAACGGACCACCGGAGCGGCGCACGAAGCCTGAGCTGCTCCTCCTCAGCCGCGTCACGGTGCGGCGAGGGCCGCCACGAAACCGACGAAGGCCAGCAGGAGGGTGCCGGCCGTCACGAGACGGAAGACGGCGGCTCCGCGGGGCACGTAGGAACCCGGCGTCCCTCGGGAGAGCGTGAGGACGGCGAGAACGACACACCACACGATCACCGCGCCCGCGATCAGGCCCAGGGCGACCTCGTGCTCCGCGCCGTGCAGCGGCCACGCGTGGCGCACAAGGACCGCCACGCAGACGACGACGGCAAGGCCCGAGCGGTTCCACGCCAGAGCGGTCCGCTCCCCCGCCAGCCCGGCTTCGGGCTCTTCGAGCGGAGTGGTCATGGACCTCAAGGGCTCCCGAGGGCGGCGAGCGCCGCGGCCAGCGCCCCGATGGCGACGATGCCGATGGTGAGGATCAACGGCATCCGGGAGCGCGGCAGGGGCTCACCCCGCCGCATGGCGCGCTGGTTTTCCCTCCACTGGCGCAGGCTTTCCGCCGCCACGACCGCGCCCAGGGCGATCAGTGGCAACCCCAGGAGGCGCCGGCCCCATTCCACCTGGAGCCTGGGCAGGAGCTGCGTCGCCGCGACCCCGGTGGCGATCAGCGCCAAGGCCGTTCGGTTCCAGGCCAGGAAGGTCCGTTCGTTGGCGTAGGTGAACCTCACGTCGGGCTCGTCGTCGTGCGCCGGCGCGCTGCTGTGCGTGAGCGGGGAGCTCGCTGCAGGCGCCCCCGCTTCGGCGGCGTCGAGGCCCGAGTTCGGCTCCGGCTCCAGGTCAGCCATGGCCGTCAGGGCCAGCTGGTCCTTTTCCGCCCGGTCTCATCCAATCCACCCCAAACAGTATCCGGCCCAACGCAATATCCTCAGCCTTTCCCGAAACGAACCGGTACTCGGTCAGCCCTTCGGTCGCTGTCCGCGTGCAGACGAGAGAGCGCAGGGGGAACCCTATGACGACCGAGCTGGTCCTCCTCGGAACGGCGGGCGCACCCATGCCCGTAGCGGGCCGGGCGGGAATCGCTTCAGCCCTTGTCGTCGACGGACGCATCTTCGTCGTCGAATGCGGACGAGGGGCACCGTCCGCATTCGTCGAGGCCGGTCTCGACTTCACGCGTCTGGAGGCCGTGTTCCTCAGCCACCTCCATGTCGACCACGCCGGTGACCTCGCTGGCATGTTGCTGTATCCGTGGGGGGTCCGCGTCGGGGAGGGCGGCGCTCCACTCCCACCGATCTGCGTCTATGGACCAGGCACTCCCCAGGTCGTTCCGGCAGGCGAGGCGCCGTTCCTTCGAGAGACGACCATCCACCCAGAACGACCCTTCCCCGGAGTCATGGACCTGGTCGACAACATCCTGGCAGGGTACGCCTATCACCTGAACGTCATGCCCCTGGACAGTCAGATGCCGGACCCAGGATCGCTCGTGCGGGCTGTCGACATCACTGTTCCGGCGCCGGCTCATGGCATCCCTCGAGAACCCATCACCGTGTTCGACGACGGGCTCGTGCGGGTGACCGCGGTTCCCGTGACCCACGGCCACGCCCACCCCGCCCTCGCCTACCGATTCGACACCCCGGGTGGAGCGGTGGTGTTTTCCGGCGATACCACCGTGAACGACGACCTGATCGCACTCGCCCGTGATGCCGACATTCTCGTCCACCAGGTTGCGGACCTGGGCTACCTCGAGCGCCACGGCCTCTCCGGGCCTGAGCTCAGTCGAATGGCCGGACTGCAGACCGACGTCAACGACGTCGGCAGCGTTGCCGAACGCGCACGGGTACGGGAATTGGTTCTCAGTCACTACCTCCCGGCTGAACCGGAGGCGATTTCTGATGAGGAGTGGGCCGAGCGGGCGGGCAGCGGCTTCAGCGGGAGAACCATCGCAGGCCGCGATGGGCTGCGGCTGAAGGTCACCCATATGGAGCAGTGAGAGCAGAAACGACCCCGCCGGGAGGGGCGCTGCTCCGAGACAAGCCCTTCTCGCGCCTCTGCGAAAGGATCTTGACTTTCCCTGATCCGAGAGGAACAGTGAGGCGTGATGAGGAAGCTCTTCCAGTCGCACGACGACTGAAGGGTCACCCAGGAGGCCTCTCACTCGTCGTTGCCGCTCTTGCGTGGGTGAACTCCTGCGTCTCATCTTGTCGTGACAAATGAAGGAGACCACATGGGCACCGAGCCAGTAGAGCCGGGAGAATTCAGGCTCGAGGTGGTGGTCATTCCGGTCTCGGACGTCGACCGCGCCAAGCGCTTCTACGAGTCCCTGGGCTGGCGGGTCGACGCGGACCTACCCAAGGAAGAGAGCTACAGGATCGTGCAGGTCACGCCCCCCGGCTCGGCCTGCTCGGTGATTTTCGGCACGGGACTGACGTCCGCCTCGGCCGGTTCGTTCGAAGGCCTGCAGCTCACCGTCTACGACATCGATCAGGCCCGCGCCGACCTGGTCGGACGGGGCATCGAGGTCAGCGAGATCTTCCACGACACCACGGGTGTGTTCCACCATGCGGGAACCGAAGGACGCGTGGACGGTCCCGCTCCGAAACATGCCGATTACGGCTCCTTCGCCGCGTTCAGCGATCCGGACGGCAATGGCTGGCTACTCCAGGAAATCAAGACGCGGCTCCCCGGTCGCTGAGGGAAGGAACACAATGAGCAGCGACTACGACGTCATCGTGCTCGGCGGCGGCTCGCCGGGCGAGCACTGCGCGGGGGCCTTGGCGGAGCGCGGTCTGCGCGTGGCCGTCGTCGAGCGTGAGCTCGTCGGCGGTGAATGTTCGTACTGGGCCTGCATCCCGTCGAAGACGCTGCTCCGCCCGTGCGAGGCGGTACACGGCGCCAACGATGCCGCCGCCAGTGCGGAGGTCAACGTCGAAGCGGCGTTTGCCTGGCGTGACTTCATGGTCTCGAACTACTCCGACGCCGGACAGGTTCGTTGGCTGGCCGACCACAACATCGCCCTGCTGCGCGGCACCGGCCGGCTGGCCGGGAAGGGCGTCGTCGAGGTCGACGGTGTGCGCCACACGGCCGATCACGTCGTCCTCGCCAATGGTGCCGATCCGGTCGTGCCGCCGGTTACGGGACTGCGCGACCTCGAGGGCGTGTGGGGCAGCCGCGATGCGACCTCCATGAAGGCCGTTCCCCGCCGGCTGTTGATCCTCGGGGGCGGGCCGGTCGGCGTCGAAATCGGTCAGGTCGTGCGCCGGCTGGGAGGCGAGGTGGCCATCATCGACATGGCCGACCATGTGCTCGGACGGGAGCCCGCTCCACTCGGTGAGGCGCTCGGCGCGGTCCTGCAGGGCGAGGGTATCGAGCTCGTCCTCTCCACGAACGTCACCAAGGCGCGTCGCGACGGTGACGACTACGTACTCGAACTGGAGGGCGGACAGGAAATGCGGGGCGACCGGATACTCGTGGCCACCGGGCGACGCCCGCGGGTGCGTGGCATCGGGCTCGACACGGTCGGCGTCGAAGAAGATGCCCACGGAGTCCCGGTCGACGCCCACCTCCGCGCGGCGGAGGGCCTGTGGGCCATCGGTGACGTCAACGGGCTGTGGCCCCTCACCCACGTCGGCAAGTACCAGGGCGAGGTCGTGGCGGACAACATCCTCGGGACCCCGAGGATGGCCAACTACGAGGCTGTCCCCCAGGTGGTCTACACCGATCCGCAGGCCGGATCCGTCGGCGCCGCGGCGGGCCGCTACAGCGCCACCGTCCCCATCACGGAGATCGCCAAGATCGCGACGTATTCGCGCTCGTACGCCGACGCCAAGGGCTTCCTCACCCTGCTCAGCGACGGCACACGGCTGACGGGCGCCTACGCGCTCGGACCCGAGGCCGGCGAGTGGCTCCAACAGGCCACGCTGGCGATACGCGGCCACATTCCGCTCGACGTGCTCGCCGACACGATCCAGCCGTTCCCGACCTTCTCCGAGATCTACGTCGAAGCGCTGAAGGAGCTGCGCAAGCAGATTGCCGCGGGGTCTGCCGCTGCCGGTACCGAACCGATCATGTCCAACTGAGGCCAGGGCACACAGCGACCGCGGGCACCGTGGGCTTCCTCGGGTCGTGCCTTCGACAGCGCCATCGGGTCACACCCTCAGGTCATCAGCGGAAGGAGGCTCCGATGGAGTATCTGGTCACGATGACCACACATGTCCCGGACGGGACGCCGGACGCCGCGGTCGATGACATCCGGTCCCGCGAGGCCGCGCACACGAAGGAGTTGGCCGCGGAGGGACACCTCCTCCGCCTGTGGCGACCGCCGCTGCAGCCGGGAGAATGGCGGACCCTGGGCCTGTTCGACGCCGCCGACGCGGCTGAGCTCGAGACGGTCCTCGAGTCCATGCCCCTGCGGATATGGCGCACAGATGAGGTCACTCCGCTGCTCCCCCACCCCAACGACCCGGGCCCACCGACGCGGGGTGCGGGATCGTCTGACACTGCTGAAGGGGGCAGCGAGTTCTTCACGACGTTCACCATCACGATCCCGCCGGACACTCCCGCCAGCGCGGTCGACGCGATGGAGGCGCGTGAGGCCGACAGGACCGGCGAGCTAGCGGCGCAAAGGACACTCCTGCGTCTGTGGGCGCTGGCCGGCGAGCGGCGGTCACTCGGGCTGTGGTTCGCCCAGGACGCCGAGGACATGGGTGCGACCATGGACTCGCTGCCTCTCAGGGCATGGTTGGACGTGCAGACCACCCAGCTCACCCCGCACCCCAGCGACCCGGCATCGACTCCTGGCTAGCGGCGGGGCACACGTGGGCACGCAAGATCGCAAGGTCGTTGTCGTCACGGGTGGCTCCCAGGGCATGGGAGCGGGGATCGTCGAGGGCTACCGAGGCAACGGTTGGGCGGTGGTGGCGACCGCACGAACCATCTCCACCAGCACGGACCCGGCCGTCCTCACCATCGCCGGTGACATCTCCGATCCGGCCACCGCAGACCGGATCGTCGGCGCGGCGTTGGAAACCTTCGGGCGCATCGACACGCTCGTCAACAACGCCGGGGTCTATGTCTCCAAACCGTTCATCGACTACACGGCCGAAGACTACGCGTCGGTGGTCGGCGTCAATCTGACGGGGTTTTTTCGCCTGACCCAACTGGCGATCTCCCACATGCTCGCGCGGGGCAGCGGCCACGTGATCAACATCACCACCACCCTGGTGGACGTCGCCCACTCCGGCGCACCCTCCGTCCTGACGGCACTCACCAAGGGTGGACTCGCCGCTGCGACGAGGTCGCTCGCCGTCGAGTACGCAGCGCGGGGCATACGGGTCAACGCTGTCTCACCAGGCATCATTCAGACACACGCAGCCGAGAGCTACGCCGACCTCGGCGACCAACTTCCCCCGATGAGGCACGTCGGGCAGATCAGCGACATCGTCGGCGCCGTCCTCTTCCTGGAGTCGTCACCCTTCGTCACCGGCGAGATCGTGCACGTCGACGGGGGTGAGATCGCCGGCCACTGAGAACCTCGCCGTGTGTCAGTCGCGAGCAGCTGGAGCTTTGATGTCGTGGTACAGCCACCCCGCCGCCAGCAATCCATACGTTGGGGCTCCGACCAGGCGGCCCCGTGAACCGTGACGAGCCGACCGAGAATGCCGGTGCGGGCGGCCGGTGCGAGGACTACCGTCCTCCGCATACCGCTCGAGGAGGCCACCATGAGTGAGAAGACGAGCCCCACCCGCGCCGGCCGCAAGTCGGCGAGTCCCGGGACAGTCGACGCCAAGCTCGAAGTCGTCGTCATTCCCGTCTCGGACGTCGACCGCGCCAAGGCGTTCTACGAGAAGCTCGGCTGGAGGCTCGACGCCGACCGGGTGGAACAGGACATTCGCCTGATTCAGTTCACGCCTCCCGGCTCGCCGTGCTCGGTCCAATTCGGCGCCAACGTCACCCCTGCTCCGCCCGGCTCGACCCAGGCCCAGCTCCTCGTCGTCTCGGACATCGAGGCAGCTCGCAAGGATCTCGTGGCCCGTGGCGTGGAGGTGAGCGACGTGTTCCACTGCTCGACGGGAGCCGTTTGCCGCTTCCGGGACGCCGGCGCGGACGACCGGGCGCCCGGACCGGCGCCCGAGAAGAGCAGCTACGGCTCCTTTGCCTCGTTCAACGACCCTGACGGCAACGGTTGGTTGTTTCAGGAAGTGACGACACGCCTGGCCGGCCGCACCGACCCTTCCGTCACGTCCTTCGGCTCCAGCAGCGACCTGGCCGGCGCGCTCCGGCGTGCGGCCGCCGCCCACGGCCAGCACGAGAAGCGCCTCGGGGAGTCCGACGCGAACTGGCCGGATTGGTATGCCGACTACATGGTGCGTGAGCAGTCAGGCGAGGAGCTGCCTACCTGACCAGGGCCGGTCACGCCGAATCGAGGGCGGCAAGGATCTCGTCGCCCCACCTCTCCAGCTTCATGGGGCCGATCCCTTTGCAGCCGGCCAGCTCGGCCAGGGACCGAGGGCGGGCAACGGCGATACCCGTCAGATCCTTGTCGGAGAGGACGAGATAGGCGGGCATCTTCTCGGCCGAGGAGACGATAGACCGCCACTGGCGCAGGCGCTCGGTCCCGAGGGGGTTGGGTTCGCGTGGTGCGACAAGTGTGACGAGCTTTCCCTCCACGGTCACTGCTGTCCCGAAGGACACCCTCTCCCGCAAATTGCCGACCTGGACCGCCACCCCGGACTCGTTGACCTCCACAATCTCCCCTTGTGTCCCGCCTCGGGAGAGGAGCAGGCCGACGAGGGCCTCGACCTGCGTCGACTCGACGGGTCTGCGCCCGTCACGCCCACGACGGTCTGAGCGGCTTTCTGAGCGACGGTGCAGCGTGCCCGGTGCGGAGAGGACGGGACCTGGCGGAGCCGACCGGACTTCTCGGGAACGAGTGCCACGGACTTCGTCGAGGAACTCCGATGGAGCGTTCGAGTCGGCGACCAGGACGGTTTGCACGCGGGCCCGGGTCATTCCCACATGGAGCACCCGTCGTTCCGCATCGAGGTCGTTCCCCAGACGGTGCGGCAGGAGACCCTGGCTCACGCCGAATACCACGACGCGATCCCACTCCCGGCCCTTGATCCTGTGGATGGTCGACAGCAGCACGCCGGGCTGTGTCGATTCCCGCGGCTGCAGGACCGAACGGAGCCACGCCTCGAAGGTCGCCGCGTCGGGATGCAGACTGGCCACCGACTCGAGGGCGACGAGATCGTCGCCGTGGGAGGACCGGTCCGCCTCACCCCTGGACGCGTCGAGGACGTCTACGGCATCGCCCAAGCCCACGTCAAGCCTGATTGCCCGCAAGCCCGCGCCGGACGACGTCGCACAGGCCCGAGAGACCGCGTCGATGTCCGATGCATACCGCTGCAGTTTCTCGACGTCACCGCCGCTCAATCGGCCGGCCAGGCGCCGGATGGCGGAGACGGAGGAAGAACCCGACGAGGTGAGCATGTCCATGACGTTGGGGGCGATCCGTCGCGAGGGGCGCCGAATTGTCTCGCGCAGATCGTCGAGACGGATGTGCTGCGGATCGTTTCCGATCCGCAGGTACGCCAGCGCGACGCGGATGCCCGTCCGGTCCAGAACCCGGGCAGTGAGAGACGACTCGCACGCGATGCCGGACTCGGACAGCCCGATCAAGACAGGTAACAGGGCGGAGTTGACTCGGGCCAGGACGACCATGTCGGTGGGATGGTCGCCTGCTGCCAGCCAGCCCCCGATGGTGCGGACCGTCGTGGTGGCCAGTTGCTCCTGAGGCTCTTGCAGAACGACCAGACCGTCGCGGGCCGACGAGTGCTCCTGATCAGCGGCCTCCGGCGACGCGTGCGCCGATCTGATGACCTTGTCGATGCGCTCCGCGCAATACGACAGGAGCGACGTGGCCCCGGCGACAACGGCGCCTGGACACCGATAGTTGGTCTCGAGCGCGTACGGGGCTGCACCGGGGAAGTACTCGGCGAAGTCGATCAGGAACTTCGGCGTCGCACCTGAATACCCGTAGAGCACCTGATCGTCGTCACCGACTCCGAAGCAGTCGAAACCGGGTGCCGACAACATTCGGAGGAGCAGCAGGTGAGCTGGGTTCAGGTCCTGGAACTCGTCGACCAGGAGCGTGCGGCACCTCGTCCTGACCGCGTCGCGGGCATCAGGCCGGGTTACCAGGATCTCGAGGGCCCGGTAGATCTGCTCGTCGAAATCGAGGGCACCGGCGTCGGCGAGAGAGGCCCGATAGCGGTCGAAGCCGCTCCCGATGCCCACCGCGTCCGGAAAGTCTGCCTCGGCCACCACGGGATCGATGAGCTGTAGCCGGATAGCGGACAGAGCCTCGAGATAGGGAGCGAGGACGTCGGTGTTCGATCTCCTGCGGATCTCGAACGTTGCCTCGATGAGTCTGCGGGCGTCCATCTCGTTGAGGACCCGGAGCCGTCCCGCTCCGCCGAACTCGTTGCAGATGTCGTAGGCGAGACTGTTGATGGTGCGGATGTGCGGTGACCGCCCCATGGTCCACTCCGCCGTCCGTCCCTTCATCTCCTCCGCCGCCTTGACGTTGAACGCAACGGCCGTCACGGTTTCGGGCGCCGCCCCAGCTCCGACGACGAGATGCCGCAGGCGCTCGGTCAGCACCCTGGTCTTTCCCGAACCTGCCGGCGCGATGATACGGGCCGGACCAACCCCATGACTCACTGCGCGCAACTGGTCCGGCGCCAGATCAGCGGAGACGCTGTCGTGCCGAACCGGCCACGGATGACCAGCCTCCGCGTTCCAACGATGCACGACGGGTGTGCCGTCGGGCAGTTCCGGCGGCTGAAAAGGACCCCCGTCGATGTAGGCATCCGTCCCGTCTCCGAGGACCACGTCGGCCCGGCCACCAGCGACCACCCCCTGCTGCGCCAGGGTCCGACCGGCCTTTACGGCGTGCCACCAGACGAGGGCGCCGGCGCGGGCGTCGTAGTTGTTCGCCCAAAGGAGGAAGTGCAAACGCTCGAACGGGAAATCGAAATCCGGCGTGAGGCCGTGGACGGGGCTGCCGTGCCGCTCCCCGACTCGGAGCAGATTCGGATCGATCCCCAGCTCGACGATCAACGGCCGTCGGCCGAGCCAGGCGGCGTGCAAGCGTGCGATCACCTCTTTCGGCTGCACCAATTCGGCTTCGCCGAGGGGCACCCGTTCCAATCCGGCCCAGGATGCCGGCGGGTCGCTGCCCTCCATGACCACGGCTCCGCGGCCGAGCGCGGGAGGGCCCAAGATCACCGAGCCAACTTACCGTCGGGCTGTATCGAGCCTCGACGGCCCGGCTGGGTTCCGCGGCTCCATGCCGGAGAAATGTCGGCGGGGTCCGGCCCGAGGCCCCTGGTGTCCGTTTTCCGCCAGTCGAACCGTCGGGCGCGAGGCACACTGTCATCGTGACCTTACGCACCAGTGCAGCGAGCCTCCCTGAGGCGTCGCAAATGAGTCAGCTGCAGCTCCCGCTCGACCAGCAGACTTCAGGGCCAGTCGACATTGCACCCGGCGCCGTGTGGGTACCGGGGTGGTTGGATGCGCAAGCCCAGGGCGAACTCGTCAGCGCCTTCCACGAGTGGGCCGCTCCCCCGGCCGGGTTGCGCCGGCCGAGAATGCCCAATGGCGCCCCCTTCTCCACCTTGGCGGTGTGCCTCGGTTGGCACTGGTATCCGTACCGATACAGCCGGACCTGCGACGACGGAGACGGTGCTCCCGTGAAGGAGTTTCCGGACCTCCTGGCGAAGCTGGGAGTCGCCGCGTGCGCCGCAGCCGGGTTCGAGCCCGTCGCCTTCGACGCCGCGATCGTCAACCTCTATGAGCCCGCCGCAAAGCTTGGCCTCCATCAGGACAAGATCGAGGGGTCGGAGGTCGTCGGGGCCGGTTCACCGGTCGTGACGATCAGTCTGGGTGACGGGTGCATCTTTCGTTTCGGCAACACGGAGCGGCCGAGCCGCCCCTACAAGGACATCCACCTGGCGAGCGGCGACCTGTTCGTCTTCGGAGGTCCTTCCCGCCTCGCCTTCCATGGTGTGCCCAGGATTTTCGGTGGCAGTGCGGATCCCAGCCTGGGCCTTGACGGCCGGGTCAGCGTCACGCTGCGACAGATCGGGAAGACGTGGCACGCCGACACCAGGACGCGCGCGACTGACGGGGACCGTTGACTTCGCGACGGCGCAATGGATGGTCCGCGGCGGAGCGTCGATCCCCGTCACGGCCAGGTCAGCCGGCTCCGAGGATGCTCGAACGGAGATTGGTCTCGGCGCGCTGCTCGTACTGCGGGCAGAGGTACTTGGCCGAGTAGATCTCCACCAGGTCCGACTGGAATTCGGTCAGCGAACGCTTCTCGAGGGATCCTTCCACCTGCGTGGCACTCCGGTGCTGCCACAGGTCCTTGCAGCTGAGTGCGGCGTCAGCCACTGCCGCCGCGTCGTTCACATGGGGCCAATGCCGGCCGACCTGGTGCAGCAGGAAGAGGTAGGCCTGACTGGGTTGGGACGGGAGAACGGCTTCCTCGTAGAGAGCCGCCTCGGCCAGAGCGGCAGCCGGCGCTCCCTGCGCGAGCCGTGGCAGTCGCCCCCGGGGAAACGCGACCAGGTCGACGTACAGGCGGCGCTGGGCCAGATTGCCGGTCTGCCCCGGTGCCAGCGCATGATGCACCATCCAGATGACCCCGCCGATCTGGAAGAACTCCTCCCCTCCAGGACCAGGAGCGTGTTGCCCGGGGGTGGTCGAGGAGAGCCACGCGTGACCGAGTGGCTTCGTGCAGGGACCGGTCACTGAGGCGCACCGCGCGATGCCGATGCCGTAGTCGGGAGTGCCCCAGAGATTGGCGGAGTAGAACAGCCAATACGTGCCACCCGACTCCACCATGGACGGGCCCTCCACGAGCTTCCCCTCCCACGCCTGTGAGGCGCCGATGAGACGATGCGGGGGCCCCGCGACCGAGAGCCCGTCGGCGGACAGCTGTTGGGAATAGATGGTGGTCGGGAGCCCACAGCAGTCCCCATCGGTCTTCCAGAGCAGCCAGGGGGTTCCGTCAGATGCGACGAACACGCTCGGATCGATGGCACCACCTTGAGCCGTGGGACAGATGAAGGCCGAGGCCGAGTCGTCGACGAATGGGCCCGAAGGACTCGAGCTGGTCGCTCGCGATATGCACATCGCCGAACTCGATCGCTTGACGGTCTGCACGCACCCCGCGGTGCGCGGGTTGTACACGCAGTCGAGCGGGTCCACGGCAGGGGTTGCGTAATACAGCACGTAGGTTCCGTCTGGCCTTGCCCAGACCGACGGTCGCCACTGGAAGCCAGGGACCGTCCAGTGCGGGAGCACCGGCAAGGCGTCGCCGAGATAGGTGCCCTCGAACCCGGACGCCGCAGGCAGCTCGATCACAGGAATGTGGGCTCCCGCCGCGTAGGCCGTGCTGACCGTGCTGCTCGAGTAGACGTAGATGGAGTCGGTCGTCGGCAGTGCGGAAGGGTCGGCGAAGTCCCCGTTGAACACCGGCGTGTCGTCGAGTAGAGACGTTACAACGCTGAGATGCACGCCGTCGGCGGTGGACGGATTGTGACTCAGGGGACCGAGGGTGGCCGCGTTGCCCGGGGGGAGCACGAGTTCACCGGCGCGGGCATCGGGCTGGATCGGGTTCTTGAGTGGGCCCGTCGACGGCTCACTGGCACCCGAGACATATCCGCACGCCACGATGCACAACGAAACGAGGACGAGCGACAGCCCTTCGATGGAGCGTCGGAACTGCGTGACCCTCGACTCCATGCGGCCAGATGATAGGGACCCCCGGCGTGCCGCTCCGGCCAATCAGCCGAGGAATCTCCCGTAGTGGATGTCGGGGTGCCTCAACTGTTCCGGCAAGAGTCGTCCCAGGGCTGCTGGCCATCGGCGTCGTACAGCGCAATGGCGAGGTCGTCCTGCTCGTCCGGGGTCGCGTCGTTCGGGGGGACGTTGATGAGCTGGGGCATGCCGGCGAGTTGCGCGGCCTCGTTCCAGGTCGGCTGGCTGAATTGGAACCCGCCCATGTACGTACCCCCCGGTGAGACGGCGCCGTAGTTGCCGCCTGACTCAACTCGGAGGACGCACTGCAGGAAAGGGGGAAGAGACGGGTCGCCGGGCGACGCGCCGGCAGCGCTCCCCTGCGCTGCGGTAGGGGCGGCCGCTGTCCCGGATGGGGACGCGCCGACCGGATTCGGTTTCGACGACGTCGCAGCGACCGCGGCCTGCGCCGCCTGAACCGCTTTGGCGGCGGCGACAGCCTGCGCCGCCTGCTGCTGAGCCACGGCCACGGCGAGCTGGCCCGTAATCTCAGACTGCTTGGACTGGAGCTCGGCCTCAGTCTGACTTGCGTCATTGCCCTGCGCCGCCTCCTGGTTGGTCGTTGCTTGGTCCTGAGCCTCTTGCTGCTCGAGCGTGGCTTGTTCAGCGTGCAAGCCACCCTCGTCCGTATGGAGGACGTCAATGGCAAGGTTGATGTCGCCGCTCGTCACTTCCTCGTACTCCGTTTTGACAATCGCTTGGGTCTGGTTCCCAGAGAAGAGGACCTCAGCGCCGCCTGAGTCGGGATCCATGTTGACGTAGGCCGACACCGCTTCACTCTGGAGCCGCCTGCGATCGCGATCCACCCGCGAAGCGTCGGATTGGATTTGGTCCTGCGTCGACGCAATCTCGGACTTGTCGCGTTGCACCCTGGCGCTGTCGACGTCGTACTGCTGTTGGAATGCGCCAATCTGGAGTTGCTCGAGCACCAGATCCTGGGCGAGCTGAGTCGCCTGCCCTTTGAGACTGGACACCTGATCGGCCGCGACGGGTCCCGCAGCCACGACCACCATGGTGGTGAGTGTGGTTACGAGCGCCAGGCCCACCATCCTCGCCCGAACCGTGGCGCGACCCAGGGCTCGGTATCGGAGACCTGACCTCGTCGTCGGGTACTTCTCGACGGCGGTCACGATTGACAGGTATTTTTGTCGTTGCTGCGCCGATGGTGCAACCCGAACCCGTGCCTGTCGTCCCAGGAAATCGAAGGCCGACGGCCGTTTTCTTCCTGCAACCCTCAAGGAGGACAGTCTCGGAGCTGTGCATCGAGCTTTCTCGTCGGCTTCCCAGATGCGGCGATCCTAAGTTGAACGAGTGATCATTTTCGATTCTGGGCTCCTGCGGGTGGCGGTGCACGACGATCCTTGGGCGGTCTCATTTGGGGTTCTCGAACAAGCGGCTCCCATCGCGTTCGACGTGGAGCCTCGATGGCGCGGCACTCCCTCTCGTGACGGCGATGGCGATCCCGCTGCTCCGGGTCGTCACCACGCCACCCGTGCCGCCGACCACGGCCACAATGGGGATGGCTATTGGGCTCAGCTCGAAACCGATGATCCAGAGGGGCGGTCTGCCCGTGTGGAGATCAGGCTGCACGACGAAGCCACCGTCGCGGTTTCCATCAAGGTCGACGGAGGCGCAGTGGTTGGCCAGAGCTTTCGAGCCGAACCGGGTGAGCGATTCCTCGGATTCGGTGAACGCTCACACCTTTTCAGCCTGGATCGGGGCGTTGTCGAGAACTACGTGGGTGAGGGCCCGTACCAGGCGCATGAGTACCCGTTCCTCAGCGACACCATTCCACCCTGGGGCATACGCAACCGGCCCGACGCCACCTATTTCCCCATGCCTTGGGTGTTATCGAGCCGCGGCTTCGGACTCCTGATCGACCGGGACGAGCTCAGCTATGAACGCTTCCGAACCGAAGCTGAGGAGCAATGGAGCGTGGAGGTGGAGTCCGATTCCTTGCAGTATCGGTACTTTGCCGGACCGACTTCCCTCGACGCCCTGCGGCACTTCACCGCCGCGACGGGCCGGCAGCCCGAACCGTCTCGTTGGTTCTTCGGTCCGTGGTACCAGAGTGGGCACTCCAACCACGTTCCCCTGGAGAAGGAGAAGCGCCAGGTCGAATTGCTTCGCGGCTCGCCAGCTTCGGTGGTCGAAACCCACTGCCGCTACCTTCCCCGCGGTGAGGACCGTGGTCACACGGAAGAAGAGCGTGCCCGGACCGAGTTCTTCCACTCCCAAGGGCTCGCTGTCCTGAGCTATCTCAACCCACTGGTGAGCTGCGACTACCACGAGGCGTTCGACGTGGCCGCGGCAGCAACGGCGCTCCAGAAGGACGACGCCGGTCTGCCTTATGTCTTCCAGGCTTACGTCGGCGGCAGAGTGCCGCCACACACCGACGAAGCTCAATACGATTTCAGCAACCGGCAGGCCGTGCGGCGTTGGGGTCAGGTGGCGGCTCGCCTTGTCTCGGCCGGGTATGACGGCTGGATGGAGGACTTCGGGGAGTACACCCCCCTGGATGCGTACGCCGCGGACGGTGCGACCGGCTCGGCCCTCCACAACCGCTACCCCACCGAGTACCACGCGGCCGCTGCGGAGGTGGCGGCCGATCTGGAGGTCCGACAACAGCGCACACTGGCTCGTTTCGTGCGGTCCGGCTGGACGGGCACCGCTCCGGTGGCACCAATCGTGTGGGGCGGCGATCCCACGACGTCGTGGGGTTTCGACGGGCTCGCCAGCGCTCTGGTCGAAGGTCTGTCCATGGGCGCCAGTGGGGTCGCCATGTGGGGCAGCGACACAGGCGGGTTCATGTCGACGGAGGACCGCCTCACCCCCGACCTGTTGCGGCGTTGGATCCAGTTCTCGGCGTTTTGCCCCGTGATGCGGACGAAGGCCGGCGGCATCGAGATCCCGCCGTACGAGCGTCCCCAGATCTGGGACGAAGAAGTGCTGCCTTCATGGCGACGATGGGCTCGCTGGCACACCCGCCTCAACGATTACCTCCTTGCCGCGCACGCTTCCTATCGCAGCAGTGGCCGGCCCATCATGTGCGCCCTCGAGCTTGCGTATCCGGACATGCACCCGGTGACGGATCAGTATCTGCTGGGAGAGGATCTCCTCGTCGCACCGGTGTTGTCGCCAGACTGCAAGCTGCGCCGGATCGTGTTTCCCCCAGGTGGATGGATCGACCTGTTCGACCCGTTGGCGTCGTACGAAGGCCCTGAGACCGTCGAGGTTGGTGTGGGCCCTGACGACATCCCGGTGTTCGTCCGCGCCGGCGCCGTCCTCAGCCTGCTGCCGGATGACGTCGACAGCTTGAGCCCATACGCAGCCCCACTTCCTGACCGACGTCACGTCCTCGCCTTCCCTCGGGCCGATTGGGCGGGCGCACTCGGTCCTGATGCCGCCGGCCGTAGCGTGGTCTCGGGCGACTCGTGGACATTGGAGTTGTCGGCAGATCGTCCCTACACCTGGGACCTGTCGGCATGGCTGCCCGAGCCACCCGGCACGATCGACTCCGACGCCGCTTGGACACTGGAAGGAGGAGTCCTCACGTGCTCTCTGAGCGGGTCGAAGACGGTGTTCAGCACAACGGGCACGGCGTGATGAATCGGACCCTGGTCACCAGCGCCTACGGAAAAGCGCTGACGCCTGCGGCACCGTCTTCAGGCGCCTCGACGCATCGGAGGAATCCGCCGCTCGCAGTGGCCTTCCCAGATTCGTTCAGCCGCCTCGTATGACTCGACGGGATCGCCGATACAGGCGGGCTTCGCCGATCCACGCTCCCTTCCGCAGTCCTCGCACACGACGATCCATCGACCATCAGATCGCTGCACGATCTTGGGATGATGCACCTTCCGCACCGCCGAGCACCTCCTCGCCTGACCCTCCGCAAGAGCGGACATTAACGAGCGCCCACCCGGCGCCGCTAGACGGTCGGACAGGCCCAGTTCGCACGCGAACACTGTGCGAACTGAACCTTGGCACCCCCGTTGCACCAAGCAGTCGGATCGGACGGCACCATCCACGGACGTGGATCTGGGCTCTCCGGTCCCCGCTCGAGGCCTGCGCTGTGCAGCAAGTACCTCGACGACCAGTGGAGCATCGGTGACTGGGTCAGACTGGTCGGCGCCGCGCCGAAGAAGCTCGTCGCGAGGCTTACCGACAGCGTGGCGGTCCCAGAACTCCCGCCTCTCTGTGCTGAATGCGGCGCCGTAGCACCAGCGCTCCACTACCGTTCCATGCCGGTGGTGAGACCGAAGAAGATTCAGTACGGGCCACACCGGAGCAATGTGGGCGATCTCTGGCTTCCGGTCGACCGCGGGGACAAGGTCCCAGTTGTCGTCCTGATTCATGGTGGCTTCTGGCGAACCGTTTACACCAAGAGGCTCATGAACGCTCTCGCCAAAGATGTGGCCCGGCGGGGATGGGCGGCATGGAATATCGAGTACCGACGAGTCGGGCCTCTCGGCGGAGGTGGAGGCTGGCCCAACACGCTCTCAGATGTTGCCGCCGCGATCGACCACCTCATCACTCTTGACCGGAGCCTGGATCCGACGAATGTCGTTACCTGCGGCCATTCTGCTGGAGGGCAGCTTGCATTGTGGGCAGCAGGGCGTGGTCGGCTCCCGGAGGGGAGCCCCGGAGCCGACATCGCCGTGGCGGTTCGAGGTGCCGTCTCCCTCTCTGGCGTCGTTGATCTCGAAGAGGCAGATCGCATCGGATTGGGCGCAGACGCGACGGCCAGATTTCTTGCTGGACACTGGGAGGAGGAAAAGGAACGATACCGATGCTCGTCGCCCATGGCGCTGTTGCCACTCGGAGTGCCCCAAGCGCTCATCCATGCCGGGAATGACCGTGTCGTGCCGTCCTCCATGAGTGAGGACTACCAGATTCGAGCCACTGAGCTCGGTGACAGCGCGCGTTACCGCCTGGTCGATGGGATCTCACATCGAGAGCTGATCGATCCAACGAAGGAGGGTTGGACAACAGCCGTGTCCGAATTGGCGCACCTCATCGGCTGACAGAGTCTGCGGCCTTCAGGCTGCGGCTCATGGTGACGATAACGGTCCCATGACGTCGAGTCTGGACGGGGAAGGGCCCACACCGACGAGCGCGGGCGCGGCGTCCAGTTCCAGCCCCCGAACGAGGTCCGTACGAAGTACAAGGCTCTCATCGGAGGCACAGATTCGTAATCGCCTTTTCCCGAAGACCCGGTCATGGTTTGCCCTCGAAGCTCCGTTGGAGCTCTTGAGCCCGCTCTCGGTCATCCGCATCCTCTTCGCCCTGAGCATCGTCACGTGGACATTGGCCACCCTCCTCCTCCCAAAGGGGTCGGTGAGATTGTCCGCAGTCGCCGTCATCATCGGCACGGGGCTGATCATCTGGCTGCTCCTCCTCAAGCTGGTCCATCGGCTCGATTCCCGCTGGCTCTTCATCCTCCTGACGATCAGTACGGCTCAGATCGCTCTCTTGACATGGGCAGCATCGGGTACCGCAATGTCCTTTGTCTTCGCCTTCTCCTCCATCCAGGTGGGTGTTGCGGCCGCACTCTTCCTTCCCTTCCGATCTCTAATGATGCTGCAGCTCCTCGCGGTTGTCGGTCTCATCGTTGGCCTTTCATTCGCTCTCGGCTACGTCACCGCCGCCATCGTCGCCGCGTCCGTTGGCCTGGTCGATCTCTCGACGACTCTGACCGTCTCTTTTCTGACACGAACAGCGAAACGCCCACGTTCCTTCGACAACGACACCGGACTGCCCAACGGCGTGGGTCTCTCCGAGCGAGTTGGAAGAACGGAGAAACGACCCTCATTCGTCGTGGCTGTGATCCGACTCGAAGGCATCGCCGATGCCCGACAGGCGTTGGGCTACGAAGTGGGAACCGAGCTCTTGAGGAGAGCGGTTGAGGACCTTGGCCAGGTCCTTCCCCCCACCACCTTCATCGGCCGAGTTGACGGTGACGAGCTGGTCGTCACGCTGGGGTTGGGCCACGGAGAAGGCGAGCAAACAGCACGCGTTGGAGACGACGCTGAGGCTGTCGAGTTGGCTCGGACACTGGCCGGAGCAGTGAGTGCCGGCAGATACCTTGTCGACGGTATTGAGGTGTCGCTGCGAGCACACGTAGGCCTGGCCATCGCTCCATGGGACGGCTCCGAAGTTCCCGAGCTCGTGCGCCGCGCGTCCCTGAGCGCCGGCCGCGCCGCGACGCAAGGTCAAGTCCAGTTCCTCTGGGACGGCGATTTTGGCGCCATGACCGCATCAGATCTGGCGCTTTTGTCCGACCTCCGACTGGCAATCGACCGGAGCGAACTCTCCCTGGCCTACCAACCCCAAATCACGACCGCTTCCGCCCGATTGGCGTCGGTCGAAGCCCTCCTCCGCTGGACGAGCCCAATCCACGGTTCCGTCCCGCCGTCCCGGTTCATCCCGCTCGCAGAGCGCACGGGGCTGGTGGGACGCCTCACGGATTGGGTTCTGAGCGAGGCGCTCGAGGCACAGGTTCGGTGGCGATCTGTCGGGCTCGACATCCCTGTGGGAATCAACCTCTCCCCGACGACCATCAATACACCAGATCTCCCCGACCGGATACTCGATGAACTGGCTCGGCGACGTCTTCCTGCCGCGTGCTTGACCATTGAGGTGACTGAGACAGCTGCCATCGATCTTCTCCAAGCGGTGAGCTTGCTGCGACCACTCCACGACGCTGGCATTCGCATCTCGATAGATGACTTCGGGACGGGCTACACCTCTCTGACGGCTTTGCCAGATCTTCCACTCGACGAGCTCAAGGTCGATCAGAGCTTCGTCATGCGCTCGCTCACTTCGACGGCCGACGATGCCATCGTGCGTACCGTACGAGAGCTCGCACTCCGGCTCGGCCTCGATGCCGTAGCGGAAGGCGTCGAGACCAAAGACATGTTCGACCGTATGTGCGCCTATGGCTTCGACCTGCTGCAGGGTTACTTCCTCTCCAAACCCCTGGAGGAAGCCGACCTGATCGCCTACGCAGCTCAACGGGCCGAGAACGAACATGTCTCTCCGCCGAGGGCACCGCAGCATCGAGTCTCGAGCGGAGACCCGATGACTCGCCTCCCACGCTGAACCGGACCCCTTCGTAGGGCGTTTTTTCCGACCAAGGTGACCGGCAGCCCACGGTGACGAAAGGGGCGTCCCGCCTTGCGACGTTCAGCTGGGCCTTCGGTGCCGCTCGAGCCCAGACGCCAAATCGGAGCCCAGATGCAATCAGGGTTGCCCAGCCATCAACTGCGCTATTAGTTAGCGTAAGTAAGTATAATGTGACCATGAGCGCATCCCGCCCAACGGCCCTGGCTGAACTGCACGTACCCGCTTTCGAAGCGGCGGCGTCTGAGGATGAGCTCGCGACGCGCCTCCGCGTCGCCGTGACTCGACTTAATCGCAGGTTGCGCCAGCAGTCCCTGGCCGGGTTGTCCCCTGCGCAGGCCTCAGCCCTGGGCACGGTCAACCGGCTGAACGCGCTCACCTTGGGCGAGCTGGCTGCCGCGGAGCAGGTGCAACCACCGACCGCGACCCGTTTGGTGACCTCCCTGGAGGGCGCTGGCCTGGTGGCCCGGGAGACCGACGATATTGACCGGCGGGTGGTCCGGGTGAGGATCACGACCGAAGGTCGACGAACCCTGCAGCGCATCCGGACCCTCAAGAACGCCTATCTCACCCGCCGACTGGCCGCCTTGGACCCTGCCGAGCAGGAGCTCGCCGAGGCCTTGACCAGTCTCCTCGAGCACCTGGTGGCCGACGGATGAGTCCGATTACCAAGGCAGCCCGCCAGACCTTCATGGCCCTGCGGGTCCGCAACTATCGCCTCTTCTTCGTCGGCCAGGTGATCTCGGCATCGGGCACCTGGATGCACGCAGTGGCGCTGGGCCTGTTGGTGCTCTCGGACCAGCTCCACGGGAACGGCTTCAACGTCGGTCTCGTCACAGCCCTGCAGTTCCTGCCGATGCTGCTGCTCGGCAGCTGGGGTGGACTGATCGTGGACCGGGTCGACAAGCGCCGCCTCCTCTACATCACACAGAGCGCGTCCGGGCTCTTGGCCCTCGCCCTGGGCCTGTTGGTCGCGTTGGGAACCGTCACCATGTGGGAGGTCTACCTGATCTCCACGCTGTTCGGCGTGGTCAACCTCTTCGACAACCCGGCTCGCCAGACTTTCGTCTCGGAGATGGTCGGCCGCGACCTCATGCCCAACGCCATCAGCCTCAACAGCGTGGTGATGAACTCCGCTCGGGTGATCGGGCCGGCCATCGGGGGCATCCTCATCTTCACCGTCGGCCTGGCCGCCTGCTTTCTGTTCAATGCCGCGTCCTACGTGGCAGTCCTGGTGGCCTTGTGGATGATGCGCCCGGCCGAACTCCATCAACGCCCGGTTGTCGCCCGGGCCAAGGGCCAGGTTCGCGAGGGCCTGCGTTACGTGTGGTCGACGCGCGAGCTGCGCGATCCCCTGTTGGCCATGGCGGTCGTTGGGATCTTCGCCTTCAATTTCACGACCACACTCCCGCTCCTCGCCACCCGCACCTTCCACGGAGGCGCCGGCACCTACAGCCTGCTTGTGGCGTCCATGGGGATCGGCGCCGTCATCGGGGGTCTCATCGTCGCCCACCGGAGCCGTCCGAGCACCGCCATGCTCAGCGTCATCGGCCTGGCCTTCGGCGTCATGCTCCTCCTGGTCGCCGGAGCACCGACCGAGGTGGTGGCCATCATTGCTCTGGTCTTCATGGGGGTCTGCAGCATCTCGTTCATCTCGACCGCCAATGCCACCATCCAGCTGCGGGCCGACCCGGCTATGCGTGGCCGGGTCATGGCGCTCTATGCCATTGCCTTCCTCGGCAGTACCCCCATTGGAGCCCCGTTGGTGGGTTGGATCGCCGACATCAGCAGTCCACGGATCGCCATCATGGTCGGAGGAGTCGCCACTCTGGCCGCCTGCATCCCCCTCGCCCTGCGCTATCGGCACCAACGCACGCCCCATGCAAACCCGGCGGTCAGCGCGGAGGTACCCGATGCCGAACCGGGCGATGTGGTGGACTTCGCTCCGCGACTCATCCTGGACAGCGGCTCCGGAGACGATCAGGCCCAGACACGCCGGGCTGAAACCGCCTGAGCGGTCGCCAGCTGCGGCCTCGTCTACGACAGAGTGAGCGAACCGGCGTCAGGCCTTCGTGCATCGCAGTGCAACGCGGAGCAAGGTTCAATCAGTTGACGCGAGCACCAGAGACCGAGTGGTGTCGCCGCGCCAGCCACAGCGGTGCAGCAGGGTGCTCGCTTCGTCCTCGCTGAAACTCGATCGCGCGTGCTCACCGAGCGCCGCGACGCGTGCGCGGAACTCAGACGACCGGCCGCGGGAGATCGACACTGCGAGCCGGCTTTCCGGCGCCGCCCGTGCTCGCAAAGCCGAGAGCAGCGAGACAATGACATCTTCGGGCAGATAGATGAGCAGCCCCTCGACGAGAAAGAGTGTCGCCTGGCCAGCCTTGTGTCCCGCCGCGGCCAGCGCGGCGCCTACGTCGTCGACGGTGAAGTCGGCCGCAGCATACGCCACGCCGGCTACATCCACGTCCATCTCATGGAGGATGCGTTGCTTGTCGGCCTGGGTTGCCGGATGGTCCAACTCGATGAACCGGACTCCTGGCGTGCGAAAGCGCAGAGCCCGACAGTCGTAGCCAGCGGCAACGATCACGACCTGGCTCATCCCTTCTTCGATGCAGCGCAACGTCACTTCGTCGAACCACTGTGTCCGGCGCTCGAGCCGCTCGGCCATCGGACTGCGGCCCCGACCGGGAAAACGCTCGACGAGTCTGCGCTCAACGTCGCCATCCCCGTCCTCCGTCACCGGCCGGTCCATCGTCGCTCGAACCTGGGCTACCACCCTCGCCGTCTTTGACGGTGTCCCCGGCTGCACACCGTCAAATTAGCGCAACGAATCTTCCTGAGAGTCGGGATTGTTGTCGGATTGTCCCCTAGAGCCGGTAAAGCTTGCGGGCGTTATCTCCCATGACCCGAGCCTGCGTCTCAGGGCGTAGCGCACCCATCTTCTCGGCCACACTTTCGACCGGCGCAGGGTAGAGGCAGGTCGGGTGTGGGAAATCGGTTTCGAACAAGATCCGATCGTCACCGACGATGTCCATGACGTTCTGCAGTTGGCCATGGCTCTCTTCGAACCAGAACGTGGCATACCAGTTTCTGGCGAAATACTCGGAGGGCTTCCGCTTCATTGCCTTGAAGTGATCGGGCGCGTTCTCGGACAACTCGTAGTCCATGGTCTCGAGGATGAACGGGATCCAGCCGATGCCGCTCTCGACGGCGACCATGGTGAGGTCGGGGAACCTGTCGAAGACGCCGGAGAAGATCGTGTTCATCACGACGCGGGCGCTGTTGAGGAACAACATCGCGCCACCGATGGCCGGCTTGACATATTCGTCTTGGGACGCCCAGAAGTAGTTCCCGAAGAAATCCATGGCGGTGTTACTCGAGCCAATGTGGAAATGCACGGGCATGTTCAGGTCGGAGCACACTTGCCACAGCGGGTCCCAGGCCCGGCTGGCGAGGTCGGGTGATCCGGCATCCTGTGGGTCGGAAGTCATGTTGATCCCGCGCAACCCGAGTCCGGCCGCCCTCTTGGTCTCTTCGATACAGAGATCGACGTCCCATGCCGGCATCAAGGTCATCGGAATGAAGCGGTTTCCGGAATCCGTCATCATCTCGGCCATGGCGTCGTTGTAGATCTGGAGGCACATGATTCGGAGTGCCAGATCCGGGATCATGTTGTTGAGCGTCGAGCCACCGAGGCCGACGACGTTCGGGAACAGGACTTGGGCATGGACCCCGATTTCGTCCATCAACCGCAAGCGCGCCTGCGGATCGAAGGCACCCTCGTGCACCCAGTCGAGGCCCATCTCCATCGAATCGAGGAAGGGGAGCTTCGAGCTGTCGCGCGCAACGACGCCCCCGCCGCGGGCGAATCCGATCTCGTTGCCGTCGACGACCCATGTGGGAAGTCCTTCGCGCTCTTCCATGTGGAAGACGCGATTCCCGTAGCCCTTCGGTGCTCGGCTTGTCCAGAGGTCGTAGGGCTCCGTGTAGTGGGTGTCTGCGTCAATGACCTTGAAATCTTCAGCCAGCTGTGCCATTTGGACTTTCCTCACTTTTCCGAATGCGATCTGCGCCCTCGGGTCGGGAGTATCCCACCCTTACTGCTTGTCGCCAACCTCGGCAGGAGATGATGGTCACAACCTGGCTGGTCAACGTCGAAGCCGAGCGAGATGGTGTCCAGAAGACGAGTGCTCGAGATTTGCCCTCGGCGGTCTCCGGGGTACGCCGGAGGCGATCCACGGGCGGAGGAACTCGGTCCGGTTGACTCCGCCGGAACGTGACCCGCCCGCTGAGACCGCTCAGGGTGGACAGCCCGAAGGGGACGGATCATTGTTGAGGGATGCGCTCTCCGATGTTGTCAGCCCAAAGGCGGTGGCTTGGTTACATGAGGTTCGGAGCACTTGCCTGGCCGCGACTACCGTCCCCGGATTGATTGGAGTTGTCCGGTCTGGCTCCGACGCGCAAGCGCAGGATGCACACCATGGTCGATTCGACGCCTCGTCCCATCGCCAGAAGCGGCGGACCAAACATCACGAAAACAAGTCCACCCGGCAGCCTTGTCTAGAGGGAAACTGGAACGTGACGAGTATCACGCTGAGCACAAGCGGGCTTTCCTTCACAGGTGGTGCGGGAACGAGTGGACATCATGTCCAATGGGAACGCACTCGCGAATTTCACTCCGGTTGCACCTCTGACGGGCAGCGTGGGTTCAGCCAAGTTCAACGGCACGGTGACCGATCACGACGGCTTCTCGCCGAAGACGACGGCACACTCGGGCACCTTCCCAGTGACGAACGTGACGGACAATGGCACGATTACCGTCGCCGGCGTGACCAAGCCCGTCACACGGTCACCCGAAGAGGGCTCGTAGAGCTGCACCGGGAAGAACCTCTCGCTGACCTTCACGAGCGGTGCCAGCACACTGACGTACCAATTGAACCCTGCTGGCTGACTCGCATGTGTCTCGCCGGACGTCACAGTCTGCCGTTTGCGCTACCAACAAGGCCCCGTCACCCATGATCACCACAAGTCAGAGCCTTTTTGCAAAGCCTACGAAACACCGGCTCTCATAGGACTATTCTCGAGCGGAGGGGCCACACTGCGCGCGTGGCGCGGCTCGGGCGAGCCATACGTACGACTCGCGCATCACTGAGGAGCCGGGTTCACAGCGAAGAAGCGATTGAATGCTGCTTGATCGCTATAGAAGGATTCAATCCTCGAAATCCGATGGCGCCCGTGGTCTTCGGCCACCGTGACGAGGAAAATAACCCGGAAATCGTGCTCTTGGCCTTCGCGCTGTAAATGTATCTTTGCCAGTCCTGCCACATTGTCGACGCCGGCCAGCCAATCCTCCCATTTGAGAAGGTCAATTGGATCTTCGGTCAGCCGGAGAAAAGTCGAGAGATGCTTCGTAACGGCTTGAACGCCTTCAAATATCCCCGAAGGTGCGTGGCTTCCTGGCACGACGTCCACGACATGTGGATCGAGGAGATCGCAGGCGGCTGAAACGTCGCCTCCAAAGAGCTTTTGGAAAAAGTCCTGGGCTACTGTGACGCGGGAATCGGGCATGACCGCGATCCTCCCTCTCCTGGTTCCGAACACTGGCGGCGATCTTTGGCAGGAACGTAGCGGGTCACTCGAGGGCCCCATGTTGCTCGAGTGCCTGGGCGACGACCGTAAGATCGCTTTCTCCGAGGCCATAATCGACGACTTCCTGCCATTCATCGGCCAACGAGGCAAGTGCCCGGAACCGCTCGCGGCCGGCATCGCCCAGAACGAGATCCACGTCCTTGAGTGCGAGTGACAGAGCGAACTGGACTGAAAAGTCACCTTGAGCGATTCGCGGCAGTTTGGCCGCTTGCCAGGGCGATACGAGCGGTCCATCACCGAGAGCATCAATCACGCTCTCGATCTCGAGACCCAACTGATGGGCGAGGGCTACCGATACGTTGACCGCTTCCGCCCCCAACGCCAGCCATGTATTCGCGACGAGTTTGAGTTTCGACCCGGCGCCTACGGGTCCGACCCATATAGTTCGCCGGCCCAGCGCATCAAAAAGCGGGGCGAGCCGGGTACGAACCGTTTCAGGGCCAGAAGCAAATATCGTCAACTGACCGTTCTCTGCCGGCTCTTTGCTTCCCGAGACTGGCGCATCGATCAGGACTACGTCGGGACGCTCGGCCGCCACAAGTGATTGGACGCGCTTTATCCCCCCATCACCAATTGTGCTCATCTGTGCCCAGATCGCACCTGGGGCCAGGGCCGCCAACATTCCCTGGTCTTTGGCGATCGCAAGGACGACGTCAGCATCTGTCACCATCGTGACGACGATGGCGGCCCGGCGAGCCGCGTCAGCGGCCGATTCGGCTACCTCTGCACCGAGATCTGCCAGATCACGCGTTGCGCTCGGATCACGGTTCCAGACGATCGTGGGGATACCGGCACCCAGCGCCCTCGTTGCCATGGCGTGCCCCATGGTGCCGATACCCAAAAACGCAACATGGTCCCCTTCTTGAGCCATCATTACTCCTCTCGACACCGGGCCAATTGATCACCAATCGATATCAGC
>Ga0302177_10000493_pt1 | contig 30518 bp, 26 predicted proteins | sample I_Palsa_E1_2_FD_198780 | JGI IMG/M metagenome (GOLD analysis project Ga0302177, IMG submission 198780) | Peat permafrost microbial communities from Stordalen Mire near Abisko, Sweden - I_Palsa_E1_2 | ecosystem: Environmental > Terrestrial > Soil > Palsa > Peat permafrost | place: Sweden... | reverse complement strand
AGATCTTCCACTCTCACTCTACGGCGGTAGTCCTTTCTTCGAAGTGGCTGAGCTTGGCGGACGATGGTTTTTACGCGACGGCTATCATCGCGCCTACCATTTGCTCCAGGCAGGTGTTTATCGCGTTCCTGCAGTTGTCATCTATGCGCGAAGCATCGAGGAGCTAGGAGCGACTGCCCCGTGGTTTTTTAACGAAGAGCAGTTGTTCTCAGCACATCCTCCACAGGTCACAGATTTTCTTGTTAGCAGTATGATCCTGCGCTATGAAAGAGCAGCTCTTCGTAAGGTCATTCGCATTTACGTTGAAGAGTCGCTGGAACCATTTGACACAGTTGAAGAACGATAGGGAGAAGGACTATGAGCATCGCAACAAAACGTGGAGATGGCGGCCAGACTGGTTTGGCCGGTGGGATTCGCATCTCAAAGGCGGATTTGCGTGTGGAAACTTATGGCACAGTTGATGAGTTGAACTCAGCTCTGGGTTTTGCCCGAAGTATCTGTACGAATAAAGAGATCCACGACTGGACGGAGACAATTCAGCGCACGCTTTTTCGGCTCGGATCGGCCTTGGCGACTCCACCCGAGAGCAAAAAAACTCCTCCGAACCTCCTACCTGAAGATGTTGAGATGCTGACGCAATTGGTTCATCAGATCGAGGCGACCGATGGCATACTCTCCGACTGGTCTTTACCCGGCGCACATACCGAATCGGCCGCCTATGAAGTTGCCCGGACGGTTTGCCGTCGCGCAGAACGCAGTGCAGTTCGACTTGCAAATAATGGCGTGGAGGTCAAAGCTGAGATACTCGCGTATCTGAATCGCTTGTCCGATGTTATCTGGCTCTTCGGCAGACTCATTGAAGTGAAGGCAGGCATTGACGCACGCTTGCGTAGTGACGATACCGCAGGACCGAAGTGGTCCAGGGCGTGGAAATGACCAGAGCTGCCGGTTTCGACGAGAGTGAGCGACAAGCCGTTTACCGAGCTATTCGCGAACGGAGAGATGTGCGCCACGGTTTTCTGTCGGAGCCGGTTCCGGACGAGCTGCTGTATCGACTACTTGAAGCCGCCCACAATGCACCCTCTGTCGGGCTGATGCAGCCGTGGCGATTCATCGTTGTGCGCGATCTAGTCGTGCGCCAGAAAGTTCACCAAATTTTTCTCGATGCAAATGAGTTCGCTCGGGCTAGCTATGAGGGAGAACGCAAGGAGAGCTATTCAGGGATGAAGCTCGAGGGGATTCTCGAAGCTCCACAGAACCTGTGCATTGTGTGTGATTCTCAGAGCAGCCAGGGACACCAACTGGGAAGACGAACGATGCCCGAGACAGCTGTCTACTCTGCTGTATGCGCCATTCAGAATCTGTGGCTCGCTGCCAGGGCCGAGGGCATCGGCGTCGGTTGGGTAAGTATTCTTGAGCCGACTTTGCTACGGGAAGCTCTGATGATTCCGGGGCATATCACTCCGGTCGCTTATCTGTGTTTGGGATACGTCAATGCATTTTCAATGGAGCCGGATTTAGAGCGTGCCGGATGGGAAAAAAGGACGTCACTGAAGAGCGTACTCTCGTTCGACCAATACAACAGAAAATGGGATGAAGGAAATACTTCCTCATGAAAGCGCGAGCGATTATGGTTCTAGGCACAGGCTCGCATGTCGGCAAATCGCTTCTGACTGCGGGCCTGTGTCGGATATTCGCGCAACACGGTTATAGCGTTGCGCCATTTAAATCGCAGAATATGTCGCTGAACTCCGCGGCAACCGTTGAGGGTCTAGAGATTGGGCGGGCACAGGCGCTACAGGCAGAAGCCGCTGGAGTTGCAGCATCCGTTCATATGAATCCTATTTTGATCAAACCTTCTGGCGATCATTCTTCACAGGTGATTGTGCATGGGAAGATCTGGGGGCAAGTCACTGCCGCGGAATATCATCGGCGACGCATAGAAGAGTTATTGCCGGTTGTCCGCGAGAGCTATGACACTCTGGCCTCTCAATATGAGGTGATCATTCTGGAAGGTGCAGGCTCTCCAGCCGAGATCAACCTAAAACAACATGACATCGCGAACATGAAAATGGCAGAGATGGCGGATGCTAAATGTTTACTTGTAGGAGATATCGATCGTGGAGGCGTCTTCGCGTCGCTGCTGGGAACAGTTGAGTTATTAGAAGCTAACGAGCGGCGACGTATTCGCGGATTCGCAATCAATAAATTTCGCGGTGATGTAAAGCTTTTGGAGCCTGGGGTACGGATGATGGAAGAGCGGATGAATAAGCCGTGCCTGGGAGTGATCCCATACCTACCTTCGTTGACGCTTGAAGAGGAAGACAGCCTGGGACTGCCGGCTACAAATCAAACTCAGTGGACCTCCGTGCAAACTTCAAACGGTTCTACTGATCGTGTTTTGCGCATCGCCGTGATCGCTCTGCCATCTTTTTCGAACTTCACTGACTTCGATTGTTTGCGTGCAGAGCCATCTGTGTCTCTACTATTTTGTCGGGCAACGGAGACGATCGCAGAGGCCGACGTCGTCATCCTGCCGGGCAGCAAGCAAACCGTGGACGATCTACTGTGGTTGAAAAGTTCTGGTTTGGATATCGCTATACAACAGTATGCGAAAACAGGTCTTGTTGTAGGTATCTGCGGCGGCATGCAAATGCTCGGTAACGCGATCGACGACCCATCCGGAATGGAGCATAAAGGATCGGTTACGGGCCTCGCGTTGTTGCCGATTTGTACCGTCATGCAAACCGAAAAGATAACCCGAAATGCAAAAGGAGAGATGACGGCTGCAGTTCTGTTTGGACAACCCATTAGGGATATCAGAGTCGCTGGATATGAAATTCACATCGGACACGCGGAATATGAGAAGGGAGCGAAACACTTCGCCATCCTTTCATCTGAAAGCGATCCCTCTCAATCAAGCAGAGACGGCTGCATCAGCGCCGACACACGCGTGTTCGGCACCTATCTTCACGGCATCTTCGATGAGGACAGCTTTCGCCACCAGTTTCTTTGTGCCGCACGCGGGTTTCGCAAGCTCTCTCGCTCTGTAAAGATGAATCCGTGGAAACATCTTCGCGAAGACTCACTCAACCGGCTAGCACGTGAGATGGAGAGCGCACTTGATATGAAGGCGATTTTCGAATGGGTGGGCCTGCCCTATAAGGCGCCGCTTTCGACAGATGCCTACCCTCAGCTCCAATCTGACGGTGAGAGACGATGAGCAGTCGAAACGTTCTCCCAACAGCCTATTTGTTTGATTGGCTTTTCGGCGATCCTGAATGGTTCCCGCATCCAGTACGAGTGATGGGACGAGGAATAGAAGAAGGAGAGCGAATTCTGCGGAAGACTGGGCAGTCTCCTGCAACAGAACTCGCCGCAGGCGGGGTACTGACGTTTGGCACAGTTCTTGCCGCATATCTAGGCACAGCTACGACCATAAATTGGATCAGCAAACGCAATCGCCGGTTGGGATTCGCAGTAGAGACGATGCTCGCCTGGACATGCCTCGCATCCCGCAGTCTGCATAACGAAGCTTCTGCTGTTGTAGATGCTTTGGAAAAAAGTGAGCTCGTAATCGCGAGGCAACGGCTGTCACGGATCGTCGGCCGCGATACGCAGGAGCTAGACGAGCAGGAGATTAGCCGCGCATTAATCGAAACCCTCGCGGAAAGCTCTTCCGACGGCATCATCGCACCCCTCTTTTACATGGCTATCGGAGGAGTTCCCTTAGCGATGGCATACAAGGCGATCAATACGCTTGATTCGATGATCGGCCATGCGGACGATAGATATTTCTACTTTGGAAAGATTGCAGCGCGGCTTGACGACGTCGCCAATTTCTTGCCATCTCGGTTGACGGCGCTGGAGATCGTAGCCGTTGCTCTCATTGAAAATGCCAACGCAAAGGCGGCGCTTGACACTTGGTGCCAAGACCGCATGAAACACAAGAGCCCGAACGCGGGACAGCCAGAGAGCGCCATGGCCGGCGCTCTACAAGTTCGCCTAGGAGGAGACAACTACTACTCTGGCGAACTGATAACCGCGCCTCTTATCGGTGCGAGCTTCCAGCAGCCCGATGCGCAGAAGGCAAAGCAGGCGATCCGAATGGTCGCACTCGTCTCCGTAGTCGGAGCGCTCGCCTCGTTGTTCCTATGCCGAGGAAGACGATGACTCCGCACGTTTTTGTGCCGACACACGGTGGTCAACTTCGTCAGATCGCAGCACGTTACGGGGTTAAGCTCGAAGAGCTCGTTGATTTCAGCTCAAACATCAATCCGGCTGGCCCTCCCGCGTCGGCGTTCGCAGCACTTCAGCAGGCTCTTGCAGATCCTGCTACGCTGACCGCCTATCCGGACATCGAATCAGCCGAACTCAAAGATGTTTTGGCAGACGCTACAAACATCTTGCCTGAAAATATTGCCATTTCGAATGGTTTTGTGCCCCTCCTCGAAGCCGCTCTGCGTTCCCTCAAAGTCACGCGTTGCCTTTTGCCCGTACCCTCGTTCAGCGAGTATCGACGAACGCTCGAAGATGCTGGCACGATGGTTATTCCATACCATCTCTCCCAAGAAGACAGCTTTTTCTATCAACCCGACTCACTTGTACGCGCACTCCTCGAGCACGGCTGCGATGCAATCCTGTTGGCTAATCCACAGAATCCTTCCGGCGTTATTTGCGATCCTGAGCAGATGCGAAGCCTGATAAGCATGGCAGCGCAGCACGAAATTACGGTGCTTCTCGACGAGGCCTTCATGGACTATGCACCAGCGAGTTCAATGACAGGAGGCTCGCTCGAATATGAAAATTTATTTGTGTTTCGTTCGGTTACAAAATTTTGGGCGATTCCAGGATTGCGTGTTGCCTACACCGTGGGCAGCGCTCCTTCGATACAGAAGCTGAACCGCTCAATCGCACCATGGCCAGTTACGACATTGGCATCCTTAGCGGTGTGTGCGGCCTTGAAGGACGACGCCTATGCAGAGGCCACTCGTCGGGAAAATACCTTACGACGAAGTTGGCTTCTACCACAACTTGCTCGATTGAATATTGCCACTTATCCTTCGAGCACGAATTTCTTACTGCTTCGATTTGCGGAACACCTGGATATCCATCTGCTTTGGGAGAAGATGATCGCAGAAGAGCAGATCGTGCTTCGTTCCTGTCTTAACTTCGAAGCCCTTTCAGCGGGGCATCTGCGAATCGCAGTTCGCTCGGATGCCGAAAATGAAAGATTAGTTCACGCACTGGAGCGCATTCTCGCGCGGATGAACAAGAGACAGGTTTAGCAATCCCGGTTTTAGATAGATTCGCCAAACCGATCTACACCTCACGGTTATATCCATTCGAGCATCTTACGCCGCGGAAATAGGTAGGTTTTGAGGGTAAGAAACTTTGCTGGTCGGGGCGGAGGGATTCGAACCCCCGACCCTCTGGTCCCAAAGAATAGACTCCAGACTTGCATGCGTTTGGATAGGGTTATTAGAGCTTGCAGTTTCAGTCGTGTAAGCTGACGGTTGCCTACGCGGTTACAACTCCCGCTAAACCGGCCCCCGCTACAATATCCGCTACATCGATTCTAAGGGTTCGGTCTTGGCGCTCCCGCACGAGTGAGGCCACATAGGAAACTCGACCCTTGGCAAAGGTCGCTGAATAAACTTCGCACACATTTTGTAGAGCGTGGAGATGACCAACTACTTGCCACCCAGATTCGGGAAACGTCCGAACTCTTTCGATTTTGTTAGTTTAGGCCGCCTGACTTTGCAGAGCTCATTATAGGGCTGAAAGAACAAGCTTGAGCGTCCTCAAATACCTGCAAAAGTACCCTTGGCACTAGTTTCCAATAGAAGCCGCGAGGAGCAGTCGAAATGCTCAGCAATTGGCACCCTTCATACTCAAATGGATCCATGTCGCTCTAGAACAATGCGGCCGTAGAGAGTGGCATGGTGATGTATAAGTAGTTACCCGTATTTCACAAGTGTGAGGGGTGCTTTGGAAAGCGATCCGAGCGAAGTCACGCGACTTCTCTTTGAGTTGAAAACGGGCAACCGTGCCGCCGAGGAGCAGCTCATTCCCTTGGTCTACGGAGAACTACGTCGTATTGCCTCCAATCGTCTCAGAAACGAATCCATCCACCACTCTCTGCAACCTACTGCACTGGTGCACGAAGCCTACTTGCGTCTCACCCGCATTGAGCAGGTTGACTGGCAAAGCAGGTCGCACTTTTTTGCAGTCTCTGCCACCTTGATGAGGCGGATTCTAGTGGATCATGCCCGTGCCAATCAGGCTAGAAAGCGTGGGGATGGCATAGGGACGATTAGCTTGGAGGATGCGATCTTTGCTGCTCCAGATCGGGAGCCTGAGATTCTCGCACTGGACGATGCGCTGGAAAGACTGGCCCAATTGGATGAACGCCAGTCGAAGATAGTGGAGTTGCGATTCTTTGCTGGGATGAGCGAAGAGGAGACCGCGCACGTACTTGGTATCTCGACGCGGACCGTCAAGCGGGACTGGCGCACAGCAAAGGCATGGCTTTTTGCAGAACTCAATCGCTGAAAGGGGACGATGAGCGGGCTGGTTCGCTCGACTGAGAAGGATGGATCGAGACCGCTGGAAAGCAGTCAACGAGATATTCCACGCCGCGCTGGAGCTGCCAGCCAGTGAACGGAAGAAGTTTGTGTGCATTGCTTCCAATGGCGACTCCGAATTTCAGTCCGATGTTGATCGCCTGCTCGAAGCGGACCAGCACGCAGGACGGTATCTGGAATCGCCGCTCTTTATGGGCGAATATACAGATGTCGCTGCTTCGCCCCCTCCATTCCAGGTCGGAGATGTGCTGAAAAATCGCTTTCGCATTATTCGACCGGTTGGCGAAGGTGGTATGGGGCACGTTTTTGAGGCTTACGATGCTGAACTCAAAGTGAGGGTGGCGTTGAAGGTTATCCGCTCAGAAATCGCACGCAATCCCACTGCGTTGGAATTCTTTCGTAGGGAGGTGCGCACCGCGCGCACTATAACTCATCCAAACGTATGCCGCACCTTCGATTTGGACCGGGGATTTCTCAGCGAGATGGCAGAGGCTCGGGAAGAGTTCTTTTTTCTCACCATGGAATTTCTTGACGGAGAAACATTGGCGGCCCGGCTGAAGCGGACGGGGCCCCTCGATCCCGAGCTTGCGCTCGTGAGTGCCCGTCAGATCGCCTTGGGGCTCGATGCCGCTCATGCAGCTGGCATCGTCCACCGAGACATCAAGCCTGCCAACATCATGCTGGTCGCTATCTCGAACGGCTCGGTACAGCAGACTCGTGCGGTTATCACCGATTTCGGTCTGGCCCGTATCAATCCCCTGCACCCCTCAATAATGGCATCCGCCTTCAGCCACGGGGGCACCGTTGGAACATTGGCATACATGGCACCGGAACAGTTCAGACCCGGCAGTCCCGTTTCCACAGCCACTGATGTTTACGCTTTCGGACTGGTTCTCTTTGAGATGGTAACCGGCGCTCGCGCTTTCCCATCTGCCAACCTTCTCAGCGGAATAGCGCAGCGGCTCGCTGGCCCTCCTCCCTCCCCACGCTCAATCACCCCCGAGTTGCCTCAGGCTTGGGAGGCCGTCATAGAGTGCTGTCTCAGGCTCGCGGCCGAAGACCGTTTCCAGTCCGCAGGGCAGGTTGTGGAGGCCCTCGGGGGCGTGCAGATCTCGCGCCCACTAATATCTAAGCTAACGCCTTCGACTGACGACAGCCTACGTGCTCGATGGAGTCACCGACAACTATTTTTGTTCGCCGCTGAGTTTATTCTCGCCTCCCTGACTCTTTCTGTTGTTGGCTTACGCCTATACGAGTCAACAATGGATTCTAAAGTTGACCCTGGCGCTTTGGTGTATCTCACGTCGCTCAAGAACGAGACCGGTGAGCACGCGTTCGACAACCTTACCGAACTGCTCAAGGCAAGTTTGGGACAGTCAGCACAGATCAACCTGCTCGACCAGAGCCGTGTAGGAGACATCTTGGAGCGGATGACTAAACCGCCGGACACCCTGATCGCCGCGCCGGTGGCGCGAGAGATCGCGATGCGTGCCGGGGCTGTCCGCGTCATTTTCCCAAAGGTTATCGGCTCCGCGGGGCGTTATGAGTTGAAGATCGACATTCAGCAGCTCGACGCGACAGGACCGTTACATATACGTAACGTTTGGTCCAAAAGCTTTCCGTGGACGAGGCACGGTTCGACCACGGAAAGTGGTGCCATTCCAGAAGAGCTGCTGCATGCTGTCCGCGACGCCAGTGACTGGATTCGGTTGGAGGTAGGCGAGTCGCGCAACGATATCGCGCGGCTAGACGCGCCACCAGAGGAGGTCACGACGGGGAATTGGCAGGCACTGGCGGATTACGAGTTTGCCGAACAGCTAGCCTCCATGGGCAAACGTCAGGACGCGGTCAGCGCTCTCCGGAAGGCAATAAAAGAAGACCCGGAATTCGCGCTGGCATATGCGAGGCTTGGGGACAGTCTCGTGAATCTTACAGACCGCACAGGCGGGTATCAAGCCTACCTAAAAGCGCTTGAACTGGGAGCAACCAACCGTCTTTCCTTGCGAGAGCGTGACCGAATCAGGGGGATGTACGCTCAGGACACATCGGACTTTCAGACCTCGGAGGATGAGTTTCGGGAGTATTCGTTGTTTTATGGGCATGACTATCTCGGCTGGTTCTACCGTGGTCGGGCACTTTCCATGCTTGGCCGATTGGATAAAGCAATTGACGTATTAAAACAAGCCCACTCAGTGGCTCCAGATAAGGTTGGCGCTTTGAGCATGCTGGTTAAGGTTTCCGTCTTGAGCGGCGATTTGGCGCAGGCTAGGGTCTGGTTGGAAAAGGTTAAGGCGCAAAATAGCGACGATATTCTCCAGTTCGTTGAGGGATTGGTAAGTTTTGCGGAGGGAAATTTACAGGCATCGTTCGAATCTTTTAGCGCAATGGAGAAGTCCAGTCAGCCTTGGGTGCGGTCACAATCACTCCGGTATCGTGCCGACCTGGCGGCTGAACAGGGAGACTACGCGAAGGGTGTTGAACTGCTGACCGAGGCGCTGAAGGAGCCTTCGGAGGCAACCCCAAAACTACTTGATCGGGCCTTCCTGAATGGAAGGATGGGCATGTTCGACAAATGTTTAGTTGACCTGGAGCATGCAATGCCAGGCGAAAGCGATCCGGACACAGTGATCGAGGCGAGCGAAATCATTGGCAGGACGCTGCCGTTCGCAAGAGGTTCCTCGGCAGTGCGTCTTCGGACCATTTTGGGCTCACTTGAGAACAAGCTGCCCACACAGGATTTCGGGCTGATATCGCAGATTGCACGGTCCAGAGTGCGGGCAGAAGTGCACCTGTCGAAAGGAGAGGTGTCCGCTGCTCTGGTTGAGTTTCGCAGGGCGGACAAGTTGCAGGCCCCGCTCTCAAGCCGGGAGTATCTTGGAAGGGCTCTTGAGTTATCAGCGAGCCATCACCCGAAAACGGCGGAGGCAAGGAACGAATTGGCGGCCGCACTCGATGCCTATGAGCGCGTAGCGTTCAACCTTGGCGTGGTGTGGCAAGTCCCCACGGATTATGTTCCGGGATCTTATGCCGACGCGCTTGAGGACTGGCTTCGAGTCGCGGAAAGCGTAAGTAGCAACGATGCCGAACACCAGGCCGCTAAGACTGCACTTGCCAAGCTTCGCCCAAACTCTCAGCCTGCGCAGCGTTCCCTTATAGGTCTGACGCGTTATTCAAATCTGCAGTCGAACATCGACGTAAATGCCAAAAGGAGGAAGTCATGAAGGAAATGATACAGAATTTACCGATCAGCAAAACTATCTCTCGCCGCACGGTTCTCGGCGGAATTGTAGCAACGGCCGCAATGCCTGCTGCTGGCAAGAAGTGCAAGGGTTATGGGTCACCACAAAAGTCAAACAAATTCCCCAACGATGACGCCTACGCCATCCGTGCTAATTTTGCTCTCTGGCTGCTCATATCGACCAGTGAACAATTCTTCCCGATCGATACGGCGAAGGAAAGTATCGCGTGGTCAGACTCGATGGCTAGTCAAAAGCTGGCCTTGGTGACTGATCTGTGCAATCTTCCAGGCAACACTCCGGCCGACAAACTAGAGTACATCCAAAGCGCGATTGATTGGTTGAATTCTGGAAACGCAACCTTCCCGGCTGACGTTGCTGCGCGGGATGGTACAAAGATCCAGGATGCCACTGTCACCTACGTGACAGCGCTGGCGGGTATAAGGCAGTTCTTTAGTAAATTGTCGCTTGGGTTCCCAGACTCTACCGGAAAACCTACCCTCCCATCAGCCATCACACCAGCCTATACGGGTCACGAGTGCCCTCGGGGCTCACGTGAGGTTCTCTCCGTTGCAACAGAAAATCCGACGGCACTGGTCCCATCCGGTGATTAGCAGAAGCTGATAAGACCATGGGCGCGGCATCTGTCTGCGATGCCGCCAGTCTTAATTTCCCTATCTTGAACCCCCCTAACGGAGAACGGTCATGAATAAAGTGCCACTAACTGGTTGTGGGCTCTTATTTGCACTGGTTCTGGGTGTGGGACTCTGGACCCTTGGCTGCGAATCGTCTTCACATACCGCCTCTCCATCAGGCCTGACTCAGATTAAGACGGACGCAGAGCTCCAATTCCCTGTCCCCGAGGCTAATCTCCAAACCATTCGGCAGAGCCAGAACTCACAGGGTCTAAAAGATCACGCGTGGATGCTATTCCACTATCTGGTTGGGGATGGTCCCAACCCCAAATGGGAGGACTGGTGCGCCATTTCAGATCAGACTCCGGGGAACATTCGAGCTGGCACTGTCAGCCTGATTTGTCCACCTTCTCCCGCCTCCATGAGTGCTTTTTACTCGACAAAGATACCCCGCGACCAGGCCCTAAATCAAAGGAAGGTTCGGCATCTGATTCTGGGTCTCTCGACTCCTCGGCAAAGTGAGGTCTTAGAGGAGGGAAAACTGCTTATCGCGGACGCGAAAATTCTCGAAGGTGCCGAGGTTCTGTTTAGTCCGGACCTTGCCACGAAGGTCAAAGCCTGCTCGGCCCCCACGCAGTCGGCCGTCGAAGACGGGTTCACGCAAAGTCAAATCAAAAGCGCGCTCTTGGCCAAGTTCCCAGATACTGGACGGTCCGGCTGCCAGCAGGATACGGCATCCCAAGACGTGTTGCCGAATGGATCCATCGCAATCAAAACGATATGGGTGGTGGCGGGCACGAGTTCCGGATATCCTTCGCCTGCCCCAAAGGGAAAAGAGCATGACAACATTTCGCAATATATCGGGATATGGCACAGTTCTGCTGGGATCCCCGGTTCCCTTGAAGCGAACGACATTCAGATTGACCTGACTGACCAGGCCTGCGACATGCCCGCGTTCACCTCGTACACCCCACCACCTATTGTTCCGGTCGGATGCTTTTACTCGATACCCACAACCCTGGAAGCCATTCATGCCGTAAAGGCGCGAGAGGCTATCCTGCCAGGGGCAACTGGAACAAGCGTATCCCTTATTCTTCTCGGTTTTCACGTGGCGACAAGAGAGATGAAGAACTGGACGTGGCAGACTTTCTGGTGGAGCGGGGATGCGCCGGATTCAAAATCTAACACGGTTCCAACCACAGGTCCATACGTGGTTACTGACCCGCGCTGGGGTCGATACGCCATGCGTACGACGCTCGGAGCGTCGGGCCCGTACGCGACCCCTCCCGCGGATTTGCCGCAAGATTCTGTCGCAAATCCATACCTGGAGGGTTCCGTGGGAAACCAATATGGAATCAACTCAGATTGCTTGAATTGCCATAAGTATGCGGTCTATAAGACCAAAGCACCAACTCTCCAAGCGTTCAATAACGTGCAGACTTGCGGATTCAACCCTGGCGACCAAAATTGTTCGGCGCTCAAATCTTCCACCCAGCGTTCGAGCTATTTTGGCGTTGGAAGGTCGACGGAGTTTATCTGGTCGCTTGCGGATTCCAACGTGCAGGGCCTCCACTCGAACAGCGAGAAAAACTTTCTGGACAAGATCGACACCTTTATGGCACAGATCAATTTCAAAGCCGAGGCCGTAAAGGCGAAACCCGCAAGTCTGCCCCACAAGCCGTAGTCGCACCAGAACTAACGTGCGGATTCTTTTTGGAGTTGAGGAAGTTGGGGACTTGATTTCGCACAGCTCGCGGGCAAGAAAGGCCTGTGTTCGTCTAACTTCCACGCATAACTTTAATCTACTGTGCACAAAATAGACTGACGTTATCGCGAAAGTGTATGCCGCATTTGATCTCGACTGTTCGATACAGTTCTGGCCAAGACCACATTTAGCCAGATTGCCTCCAGCATAAGAGGAAAGTCAATTAGCCGATAGCTGTTGTGTACGGCCGCGGGCTGATAAATCTGTTTAGGGAGCAGTGTCACATTTCATCAAGACAATACGCCTTACTGAGTGAGCGGTTATGACTATCGCTTCAACTCAGGAGGTTTGCCATGCAGCACAAGTCTCTCGTGATCTCACTTGTTGCGGCCGGAACAATTCTGCCCTCAATTTTACCCAGCATCTCTGACGCGCAATCAATGCCAGCCGGCCAAGTCAGCCATCGCATGGCTAATAAAGCGGTGAGCTCGGATGCAACGGTTGACACTAACGCCGCCATATTGCAAGCAAAGACGAACATGACTGCCTCAAAGGTGGCCGGAGCGGCAGCAACGCTTAGTTCGGGAAACGCAGCATCTGATATCTCTTCGCAGCAGTCCGCCTTGGGAGCCGCGAGTCAGGCTGCCTGGAACAAGGTCGTAGCGATGGATTCTGACTATCCGGCAGACTCGCCCAACTCAATGACCGCTGCAAGAGCGGTTGCAGCGGCGATCAAGGACAATATGGGTTTGAGCGACGCGAAGAAAGCTGCGATGGCCGCCAAAGCAGCTGCCGACGAAATATATGGAACAAACCCGGCAGACAAGGTTCAAGATGTAACGGCTCAGATTGTCGCGGCTCTAGACTCACTCCGGTGTTCTTATAACACGGGGTCTTCGGCAGCTACTAAAAACGATCCGCAGTATCAATATCAGTACCGCACATGGTTTCCTCTTATTGGTCCAGGCTGCACAAATGTTGCGATCTTGGGCTTCTTTTCAGCAAACAAGGCTGCGGAGACTGCGAACAACGTGAAGTACCTTTATAACGCACAGCAATCTGCAAGCCAAGTTACCGGCGATCTTGTGTCCGCCACCTTCGCCCCGGGCATTCAGGCAGTCTTCGCCGGAACCGCAACCGCCGGACCCGGCGAATCGAGTTCTTCGACAACCAGTGTGACATCTGGCGGAACGGCAGGTAGTACCAGCAGCGGAAGTGCGACCCCAACAGATTCCATTGCAACTTCAGTAGCGAAGATTGAGACTGGCGGCGATTTCAACGTTCGTTTTCCCGCGCCAATTCTTTATCACTCAGGAGGACATTACAGCGTGACAGGGTTTACCTCTCCAAACGTAGGTTTCAACATCAATGGATTTTCCGGCCAAAACACTATTACTCAGGCGACAGAATATAGCTTCAATGTGCCCCTCGAATTTTATGCGCAAACACAGTCAATCGATCCAACCTCTGATGGAATCGCGTCAGCCGTCCTCTTCTTGGACCTGAAACCCGCAGCTGAAGTCATATCGTCGGACCTCGCCCAGAAAATAGGCCTTACAGGATCGAGAGGATTTTTTCTCGGTCAAGCAGCGGTGGGAATTGAATTCTCGCAGAGTTTCAGAATCTCATTTCAATACGTCTATGGGCCTCGACAGGTTTATCAAACCAACACGTCGACCGGGTCGCCTACAACCACCAGTAGCCGCATTGGCGGATTCCATCTGGCGGTCTCCTTTTCACCTCAGAAATCGAAAACATCAGCCAAGTAGTGAGCGCAGCGTAAATCTGTCGGACCGGTCAAGGAGAAAGGTTCAGTCGTGACGACACAAATTACTCTCGTTCCTGCGATCGAAGACCGTTAAATTTCGCGCTCAACGAGCCCTCGCACGTCACACGCTTGATATCCACCGAGCCACTCGACAAATGGAGTCTGCGCGCCCCAGCTCTTAGGCGGAGTGACAAGGATAACCAGCGGCCTGAGCAGGTCGGACTATTCCCGCATGAGTTCCAGAATATGAACCCACGAAAGGAAATCTATGAGCAGACGATTGAATTTGGTCCTCGGGGTACTTATAGCACTTATTTTAATTGGAGGCTCTGCATTCCTCCTTTATCATCACCTCGAAAACAAGGCTGCAAACGGTCGCCTTCGGCTAGACGACGCAGAAATAAATTACGATACTCTCCTGCGCGACCGTCTCAAGACTAACTCAGATCCGGAATCTCAGAGCAGCGCTTCAGTCTTCTTCTCCGCTTCCGCCATTAATTCGGTACTTTCCGGTGCTAATACCTTAAAACTCGAGTTGCCCAGTTCGAACGGAACTTACGTTTTGATCCGCAGCGTACAGACCAATTTCAGGGATGGTTTCCCTGAAATTGTGGCAAAGCTCACCATCAGCCGCGACCATCCCGCAATGACGTTGGACGCAAATCTGACTGGCGTACTTGAACCTCGTCTGGACAAATCGGATGCAAGTGTTCTGCTCTTCTATATCCATCCACTCTCTATCGAAGTTGGCTTGCCAAAACAAGTTATTTCCAAGGATGCAACCCAAGTCGCCAGCGACCTTCTGAGTAAGCTTGCTCTCGTGTATACAGATCACCTGCCACATTTCCAGGTTCCGTTATCGAAGGACTTCGACGTCGCATTTCCTGTCTCGAAGGCTGCGACACCGGTTCTGACCCAAGCGGGAAAGCTCAATGGCGAGTTGGATATTCCGGGCTTATCTTTTCATACCGCTCTCTCGCTCTCCGGATTGGTATTCCTTTCTGATGGAATCCACATGTACCTCAGCGCGAAGACAGGTCCTTCCGCGGACAAAGAGGCATCGAGCTTGCTTCCTTTTATGAAAAGACTCAGTGCCAGAGGATTTTCCTCGGAGGAGGAAACTAAGTCACTCATCAAAACAGAGGACGCTAACATCGCAGCGATCCAGTCTGAATTGGAAAAACTGACCTCGTCGATCAAAGTAAACAATGCCGATTTTAGGATTTGGGTGTCAAAGGACCTGCTGATGCAAGTTGCAGAAGTTTTCAATAGCCTGACACCAGATCAACGGCGGATCCATTTCCACACGCTCTCGGAAGAAGGTCAGCTTTACAGAGCAGGGGGCGGCGGTCTTGGTTGCGGCGGCTATGCTGAGCTCGTTGGGGGCAATAGCGCTAATGCGAATCTTCAAGTTGCTAATCTGGTCCCTTCGTGGAAAGTGGGCGAGGGTTTCACAGAATCGGCGGATTTCCAATTCGCATTTGACGCTCAAGTTACGGGTCATGTAAATGGCCCGGCAGGTCCACATCCCACATGGGTTCTCAATTGTGTGCACCTGCCATTGGTCAATAAAGACGTCTGCACGAACCTACCGTCGGTCACAGTTTCGTGCGAAACCCCAGTGGGAGGCGGTATTGGGCTCGGAAGTTACGGCATACATGGGGACCGTACTGAGAGACTTACTGCGGCCGTATCCCTGCACAGCGACAGTTCGAGTTGGCTGGACTATGATCTGAAGGTCCTCTCTCCGAACCAAGTCCCAATCACGATCCAGATCGGCATGGGACAGCTCGGGACCTTAGGCCTTCCTTTCGCATTCGATGTACCTCATCAGGCGCTGATGTCCGGGAAGGCCCCTCTACTCTTCAGTCAAAGTGGAATAATCGAATCTCCCAACGGCAGTTTTTCAAAGAAGTATTCGATCTCCGCAACACCATCTTCCGGTACAGTGGGGACCAACGGGTATGCAGCCGTCGGGACAATTCGGATCCAATGGCAATAGCTCGGGAGGGTTGTGATGCAAACAGCGAGCTTGATTCATTTGAAAGGTAGGCCGACGCTGGATAACCTGAGGGTTGAAACATTTGCACTTTTCGGGTTCTGCTAATTCTTTTTCGATACCTCGGTACCTCGGTAGGACACAGCGTTATGTTGATGTTGTCACTGGCCGACATCGTGACGGTCTTTTGCCAAACGCCGTAGCCATATCAGTCAGAGTCAAACTTAGCCGCCAGCCGCGAAGCTCCAAGTTGAGCAGTGACTCATAGTCTCGCCTACCTTGTTTTGCCTCTAAATTCGAGTTGCGCTTATCATCCGGCGCCGACGCGTGCCAAGAACCTGCAACACGACCCGATACGGGCTTGGCAACTCCGCCTTGCTGACTTCGGAAAATACTTCAGCAGCGACCGTTCCCGTGTACGACACGTCGTCAGCGAGAGCGCTTACTTCGAACGTCCGAGTTCTCAGGTTAAGCCCTACCAAATTTACATCGAGCGTCTGGAACATCGGATCGCTTGGCTCATTTGAAACACGCATAAGTCGGACAGCCTTCCGAACTTTCTTCAAAGACAACTGAGCGCTTGTAGGTGTCTCTTCGCTAAACGACGCGGTTTCCACTGACAAGTCAGACTTCGCGGCCGCAAGACGATTGAGAAATTTCCGCATCGCTTGAGTTTCAGGCTCCTCAGTGATCTTCAAGGTTTTCGAGGTCTAGGACGGAAGCCAAATCCTCTACAGCGGAGCGCAGTGCTTCCATCACCGTGCCTTCATTTCCGCGAACAGCAAACTCGATGCCGAGAGAGCTCGCGAACGCTCCTACGACATTCACTTCCGGAACGAGCGATGCATTTACCTGACCGCCAAGTGCGTCTGCACGTTGGTAAGCAACCCGCAACTTTTCTTTGAGAAATTCACCGAACGACGTTAAAAGACCGCCAACAGACTCGGCGGGTGCTTCGTGCTGTGAGGTCTTCGGGAACAGTCTCAATAGCACGACGCTAGCCTTCAGGCTACGCGCCAAGAAGGGTGCGCCCACATGAGCCGCTATCTGCTCAGAGCTTGGCAACAGTGCTCCGGCAAGGGGCAGCATATCACCAGTCAATTTTGACGACGGCATTTCCTCACTGTGAGACAGTTGCCCGGCGGGGGAGGCCGTTACCTTAAAAACCCTGTCGAGCTCGGGGGCCACAAATGCGGTGCGTAAATCAAGTTCCCCGTCTTTGAGGGCCGCCAATCTTCGCTCTGACACAGCAGTCAGCAGCCAAGTCTCTTCCTTTTCCTCGATGTCTAGACAGTTAACTACGTACCTCTGACCGACCGCATTCACAACAGTGAAAAGGCGTGGTCCATCGAAGTACAGAAAAGTTTCTTCGATGTTTAGTCGTCCGAATTGGGCATTCTCATGCAGAAAAATCATACTGACACGACCAGTTCGAAGAGTTCGCCGGGAGTTTTTCCTTTCGGGACCCACCATGTGTGATGGCTGTTGCCGTTCTTCGGTGTGGGAGCGATCAATCCCCACTGAGCATCGACGACGGCTTTCACAACCACGGACTTTCTCGCAAGAGGATTTATGCGAGCTGCATCTTCAATTGCTTTGCGCGCGTCCTGCTCTGAAACATAGACAGAAAGACCTGATGCCTTGCAGTGATCTTCGATCGGGAATTGGTCGGCACCCTTTTTCACCAACTAGGGCACAAATTCGCTGTCTGCGATTGGAATTTTCCTCGCCATGCGAAACAGAACTCCGTTAGTAGGCTTTGCGGATTTGGGAGGGCAATCTAGCGGGACGTACTCAGCAAGTTCCATGGTTAAGACCAATCTATCTGTTGCGGCCGCGTTAGTCGATAGAATCTTCGGTCTACTGACTGCGCGATTTGACTTAGTTGAGTAGCTGACCAACGGTCACCACCCTCTTAAGGTCTTGAAGACCATCGTTCACGAAAATTCAACGTCAGAAGCCTGCAAAGCTTGAGTCACAGGTCTAAACGTCAACCTTGCGTTTTCTGCGCTGAAATCTAAAATAAAGCTGCTTTCTCTTATCGGGAAGAAGCCTTTTCGCTCCTTATGGCGAATGCATGGGAGTTGCTTGTCAAGCCAAGTGGATAGAGGACAAAGGTGGGGCCATGGAGCACTAAGCTGCAAATCTTATTTTTTCTACTGAACTATCAGGCCGCGGTGATGGTGTCATACAAAAAATCTGGCTTCGAAAACCCACCCAAGACAATTTACTGGCGTTGGTCGAGATCCGAAACAAAGTCGCCCACCTTATCAAGCCGAGTCCTTCTCAATATCGGTCTTTATGCATCGGCCAGATGCTGATAGAGATACTTCTGAAAGCCGACAAAGATGCGCCCAATATCCTCTGCTGATCCCAAATCGGTAAGAGCGTCAGAGATCGAGTTGTGGTACTTGAGCCTTAACAGGGGTGTGAGCTTTTCCTGGTCCAACTCCTCAACTCCGACGCTGACGTAGTGAGCAAGCACGAAATCCAAAAATGCCTCTTGCTTGTTGTTGAAACGGTTATTGATGACGACCTTAGCCCTGCCGGCACGCTCTTCGCAGTTGAGTGGCGGCAGAGCATAAGCAACGTATGCGAGCACGTCGAAGAGATCGCTTTTCTCAGCATTGATTATCTTCTGCATCTCTCCTAGTTGTTCGGGGCCGAAGCCTTTTTCCGCGAGCCCTTGGAGAAGCTTTTTTCTCGTATCAGGCGCGCTCCACAGGAAACGCAGCTCGTCCTCGTCTTTGAAAAACTCCGGCAATTTGCCAAACAAAATCTCCATGAACTGCTGCGCCGATATGGGAGTTCCGTCCGGATGCCAGAAAGTCGTGCAGACCATATGCTGAATGGTGCGAGCTCCTACTCGAGGCGGTGGAATTGAGCCGCGCTTCCGGCGGTAAAGAGCAGACCTTCAGGTGGCAGCGTCTCACATTCAATGCAGCAACAACTATTCCTGACAACGGCGATATTTCTAAACAGACGGTGCGTCAGAAGCAGTTGTGGCACGAACTCAACCTGCGGATGGGCCGTTATAAGCTTTTTCCACGCTACTGGTGTACATTAGGAGACTTTCCGATTCTGGGCTGGTCGTCTGGAAACGAACGACCGCGAGATCCTGATGAACCGGATGAGGAAATGTGGTTCACTGAGGGCGATGCGATCGTCCAGATAATTGAACTCGCTCGAGCGGGAGACTTCGGGCGAATTCGCCGGTGCACGTGTGGATACTTTTTCTATTACAAATTTGTCCATCAGAAGTTTTGTTGTACCGGCTGCCAACAAGAGTTCTACCGATCCAGCCCAGAATATAAAGCAATGCGGCGTGCCTATATGAAAAACCTGAGAGCTGTGCGCAAAAAGACTTTTCCTAAAGCTGCGAAGCGGCGAAAGTAGAACGCAACTATGTCAATCTTCAAGCGCGGTAATGTCTACTGGTATCACTTCCTGTTCAATGGTGAACATTTCCAGAAGAGCACAAAGCAGGACAATCCACGAACCGCTCGTCAGATCGAGGCGGCTCATCGCACGGCCCTGGCAAGGGGCGAGGTGGGATTCAACGATCACAAACCCGTCCCTACATTGGGAGAATTCATCGAAAATCGGTTTACCCCTTGGGCACGGGCCACTTTCGAGCAAGCGTCTCCTAAAACGTGGACAGGCTGGTATCGCACACAACTCGCAAACATCAGTGCTTATCCCGCGCTGGTGAATCGCAAGCTGGACGCGATCACGAGCGAACACGCGGCTGATTATGCCGGTCATCTGCAGGCCAAAGGTTGGAAGCCAAGTTCGGTGAATAGTTCTTTGCAGGTGCTTCGCCGCGCATTGCGGCTGGCGGTGGAATGGGGCATCACTCCAAGTGCACCGAAGATCAAATTGCTACGGGGTGCTCACCAAAGGGAGCGGGTAGTGAGCCACGACGAAGAGGCGCGTTATCTCGGCGCCGCTGGCGAACTTATGGCTGAGATCGCGGTTGTTCTAATCGATACGGGCATGCGACCGGAGGAGAACTCCCGGCTACGCTGGGAATGTATCGGATGGAGCAGCGGACAGCAGGGCACCTTGCAGGTGACCCACGGAAAGACAGCAGCTGCGAAGCGCATGATCCCTATGAGTCCACGTGTCCGCGCTGTCATTGAACGCCGTTGGGTGGCCGCTCAAAAGCCTCGCGAAGGATGGGTATGGGCTGCCGATACGTTGAGCGGACACATTGAGCCGTCGACAACCAAAAAACAGCATCAGAGGGCGCTACGCCTCAGCGGAGTGCGCCCGTTCGTCATCTACTCTCTTCGCCATACGTTTCTGACACGATTAGGAGAGGCCGGTTGCGATGCATGGACACTGGCGCGGATAGCGGGGCACTCGTCGATTTCAATGTCAGCTCGATACGTCCACCCAAGCGAAAATGCGGTGATGAATGCATTCGACCGACTACAAACGCCAAAACAGCTGCCAAAGGGTGTGCAATAAAGAGGGGTTTCCAGCTACCAAGATCGCGCGAATGACAGTCACCCGCTACACTTTCCGCTACAGTCATTTCTCCGGGAAGGTCAATGCGTTCATAGGTTGTTGATTTATTGGTCGGGGCGGAGGGATTCGAACCCCCGACCCTCTGGTCCCAAACCAGATGCGCTACCAGACTGCGCTACGCCCCGACTCTTTTAGTTTATCGCATCAACGCGGTTACAGGGATCAAAGAGTGTGAAAGAGGCCGTGACTGCTTGTACCGAAGAGGGCATGGAACAGGCCATCAAAGACCCACGTGAATAGCAGAAGCGGCAGAATGACCAACCCTGCCAACACTGTGCAGAGGAGTCCGAGAAAGAGCCAACTCCGCAATGTGTGTTTGCGCGGCTCATCGACACTGCCTACCAACAGCGCGTAGTTGCGTCGGTTGGCGCGCCATGCAATGTCGAACATATCGCCAAGAACCGGAATTGAGCCTACCACTACCTCAATCGCAACATTAGCTACCATCCGAGCCACGGTGGCGTAGGAGACGCCACGCACCCAAGCTGCAACAATGATGATGCATGAGGCGATGCCACCAATCAGGTCACCAACACCAGGGATGAAGCCGACGATACCGTCCAGACCGAAACGGATGGAGGTACCGGGAATCCTGATGAAATCGTCCAGCACGTGAGAAAGCAGGTCAAGGTTCTCATCGTCAAAGGCTTTTCCGCCACGTTTCAACCGAGGCGACAGTACCTCGGGCTTCGCGGTAAACGGCATCGGACCCCTCCCCGTCTCGCCGGGATTGCCCCAGGGACGGCCAGTGCTATAATTACAGTATACGGCGGCTATAGTTCAGTGGCAGAACGCCGCTCTGTGGCAGCGGATGTCGTGGGTTCGAAACCCACTAGCCGCCCCAATCTTCTCAAATCTTTGAACCTGCGGATCAACTTTGTCCCGCGTACCCAAAGCTTCCCTTATGCCCGTCCCGGTCGCTGTCCCTAAATCCTTGGCGCGCCTGTACGCAGGAACATCAGGATGGGCCTATCCGACCTGGAAGCCTGAGTTTTACCCAGCCGGCACACCCGCTAAAAAATTCCTGGAGTTCTACGCCTCTCAACTCACCTCCGTCGAGGTCAACTACACCTTTCGAACTCTGCCGACGGCTAAGATCCTTGAGGACTGGCTCGCGGCAACCCCGTCAAATTTTCGTTTCAGCTTCAAGGCACCACAACGCATCACCCACCTCAAGCGACTGCGGAACTGCGATGAACTTGTAGCGCAGTTTGTGGCGGCACTTGAGCCAGTCCGTCAGGCGGAGAAGTTGGGCTTGCTGCTCTTCCAGCTCCCTCCTAACTTCAAAGCTGACGCCGAACTTCTCAGCTCCTTCCTCTTCCTTCCCACACTTCACGTACAAAGCGCTCCACAGATCGCATTCGAGTTTCGTCATGAGTCATGGTTCAGCGAGAACATCTATGCGATTTTGCGCGAGCACAACGCGGCACTATGCATTGCTGAGAGCGACGATCTACTAACGCCGGAAGTGCATACCGCAGAGAGCCACGTTTGCTACAGGCTGAGACGTCAAAGCGGCTACTCGGCAATCGAGCTCGACGCCTTTGCGCAACGTTTCGCAATCCTCGCCCAGCAGCGTGACGTTTACGTCTACTTCAAACACGAGGACGAACCGACTGGCGCCCTCAACGCAGTACAATTTCTCGGTCGCATCCCGGCGAATGTGGAGAAAGGCTGATGCCGACAGCGGAGATCGAAAGCATCGCAAGCCACGCTGCCGAGTTTCAACCACGCCGATTTCTCATCAACGGCCATCTGCAGACGATCATGGGCAACTACCTGCCACGAATCAGTAATCTGCCGACGCCGGGGGCGCAATTAGTTGAAGTCTCTCCCGCCACATCGAACCAGATCTCCAGCCAGGTCCTCTGCCACTGTCACTGGCAGCCGGAGAACGTCCGCTCCTCGCGGCCAACAGCCATCATCGTGCATGGACTGGAAGGCTCTTCGAACTCGCAGTATGTTGTCGGCAACTCGAACAAGCTTTGGCGTGCTGGCTGCAACATCGTGCGGATGAATATGCGAAACTGCGGCGGCACAGAAGCTCTTTCACCAACGCTCTATCACTCGGGCTTTTCAAACGACGTACTCGCTGTGATGAATTTCTTCATTGCGCAACAAAGGCTGCGGTCGATGTCACTCATCGGCTATTCGATGGGAGGAAATCTCGTCCTGAAACTAGCGGGCGAACTTGGAACTACAGCCCCATCTGAGCTACATTCTGTCGTCGGTGTATCGCCTGCACTGGACCTGGGGCCGTCCGCAGACGCTCTCCATCGTCCATATAACCGGATCTACGAACTGAAATTCCTGCGTGCTCTTTTAAACCGCTACCGCCGTAAGGTAGCTCTCTTTCCGCATGTCTACGATCCCAATCTGGCCGCTGGCATTCGATCTCTGCGCGAGTTGGACGACCGCATCACTGCCCGCTACTCAGGCTTCACCGGCGCAGACGATTACTACTATCGCGCCGCAGCCGCCCGAGTCATCGACCGCATCGCCGTCCCGACACTCATTCTCCATGCTCTTGACGATCCCTTTGTCCGAATCACCGACGAAAGTTGCAGCATGATTGAGGCGAACCCGAACATTCGTTTGGTCACTACTCATCACGGTGGCCACTGCGCTTTTCTCGCCCAACCGGACGCCGATGCCGGCTACGATGGTTACTGGGCCGAGCACACTCTGCTGCGCTTCCTGCTCGCCAACGCATAAGATAGTTCCTAATGCTCTCTGACTGGTCCGCCGAATGTTCTTCTGACGACCCTGTGCTCGTCGTTCCCTGGTCTGACCCATCCGATCCCTCTGGCAATCGCCGCTTTATCGATCTTCGCGAAAACCCTTACGACCTCGACCATCTCTCCGAGGCCGAGCAGCATCCTCCGCTGATGCATGCTCTCCGAGCACTCAATGCCCCTCGGTCACCCATCTTCACGGCAAAATGCGATGCGTGGCCACTCGACTCAACGGAGCTCGACGACCTTCGCGCAAATCTCGACGTCACCGCCGACGATGCCCCATCAGGCTTCGTCAGCTACATCGATATCCTCTGGCGCGAGCGATCTCTCTTCGCCTCCTACCACCAGATGGAGCAGATGATGCATCGGCTCACGCGCCACTCGTCCCCGCTGAATCACCCGTATGCCATGCTTGACTGCATCATCCGTCCAGCTTTGGTTGATCTCACTGGCCCACAGGAGGGATTCGCCGTTAGCCTTTACATAAAGGCACTCGGTCACGATCCCCTGGCGGCGGAGGAGCACTGGTCCTCCGCGTTGGACGCGGTCGTCTCTCTGTTGCGAAGCAAGGATCTTGCTCTCGGCTAAGAGTTCAATTTTGCAAACCCGAAGGCTTCCCTTCCCGCTACAATCAATACAGACACGCGCGGGCGAGTAGCTCAATTGGATAGAGCACGAGCCTTCTAAGCTCGGGGTTGTGGGTTCGATCCCCGCCTCGCCCACCACCCGCACCATGCGTCTACTGCTTCCTAAGCCTCCAACAAAAGATCTTCTCCAGCGGCCCGGTGATGATCTACTCCGGCATCCCGATTGCCAGTCGCGTGCCGCAGCCCCGCCAATGCAATGAAGCCGATTGCAAGGCAGCAAACTCCATTCCACTGCCAATGCACCCATGCAATTGTTGCCAGGGCCGACCCGACCGCAGCCCCACTAAAGTAAACCGTCATGTAGACCGTGTTAAGCCTGCTTCGTGCCGAGGGGACGAGTCCAAAGATTCTCGTCTGATTGGCTACCTGTGTCATCTGCGCTCCTACATCGAGCACGAGCACACCAACCACCAAAGCAATAATGTGAACGGTCATCGAGATCTTCAGTGATTCTTCGATCCAAAGCAAGACGTAAGACGATGTCAGCAGCCCCATGCCAAGCGTGATCACCCACCGCGACCCATTTTTATCTGCCAGTCTCCCCGCAAGTGGTGCGACCAATGCTCCAGCCGCCCCAACCACACCAAAGGTACCGGCTACGCCCGCCCCCAGGCCGTAGTGACTATGCAGTACAAAAGCCAGCGTCGTCCAAAAGCAGCTGAAGGAAGCAAAGACAAGCGCTCCGACAATGGACGACTCCCGCAGCAGAGGTTGCGTCCGAAAGAGCGTCCAGAGCGACTTCATCGCGTCGGAGTACTGAAGTTGCTGTTTCGGAGGCAGTTTGGGCATGACCTTGCCCATCAGCGGCACAAAAGCTGCGTTCATTACGGCAGCTACCACGAACACCCACCGCCAGCCATGAATTCCACTCACCCAGCCGGCAAAGGTTCGTGCCAACAGAATCCCTAATAGCAACCCCGTCATGACAGTGCCGATTGCCCGGCCACGCTTTTCGTGCGAAACCAGATCCGGCGCAATGGGAAGCGCAACATGAGTCACCGAAGCGAAGAGGCCAAGCAATACACTCGCTGCGATGAGCCAACTCAACCCAGGAGCCAGCGCAACCAACAACAGAGCAACTGCCTCCGCGCCATACATGCGCATCATCAACGCACGGCGCTCCAGCACGTCGCCAAGCGGAACGAAGGAGAGTAAACCGACCGCATACCCAACTTGCGTCGCAACTGCGACGAAGCCGACGTGCCCGGCTGTTACCCCGTAGGTTCGGCTCATCTCCAGTAAAAGCGGCTGGTTGTAATAGATCGTAGAAACGCCCACCGCACAGGCCAATCCCAGAAAAGATAGCGGCGCGCGTTGTTCCGATTTCAATAAAGTGGTCATACCAAAGCTCTATATCAGTGTAGAGCTTCAGAGTAGATAAGACCAGAGGCTGACCCTTGCTACGAACTGTTAAACCTTACCGAGGACCAACTTAGCGATCGTTCCCAACTGCATAAAAGATGTTCCTTCGTAGATCTTTCCAATCTTGGCATCACGATACAGCTTCTCAACGGGGTAATCCTTCACAAATCCCGAGCCGCCGTAGACCTCGACCGCGAGACTCGCAACCCGCTCAGCTACCTGCGACGTGAAGTACTTACACATTGCAGCTTCCTTCAGAAAATCCAGTCCCGCATCCTTCAGTCGCGCTGCGTTATAGACCATCAACCTTGCCGCCTCTATCTCTGTCGCCATCTCGGCCAGTTGAAACTGCATCGCCTGAAACTCGACCAGCGTCTTACCAAACTGCTTCCGCTCCTTCGCCCACTTCGCGGCGTGGCCCCACGCGCCTTGCGCCAGCCCGAGCATCTGCGAGCCAATACCTATCCGTCCTTCATTCAAGGTCTCGATCGCAATCTTGTATCCCTTACCGGGCTCCCCCAACACCTGCGAAGCCGGTACAACGCAGTCATTAAAGATCAGCTCGCACGTGCTCGAAGCGCGAATGCCAAGCTTGTCTTCCTTCTTCCCGAGCGTAAATCCAGATGCACCTTTTTCAACCAAAAATGCAGTAATCCCCTTATAGCCCGCAGCCGGATCGATCGTCGCAAAGACAATAAACAGCCCAGCCTCTTTCGCATTCGTAATCCAGAGCTTCTGACCATTGAGAACATAGTCCTCACCGCGTTTCACCGCCCGCGTCTGCAATGCAAAGGCATCGGATCCGGACGAGGCCTCGCTCAGCGCGTAGGAACCGATGGTGTCGGCGGCAAGCCGCGTCAGGTATTTCTTCTTCTGATCTTCGTTGGCCCAGCGTACCAGCGCGTTGATACACAGCGTATTCTGCACATCCACCATCACCCCAACCGACGGATCAACCGCAGAGATCTCCTCAACCGCGAGGATCGCATTGAAGAAACTTCCGCCTGCTCCACCGTACTCCTCAGGGATCTCGATCCCCATTAACCCAAGCTCGAAGAGCTTGCGGATAAGCCCCGCATCCATCTGTTGCGACTCATCCATGCCGCGCACCAGCGGACCGATCTGTTCCACCGCAAAACGCCGAATCGTATCGCGAAATAGCTGTTCGTCATCACCCAACTGCGTCAACGCCATCGGTCCAACCTGCTGCGACATTCACTCACCTCAACCCGTATTCAGGAAAAGGTGAGTCTAGCATTTTCGACGAACTGCTGAATAGTCATTCACTCAGCCTCGCTCAGCAACGCCAGCATATCTATTTGCTATCGGAGAAGCGGAGAACCGCTATCCAGCGACCTTCACCAGCCGCCCACGCCGACTGACGATCGAGAGCTTTTCCGTATTCAAAATCTTTCGGGCCTGCTCTTTCGCATGGTTTGCCCACGGGCCAATCGGGTCAAGCCGCACGTACGCCAGCCAGTGGCGCAGAGCGCGCCGACGCTGTCCCTGACGCTCATACGCGAGCGCCAGGTTGTAATGTGCATCCGCATACTGCGGAACCAGGGCAACTGCCTTCTGATAAGCAGCCGTCGCCTCGGCCAGTCGTTGCATCTCGTCCAGCACATTGCCAAGATCGAAGAACGCGAGCGCGTACTCCGGATCGGCCAGAGTAGCCTGACGATAGAGCCCTTCCGCCTCTTCAAAACGCCTTAGGTTGTAATGAATCGTCCCAAGGTTGATCAATGCGGGCGCGTGCTGCGGCCGCATCGCCAGAATCGCTTCGTAAACATCAGCAGCCTCCCGGATGGTACTGGGATTTTCCTCAAGCTGAACCGCCCGGAGAAACATCTCCTGCACTTCTGCCGACTGTCGCAGAGTTGCATCCCCCGCGCCCACAACGCGAAGCTGGCGAGCGGGCGCCAGCTCGAAGTCGAAGGCAAGCTGCTGCGTCAAAGGATCCATCAGCGCACCGCCATGACGAAAGCTCAGTCGCGATCCGCGACGTACAAAACTCGCTTCGACAAGCGGGTTCCGCACTCCTCCCAGTCGCTGCATCGCCTCCACTGAAGCCCGGATATTCTTCGCGGAGATCCGGGTCGTAGCCTGCAGATCGCGCAGTCTGCGCAACTGGCCGAGTGAGTCAAAGGAGTAATTTTCATGGGGAGAGATCAATCCCGCTCGCTCCCACGCCGTTAGCTGGCGCGCATGCAAGTGAAGGATCCGAATTACATCTTGACGGCTATATCGATTCACAGTGGTGTCTCAGTTGGCACCGCTTACAAGTTCATCCAGCGAACTCTCTCTGGAGTATGCCTTCGAAACCTGCGCCAATCAAGACCTAAGTCTTCTAACCCCATCAAATAGCAGTGGATAACTTGTACCAAAATGGGTTCACCACACTTCAACGCAAATTCACGCTCGAAGATCACATCAGCTCAAACGAGGTTGGCGGCTCTTGAGATCTTCAAGAAGACGCTCGATCTGATCCTCTTTCTCCAGGCTACTCAGTTGATCTTCGAGAGACTGACTCTCAAGAATCATGTGATTAGCCGCATTGTCGGCTTCATTGCGTTGGATGGTCGAGCGCAGCCTCTCCAAAATATTCGCCCTCTGACTCGAAGCCACAACAGTGCGTGCGGCGTTCGCTTTGCCCACGGTACGCGCCCGACGGCGCTGGGCAATCAACATCTCGCAGGTCGACCTCGTTTCGCTTAACTTCTGCTGCAAACGACTAAAAGCGTTGCGAAGAGTTTCAGCCTCTGCTCGTTGATCTTCAAGTTGTTGAGTGAACGCTGCGCTAAGCTGCCCATTGCTCAAACTGCGCTCAAGCGCTGCGCGAGCCAGTCCATCCTGCTGTTTCTGAACCGCAAGTTCAGCCTTTCGATTCCACTGGTTCATGGCATCCTCATGCTCCTTCAGCTTTTTTTCGAGCAGATGTTGATCAGCGATGGCGATGGCAACCTGTGTCTTAATCTGGAGAAGCTGATTTTCCATATCAAGCACAAGCTGCTTCGCAAGCTTCTCCGGATCTTCAGCTTTCTCGATCAGGTCATTAATGTTGGCTCGCAAGAGCGTTCCTACGCGTTCGAGTAGTGCCATGACGTTCCTCCTCTGTTACGTGCAGTGCACCTGACGCGGAGGTTTCTCTCCACGCCAGGTTATGAATCACGCCTGACTGCTGTTGCCGTCTTCCCGTGGCTTCATCGCTTTTACATTGGCCATCAAATCGTGCAGGTTCATGCCCGAGAGAGCCTCGAAGAGCGCTGGAACTTGTGCCGCGATCTTGGTCATCTCACCTGTGATCTTGTTGGCTCCAACAGCTCCGTCGTTCCCAGTAGAGACGATCGTGATCTTGTCGACCTTACCAAGAGGCTCCGCCATAGCACGCACGACATCAGCCATATTAGTGATCAGCTTGTCGACGACGGCTGCCTGTGTCCATTCCTGGTAAGCTGCGGCCTTCACGTTCATCGCCTTCGCTTCCGCCTCACCCTTCTGGAAGATGATGTTGGCTTCAGCTTCGCCCTGCAACTTGATAGCTGCGGCACGACCTTCGGCTTCCATCGTGATGCGTGCCTTATCAGCCTGAGCGATGTTTTCGATACGCTGACGCTCAATCTCCGAACCCTTGAGCACCGTCGCAATAAGCTCCTTCTCATGACGCAGGATCTCGGCCTCCTGCACCTTAACCTGTTCCTGCTTCTCAACCTGTTGCACCCTTACCTGTTCCGCAATCACCTTCTGCTGCATCACGTTGGTCTGGAGCTCATAGGCTTTATCCGCCTGCGCTTCCTGACGACGACTCTGCTCCGTGAACTGCGCCTTCTGAATATCGAGATCACGTTGAGCCTCAGCTTGTTTCGCAAGCGATGCCGTTTCAGCGATCACGCGATCCTGATCGGCAGAAGCTTTGGCGACTGCGGCCTCGCGCAACGCAATAGCACGGCGGATAGCTGTGTCACGCTCTGCCTCTGCTGCAGCTATCTCCGCATCACGCCGGATGCGAGCCACATCCGGACGGCCCATATTCGTGATGTACTCGTTCTTGTCGCGCACCTCGCGAATAGTAAAAGAGATCACTTCGAGGCCCATCTTGCTCATATCGTCCAGGCAGGTAGAACGCATCCGTTCGGCCACCATCTCCGGCTCTTTGACGATCTGCTCAACGGTAAGTTGACCGATGATGCCGCGCAGATGGCCTTCCATCACAAGACGAATGAGGCCTTCACGCTGATCAGGAGACTTCGTCAAAAACTGCTCGGCCGCAGTCAGGATCGATTCCTTGTCAGACCGCACCTTGATCTGGGCTACGGCCTCTACCGTTACAGCAACACCCTGCTTCGTGTAGAGATCCTGCTGGGGCGCAACGTCAAAGCTCATGAGTTCCAGTGAAAGCTGCTTGGAGTTTTCAACGACAGGAAAGATAACGGCACCGCCGCCCTTGATCACACGTGGGCCTCGAAAACCGTAGACGATGATCGCTTCGTTTGGACCTGCCTTGCGAAACATCTTGGCCATCAGAAGGGCCAGAGCGAGAGTGGCGAGTACAACCAGACCAACAATAATAATGACCGAATTCGGCATAGCGTTCCTTTGTCCGAGACGGACGAGAGGGCGTGTGATGTGCTTGCCTCAATGGATGGGTGGCGTGGGTTCCTCGGCAAGTGAGGCCGCCTATATCGAAACCGATCTCAGAGCTTTATGGCAGTCCGCTTGTGAGTTCGTCCCAGCGGCGGACGTAAGCCACTCCGCGGTCGTAACGAATCACAATAACCTCCGCCCCTCGTTCGATCGCGCTGCCGTCTTCGCTCCGCGCAGCAGTGGCACGGCGAGCACCGGCTTGTGAAAAGATGATTTCGCCAATACCGTTGCCGTCACGAATGGAGTCGCTAACCTGAGCGAGTACCCCAGACATCTCCGTCTCCTCCGGCGTGAGAACGCGCTCGCGGGGAAGAAGCAATTTGAAGAGAATCGCCCATATGAGCGCAGCTCCAGCAGCACCGCTCACCAAAGCAAGAAGCAAAACCAATGCTCCCCCAAAGAGGCTCGAGTGATGCAGCAGATAACCCGCGCCTCCGAACCAGCAGAGAAACACCGTAAGCGTGAAGCCATTTACTGCAGAGACCCCTGAACTGTGGTGCGACCCGCCACCATGCGTCACGTGACCGATGTGGAAGCGGCCAATGTGCAGGTGCGCGAACCCTCCAACCACGGAGATCAGGCTGAGGATGAGACCGACGCAGAAGCAGATGAGATAGAAGGAGTCCATATTATTTGGTGCTCCGTTTCGCAGCTCTTTTCGGTGCTG
>Ga0302177_10000486_pt1 | contig 30760 bp, 28 predicted proteins | sample I_Palsa_E1_2_FD_198780 | JGI IMG/M metagenome (GOLD analysis project Ga0302177, IMG submission 198780) | Peat permafrost microbial communities from Stordalen Mire near Abisko, Sweden - I_Palsa_E1_2 | ecosystem: Environmental > Terrestrial > Soil > Palsa > Peat permafrost | place: Sweden... | reverse complement strand
GGCGACAATCCCAAGATTGGTGTAGTACCCGCACTGTCCGGTCGTCGCACTCATGCCGTAGAAACAGGGCGGCAAGTTGTACGCGTACGCATGTTGGATCGCGCCGGAAACGGCGAAGTTCAAGCCCGTGTCGGTGATCCGCTTAATCGAGAGCTCGACGCCTTGGAAACGGGAGTTGCTCAGGTTGAAATACTGCGATGAGTACAGCGGCGTGCCCGGCTGGCCGTTGGAGCCGCAGTTAAGGCCGGCAGAGTTGCTTCCGCAGGTGCCGATCAACTGCGTCGTGTTGATGAAGTGGTTGAACAGGTTCGTCTGATAGGCATCCGCAGAGATGAAGATCGACGAGCGCGGCAAGCGCACATCGGCGCCAAGATCGATTGCGGCCGCGGTCTCCGGAGCGAGGTTACCGTTATTGAGCTTCACCGTCGCCACGTTGGTCGTCGTATTCACGCTGACCGTGCCCGCTGTCGCGTTCTGGGACAAAATGTAGAGGTACGGCGGCGCGATGGCCGAGCCCGCCGCCAAACGAAGAATCGAGTTCTGGTTCAAGCGGTACGTCAGCCCGAGCCGCTGATCGAAGTGCCCGCTATGGGCGGTTTGGAATTGCCAATCCGGGCTGTTATACGCACATACCGCCGTTCCGCTGGCAGCCGCGCACTGCGGGTTCGCAAATGTGTAGGTGTTCGCGTACTGATTTTCATACAAGCTGAGCACCGCGCTGAGTTTGTTGCCGAATTGTGCCTCATCGCGCGCGAGGAACGTCGTGACCGTCTGCGCCGATCCTTGCGGTAGGGCGGTACTGGCGTAGTACGGGGACGCCGTGAGATCGATCGTGCCGGCGCTTGAATCGAAGATCGTGTTCGATTCGATCTCGTAGTCGATCGAGCTGTCCGTCGATGAATCCAGCGAAAGGGTGAGATTGTTGTTCGAGCCGATTGGGTGATCCCACTCGAACGAGTAACCGTTAAGCTTATCGGTTTCGTTCTCTTGAAAGTAGTCGAAGTAATACACCGGCGTCGGCGTTCCGTTGTATGTGACGGGCTGCCCGGACGCATTGTTTCCGACGCCGTAGAGGTCTTGCGTCAGTACGGTCGGGATGTTCGGCTCCTGGCCTTGCAGCACGAGACGCACGATGCCCGCGTGATAAAAACGTCCAAGTATCGTGTCGTTGCCCAGCGTCGTGCGGACTTCGCCTTCGATGATCGGTTCGTTGTTGTTCGTCAGAACCGGCTGGCCGCTGGCAAAAACATTAGAGATCAGCAGCGGCGAGTTCACAGCAAGGGCCGAGCCCGTATAGGTTGCGCCGGGCGTGAAGAGGCTCGGGGTGAGGGAAGAATTGTCGGCGTTTTCGTCGGCCGTCGTCTGGCCTCCGAGGTACGCAACGGTCGCCGTCGTCGAATTTGAGAACTTGTAGCGAAGCTTGAGCAGCTCAGCCGTGTTGTCGTAGTCGCCCAGAACCGTGTAGCAGCATGCGACCAGCGGATAGTGGTTGTATGCATAACTCGCCGTACCAGGAATCACGCTCTGTGACTGCGAGACCGCGGTCAACGCATAGCCTTGTCCGGCCCGGACATTGCCGACCGCACCATCGCCGCCTTCGCTGGTCGGGTCGTACCAAATTTTCTGACCGTTTAGCGCGGAGGGATCGTTGTAGCCCGCGACGTCAACGACGAATCCAAGACGGCCGACTGTGTCGGAGATGCCGAAGTTGAAAAACGTTCCTCCGTGATTGGTAACGCCGAAGGTATAATCCGGCGTGGGCGTGAGCGTGGGATCCTTGGTGCGGAAGTTGACCGTACCGCCGATCGCGCTGTTGACGTTGGGGGCCATCGCACCTGGCCCTTTGATGACTTCGACCGACCCGAGCAAGTAGCTGTTCAGGTAAGTCGAGACATAGTCTCCGAAGGACGCGGTTGCGAGGGGATGGCCGTCGATCAGGGTCTGCGTTTCATAACTGAGGCCGCCGCGAATGTTGGGGAAGGTCACCGCACCGAGGGACGCGCCGTTGGCGTCGCTGGATGGAAGGCTGATCTGAACGCCGGGAATCTGGTTCAGCACGCGATTGACCTGCGGTGCGGCTTGGTTCGCGAACACCTGTGAGTTGACGACATCGACCGATGCCGTCGATGTATTGAACGTTCCAGCGGCCGTCGAACGGACGCTCGCAATCGTGCGCAGCGAGGAGAACGTCGCCGTGTGCATCACGACCGGAACACGAGCGACCTCACCCGAGAAGACTGCGAAGTCCGATTCCGCCGCCGTGTCGTAGCCTGGCTTTTGAACCGTGAAGAAGTAGACGCCGGGCGCGACACTGTTTACGACAAATCCGCCCTTGGAATCCGACGTTGCGGTGTACGTTGACGCGCCGCGAACGGTGATCGTCGCTCCGGCGACGGGCGCCCCCCCTTCGTCACGGACCGTTCCCTGCAGGGCACCCGTCGTGGTCGATGTGGTCTGGGACACGAGGTTGCCTGCCGCCGGCGTCGTCGCCGCATAAGCCGGTTGGACGACCGCAGCAACGAGCGCCGCGGCTACGAGTGACCGAACGAGTTTATGCACACCGCCTCCATGACGAATGGGAACAATACACAATATGCCGCGGCATAGCCGCGGCGCACCTTCAATAGAGCTTATCGGCAATAGAGTTAAGGTGTCATTATGCAGTTGGCCCAATTATGCGGATTGTGCCTGCGCTAAAAAGATGCGTTGTGCATGAATTGGCATTTCTGCAGCAGGGATTTGCATGCGTGAATACGATCCGTCTGGATTTAGCACGCGGCTCTTCACATTGTCGGCCAGTAGCACCGACAGAATTTGATTGGTCAGCGTTTCCGAAATCACCGGATCCATGACGGGCACGCCCAGCTCGACGCGGCGGTCCAGATTGCGCCCCATCCAGTCCGCGCTCGATACATAGACCTCGCGGTCGCCGCCGTTCTCGAAGACATAGATGCGTGAGTGCTCCAAGAAGCGGCCAACGATGCTGCGCACGCGAATCGTTTCGCTCACACCGGCAATCCCCGGGCGCAAGATGCACATGCCGCGGATCAGCAATTCGATCGGCACGCCGGCTTGGGAAGCGCGGTAAAGCGAGCGCGCGATGTCGGGATCGGTGAGAGCGTTGAGCTTGGCTCGGATGCCCGAGGGGCGGCGCGCGCGAGCGTGCTCGGTCTCCCGATCGATCATCGCCAACATCTCGCGCCGCAGCGTTACCGGCGCGACCAGCAAGTCTTCGTAGTCGGTGATGTTCGAAAATCCGGTCAGCGCATTGAAGAGCTGCGTCACGTCGGCGCCGAGCTCGCGCCGGCAAGTGAAGAGACTCAGATCGGTATAGAGGCGCGCCGTCTTCTCGTTATAGTTTCCGGTACCGAAATGCATGTAGCGCCGAATACCGTCGTCCTCTTGCCGTACGACCATGAGCGTCTTAGCATGGACCTTTTGGCCGGGGAATCCATAGACGACGTGGACGCCCGCGCGTTCTAATCGCCGCGCCCATTCGATGTTGTTCTCTTCGTCGAAACGGGCCTTGAGTTCGATAACGACGGCGACTTGCTTCTCGTTCTCCGCCGCCTCGAGCAGCGCGCGCACGATCGGCGAGTTCTTCCCCGACGTGCGGTAGAGCGTCGCCTTGATGGCCAGCACCTGATCGTCCTGGCCGGCCTGCTGTAAGAACTGCACCACCGGATCGAACGACTCGTAAGGATGGTGCAGCAGCAGATCCCCTTCGCGAATGAGTGCAAAGAGATCCGTTTTACCGACGAGCGCGCGCGGGATCGCCGGCAGGAACGGCGCGTCGCGCAAAGGCTCGTAATCCGGCAGCCCAATAATTTGCCACAGATCGGAGAGTGCTACGATGCCGTCAACCTCGTAGCAGTCCACTTCGGAAAGATCGAGCGCCTTGAGCAATAAATCGCGCATGTACTCGGGCATGCCACGCTCGATCTCCAAGCGCACCGGCTCGCCGAAGCGGCGGCGCTGCAATTCCGACTCGATCGCGCGCAGCAAATCATCGGCTTCGTCTTCTTGAAGGTCCAGGTCGGCGTCGCGTGTCACGCGGAAAAGATATGCCTCACGGACGGTCATCCCAGGAAAGAGCGCGTCGAGATGATGCGCGATCAGATCTTCGATCAGCACGAAGTGACGTTCGCCGTCCGGCGCGCCGTCGAGGGGTACCAAACGCGGCAGCGTCGGCGGGATTTTTACGCGGGCAAAGTGCAGCTCCACGCCCTCGGCAGTCGGCTCTTCGAGTTCGACCGCGAGCGAGAGCGAAAGATTTGAGATATACGGGAACGGATGGCCGGAATCGACCGCCAGCGGCGTGAGGACCGGAAAGAGCCGATCGTCGAAAACGCGCTCAAGCGCGACCTGGCGCTCTTCGGGCAACTCCGAGATGCGCAGCACCTTAATGCCTTCGCGTTCGAGCGCCGGCAACAATTCCTCGTTGAGCAGACGCGTTTGCGAGCTGAGCGAACTCCGAAGCCGGGTCGAGATCGCGGCGAGATGCTCGGCCGGCAGGCGTCCGTCGTCGGATCGGCGCACGACCTGTGCCTCGATCTGCTGCTTGATCGCCGCCACGCGAATCATGAAGAACTCGTCGAGATTGGTTCCGTAGATCGCGACGAACTTCAACCGCTCGAAGAGCGGATTGCCCGCGTCAAGTGCTTCCTCCAAGACCCGGTCGTTGAACTCGAGCCACGAGAGCTCCCGACTGAAATACAACGTGGGATCGTCAAGCGCTAGAGGCAGTCGCTCCAACGCAGCTTCTTCTTGCGAGAGCATCGTTTGATGGTATTTCGCCGTCTTAGGGATAAAGTCTAGCGCCATGTGGGCCGTCCTTTTCGCCGACACCCTACGCCACGCGCTCCTCGCGGCGGGCGCGATGACGCTTGCGTGCCTGATCGGAGCACCCTTCGGCCTGCTCGCGGCCTCACGCGACTGGGCCCGCTCGCCGATTCTGGGCGCGGCTGCGCTCGGCCGCACGCTCCCCAGCATCGCCGTGCTTGCGTTGCTCGTTCCGCTGCTGGGCGTGGGGGTGCCACCGGCGATCGTCGCGCTTACGCTGCTCGCCCTCCCGCCGATCGTCATCAACGTCGATCTTGCGATACGCTCCACCCCGGCTGCCGCATTGGATGTCGCCCGTGGACTCGGGATGTCGGCCAGGCAGCGGTTTGCGGGCGTCATCGTTCCACTCGCATTTCCAATCGCGATCGCGGGCGTGCGCACCGCCGGCGTCGAGGTCATCGGCAGCGCAACCCTCGCTACGTTCGTCGGCGCAGGTGGTCTCGGCGACGATATCGTGCGCGGCTTGCAAACCGGCGACGGCACATTGCTCGCCATCGCTTCGGCGATCGTCGCCGCGATGGCGCTTGCAACCGAGATTCGCCGATGAGCTGCTCGCGCGCTGCGGCGCTCGGCGCGATTGCCTCGCTGTGCGCGCTACCCGCGTGCGGGACGGGCAATGCGGTGGCGGTCGGTTCGAAGAATTTTACCGAGTCGATCGTGATCGCGGAAATCTATGCGCAGGCGCTCGAGCGCGCGGGGTTGCGCGTCGTGCGCCGTTTGGATCTGGGGTCGACGCAGATCGCCATGGCCGCAATGGCGCGCGGCGAGATCGATGTCTACCCCGAATACACCGGCACCGCGCTGATCGACGTCCTGCACCACGAACCGATTCGTGATCCCGCAGCGAGCTACGTCTACGTCCGTGATGTCTTCGCGCAGAAGTACGGCATCGTTTGGCTCGGCCGCTCGCCGATGAATGATTCCCAAGGGCTCGCCACGACCCCGGCCATCGCGCAGCGCTACCACTTACGCACGCTCTCCGATCTTGCGACGGCGGCTTCCCACCTTCGCCTTGCAACGATTCCCGAATTCATCACGCGCCCGGACGGAATCCCCGGTTTGGAGCATCTCTACGGCGGTTTTCGTTTCGCATCCGTCCGCTCGTACGACATTGCGCTCAAGTACGAAGCGTTGCTCGACGGCGCTGCCGACGTCGCGACCGCCTTCACCACCGACGGAGCAATTGCGGTCGACCGGCTCGTCGTGCTCGCGGACGACAGACATCTCTGGCCGGTCTACAACGTTGCGCCGTTGGTACGGGAAGCAACGCTGCACCGCGAGCCGCGCATTGCGAACGCATTGAACGCGCTCTCGCCCAAACTCACCGACGAGGCTGCGCGATCCATGAACGCGCAGGTCGAAAGCCGCGACCGCGATCCGGCCGACGTCGCTGCCGAATTCTTGAAAGGCGTCACATGAGCGGAGCCTCGATTGCGTTCCTCCACGCGAGCGCACGTTACGAGGGCGCCGCGCAACTTGCGGTTGACGATGCCTCGCTCGAAGTGCAGCCGGGGGAATTCATCGCGTTAGTCGGACCGTCGGGCAGCGGCAAGAGCACGCTGCTGCGCACCGTCAACCGGCTCGTTCCGCTCGAACGCGGGCGCATCGAGATCGACGGGATCGACACCGCTGGTCTCGATCCCGTCGTGATGCGCCGCGGCATCGGCTACGCAATTCAAGCAGTTGGGCTCTTTGCGCACATGAACGTGGCGTCGAATATTGCCGTCGTACCATCGCTCTTGGGTTGGGACCGCGCGCGCATCGACGCTCGCGTCGACGAAATGCTCGAGCTTGTGCGTCTCGACCCGGCGCGGTATCGCGCGCGCCTTCCGAGCGAACTTTCCGGCGGCGAAGCCCAGCGCGTCGGCGTGGCACGCGCACTCGCTGCCTATCCGCGCGCGCTCTTGATGGACGAGCCGTTCGGTGCGCTCGATGCAATCGTACGGCATGCGCTACAGCGCGAATTGCACGAGATCGTGCGCACCGCCGGTACGACGACGCTCTTCGTGACGCACGACGTCAATGAGTCGCTCTTGCTGGCCGACCGCATTGCCATTATGCGCAACGGTCGCATCGAGCAATGCGCATCACCGCACGATGTGCTCGCCCACCCAGCTAGCGACTACGTGCGCGAATTGTTCGCCGCCGATGATGCGGTCGCACAGATTCGCGCACAGGCCGGTAAGCCATGAGCTATTTACTCGCCCACCCGGGAGCGGTAGCAATGCTCGCGCTCGCGCACCTGGCGCTGGTCGCTGCCGCGCTGGCAACGGCGCTCACGATCGCGTTGCCGTTCGGTGTCGCGATCGCGCGCAACGAGCGCGCCTCGTCAATCGGGCTCGGCGTGCTCGGCGCACTTTATACGATCCCCAGTCTCGCGCTTCTTGCGCTACTCGTCGAAGTCGTGGGACTTGGGCCGGCACCAGTTTTTGTGGCGCTCGTCATCTACGCACAGTTCGTGCTCGTGCGCAACGTCGTGGCCGGGGTGCGCGCCGTCGATCCGGCCCAGCGTGACGCTGCGCTGGGCATGGGCATGTCAGCGTTGCAACGCATTGGGCGAGTCGAACTGCCGCAGGCGCTTCCGGTGATCGTCGGCGGCGTGCGCATCGCCGCCGTCGCCATGATTGCGCTCGCGACGCTCGGGGGTTACGTCGGCGCAGGTGGCCTCGGGTCGCTGATCTTCATTGGGTTCACGCTGCACCACCAGGGCGAGATCGTTGCAGGAAGCATCGTCGCCTGCACGCTCGCAGTCGGCGTCGACATCGCGCTACGAATGTTGGAGCGGTTAACGCGAACGAACCAGAAGGTACAACGCGAAGCGTGACGCATGGTCGGTCCAGGTCTTGCGTACCTCGAACCCACTCGCCCCCGCGAGCTCCGCGATATCGTCATCGTTGTACTTGTAGGACGACTCGGTGTGAATGCGCTCGCCCGCCGCAAACGTGATGTCTAGATTCAAGCCGTCGATACGAACGCTCTGCTCGCGCCTCGATTGTAGGTACGAACTTACGCACCCGCGTTGCTCGTCGTAATTCACGACGTGGTCGAACGCGCGCAGATCGAAGGTCCCGCCCAACTCGCGGTTGATGCGCCCGAGCAGATTTCGATCGAACGCTGCCGTAACGCCGGTTGGATCGTTGTACGCCAGCTCGAGCGTTTCGCGATCTTTCTTGCGATCCACACCGAGCAGCAGTGCGTCGCCTGGACGCAGCGTCCGTGAGATCAGCGCGATCAGCTGACGCGCGGCTTGAGGCTCATAGTTGCCGAGGTTCGAACCCATCAGCATCGCCAGAACCCGTTGCTCGAATGCAAGCGCCCCCGATGCGAGTACGGCAAAATAATCGCCCGCGTAAGCACGGACGTGCAACCCGGGAAAACGCTCGACAAGCGCGGTAGACGAAACGCGTAAGATGTCGGGGGAAATGTCGATGGGAGTGTAGCGCAGCGTGGGCTGCACGCGCAACACCTCTTCGATTAGCTGCCGCGTCTTGTTCGCGCTCCCGCTCCCGAGTTCGAGAAACTCGACCGGCTCATCGAGAACGCGTACGATCTCCCATCCCCATTCGCGGAGAATCTCCGTCTCGCACCGCGTGAGGTAGTATTCCGGAAGAAGCGTAATTGCGTCGAAGAGCGCGGAGCCCAAATCATCGTAGAAATACTTCGAAGACAACGCCCGAGGCGCAGCGCTCAATCCGTCACGGACGTCCTGCGGGAAGTGATAACCGGCCGCGGCCCCCGCGAGCTCCACGATCTCTAGCCGATCCCGAGGGACCGTAACCCATTGCCGCTGCATGCACCCTCCATACCCAAAAACTCGCGATTTAGTTCCGGTCGAGGAACCGAGGTCCGAAGTTTGCTTCGGCAAATGAGGGCCGAGGTGACGAAGAGCGGGGGTAAATCAGGAGTTTTTTGCGCAGACGTCGTGGATAGCGTTCTCGGCACCAGCATCCGCGGGCGTGCCAACCGGGCGCATGTACATGGCCATGTAGGTCTTGCCGTTCGCATTGGTCGCGAGAAAATCGATCTGCCGCTTCTGCTCCGCGCCGCCCGGCGAGGCCGAGCCGAACGCTTCGCGCTGCCCAATCATCGACACGAATACCGCCGGTTGATTCCCGCAGATTTGGATCGTGGATTCCTTTTCGATCGTCGCGTCCTTGATGTCCGAACTGGTCACGGCTTTGTCGAGATCGATCTTGGTGGGAAGGGCCATCAACATCAACGCGCTTCGTTGCGGGCCCGTCCACATCTGCATGAAGGGCCCGACCGACGCCGCCGTGGTGAAGTTCGACGGAGCTTTGAATGTGATCGAATCCGTCGCGCTTCCACATGCGGCAAGCATGGCGAGAGAGGCCAGTGCGGCGAGCCAAAGAGCGTTCTTCATGGACGTCGCCTTCCACGCTCGTACCCGGCGATCCGCCCCCAGCGTTCGTAGATCAATGCGATGTACTCGCGCGTCTCCGGATACGGCGGAACGCCGTGATATCGTTCGACTGCACCGGGACCTGCGTTATAGGCGGCCAGCGCAATCGCATACGGATCGACGTACATCGGCCGGTAAGCGTCGACGTAGGACGCGAGAAGACGTGCGGCTCCCGGGATTGCACGGTACGGATCGAACGGATCGATACCGTATTCATCCGCCGTCTCGATCTCGAATTGCGCGATGCCGATTGCGCCGGCGGCGGAGAGCGCCTGCGGATCGTAAGCACTCTCTTGCAAGATCGTTGCGGCGAGAAATTCGGGAGGTAACGAGGTCGCGTGCGCGGCGCGAACGGTCGCGCCGGCAAGGGAAAGCGAGCCAACCGCGGTGATCCGTGGATTCGTGCGCAAGATCGCGCGCGCGATAGCGAGCTGCGGTGAAGCGACCGGGCCACCGTCTTGGAGCGCGCGGTCGCCCACGAGCGCGTCAACGTACGACGGCGCCGGCCAGCTTAACGCCGCGTTCATGGCATATTTCAGATTGGGAATTGCCATCGGGTGCGCAAGCGTAGTACGTTCAAAGGTAGAAGCGCGGCATCCGCACAACATGGATGCAACGGCTATCACGACGACCGTCCTTAGACGAAGGAAGCGCACACATGGCACTTGCGGTGGCAATGCTGATCGTACTCGTGGTGGGAGATTTCGCATCGACCTTCTTCTATCACGTTCCGCAACACCTCTGGTTCACGTTGCACCTGCGCACCCATCATGACCGCCGTCGATCGTACTGGGATCACGCGGTCCTCTCGACCAACTTCGAAGTCTTACTCGACGGGATCCTCGGTGCCGTTCCCTACCTGATCGTCGCCGCGTTCGCGTGGCAGCTGTCTTGGCCTGGAGCCTTGCTTGGCTTGGTGCTCGGGCAATTGCACGTGTGGTGGCGTCATACGACGGAGCTGGGCTGGAAGAGCCCAGCCTGGGTTCTGGCCGTGGCCCGGCCGCTGCAGATCGTCCTCCCCGAGGACCACGACGGTCATCACCGAAACCCCGATATCGAGTTTGGCGACATCTTTCGCTTCTATGACGCACCGGCTCGTTTTCTGCTGGCCAGACTTGCCCCGACCTCTCGGCGCACGCGCAATGCCGCGCAGCGCCGAACGAAACGGGCCCCGGTGCGCGCCTAGACGATAGCGGAGACTGAATGACCAAACGGGCGCTCTTCCTGATTTCGGACACGGGCGGCGGCCACCGAAGCGCGGCAAACGCGATTACGGCAGCCCTCGACGAAATCAAAGAACCGTTTGCATTCGAGCACCGCATCGAAGACGTCGCCGCCCACTGTTCCTTCCCGCTCACTCAGCTTGGCCTCGGATACAGTATGGCGCTGCGCTACGCGCCTCCGGTTTACGGGGCACTCTACTACGCAACCAACGGCCGTCGGCGCTATCGCGCCCTCGTTCGTTTCTGCGAACCGCTCTATCGCGAGCGCCTGCGCGACCTCTTCCTGAGCTACAATCCCGACGTCATCGTCTCGGTGCATCCGCTGCTGAATCACGCGGCACTGCGCGCGCGTGCCGATGCCGGCATGCAACACGTACCGATCGTCACGGTGATCACGGATCTGGGCAAGGTACACGAGTCGTGGTTGATGCCCGACGCCGACGCAGTGGTTGTGCCGGCGCGCGAAGTCTACGAGCGCGCACTCTCACGGGGTATTTCCCCGAGCCGCTTGCGACTGCTCGGGCAACCGATCCACCCGCAGTTCGACGACGTTGTCGGGACCAAGGAAGAACTACGCACGCAGCTGGGCTTGCCCAAAGACCGGCTGATCGTCATGCTGATGGCGGGAGGCGAGGGCGGCGGCAAGCTGCTCCCGACAACGCTTGCGCTCGCGAAGGCGCGAATGCCGATCCACTTGCTCGTCGTCTGCGGCCGCAATGAGCCGCTGCGCACGAGGCTCGAAGAGATCAGCGCCTCGCTGCCGACGCCGATGACGGTGCTCGGGTTTACCAACGAGATTCCGGAGTATTTTCACGCCGTCGACTTGCTCGTGACCAAGGCCGGTCCCGGTGCGCTGGCCGAGGCCAATGCCGCGCAGCTCCCGGTGGTAGTCTACGACTACGTGCCGGGTCAGGAGCGTGGGAACGTTGAGTTCGTGCGGCATAACGGCCTCGGTGCCGTTGCACTGCACAGTGCAGGCGAAGTGGTTCGTGCCGTGCGCGCGATGATTCGTACGCCGCACCGTCTCGACGAGATTCGCTGCAACCAAGAACTCGTTGCACCGGTGCGCAGTTCGCGCCGCATCGCCGCGTTGATCGCGCAAATTGCCGACACCGGCACGATTCCCGCGCAGGACGACATGCCGGCGCGCGCGCTCGCCGTCGCGGCTTCACTGTAGATACTTTCGTTCAGAAAAAAAGAGAGCCGGTAGCAGCGCTACCGGCTCTTCTGTTTCACGCGCTAGCTAAAGCGCGTTTGCTAGGGCCCAACCCTTAGGCGTGCCGATCCCGGCAGCTTGGTTGTATTGGGTCGCGCTGCACGTGTACGCGATGTTGTTGCCCGAGGTACACGGCGTGTAGTACGTGCTGTATCCCGTTGACGAGAACAAGCTGTACAACGTCGAGTTGAGCCAACCGAGCTTGGTGCCGTGCAGTTCGTCGGCTTCGATGAACAACGCCACCGATGCCGGTGAAGACCACGACGTGCCAAGGTATTCGGCCCACGCTCCGCCCGTGTAGACGGCAACGTAGTCGAACGGCAGCGAGATGTCGGGTTGATTACGGCCTGTCGTGATCATCCCGGCTATACCGCTCTGCCAACTCGGCTCCGCGACGACCGTCGAGACGCCGCCGCCGCCGTAGCAGACGTCGCTGACGCCGCCGTTGCACGATGCATCACCGGCGGTAACCGTTTCGAGTGCGCCTGTGCTGCTGTTTTCGGTGAAATTCACGCCGCCGATCGAGGTGAAGTACGGGTCGCCGGCCGGTGCGCTAACGCCCTTGCTGTTGTCGTTACCGCACTCGTCAGAACCGGTGTCACCGGCAGAGGCTGAGAATTCGACACCTTCCGATGCGCCTTGTTCGGCGATCGCATTCGTGGCCGATTCGAACGACGTATCGCTCGATTCGCAACCGCCGAACGAGGAGTTCACCGCACTCGCCTTACCATCGCTGAGCACCTTGTTATAGCCGTCCTCGATGTTTTGATCGGCGAGTGAACCGATGTCGTAGACGATGATGTTGGCGCCGGGGGCCAGACCCGAGATCGTTTGCACGTCGAGGTCGGTTTCCGGATCGTCAGCGGTACCGCCGCCATCAACGGCTTCGTTGGTGATCGTGCCGGTTTGCGTAACGCCGGCCGCGGTGAGATAGGTCTTCACGTAGCTGGTATTCACCGCGTCGTCGATCACGATCGCTGCGGTGTAGCCGGCGCCGTTGCAGCCGTGTTGGACTGGGAAGTCAAACGGCTTGGCCACGCCGGTGGCGAGCGTACCGCTTGAGTTCGTGAGAGGGCCGCTGAGTGCCGCGGTGCCGGTACAGCCGCTCGCGGGCGAACTGGTCGGTGATGCCGTCGGCGAGGCTGTCGGCGATGACGTCGGTGACGCGGTCGGACTCGCTGTCGGCGAGGTCGTCGGCTTGGTCGTCGGACTGGCCGTCGGCGACGGGGTCGGCGACGGCGTTGCCGTGCTGGTACCACCGCTGAGCGTCAGCGCGGTCGAGTCGATGAAGAAGCTCGTCTCGCGGCTTCCCGTCTGTTTCGAGGTCCACAGAAGGGTCGCGTTGCCGCCGGCAAACGACGAGAGGTTCACCGTCTCTTGGACGTAGCCGCTGGTGGTCGTCTTGTTCGAGAACGACTGCTCGGTCGTGCCGTTGACGGTGAACGCCATGGTATCGATGGCGCCCGCGCTGCTGCGCTCGTTCGTCGACACGTACAGCTCGTACGTCAGCGTTGCCGTACAACCGGCCGGAATGGCAACGGTCTGTTGCAGCGTATCGGTTTCCGTTCCCGTGTAGCCGTCAAGCCACGCGAACCAGCTGCCCGCGTATGCATCGGAGCTATCGTCAGTGATGACGTCTGCCGTCGTGCTCCAGTCGACGTTGCCCGACTCGAAGCCCGGGTTGAGGAGCAACTGCCCGGAGCAGCCGCTCGCCATCGTGCGCATTCCCGCCGGCGCTTCCTGACTCGCAGGGGTGACGCCCGTCGGTTTCAGGCCCGGGGCTGCCGGGAACTGGCGCGTGATCGGGCCGCCTTCTTGTGCGACCTTCGTTTCCGCGATCACGAGATTGCTGAGCGAAGCGGTGAGCACGTACGAGGCGATCGAGCTGGGCACCGAGCCCGCCGTCGCGTTCATGTAGCGCTGACCGTACTTGCCCTGCGAAACGCTGCGCATTTGGGTCGAGAAAAAGCGCTCCACCGTCGAAGAGGGAGCGGTCGCGTCGACGATCGTGCGATTAGAGTAGCGCTGCGTGACCGTGAAGCCGGCATTTTGCAGCGCGCTCACAACCGCTTGTTCCTGTTGCACCGTCGGCGCAAACTCGCTGTTGAATTGCGCTGGCGTCAGGAACTGGTGCGAACCGTTCGGTCCGCTCTGCGAGGCAACGAGCGCATCGAGCTGCGCTTGATTGTTGTAGCGCAGCGTGATCGCTACGTTGACCGGCTCGGTGAGCGAGCGTCGACCGAGGTCCGTATAAGCAAGTGCCCCAGATAACTGGGGCACGGAAATCAATGGGGTCAGTTGTGCTCCGCCGGCCGTGTTTTGCATGGTACCGCCCTCCGGCGCGCCGGTGCCCGGCAACGTCGAGTGACCGCTGCACGCGGTCACCATAAGAGCGAGTCCCAGCGATCCCGCCAGCACCCGTTGCGAAATCTGCATATAACTCCTAGCTGTAGCAGTGAGTATGAGTGCGCCTTTTCTGGCACACGATTAAATTAAACTGCAAAGCAAATCAAAGTTACAAGACGTTAATGTGTTCGATATTTACCGTAAATACTAGTACCGGACGAACCAGCATTGTCTGACGTCTTATGGGCCGCTGTGCGGCCGACTGTCGATCAGGGTGACTGCTCGATGAGCTTGCGAGATATCCACAACACCGCGCGCCGTGGCATCAACCTGCCCGAAAGAGCGAGCATTTTGTTCGACAGTCCGGGAATGACGAGGTCCTTGCCCGCCATCATCGCGCGATAGCCGGCCTTCGCTACCGGCGCCGCGCCGGCCATCGGAAGTTTGAAGAGCAGCGTACGCTTCATCTCGGCGCGCTCCGCGAAGCCGGTCGCAGTCGCGCCCGGAGCAAGGCACGTGACGGTCACGCCGCTTCCACGTAGCTCTTCCGCAAGCGCCTGCGAAAACGAGAGCACGTAGGCCTTCGATGCATAGTAGACCGCAGCGAACGGCCCGGGCACGAAACCGGCAGTTGACGCGACGTTGAGAATGCGCCCGGAACTGCGCTCGTGCATCCCACGCACATAGGCGCGCGTCAATTCGGTCAACGTCACAATGTCGAGCAGCAACTCCTCGCGCATGCGCGCAGGCGGCAGCGTATCGAAGGGGCCGTTGCTCGCGAAGCCTGCGTTATTTATAAGGATATCGCAGGTAGGCGCGCGCTCGACGATCCGCGCTGCTGCGTCAAAGACGCCCAGATCCTGGGCGATGGTCTCTACCGCAATGTTGCAGCGTTTGCGCAAATCGGCGGCGATCGACTCGAGTTTGTCGCCCGAGCGGGCCACGAGCACCAGATCGGTGCCGTCGGCCGCAAGCAGCTTTGCGAATTCGAGTCCGAGGCCGCCCGAGGCGCCGGTGACGATCGCCTTCACGATTACGAACCCAGCGTGGTCAGGCCGCCGCGGAAGGCCATGGTCGCGGCGCCGACTTGTCCGGCGTCATTACCAAGTTGCGCGACGACGATGCGCGTGGTTCCGCGCGGGACCATCGTCGTGAGTTCATCGACCTTCCCGCGCACCGCGTCGAGCATGAAATCGGCCGCGCTCGAGACGCCTCCGCCGAGCGCGATGACCTCGGGATTGACGAAGGCGATGATGTTCGCAAGGCCGATGGAAAGATCGGCGGTGAAGTTCTTCCACGCCGCGAGCGCATGCGGGTCGCCGGCCTGCGCAAGTTTGCGAATCTTCTTCGAACCGAGCTTGTCGCGGTCCATATCTAACAGTGTACTGCGCGGGAAGGACGGCGCAACCGCGAAGGCGTGGCGAATCAAGCCCGTCCCGGACGCCTGCGCCTCAAAGCATCCGATCTTTCCGCAACTACACACGAACCCGTCGCTCGGGCGGATCTGATGGTGTCCCACCTCGCCCGCGCCAAAGCGGTTGCCCAAGATCAGGTCCCCGTCGGCGACAATGCCGCCGCCGATTCCGGTACCCAGCGTCAGCAACACAAAATTGCGCGTACCGCGCCCCATGCCGTAGGTGTATTCCCCGAGCGTCGCACAGCGCGCGTCGTTGCCGACAAAGACCGGCATATCGAAGTGGGCGCGCATCGTCTCCCCGAGCGGCGCATTCGTCCACTTGAAGTTTGGGCTGTAGAGGACGGCACCCGAACGCGGTTCGATGTTGCCCGGCGATCCGATGCCGATGCCGACCACCTCTTTGGCATCCGGATCTTTGAGGGCTTGCTCGATCGTTGAGGTCAGCACCGCGCTGACGGCAGTGAAGGAGAGGTCTTCCAGATCGACCTCGTGCTGGGTATGAATCGTCCCGTCTTCGCTGATGACGGCGGCGCTGATGTGCGAACCGCCGAGGTCCACGCCGATAGCTGTGCGCAAGTGAAACATCCCCCTACATCAAACGCTGGGTTTCCCTGGGTTTCGCGCAACGCGCATCGAACCCCGGTCGAATTATGGAAACCATCGATCTGATCGGCCTGCGCGATTTCAGCAAGCGAACCGGGCAGCCCACGCACCCTGAATTACTCGACGCGCGCCCCATTGAGCACGTGAACGAGATCGAGATCACCGAAGAACATATCACGATCAGCTACGACGAGCGCACCACGCGCTTTTACAATGCGAACGAGATTACCAAGCGCGAGTGGGTCTATAAATATAACGATGATCCCGAGTTCGTACGAGCGATCGGCAAGGTGATCGACCTTGCGCGCAAGCACCTCAAGGATCTGCCCGAGAACGTCGCCTGTCCACCAGGCTGCGCCGAGTGCTGCAGCGGATACGAGCCGTTCGTGAGCCGGCCCGACGTGCAACGGATCGCCGATCATTTAGGCATGACGTACACACAAGTGATGAACGAGTACGTCGTCAAGCGTCCGTCGGCCGATGGATTCCACGTTGGCTGGCTGCGCAAGGTTACCGACGATCTCTCCGACAACTGCGTGTTCTTGAAGGGCAGCAAAAGCGGACGTTACTACTGCGGCATCTATGAAGCGCGTCCGCACGACTGCGCAGACTTCACCCCCATCGGCTGCGAGGACGTCGACGAGACGCTTTCGCACCGCGGAACGTATAAGGTCGGGCCGGCGTTCAAACCGAACCCGCGCCGGAGGAGTCGCCGTTGAAGTTTCCGCGTTTGCTCGCGCTTATCGCACTGGGTGCGCTGCTCGCGACGCTCGTTCCGGCGGCGGCGGCCACCGGCGCCGTTGCGCCCTCGCAATACGCCGGCCTGCAGTGGCGCCCAATCGGGCCGCTGCGCGGTGGACGAACAAAAGCGATCGCGGGCGTGCCCAGTGCCCCCAACCGGTTCTATGTTGCCGCCGTCAACGGCGGGATTTGGCGCACTGACGATGCGGGTCGAACCTGGAACCCAATCTTCGACGACCAGCCCACAGGGTCGATTGGATCGCTTGCGGTCGCCCCCAGTGACCCGAACGTGATCTACGCTGGAAGTGGCGAGGGGCTGCAACGGCCGGATCTCTCGGTCGGCAACGGGATCTATGCATCAGCCGACGGCGGATATTCCTGGAAGCACCTGGGCCTGCGCGACGGACAACAGATTCCACAGATTTCGATCGATCCGACCGATCCCAAGCGTCTCTTCGTGGCGGTGTTAGGTCACCCGTACGGGCCGAATCCGCAGCGTGGCGTCTATCGTTCTACCGACGGTGGCGCAAGCTTCACGCGCGTGCTCTATCGCGACGAAAACACGGGCGCGTACAACGTCAGTATCGATCCATCCAATCCGCAGGTCGTGTATGCGACGTTGTGGGCGGCTCGGCAAGCTCCGTGGGAGATCGGCGCATCGTTCGAGCAGTCGGGGAGCGGCATCTTCAAGTCGACCGACGGCGGCGATCATTGGAATCGCTTGCAGGGCGGTCTTCCGGCCGCGATGGGCCGCGCCGAAATCGCGATTGCGCCCTCGAACACGCAGGTCGTCTACGCCTACGTCGACGGCTTCGGCAGCTCGGGCGGCTCGGTCTTCCGCAGCGACGACGGCGGTGGCCACTTCACGATGATGAACGACGATCAGGGCACGATCGGCGAACGCGGCGACGACCTGGTGGCGATCGCCGTCGATCCCAAGGATCCGCAAACGATGTACGTCACCAACACGTCGACGTATCGTACGACCGACGGCGGCAAACATTTTACCGCGATCAAAGGCGCGCCGGGCGGTGACGACTATCAGAACGTTTGGATCAATCCGACCGATCCGAACATCATTGGTCTGGTGAGCGATCAAGGCGCGACGATCTCGGTCGATCACGGCGCCACCTGGAGCTCATGGTACAACCAGCCGACCGCGCAGATGTATCACGTCAACACTGACGATCGCTTTCCGTATTGGGTCTGCGGCGGGCAGCAAGAATCCGGTTCCGCCTGCGTGCTAAGCCGTGGCGACTGGGGCGAGATCACCGAGCGCGACTGGCATCCGGTCGGTGCCGAAGAGTACGGCTACGTCGTGCCCGATCCGCAGCATCCCGGCGTGTTCTTCGGAGGCAAAGTCGAAAAGTACGACGAGCGTATCTCGCAAGCCCAAGAAGTTTCACCGAATCCGCTGCGCCCTAAAGGCTACCGCGTCGTGCGCACCGAGCCGATCGCGTTCGATCGCTTCGATCGTACGCTGATGTACTTCGGAGCCAACCGGGTCTATGCCACGCGCAATGGCGGGATGAGCTGGCACACGATAAGCCCCGATCTCACGCGAGCCAATCCGGCGATTCCAAGCGTGATCGCCGCATTTGAATCGAACGATCCGCAAAAGGGCGCCCATCGCGGCGTCGTCTACGCGCTCGCCCCTTCCTACACGCACAAGGGCACGATTTGGGCCGGCACCGATGACGGGCTGATGTGGATTACGCGCGACGGCGGAGCACACTGGAACAACATTACTCCACCCGCGCTAACGCCGTGGAGTAAGGTCTCGATCATCGACGCCTCGCGCTTCGACGACAATACCGCGTACGTTGCGGTCAACCGCTTCCGGCTAGACGATTTGCATCCGTGGATCTATCGCACGCACGACGGCGGTGCACATTGGACGAACATCACGAATGGTCTTCCGGCTGATGAGCCGATCAACGCGGTGCGGGCCGATCCGACTGTACCCGGCTTGCTCTACGCCGGAAGCGAGGGCAACGTATCGGTTTCATTCGATGACGGTTCACTCTGGCAATCGCTGCAACTGAATCTGCCGCACACATCGATGCGCGATCTCGACGTGCATGGAAGCGATCTGGTCGTTGCGACGCACGGACGCGGCTTCTGGATTCTCGACGACATCGAACCGATTCGCGAGCTCGCGCGCGCGCACAGTTGGAACGGGCCGCACCTCTTTGCACCGATCGCGACCTATCGCGTTCGGCGCAACACCAATACCGATACGCCGTTGCCGCCGGAAGAGCCGCACGGCACCAACCCACCCGACGGCGCGATTTTCTACTACTTGCTGCCCGCGCCGGCGGCGCACGTGGCGATCTCGGTCTACGATGCTCGCGGCATTTTGGTCCGGCGCTATTCCAGCGACGACCCGGCTCCCAAGCCGGTCCAGTTCGACAAGCCGTCGTATTGGGAGCGGCCGTTCGTTCGCCCCTCCACCGAGGCGGGCATGCACCGCTTTGTGTGGGATCTGCACGAGCCGATGCCGGAGTCAGTCGCGATCGATCTCCCGATCTCGGCCAACGACGAGGACACGCCACGCGTTCCCCAGGGAGCGCTGATTGTGCCTGGACACTACATCGTTCGGCTCGAAGCCGACGGCACGGCGCACTCGCAACCGCTTGCCGTGGTCATGGATCCTCGCGTTCGGATCGCCCAGTCGACGCTCGAGCAGCAGTACCAGATGGCGCACGACGTCGCGATTCTACTCGATCGGACCTATGATGCGTACGAACGCGCTGCTGCCCGCAAAGATACAAAGGATGCAGGCGCCTTCGCGCGCATTAATGGACAGCTGAGCTTTCTCATCGATATCGTCGACGGCGCGGACGCGCCGGTCCCGCAAGGGACCACCCAGGCCTACTGCTCGCTTCGCATGCAAGCACTGGCGGCACTAGGCGCCACGGCAATCCGCAACCCCGTCTGCACTCGTTAGGTCCTCAGACATGCTTATTTAAGGAGGCTCGCACTCATGAAACATCTTCGTTTCGCGCTTCTCGGCGCCGCGCTCGCCGGTATGCTCGCCGCGGCAGCTTCGGCCGCTACGCCGACCACCCTCACGGTCAAGATGGTGCCCCAGAACGATAGCGGCGAAAGCGGCACCGCGACGCTGACTGAGGTTGCCGACGGCGTACGCGTCGCGGTAAAACTCGACGGCGCGCCGAAGGACGTCCCGCAGCCGACGCACATTCACGTCGGCAACTGCGGACACATCAATAAGGCACCGGAGTATCCGCTGGCAAACACCGTTAACGGTGAAGGCGTTGCCACGGTGAAGGGCGTGACACTCGCAGACCTGCTCAAAGGCACCTACGCCATCAACGTGCACAAGAGCGGAACCGAAATCGCAACGTACGTCTCGTGCGGAAACATCACCGCGCCTTCGGCGATGTAAGCGTTTCGCTCAAAGTCACTCAAAACGGCGTCCGGCATGAAACCGGGCGCCGTTTTCATTGTCGTGAGGGCTTGACCAGCATCCAAGCGGCACCTATTATTAGGTAGCCTACCTAACTATATGCTGCGTGCGAGGTTCACCTTGAAAATTGAAGGGTTGCGGTATGTCATGCTTGCCAGCGGCGATCTTGACCGATCGATTCACTTCTACAGGGACGATCTGGGACTGCCTCTAGAGCAGCAGTTCGAGGGGTTCGCGTTTTTCGGCTGCGGAAACACGACGCTGATACTGTCGAGCGCGTTACGCGATCGTCTTGCGGCGGGCGGTTCCTATCCGAGCGAGGTCGTCCTCGGCGTCCCCAGCGTCAGCGCGGCACACGAAGAGCTTCGCGAGCGTGGGGTGTCATTCATCAACGCCCCGCGGCAAGTCAACGCCGAGGCCTGGGCGGCGAATTGCACCGATCCGGACGGCCACCTGCTCTCGTTCTATGGCGCGCGGTAAGCGGCGGATCGCCGACCGCCTCCACTCGGCGGCCATTCACCTCTTGCGGCGCCTGCGCGAAGCGGATGCGGCGAGCGGAATCAGCCCGTCGCGGCTTTCCACGCTCTCGGTCCTCGTCTTCGGTGGACCAGCGTCCATGCGTGAACTCGCCGAGGCCGAGATGGTTCGCTCACCAACGATGACGGGAATCATTCAAGGGCTCGAGGACAACGGGCTGGTTGCACGAGCACCGGATCCACATGACGGCCGGGCCGTCGTGCTTCGTCCGACTGACCGCGGTGCGCGCTTGTTCCACGCCGCACGCGCACGCCGTATTGACGCGTTCGAAACTCTGCTCCACGCGGCAACGCCGGCGGAGCTTCGCGTGCTCGACGACGCAGCAGAAATTCTCGACCAGTTGATTCGCTCAGCGCGAGAGTAGTTCGGCGTAACGCGAGGGGTCGACGTTGCCGCCACTCAGCACAATACCGATGCGTTTGCCCCGGACGGGAAAGCGCTCGTGCAACACCGCGGCAAACGCCGCGACCCCGCTGGGTTCGACGACCAGCTTCATACGCTCGAACATCAGCCGCATCGCTTCCACTAACTCCTCATCGCTGACCGTCGCGATCCCCCGCGCGTGCTCGCGGATGATTGCAAAGGTCACCTCCCCGGGCGATTGCGTTTGCAATCCGTCGGCGATGGTTTTTGGCACAGATATCACGACCCGTTCGCCACGCTCGAGCGATTGGCGCACGTCATCTCCGGCTTGCGGCTCGACCCCCCACATCTCGGTGTCCGCGTCGACGCCGTGCGCCGCGATACAGCAGCCGGCAAAGAGTCCCCCGCCGCCGAGCGGCGTGACGATGAGGTCGAGCGGCCCGGCGTCGTGCAGCAACTCCAGCGCCGTCGTGCCGGCTCCCGCGACGATGCGTTCGTCATCGTAGGGCGGAACGATCGTCGCGCCCCGCTCACTTGCGATGCCCTGCGCGATCACCGCACGATTCTCTTCGGAGCGCTCGTAGAGGACGACTTCCGCTCCATAGCCGCGGGTCGCCGCGAGCTTGCTCTCGGGTGCGTCGCGCGGCATCACGATCGTCGCCGGAATGTCGAGTAGTTGCGCAGCGAGCGCAACACCCTGCGCATGGTTGCCGCTGGAGTACGCCACGACGCCGGCGCTCCGCTCCTGCGCCGAAAGCTGGGCTAACCGGTTGTAGGCTCCGCGAAACTTGAACGCGCCCATGCGCTGCAAATTCTCGCACTTAAAGAAGAGCTGTGCGCCGGTGAGCTCGTTAAAGGTTTGCGAGGTTAGCGTTGGGGTGTGATGGGCGACACCGCGAATGCGTTGCGCCGCTTCGATGACGTCGGCAAAGCTAACGGGCATCGGCCATCTTGAAGCGCCACTGCGTCACTTTTCCCTGGTCGTCCATGGCGAGCTCTTCACGATAGTTGTGCTTTTCGAATTTCACGTCGAAGCAGTGGAGTCCCGGATCGCAGTTCGTATCGTTTTCTTTGATTGATTCCAACTTGCCCTGCGCGCTCAACTCGTCCGACCACTCGGCGATTTTCACGCGCGAAATATTCAAGCCGGGGGTCAGGTCGTTTTTGACCGGGCCCAAATCGTTGTTCATCACGGCATGCGTGATCTTGTCGGCTTCGCGTTCGTACTTGTTCTCGAACGAGCACCCGGCGAGCACAACCGCCGCACACAGAACCGTTGCGGCTAAAGAGCGAGCTTTCACGTTGATACGACCTCCTGGGTCACGTATGGCAGAAACAACAGCGATGGATTCCACTCTTGGGCCAAACGCACGCTCCATTCGCTCTCGAAGAGCGCGATCGGCCGTCCTTCCCAATCTTCGACGAGCTTGGCATTGCTCGGCAACTGCGCGCGCGCTACCTCTGGAGCCTGCCCTGAGCCTGTCGAAGGGCCGCCGACGCGCAGGGCGACCGCAAACGGCAGCGTGGAAAGATGCGTCTTCACGCCATACTCGGATTCGAGACGGTACTTGGCGACTTCGAACTGCAGTTCACCCACGACGCCGAAGATCGGCTCGGTCCGCGTCGAGCCCCACGGATAGAAGATCTGCACCGCGCCCTCCTCGCGCAACTGGGCCACACCCTTGCCGAACGATTTGTAGCTCGACGTATCGATACTGCGAACCGATGCGAAATGTTCCGGGGCGAACGAAGGAATCGGCGGAAAGACCACCGGCGCGCCCTCGTAGAGCGTATCTCCGATGGCGAACACGCCGGGATTGGCCAGGCCGACCACGTCACCGGCGTATGCAGCCTCGAGCGATTCGCGCTCGTCGGCAAAGAGCTTCATCGCCCGGGCGAGACGCACGTCTTTGCCGGTGCGTTCGTTGCGCACGATCATGTCGCGCTCGAATTTTCCCGAGCAGACGCGAACGAACGCGATCCGGTCGCGATGGCGCGGGTCCATGTTGGCTTGAATCTTGAAGACGAACCCGGTAAAGCGCTCGTCGTTCGGATCGATGGTTCCACGTCCCGTGGGTGGCGGGCTCATGGCGATGAACTCATCGAGAAAGAGCTGCACCCCAAAATTCGTCACCGCTGAGCCGAAAAACACGGGCGTGATCTCGCCGCGCAGCATCGCGTCGCGATCGAACGCTTCACCCGCGCCTTCGAGCAAGTCGAGCCCGTCGACGAAGGCCTGGAAGGTCGCCTCGTCAACCAGCTCCTTCAACCGAGGATCGCGCGGATCGGCCGTCTGCATCGAAGCCTTGGTCGCGCCGTGCGCGCTACGCTCGAAGAGCTGCAACGTACGCGTACTGCGATCGTAGATACCTTTGAACGTTTCGCCGTTGCCGAGCGGCCAGTTCATCGGATACGTCCCGATGCCGAGCACACTCTCGAGTTCATCGAGCAGCTCGAGCGGATCGCGGCTTGGACGATCCATCTTATTGATGAAGGTAAAAAGCGGAATTTTGCGGTCGCGGCAAATCGCGAAGAGCTTTTTTGTCTGCGGCTCGACGCCTTTGGCCGCATCGATGAGCATCACCGCGGCGTCGGCAGCGAGCAGCGTGCGATAGGTGTCCTCCCCGAAATCCTGGTGACCGGGCGTGTCGAGCAGATTGATCGTGTAGCCGTTGTAAGGAAACTGCAGAACGGTCGAGGTGATCGAGATCCCGCGCTCGCGCTCGAGCTCCATCCAGTCGCTGGTCACAGCGCGCTGACGCTTGCGGGCCGAGACCTGCCCCGCAACGTGAATCGCCCCGCCGTAAAGCAGAAGCTTTTCCGTGAGCGTGGTCTTGCCCGCGTCCGGATGCGAGATGATGGCGAACGTCCGTCGCCGGCCTACTTCCTCGATAATACTCATTCGTGGTCCGTCATGATGTCATAGGTTCGCAACACGCCGGAGTTTCCGCTCGTGCGCACGAGCACGAGCAAATCTCCCAACCGGTACAGAGCAGCCTTGGGCGGAACGCGCAGATGATCCGAGCCGCGGTCGACCAGCAGTTCGCTCTTGCGCACGAAAATCGTGCAAGGCCCATACCGCAGACGCGTTCCGTCGGACACGGGTTGCGCCCCGGCCGGAATCCGCGAGCGCACGTAGGCCGCGCTGCCCGTCGTCTCGGAACGCTGCACGAAGCAGTCGGGCAGTGCGGAGAGTGCCCACGGGGCATCGCCGGTCACGTTCTCTGTGGGTGACCCGCGGGCGCCTTGCGCTACCCGCAGGTGTTGCGGCGCAGCGCTGTGTTTGGAAGCGGCCATGCGAAAGCGCATGAAATCACTGTAGCTGCGGGCGGTGACGATCACCGCGACCGCGAGGACGAGGACCGTCGCGATCGCGTAATAACGCAGCACGCCCGGGGGCCTAGTGCAACGTCAAGCGAGCAGCGCCGATCGCATAGTCGGCCATGCCGTAATACACGTCGTAGATTCGCGCGCCTAAATCGGTTCGTTCGTCGATCGCCGTCGGAAAGACCACATTATCGACGACACCTTTGCGCTCGTAGTCCGTCTCCGGCGTAAGCACCGGTGCAGACGAGCGATACAGGATGCGATCCGGTCGTTCGTAGTCGTGGATCACGACGCCCGCGGCGTAACGGAACATCGGCCTGGCGCCGCTGTTGTCGATCAGATCGACGCCGTGGTAAAGCGAGAACCAGCCCTCGGCAACGCGCACGGGCGGCGTACCGGCGCCGACCTTGATCGAGCCCCACTGCGCGTCAGGTGAAAGGACAATCGCGCTCTCGCTCACGTCAAGCAAGGCTTCCTGGTTCTGCACCGCCGCCTCGAGCGGAACATAACCGATGCGAATGGACTCGCGATCTTCGAACGGTAATCGTTCGATCAACGGAATTGCGGCGCGGCCGTCAACCGCCGAGAGATGTAACATCGGCCGATGGTAAAACGCAAGCGAACGCACCCCGCGCGGCGAGGTAACCGGCTCCGGAAAGAACGCGGCATCTTTGTCGTCGCCATCGACCATTCCCGGCTGTTCAAAACGCATGAGGCCGATGCGTTCCCACGCATACCCGTCGTGCGAAAGCGCGATCGCAATGCGCGGCCCCACCGGTCCAAAAGCGGTATATGCCATCACGTAACGATCCAATGCCGGCACGAACGTGACGCGCGGGTCTTCGCAACCGTAACCGGGGGAGGGACGCACTTCGTAGCTCGCTTCCGGCTCGAGCGCAAAACCCTCGCGATCGCTGGCGAACGTGCCCCCAGACTGCGCAACGCGCACGCGGCCCACGCGCGATATATTTCCCTTGGCAACGGCGCGCGGATAGAGCAGCAAAGCGCCGTCGCGCGTGCGCGCGCTCGCGGGATTGAGCACGCCCTCCGCTTCACTTGGATCGCCGTCGGGCACGAGAACCGGCCCGAGCCGCTCGACGCTGGTCTGCAGGTCGGCTATGGCAGCACCGTCTGCGCGATGGGGTCGTCGCTCGGGGTCACCACTTCGACGTGGATGCCGCTGCGATACACCGAGTTCGGAACAATCCATAACGTATAAGTTCGGTAATCGCTCGACGGTTCGCCACCGTCGGCCGGCGGCTGCTCGAAAGCGACCACGCGCACGCGCTGATCGCTCGCGTGGATCGATTCGATGACTTGACGATACCCGCTGCGCGTGTGCGGCCCCATGAGTAAGGCTACCCCAAACTCGCCCTTAAAGCGGACCGGGGCTTTGATACCCAGGTGCGCGAGTGAGGTCGGGTCCCGAACGACGACGATCTGATTGCTCCCTGGCTCCGCCGTCGTCCCGACGGCGAGCGTTTGAACGCGCACCTCGCGACAGCCGGTCAAGAGCAGCAGCGCCACGAGGGCCATCCAGCGCTTCACGGGTCCACGCTTTCGCGCGTTCCAGCGTCAGACATTCCTTCTGTCACCACCTTCTATCGGCGCGCGTTGTAGAATGAGTCATGCTGGCAATCGTGCTGGCGGCGTTGACGGTCTCACCGAGCCCGTCACCGACCCCGCTGCTTAAGACGATCATCACGGTCAAGTCGACCCCGCTCTGTGGGGCCCTGGCCGCGCATACCAATGCCGCGATCAACTCGGCGGTCCAGAACGACCAAACGCTGGGATCGACGATCATGACCCTGCGCTCCGGCGACCTCGCCGGATCGAGCCTGGACCGTTACTCCGAGATCCATCGCTTGAGTTCACTCGCCGACAGTATCTACAAGCAATACCGGGCCGGGCTGGCCGAGGTGAACCGCATGCGCGAGCTTTCTAAGCAGGCGACCGACCCCGAAGAGCAGGCCGAACTCAAGGCCGCGGCAGACGCGCTCGGGGGCGCGCTCTATCGTCAGCATTTGATCCAGCGGGACCTCGATGGCTTCGTCGCCTTCCTCCAAGCCTCCGATATGATGACCGACGATAACGCCGACGGCCCGCGTCACCCGATGACGCAAGATATGCCTGGCGCGAGCCCGCGAGAGATGTCGGCGTACTGGACGCCGCAAAACCAGAACGCGATCATCCATCCGCCGCTCCTCGTGGGCAGTGAATCGCTCGACGACGATGTGACAATGTCCAGGGCCGCCTCGCATGAATTCCAGACCCGTATGCCGGCCGTGATGCAGGACGAATTGACAGCGGGGAGCCATATCGAGCTAGCCGCGGACCACTGTTAAGAGGGTTCAGCCGCCTCAAGACTCCCGAACCGTCCTACCATACTCGTTGCTGCTTGCCGCCTCGCGGCGTACGCTTGAGGTCCCGATGAAAATCCTGCGACGTCTATCGGCCGCATCGGTGATCGTTGCGCTTGGCACCGTTCTGCTGGGAAGTTGGACCCGCATCAACGGCGCCGGCATGACGTGTCCGGATTGGCCCCTCTGTCACGGCATGCTCGTCCCCTCGATGGCCAACGGTACGGTCTGGGAATGGACGCACCGGCTCTTTGCTTTCTGCGTCGCGCCGCTCGTGATCGCCGTGATGATCGCTGCGTGGCGCGTTCGCGATCGCGCGCGGTACGTGACGCCGGCACTGGGCGTCGTCGGGGCGCTGTTTGTCGTTCAATGCATACTCGGCGCCGCAACCGTGCATCTTTCCAACAGTCCGATGTCGGTCGTGCTGCACTGGGGAACGGCGATGGCATTCATTGCATCGCTGTGCGCCATGATGCTCTTCGCGGACGATACCGCCGAAGCCGGCGCTCGCGGCCGTGCACAGCGCGCCGAGATTGCGCTCGCCGGCATTCTCGCGGGCACCGCGCTTGTGACCTTCGTCACTATGTGCGTCGGCGCATATGTCAGCTCGAGCGGGGACGGCCTCGCGTGTCTGTCGATTCCTGGATGCGCCGGTCACGTCGTCGTGTACTCGCAAGGGCAATACGCTCAAATGCTTCACCGAACAATCGCCGCCGCGACACTTCTTTGCGCCGTCTCGAGCTTCGCCCTTGCGTGGATTTTGCCCGCATCAGCGCGCGTGCGTGTCGCGGTTAGCGCCGGCCTGGCACTCGTCTTTGTGCAGGTCGTTCTCGGCTTACTCAACGTCGCACTGCGGCTGCCGATGGATCTGCGCGAAGCGCATGCCTTTAACGCTGCGCTGGTCTTTCTCGCGTTCGTGGTCGCCACGCTCTTTGCGGCGCTCGACGTGCGCGAGCTTCGTTTCGAATCGAGCAGTTCGCCGACGTGAAGACGCTCGCCGACTACTTCGAACTGGCCAAGCCGCGGATCATCGTGCTGCTCTTGATTACCACGGCCGCAGCCATGGTTATGGCCGCACGCGGCCTGCCACCACTCGCGCTCGTCTTCTGGACCTTGCTGGGTGGCGCACTTGCCGCCGGATCCGCCGGCGCGCTCAACTGCGTCTTCGACGCGGACATCGACCAAGTGATGCGCCGCACGATGGCTCGGCCGATTCCACAGGGCCGGATTTCACCCGTGCACGCAACGATCTACGCGGTGATTCTCGGCGTCGCCGCGTTCGCGATCTTGTACCTGCTCGTCAATCCGCTCGCGGCATGGCTCTCTCTCGCCGGCAACGTCTTCTACGTCGGGATCTATACGATGTGGCTCAAGCGGACGACGCCGCTCAACATCGTCATCGGCGGTGCGGCCGGCGCGGTTCCGCCGCTCGTCGGTTGGGCTGCGGTCACCGGTCACATCGGCGGCCCGGCGCTCGGACTCTTTGCACTGATCTTTCTGTGGACGCCACCGCATTTCTGGTCGCTCGCGCTCATGACCGAAACCGACTATGATAAGGCGCGCGTGCCGATGATGCCGAACGTTGCGGGCGAAGAACGGACCAAGCGTGAGATCATTTATTACACGATTCTGCTGGTTGCCGCGTCGCTGCTGCTCTATCCGCTGCACGTGATGGGCGCGCTGTATACCGCTGCCGCCGCCGTGCTGGGCGCGATCTTTCTCTACGATACGATTCGCACGTGGAAAGACGCCGGTACGTTGTGGGCAAGGCGCACGTTCAAATTCTCGCTATTGTACCTGGCGCTGATGTGCCTGGTCATGGTGATCGACCGGATCATTGTCTAACAACCGTCCGCTCCTGCTGACACTCGCGCTGGGCGTCTTTGCCGGCGCGCTAGATCTTGGCGTGCTCTCGCCCGCGCTTCCCGCGATCGCGCGCGAATTCACGGTACCGACCGGCGATCTCGCTTGGGTTTTCACGCTCTATTTATTGGTAACGGTCGCGTCGATCGCCATCTCGAGTACGCTCGCCGACCGGTTTGGGCGGCGCGCGGTCTACATGAGCTGCATCGGACTCTTCGTGCTGGGGAGTTTGGTTGCGGTGATCGCGCCGAACTATGGCGTGTTTCTCTTCGCGCGAGCGCTGCAGGCGCTCGGCGCAGGCGGCGTCTTTCCGGTGGCAACCGCAGCAATTGGTGACGTCGTCGAACCGCAGCGCCGCGGCAGCGCACTCGGTTTGGTCGCGGCAACGTGGGGCCTCGCCGCAGTCATCGGTCCCGCATTCGGCGGCCTGGTGACCCATTTCGTCTCGTGGCGCTGGATTTTCGCGCTGAATTTTCCGCTCGCCGCGATCGTGCTGCTGCTCGCCTATCGCTACCTTCCGCGAACCGCGCCGCGCGTGCGCGGACCGCTCGACGGTTTCGGCCTCGCGCTTTTGTGCAGCGGCCTCTTACTTCTCATGGACGGCCTGACCACCGCGCGCCTGACGAGCGCGCTCGTAGGCATCGCGCTGCTCGGCGGTTTTGTGTGGTGGGAACGCAATGCGCAATTCCCCATCGTACCGCTCGAGCTCTTCACGACGCCGCAACTCGCAAAAACCTATCTACTCGAAATTACCATCGGCGCACTCGAGGGCTCGCTGTTTTTTATCCCGACGGTGATCGTCGGTGCGCAGGGTCTTTCGTACGCAGTCGCAGGGCTGATCGCCTCACTTGGCGCCTTGATGTTCGTCATCGTTATCCCGATCGCGGGGCGCGCGCTCGACCGCGTCGGAAGCCGCGACGTGTTGCTCGGTGGTGCATTGCTCACCGAACTCGGTCTGGGAATCTTCGCCATCGGCCAGGTGTCGTTGCCCTTGACGCTGCTGGCGATGATCGTTGCGGGATGCGGATTCGGTGCGCTGCTCGGCGCACCGACCCGGTACATCGTGACCAATGAGGCCGGCGACGCGCGGCGCGCAACCGCCGTGGGGCTGCTCAGCCAAGCGCTTATCGTCGGGCAGATTCTCGGCAGCTCGCTCGCCGGCGGCGTTATGGGACTTGCCAAGAGCGAACTGCAGGGCTACCGTGACGCCTACTTGTGCTTCTGCGGCATCGCCCTCGTGGCGCTAGCAATCGCTGCCACGCTCAACACGCGCGGGCGAGAGCAGCGCTCGCAGGCCGCGGAGGTGCGTCCGCTCGAAGCTTAGCGGGCGTGAACAATCAGCCACCGCCGCTCCACGACTACAACCTCTTCTCGTCCGATCGTGCGCTGCTCGAATCGCTCGACTGCGCCGCGCCGCAGATCGACCGTACCGAGCTTGCGCAGCTCGGCGCATTGGCCGGCGATGCAGGCACGATCGAACTCGGCTTTGATGCCAATCGTCATTCACCGGAGCTGCGCACGCACGATCGCTTCGGCGAGCGGATCGATGAAGTACATTTTCATCCGTCGTATCACGCGCTGATGTGTGTGGCCGTCACGAACGGCCTGCACGCGTCACCTTGGCTCGACAAGGAGCCCAATGCGCACCTGCGTCGTGCGGTAAAGTTCTTTATGTGGTCGCAAGTCGAAGGCGGTCACCTGTGCTCAATCTCGATGACCTACGCTGCGGTACCGGCGCTCGAGCGCGCGCCGATGCTCGCACCGCAATGGATCGGCAAGCTCGCCGAACGCTGTTACGATCCGCGCCTGGTGCCGATCGCAGAGAAAGCCGGCGCGATCTGCGGCATGGGCATGACCGAACGGCAAGGCGGCAGCGACGTGCGCGCCAATGAAACGCGAGCGCAGCGCACCGGCGAAGACGGCGAGTATCGGCTCGAGGGGCACAAGTGGTTCTGCTCGGCGCCGATGAGCGACGCGTTTCTCGTGCTCGCACAAGCCGAACGTGGGCTCTCGTGTTTTCTCGTACCGCGCGTGCTCCCCGATGGAGCGCGTAATCGCTTTGCGATCCAGCG
>Ga0302177_10000484_pt1 | contig 30833 bp, 25 predicted proteins | sample I_Palsa_E1_2_FD_198780 | JGI IMG/M metagenome (GOLD analysis project Ga0302177, IMG submission 198780) | Peat permafrost microbial communities from Stordalen Mire near Abisko, Sweden - I_Palsa_E1_2 | ecosystem: Environmental > Terrestrial > Soil > Palsa > Peat permafrost | place: Sweden... | reverse complement strand
GCGTACCGCCGGAACGAGGCGGCCTGTGTCTCGATATTGGCGTACGTCCAGTCGGCCGGGTGGGTGTTGTTCCTGATCGCAGCGTTCTCGGCGGGCAGGCCGAAGGCATCCCAGCCGATCGGGTGCAGCACGTTGCGGCCCTGCAGGAAGTGATAGCGAGCGAGGGCATCGCCGATGGCGTACGCCTCGGCGTGGCCCATGTGCAGGTCGCCCGACGGATACGGGAACATGTCCACCAGGTAGAAGCACTGCCGCGGATCCGCCGGATCCTCGCTGGCGCGGAACGGGTCTAGCTCCGCCCAGCGCGCCTGCCATTTCTCCTGGACATCACGGGGGTCATAGCGCTGCGCCAGCTCGGCGCTCTCGGCCGCTGTCATCGTTTCCTCACCATTGAAATCGGTCCGGAACCCCTTAAACCCTTCGGGTGATGATCACCTGCAATGAAAACGCCCCTCGAGACGAGGGGCAGCCGCACCAACGAGGGTAGGTCGGCGCGGCTAGGTAAGAAGCAGCCGGACGGCAGGCATGCGCACAGGATAGCGCACCCGCCGCATGCCCGTCCGCTCCCCGCTGCCGGGGGCTGGTGCTGGGCGGCGATTACCAGCCCGCAGCGAGAGTTCATTCCCGGGCCGCGCATAGCGGTCAAAGGCCTCTATCACGGGCCAGAAATACATCCGCGCGCGAAATCAGCGCGTCTCGTCATTCCCCTTGACGGGCGGCCTGCCAGCACTTACTCATGACTGAGTAACAGAGCTAACCATTCCTGGTGCAGGGGCGCAATGGACAGTCGGGGGGATCAGGTCGATCGGGGCGATCGGGGGGATCGGGGGGATCGGGGGGATCAGGGGGATCAGGGTTATCGGGTCGGACCGGTTGCGATCATCGGCATAGTCTGCCGGTTCCCTGGTGCGCGCGATCCCGCGGAATTCCACGATCTCGCCGTCGCCGGGCGCCGTTTGTTCCAGTCCGCGGACGGCCTGCCAGGCCGCCTGCTGTACGCGGCCCTGCTTGATGACTGGACGGTGCCGCCGGTCTCGTTCGGCGACCCGGAGCTCGGCCCGCATGATCTAGGTCCGGTGCAGAAGCTGGCGACCGAGATGACCGCGCTGGCCCTCATCGACGCGGGCCGGCAGGAGGCGGTCGCAACCACCCGAACCGGACTGATCATCGGGAGCGCGACGCCGAGCGGGTGCGATCTCGCCGAACTCGGCATCGATCCGATCTGGCTCGCCCTGCAGGCGCGCGCGGGCACGCTCGGTACCGACGAGATGCGCGTCTACGCCGCCGAGCATGCCGGGCTGCTCCCCGGGAAAGGCCGCGGCATCGTGGTACTGGCCCGCGCAGCCGACGCCAGGGCCGCCGGCGTGCCGGTGTACGCGGAGATAGCAGGCTGGAGCACGCCGCCGACCATGCTTCCCGCGCTGGCGGAACTCAGGCGCGGCGGGAAGGCCGTCGCGATATCGGCCACGTCACCGGCCGCGGCCGTCCCGGTGACCGCCCCTTCGGCCGCGCCGGGCTGCGAGGCCCCGGGCAGGCACATGACACCGGCCCGGGCCACGGGGTCGGCCCGGGCCGGACAGCCGCCCAGCATCTTCGCGTTGCGCGGCGGGGATCCGGGCACCGTGGCGGAGCGGCTCGACGACATCGCGGTGAGCGCCGCCACGCTCTCGGACGCCGAACTGCGTGAGCTCGCCCGCCAACTGGCGGTCGGCGTGCTAGGCAACGCGGGCCAGACGGCGCGGCTGCGAGTCGCGCTGACCGCCGCCGCGCCCTCCCGGCTGGCCGACCAGGCTCGGTACGCCGCCTGGCTACTCAGGACGGGCGGGACGACCTCGGCCACGACGGAGCCGGGCACGTACGTATCAGCCGGAGCGACTGGCACGGTCATCGTGCTTTTCCCCGGACGCGCCGAATCGGCGGCGGCCCAGCCGGCCAGGCTCGCCGTCTCACTCGAGGCGCTCGGCACGCTGGATCTGCTCGGCGTCAAGCCGGTCACCGGGGTGGGCTACGGCCTGGGCGAGGTCACCGGGCTGGTCTGGGCGGGGAGTTTGCCGCCGACCGAGGCGGCACGCCTGGTCGCCCAGTGCGTCCAGGTCCTGCGCGCCTGCGGCTGCAGGCCGGCCGCGATGGCCCGCGTCACGGCCGATGCCGACGTGACCCGCGCGCTGTGCGCACCGGACCGCCTGCATATCGCCGCTTATGAGGCGCCCCGCGTGCACGTGCTGGCGGGGTCCACCGCAGGCATACGCGAGCTGGCCCGGCGAGCCGGCCCGCTTGGCGTCCCGGTCGAGGTTCTGGCCGGCACCAGCGCCATGCACTGCCCCGCCATGGCTAGGTGCGTCGCCCCGCTGCGCAGCGTCTTGGCGGGCACACGGGTGGCTCCGCCGCGGCGCAGGCTCATCTCCACCATCACCGGCCACCTGCTCACCGCCGCCGACGACATCGCCGACCTGCTCGCCAGGCAGATAAGCCTGCCAGTGCTCTTCGCCCAGACAATGACGAAGGCGGCTCAGGGCGCCGACCTGATCGTGACGGCCGGGCCCGACACCGCCCTGACCGCCATGGCTGCCGAAGGCTGCGGCATACCCGCCGTCGCGGTCCCGGCACCCACCCAGGCCGGCCTGGGCGGGCCGGACCCGGGCATGTCGGCCACTATGATCGCCGCCCTGTTCGCCGCCGGGGCCATCACCGACCTGCTGCCGTTCCTGGCCCCCTCCGGGCCCGCTGACACCCTGGCCAGCCGGGCCATACCGCGGATGCGGATGGGCGAACCGGCAGAATCACAGGCACCGCAGGGTCTGGGCGGGCACGCGGAAAACGGTGACATGGAACGGAGAACCGCGGTCCGTTCGGGACAGATTCACTAGCTTAGCTAGGATTCCAGGGCGATACGCTGCGTAGCGGGGTAAAGGAGATACGTCATGGGCTATCACCTCCGGATGACCCATGATCATGGAAAGCACGAAGGCAACGTCTTGATCTTGGGCGCGGGGCGCTGGGAGTGGTTGACGCGGCCCGCCCAAAGATTGCGGGTAGTTACCCCTCAGAATCCGACAGTGACTACCAACGATGATCCGGACCGGTGCGGCCGAGTCCTGATTGCCCCACTCGGCCCCGCCCGGCCATGCCGCCCGGCGGGAAGGCGGAAGGCGCGCAAAACCCCGCCTGCCAATCTCCATAGCATCGGCAATTACGGAAAAGGCTCCACGCTATTCTGTTTTGGCACGCGTGCCTGTAGCCGGTTTCGAGCGAGACCTGTTCACTAGCCTAGGTTCGCAGGAAGGTCTGGCATGCAATCTGGCGGGCGGTATCAGTCCGGATCTGAGCTGCCGAGCACGCCGGAAGCGGTGCCGGCTGGTGATCAGCTCCGGCAGAGCGGGGATACTGAAGGCGCTTCAGCACCGCGAGCGGTACGGCGCTGGTGGGCAGCGGCGGCGTGGGCCGCCGCCGGGCTGGCGCTGTACGCCTTCTTTCTGCAGATCTCGTTCGGCGGGCGGATCGACTCGGACGGGGCGAACAGCGCACTGCAGGCCTGGGACCTCATTCACGGGCATCTGGTGATGCACGGCTGGCTCATCGGCGACGCGACGTTCTACGCCTTCGAACTGCCGATCAACGGGGTCATCCAGCTGATCTTCGGGCTGGGCAGCCTGGCCACCCACCTCGCCTCGGCGCTGACCTTCCTGATCGTCGCGGGCTGTGCCGTGGCGCTGGCCGTGGCCGACAGCCGCGGTCCGGCCAGGGCTGTCCGCTGCGCGGTCGCTCTCACCGTGCTCGCCGTGCCGCTGCTGACAATGCTGACCGTGTGGCTGCTAGTGGAGGAACCCGACCATACCGGCACCTCCGCGTTCATCCTGATTTCCTGCCTGCTGATCGACCGCGCGCCGAGCCGGAGGTTCACCGCGCCCTTGCTCTGCGTGATCCTGTGCGCCGGCCAGCTCAGCGACCTCACCGTCCGCTACGTCGCGGTCCCCGCGGTCATCGTGGTCTGCGGCTACCGGGTGCTCGCGACCCGCAAGCTCCGCTCCGGCGACGCCGCGCTGGTGCTGGCCGCGGCCGTATCGGTGCCGCTTGAGTCGCTGCTGGGCTCGCTGATGGCGCACCTGGGCGGGTTCTTGATGGTCCCGCCCAGGGCTCAGCTCGCGCCGCCGCGGCTGTGGCTGCTCCACCTGCCGGTGGTCTGGCTGGACATCCGCGAACTGTTCGGCGCCGTCCTCAGGCCTGACACCACGCTTGGCGGCCTGGGGGCCGCGCTCGGCATAATCTGCCTGATGGCCGCCATCCTCGGCCTCGGGCGGGTGGCATGGACCTGGCGTCGCGCGAGCCGGGCCGAGCAGCTGCTTGCCGCATCGATCGTCTTCAACGTCGGCGTATACGCGGTTTCCGTGATGCCGCAGCCCAGCGGGTACCGCGAGATCGTCGCGCTGCTGCCGTGCGGGGCGGCGCTCGCGGCGCGGGCCCTCGTGCCTGCCCGGATCACCGGGGAACTGCGCGCCTTCGGGGCGGTCACGGCGACGGCGCTTGTCGCGCTGCTGCCGCTGTCCGTCGCGGCCACCCGGCCAGCTACCGGCCCGTCCATGGGACCGGCGCCCGGCAACGGAGCGACAACGCCGACCGCGCCGCTCACCGCGTGGCTCGAAGCCCACGGGCTCAGCTACGGCGTCGCCGGGTACTGGGACGCCTCGGTCATCTCCTTGCAGTCAGGCGACAAGGTCCGGATCCGCGCGATTGACCTGCACCGAACGACCAGCGCTGCCGGGTGGAAGGTCAACGAGCCGTACTGGGAGACGAACGCCTTGTGGTATGACCCGTTCCGGTACGACGCGAGATTCGTGATCGCCGACACGCGCGGGATTTTCTCCAGGACCGCGCTTAAGCGGTTCTTCGGTAAGCCATCGGCTACATACCGGGTGGCGAACTGGTACGTCCTTGTCTACCGGACGAACCTGCTCAGGAAGATCCTGCCGCCGCTAAAAGCACAGTGACGCATTACGCGGCTACGCGGTTGCGGCGGGCTCCTGGTCGGGTTCGCGGCGGGCCTCGACGTAAATGGTTCCCCCCGCGCGCGCCGCCACCTCGAAGCCGGTTGCCACCAGTGCCGCCGGGCGGGTGATCACGGCCGCGCAAGCGTGTAGAGCCGGAAGAGCGGGCTTTGCGCGACCTGGCGGGCCTCGCTGCACCGGATGGCGTCGTAGAGATCAGGGTGTCCCGGGAAGAACTTGCCGACCAGCCCGTACAGCCAGCCGAACACGACCTGGCCGCCCCGCAGGTAGCTCACTCGCTTTACCCGGAACCCGGCCGCCTCGATCGCGGACACCAGCGCCGGCGGGCTGATGTGCACCAGGTGCAGCTGCCGTCCAGCTCTTCCAGCTCGACGTCGCGCACGTGCGGGTGGTTCGCCGAGGCATCGGGATCGACGCCCACCCCTTCCCTGCCGTACCGGACGAAGGCCCGGACAAGCGTCCCGTCACCGGCGCCGACGTCGAGGACGGCCCGCGCGGCAGCACGCGGTGCAGCCGGTCGGCGAGAGCCGACCGGCTGCGGCGCAGCAGCTTGTCTCCGAGGCCGGAGAAACGGCCGTTCGCGGGCCGGTACCAGTCCGCGTAGGCCTCGCCAAGCTGCGCGTCGCTCGGCCACGGCGAGGTCGTGGCGACGCCGCACCGCCCACACCTGGTCCGGCCGACCGCGCGGCGCGGCCGGGCCGCTACTCGCTGACCCGGGCCTTGCCTTCGGCGGTGACCTGCTGCTGAGCCGTGGCCGGCTCTGCGGATGGGGCCTGGCCGTCGACCCGCGCCGGCCGGCCGAGCACAGCCGCGGGGTCGAAGTCGAGATAGGGGCAGCGGCTCACGCCGTGCGCATGCATCCAGTAGTCCGCGCTCGTCCGCAGCACGCCGAAGCCGTAGCGGATGCTGCGCCGCAGGTTGATCGACGACGCGTCGGCCTGGTAACGGGTGGGGCAGGATACCTCGCCGATCCGGGCGCCCGCGGCGACCGCCTGGGCGATGATCTGGTTGTCGAAGACGAAATCGTCGGAATTGCGTTCGACCGGCAGGCCGGCCAGGAGCTCGCTGCTGAAGGCCCTCAGGCCGGTGTGGTACTCGGACAGCTTCTGGTTGAGCGCGACGTTCTCGACGAAGGTGAGGAACCGGTTCGCGACGTACTTGTAGCGCGGCATGCCGCGGGCGACCGTGTCCTGCGCCAGGATGCGGGAGCCGAGCACCATGTCGTACTCGCCGTACGCGATCATCGCTGCTATCGCCGGCACGAGCAGCGGGGAGTACTGGTAATCCGGGTGCACCATGACGATGATGTCCACGCCGAGCTCAAGCGCCTGCCGGTAACACGTCTTCTGATTGCCCCCGTAGCCGCGGTTGACCTCGTGGCTGATCGGGTCCAGGCCGAGTTCGCGGCCGAGCAAGACCGTCCGGTCGGTGCTTGCGTCATCGACGAGCACCAGTTCGTCGATGATCTCCCGATCGAGCTCAGCCACCGTGCGCGACAGCGTCGCCTCAGCGTTGTAAGCAGGAAGAATTACGGCTACGCGCCGAGAGTTAATCACCCCGGGCATTATACGGACCGCGAAGCCGGTAACGTCGCAATGCCATAAGGCACCCAGCTCAATTGACAGAAGTCCTTAACGCCGGAGCGGAGTAGCCGACTGCCAAGGGCACAGCCTGGCCGACCGGATCAGCCGGCACCACCAGGGGCGCGGACTGGCGGGTCCCGGTGCCGGCGTCGGTGATGGAAGAGGCAGCCCGAGATTGACGGCCACGGCGCAGACGGCGGCGACGTTGGCCGTCCGGCAGGACCGGGTGATCGTCATCGCCTGCCCGGCCGGCTCGCGTACCTGGTCAGGCACGAGTTCTCACTCGGAGTTCCCCGTAACTTCGGTTAATTCGCATGCGCCGGCCTCGAGATGATGCAATGACGGTCATGTACTCCCCCGGGGGATCATCCTCTGACGTCCATGAAGAAGGCGCGGCGGCTCACAGCACTCCGGGCACGCCTGACCCGGCGGCACGCCGCGATCGGCACCCGCTTCGCCGCTGGCCGCGAAGCCGCTGGCTCGCGGTCGCCGCGTGGGGGCTGGGCCTGGTCGTCGCCTTCGCCGCCAACCTGCGGCTTTCCCAGACCAACGCCACGAACTCCGATGGCGCGTCCCAGGCGCTGCAGGCCTGGGACATGCTGCATGGCAACCTGCTGCTGCATGGCTGGATAACCGGCGACGTCACCTACTACACCACCGAAGTACCCGAGTACATGCTGGTCGAGCTGGTGCACGGGCTCAACGCGGATGCGGTGCACATAGCCGCAGCCCTGACGTACACGCTTGCGATGCTGCTCGTGGCCCTGCTCGCCATGGGCAAGACCACCGGGCGCGAGGCAGTGGCACGAGCTGTAATAGCGGCGGGGATAATGATCGCCCCGCAGCTTGACGCCGGAACGTACGCCCTGCTCAACTCGCCGGACCACTTGGGCACGTCGGTTCCCGTGCTGCTGGCCTGGCTGATCGTCGACCGCGCCCGCCCGCGCTGGTACGTGCCGGTCGCCGTCGGGCTCATCCTCGCCTGGGCCCAGATCGCGGACCTGCTGGTGCTCTATGTGGCGGTGGTGCCGCTCGCCATCGTGTGCGCGTTCCGCGCCCTGCGAGCCAAGGTCTGGCAGCCGCAGCCGCAGCCGCAGCCGCTGGCATCGCAGCGCTACGAGATCGCGCTGGCCGTAGCCGCCGTCGTCGCCGGGGTGGCGGGCCTGGCGGCCCCGCACGTCCTCCAGGCCATCGGCGGGGAGATCCAGGTCCAGCCCGTCACGCAGCTGTCCCCGCTCAACGTCATCTTCTGGCATAACCTGCGCGTCACCGGCATCAGCCTGCTGGTCCTGGCCGGCGCGAACTTCATCGGCGTGCACCAGGCGGTCCGGAGCGGTTTCGAGATACTGCACCTCGCGGGGGCCGCGCTGGGTGCGTGCGCGATCGCCGTCGCGGCATGGCGATTCCCCCGGGACCGGGACCTGGTTTCGCAGCTGCTTCTGGCCGGCATCGTGCTCAACCTGGTGGCCTTCGCGGTGGGCACGCACGCCGTGGAGATCACGTACACCCGGGAGATCACCCCGGTTCTTCCGTTCGCCGCGGCCCTTGCCGGACGCGTGCTGGCCAGGCGCCTGCTGGCCATGCGGCTCACGCCGGTGCTCATCGCGGTACTGTGCGGCTACCTTGCCGGGCTGGGGTTCGCGATCCGCCAGCCGGTGGTTCCCGCGCAGAACGCGCGGCTTACCTCCTGGCTGGAGACGCATCATCTACATTACGGCCTGTCCGGCTACTGGGCCGCCAACGCTGTGACGCTTACCAGCGGGGAGCGGGTCAAGGTCAGGTCGCTCGACCGCGCCGGCGCGACGCTCCGTGCCACCAGGCAGTTGGTGAACACGGAATGGTACGACCCGAGCCGCGAATCGGCGAACTTCGTCGTGGTCTATGACGGACACGCCGGCACCCAGCCGTTCGCCGGCTTCACCGGCGTGGTCGGCTTTCCCGATACCAAAGAAGTCATCGCGACCTTCGGCACGCCGGCCCGAACCTACCGCTACGGCCAGTACACCATCTTCGTCTGGGACAAGAACCTGCTGACCGTCCTGCCGGGCCCCTGAGCCGCGCCTGCGAGGCACCGCACGTCCGCACGAGTCACCCACGTCGGTGGTTCTGATGTCCGCCAGGCAGCCTGTCAGATGCGCAAAGCAGAAGCCACACCTGTTCGTCCACGCGCGGACACGACCAGGCCGCCGCCGGGACGCCCTGTCACCGCGGCGAGCGAATGCGCGTCGCCCTTTTCCGCCTGAGTCAGGAGGCGCTGCGCCCGCCGCCGTCAGGATCACTGGCCGCAAGCTCCGCAGCCAGAATCTCCTCCTGGTCGGCACCGCTGGACCCTCGAGCGGCCTGCCGATCGCCGCCAGCACCCCTCCAGGTCAAACTCAAACGACCACCGCAACCCGCTATCCCCGCACCGGGCGGCGCGCCGCGGCCGAGCGGGAGTCGCCGCGCTCCGTGGCCTAGCGGGGGCCGCGGCGCGCCGTTGCCTGGAGGGGACCCTGAATTGCCGTCCCGGCGGCGGATCGCCGGGATCTCTCCCGAACCGCCAGGCTCGTCACTGCCTGTCACCTCGGTAGCGTCGGTCGTCAGCCGGTCTGGGCAGTTGCCTCGCTCCGTCGCGCCGACCCGCTCTTAGTCAAGTATCTAGAGGCACTGACGTTTCGACCCGCTGCCAAGTGCATAGTCGAAGAATATTTTCGCGATCTCTGCAGTGGCGACCAGGCCGCCGCTACCGCGGCCGCATCCCGCTCACGGGGCAGGCCCGACGTAATGGTTCGGCCACCAGCCGATGACGAAGGCGAGGCTCGCGGCGGACAGGACGAGCACGGGCCAGTAGAGGAACCGCGGCAGCTTCGCGGCCGCGCCGATGAAGATGGGGAACGCGGCCCAGATGAATCGCGGCTCAGTGCCCTGGTCAGAGGACACCACGCAGGTCAGCACCACGAGTATGGCGAACATGCTCACCGGAACCGGCAGCCGGGCGGCGATCATCATGGCGATGCCGGCCACGGCGGCGACGAACATGGCGATGAGCAGCACGTTATAGATCGCGTACCGGGAAGTGCCCGGGTCGGCCCAGAACAGCATGCGCAGCGTGTGCTCGCCCCAACTGACGTGCTGCGTCCAGCCGTCCCGTTCAACGCGGAACCAGAACGCGTAATTGTGGTACCGGCGGCCGAGATAGCCGAAGAAGGCGAGCATGCCGAGCGGGGTAAGGGCCGGAGCGATAAGGGCGCGCCACTCGCGACGGGACCAGATCGCCTGAGCTGCCGCGAATCCCGAGACCGCAACGAGAACGATCATGGTCGGGCGCTCGGCGGTGCTAACCGCGCCGATGATCCCGGCGAGCAGCCACCGCCGGTCGAGAAGGGCCAGCAGCGCGGCCGCGCCGAAAGCGACTGCTAGCGGCTCGGAGTACAGCATGCCGAATGTCATCGCGCCCGGGAAGAAGCAGTAGAGCGTGACGGCGCGGTCAGCGACTCGCCGACCGCACAGACGAGCCGCCAGGACCCAGACGCCGAGCGCCGACGCGGCTCCGGCCAGCACGCTGACGGCGAGTCCGGCGATCAGGTAGTTGCCCCCGGTCAGGTAACTGGCGAGGCGGATCAGCACCGGGAAGAGCGGGAAGAAGGCGGTGCGGCGGTCGATCTCAGAGCCGAGGGGGCCCCACGGGAAAGGCGACGTCCGCTTGTAGCCATGCTCGGCGATGGCCAGGTAGTACTTGGCGTCCTTGAACAGGAAGTGCCAGGTCCACGGATGACCGTGGCCATAGATCGCGTCCGAGCCGTACCAGGCGGCCAGGATCAGCAGCCAGGTGGCCGCGAAGACGAGCAGCGGGAGGAGCCAGGGGTGCGGCAGCCGGTCGCTCAGGGCAGGTCGGCCAGGGCGACCGGGCTGCGCGTGCCGGTCACGCGGCCGGGCGTGCTCCGGGAAGGCGGGTATCGCTGTCATCCGACTCTCTCCGGCCCGGTGGGGCGCGGGTACGTAGGCGAAACAGCTTTGAAATTATGCCTAGACAGGCTAGAGCTTAGCCCTGTCTTTTCATAGGGGTTTGAGGGCTGGGCGGCGTGCCTGACGTAAAAAGTGCTCCTCAGCCGGGACAGTGAGGGTGTTCGAAGTCCTTGCCATCCCGAGTTCGAGGAGCATTTTCTGCATGCACACTACCGGTTGGTCCAGGGGCCTGGAGGTATCTGGCGGCGGTCAGGGTGTCGTGTCGCATGCCGGGCTGGTGCTGCTGCGGCACCTGGCCGATACGACGGGCCTGACCGGCGGGCTGTCGCGAGCGCTGGTGACGCCGCGGTTCCTGGTGCATGACCGAGGCCAGGTGATGGCTAATCTGGCGCGGCGAACCGGCAGCGAAGGCCGGATCAGCACCCTCAAGCGGCAATACGGGTGGGACCGCTCCCGCCTGGACGGCACCGAGGGAGCCCGGATCTGGGCCAGACACGGCGTGCTCGCCCACAACCTGGTCAAGGTCAGCGCCCTGGCTAGCTGACGCCCACCAGCCACGCTGCCGCGGCCCCGCCCGAACTCAGCCCTCAGACTTTCAGGTCGAAGTAGCTAGCACCGGGAAGGCCTCCCAGTCGGGCCGCAGCGGCATACCGGACGTCCCGTCGGCGGCCAGCCGCACGCACAGCACCTGGTGCAGTTCGATGTGATTCCGGTCGAAACCGAGCCGCGAGCCCGCCATGTACAGCCGCCACACCCTGGCGGTGCCCTGGCCGACCTCTTTGACCGCCTCGGTCCAGTGCGCGTCCAGGTTGGCGCACCAGGCCGCCAGGGTCCTCGCGTAGTGCTCGCGCAGGTTCTCCTCGTGCCGCACCTCGAAGCCGGCGTCGTGCATGAGCGAGATCAGGTAGCCGGGCCCCTCAAGCTCGCCGTCCGGGAACACGTACCGGTTGATGAACCCGCGCTTGCGGATGGCGGGCTCGATGTTGTCCGGCCGGGTGATGCAGTGGTTGAGCAGCCGCCCGCCGGGCTTTAGCTTCCCGTGCAGGAACGAGAAGTAGGACGGGAGATTCTGCTTGCCGATGTGCTCGGTGAGCCCGATCGAGCTGACCGCGTCAAAGCCGGTCTCCGGAACGTCGCGGTAGTCCAGGTGCCGCACCTCGGCGAGCCCGGACAGCCCCGTCCGCTCGATCTCGGCCTGCGCCCACGCGGCCTGCTGGGCGGATAGCGTGACTCCAAGCGCCTTGACGCCGTACTCTCGCGCGGCATGCATCACCATGCCGCCCCAGCCACAGCCGACATCGAGCAGTCGCATGCCCTCGCGCAACCCCAGCTTGCGGGCGACCAGGTCGAATTTGTTCGCCTGCGCCTCTTCCAGGGTCGCGTCCTGGTGGGGATAGCAGGCGCAGGTGTACGCCATCGACGGCCCGAGCACCCACTCGTAGAACTGGTTGGACACGTCGTAGTGATGGGAGATCGCCTCGGCGTCGCGGCTCTTGGAGTGCAGTCGGCCGGTCAACCAGCGACGGCTCTGCGTGACTTCCTGCGGCGGTGGCGGCATCCGGTGCAGCAGCAGCTTAGGGCCGCCGAGGGACTGCAGCAGGCGCAGCTTCTCGGCCACCGTCATGCTGATGGACTGGGCCTTGGTCATCCTGGCCAGAGCCTCGTACATGTCCCCTTCGACGTCCAGGTGTCCGGCCACGTAGGCCCGGGCCAGGCCGAGCTCGCTCGGCGCCTGGGCCAGGTAGGCCACGGCCACCGGGGAGCGGACCGTGATCTTCACCGGAGATCCGGCCGCGCCGGCGCGGCTGCCATCATAGGCCGCGAACTCCAGCGGGGCATCGGGCCCCACGAATGACTCGAAGACTTCCGCCAGTGCCATCCTCAGCGTTCCTTTCCGCTTTTCCGGTACCTCACTCAGCGTCCCGCGACGCACTTCTCATACAGGCCGAGCAGCCGTCCCTCACCGTCATAGGCGTGCTTGAGCGCGCGATAGGCATCGCCGTTGTAGAGCCGGTAGAACTCCTCCTCGGCATAGAACGACGTCGAGTACAGCGACTTGTGCCCGTCCAGCCTCGCGACTTCGTCTTCCACGAGCCGGTTGTAGTAACCGTCTGCCTGGCCGGCCGGCAGCGGCACGGTTCCCCAGAACCCGAAATTCACATACACCTCGCCAGGCTGCAGCGGATACAGAGGCCAGACACGCGCACCACGAAGTCGCAGCGGGCACATCCATACCGGGCTCATCCCCACATTTGCCGCAAAGAATCGCAGGAACTCGGCGCCGCGCTCCACCGGGATCTCCACGTCCTGGATCACAGCCTCGCGGGGCGGGAGTTGCCGCCGGGCGGTCAGGATGTCGCTGAGGCCATGACGCCGGTCGAAGGCGACCAGCTTGCGGTACACGTCGCTGCGCCGGTAGCGCCGCGGCCACAGCCGTCTGATCATCGGCTTCTGAACGCCGAACGGCCGTGAGCACCAGAACCAGTCGGTATCCCAGCGCCACAGGTAGTCCCGGATGGTGAGGAAATCCTCCTTGTCGCGCCGGATCGATTCGTAGTAGACCTGCTGGCCGGTGTAATCGCTGCGCCAGGGCGCGACGTCGCTGAACGCCCCGACCGTGAGGTAAAGCTCGCCGGGCCCGAAGGCGGTGCCGTCGACGAAATCCGCCCGGTGGCCGCGATAGCTCCCCTCCGCCGCGATCTGGCCGACCGCGTCCAGGCAATCTTCCGCCGTGCCGAACGGGAAGTGACGAAGGTGCACGAAAGGCTGCACCGGCTCGAGTTCGATCGTGAGCGAGAGGCACCGACTCGTGTGGCATGCCGCTGCGCAGCGAAGTGGACTCGATGCCGAGCCCGGTGACGGCACCGCCGAGGGTGATCGTCTTGAGCTGCGGCACCACCAGCGGCATCAGCTGATGCCGCAGCGTCGCGTCGCACAGGTCCTCGTAGGTGGTCATGCCGCCGACCCTCGCGGTCCTGGTGACGGGATCAACGCCCAGCACGTGGCCGAACGCGGAAACGTCCAAGCCGGCGCCGGCTCCCGCCGTGCCGGCCTTGGCCTTGGCCGCCTTGGCGTCCGGAGGGGTCGCGGGGTCGGGGTCGCGGAACCTGAACAGGTTGGACGTGCGCTTGGCCAGCCGCACGGGCGCCCCCGGCGGCCAGGCCGCATAGGCGTCACGCAGCCGAGCCACCGCGGCCTCATGCGCGTCGGCAGTCATGCGGACATCCTTCCGGTAACCGGCTGTCGTCCCTGACGGAAACAACCGGGGACGGGCAAATGGGCAAGATACATACTGAGCTGGACGAACATCTCAGGCAGTGTATCTCGGAACGTCAGGTCTTCCTCGATGCCGCCAACCCGCGCCTTCGCCTGACCTCATAGTTCGTCATCTGAGTCCAGGTCGTGGACGTCGGAGTCCATTTCGTGGTCATGGTCGGCCCCGTCCTCGCCTACGGCGCCGTCGTAGCCGCCTTCGGCGTCGTCGTAGCTGGCGGCCACTTCCTCCGGGGTCATCGGCAGCCTGGCCAGCGACGGCGGCGCGCCCGCGGTGATCACCTGCCGGAGCAGGAGGGCCATCGAGTACCGCGGATCATCGGCCAGGGCCCGGTCGAGTGCGACGTTCGCCAGCGCCCCGTCGCCGCACTGCCAGGCCACGAAGGCGAGCAGAGCCGCGGGCGCGGCCACGTAGCCAGGCTGCGCGTGACGGGTCACATCGATCCACAGCCGGCGGTGCGCGTCCCGGTACGCGGGATCCATCCGGGCCCACGCATCGTCCCGGACCCGCAGGTCACGCAGGGCCACCATCATCCTGGCGAGCTGGTACTCCGCGGTGTAGCGGCCGCCCGCCCGGTAAGTGGTGATCATCGCTCTGACCGTGGCCAGCCCTTCGGAGGCGATCAGGTGCCGCACGGCGCCCAGGCGCCCGGACTTGCGGGCCTTCGCGAGCAGCTGCGTGACGTGCCGCTCCGCCCGGCGGGTGGCCTGGCGCATGGACTCCGCGACATTACCGCCGAACGGGGCAACGCGGGCGGCCACGGCGGCCCGGCCGGGCAGCACTCTTTCTTCGACGGCGGCGGCCATGGCAGCTGCTTGAGTATGAAGACGCGGATCGATGGGCACGCCGACAGCCGGGCAGCATTCCTCGTCGCCGCAGAAGTACGACCAGTACCGGCCGCCCTCGACCCGGAGAAATTCCTGCAGGTCGATGCCGGCTCCGCGCCCCGCGTCCCGCACCGCCGCCGCCACCAGGTCGACTAGCGCCCCGGGACCGTAGGCGACCGCCACCATCGTGGTTATCTCCTGCGAGCCGAGGACGCCGATGGCGTGCGCGGCTACGTCCGCGGCTATTCCTGCGCCGGACGGGTCAGGCAGGTCGTATCGGAGGGTGACCTTGACGCCGCCGCACGGAGGCTCGGTCCCGATCACCACGAGGCTGGCCTCGGGCATGAAGCCGAGCAGGTGCGGGACGATGGCGAGCAGCGCCTCAGGTGAATCAGCCCGCAGGGGGACGGAGTTTTCTTGCTGGGCTTGTGGGTTGCGAGGTTTTTGCGGGGATTCGTCACCCGCAGTGAGAGTTTGTGACATATCACCAGCGTGTGGTTTCGGGAAAGCTTCCGCTCGGGAGTCTGAGACCTGTGGATAACCGGGAGTTATCCACAGGTCTCAGCGAGCGGTCCTGATGAAATGTCCTTGCCGCTCGGCTGACATCAGCAGCGAAGAGAATCGGGGGCCCTGGACTACAGGCTGATTCCGAACAGGGCGTCGGCGGTTTCCTTGACGAGCCGGGCCCCGGAGACGTCTTGGGAGGTGACCCGTGTGGGCGGCTTGGCCAGCAGCGAATCGGCCCATCGGTCGACGAGGACGAGCGCGCCGGGAGCGTCGAGGTCGTCGCGAAGGCGTGCCCGGACTCCGGCCAGAACGCCTACGGCCATGCTGGTCAGACCTGGTTCCGCAGCCGTATCGGGAACGGGCGTGCCAGGAACGAGCGTGCCGGGAACGGGCGTGCCGGGAACCGCCGCCTCGGCGCGGGCAAGCGCGGCGCGCCAGCGGGCCAGCCGGGCCTGTCCATCGCCGAGGACGGCGTCGGTCCACTCCCAGTCGGAGCGGTAGTGGTGCGCCAGCAGCGCCATCCGTACCGCCATGGGGTCCACACCATCGGCCAGGAGCCTGCTCACGAACACCAGGTTCCCCAGTGACTTGGACATCTTCTTGCCCTGATAGCTGACCATCCCGGCGTGGGCGTACACCCGCGCGAACGCGTCATCGATGGGAGCTAGCGCGACCCGGGCGTGCGAAGCGCTCATTTCGTGGTGCGGGAACACCAGGTCAACCCCGCCCGCCTGGACATCGAAGACCGGACCTAGGTACTCGGTAGCGATCGCGGCGCACTCGACGTGCCAGCCGGGCCTGCCACGGCCGAACGGCGAGTCCCAGGACGGCTCGCCGGGCCGTTCCGCCCGCCAGACCAGGCAATCCAGCGGATCCTTCTTCCCCGGCCTGTCCGGGTCGCCGCCGCGCTGCGCGGCCAGCTCGGCCATCTCCGCCGGGCCGAATGCAGAGGGCGTGCCGGGTCCGGACAGCAGACCGAACCGCGGGTCCGCCGACTTCGCGAAGTAGACATCCTCATCGACGTTGTACAGCGCACCCCGGTCCGCCATCTGGGCGCTGAACCGCTCGATGATCGGCAGCGCCTCAACCGCCCCGATCAGGTGGGTGGGCGGCAGCACGCGCAGTGCCTCCATGTCGTCGCGGAACCGCTGCGTCTCGCGGCGGGCCAGCTTACGCCAGTCTTCGCCGTCCCTGGTGGCCCGCTCGAGCAGCGGATCGTCGACGTCGGTGACGTTCTGCACATAGATAATGGTGAATCGGGAGGGGGACGACTGGGACTCTGGGAGCTTTGAGTCCTCTGGGGTTTCCGGGGCTGCGTCTAGCCAGGCGCGCACGAGCAGGTCCCAGGCGGTGTAGGTGGCGGCGTGCCCGATATGGGTCGCGTCATAGGGGGTAATGCCGCAGGCATACAGCGTGGCCACCGGACCCGCCGAGGCGAGGACCAGTTCCCCAGTGGCTGTGTCATGCAGCCGGGGCGCCGGACCACTCCCCGGAAGCACGGGGACATCCGCACGACGCCAAGACTCCATGTTTGTCAGGTTATCGCGCGACCCGGCCCCGGCAACCCGCGCCTACGCGCCAGCACACAGATGCGCAACGGGCCAGAGTGGCGCGAGGGAAGCTGACAAGGTCAGCCATAACCGGCCCGATGTTCCACCGGTCCGGTCGCGCCGGGGGCGCGCCCGGCTGGGGCTGGGTGACGGTTGGGGGCTGGGTGACGGTGGGGCTGGGCTGGGGGGGGGGGGGGGGGGGGGGGGGGGGGGGGGGGGGGGGCGGGGGGGGGGGGGGGGGGGGGGGGGGGGGGGGGGGGGGGGGGGGGGGGGGGGGGGGGGGGGGGGGGGGGGGGGGGGGGGGGGGGGGGGGGGGGGGTAGGGCTAGGCGATGCTGGCGGCTAGGGCGGGGGGCTGGCGGACACGGGTGGCCTGCTCGAAGGCGTAGGCGAGGGCGATCAGCCGCGGCTCGGTCCAGCGCGGGCCGAAGAACGAAAGGCCGACGGGCAGGCCTGATACGTAACCGCAGGGTACCGTGACGGACGGGCACCCGGCGACCGCGGCCGGGCCCGAGGTGCCGAATACGTGATAATCGCCGAGCACGTAGTCGGTGAGACAGGCCGGGTTGGCGGTCAGGGCCACGATAGCCTCCAGCCTGTGCTGAGCCAGCGGCGTGCCGATGGCGGTGCGGGCCAGCCGGGTAGCCTCACGCCGCGCCGACAGGTAACCGCTGTCGGCCAGGTCTCCGCTGGTCGCCTCGGCCTGCTCGAACAGCTCCTGACCGAACCGGGAAAGCACCAGGTCCGCGTTCCGCTTGTTGAAGTCGATCAGCTCGGCCAGCGTGCCTGGCACTCCCCCGCCGGTGCTGAAGTCGGCCAGGTAGGCCAGGTAGGCGTTGATCCCGTACTTGAACTCGTGGCGCAGCGCGGCGAACTCGGGCTCGGAGATCTTGCCCGCGTCGGGAAGCGTCACCGGATCGGTCACGATGGCGCCAAGCGAGCGCAGCCTGGCCACGGCCGCCTCAAGCAGGGCCGCGGTCGCCGGTCCGGCCGGGGACGAGACATCACGCCAGATCCCGAGCCTGGCCCCGTCGAGGGCGGCGCTATCCAGGGCGGTCGTGTAAGAGGTGCCGGAATGACTCACCCGGGCCCGTTCGGCCAGGTCATTTTGACCGGCGGGGACGGGATCCTGCGGGTCGGCGGCGGCCAGCACGGAGAGTAGCGCCGCCGCGTCCGCGACGCACACCGCCATCGGCCCGGCGGTGTCCTGGACCGGCGAGATCGGCACGATTCCGCGTCGGCTGACTAGCCCGTTGGTGGGTTTGATGCCGACGACGCCGCAGGCGCTGGCCGGGGACACGATCGAACCGTCGGTCTCGGTGCCGACCGCGAGCGGCGCCAGTCCCGCCGCCACCCCCGCCGCCGAACCCGAGCTCGAGCCCGACGGGTTGCGGTCAAGCGCGTACGGGTTCGCGGTCTGCCCGCCCAGCGTCGACCAGCCGCTGGTCGAGTGATCCGAGCGGAAGTTCGCCCACTCAGACAGGTTCGCCTTGCCGATGATCACCGCTCCGGCGGCGCGTAGCCGCGAGACGAGAAACGCGTCGTCCGGCTCGGCCCCGAGCAACGCGGGCGATCCCGCCGTCGTCGGCATGCCCGCGACGCCGATGTTGTCCTTGACCAGGACGGGAATGCCCTCGAGCGGGCCGCGCGGGCCGTTCGCCGCGCGCGTCGCGTCGCTGGCCGCGGCCTCGGCCGGGGCGTCGAGGTTCACCGTGATGACCGCGTGCAGCGCGGGATTCAGGTGGTCGATGCGCTGAAGGTAGTAACCGGTCAGTGCGGCCGAGGTGAGCGCACCGGAGGCCAGCTCGGCCTGCAATCCGGTGAGCGACGCCTGGCCAGCGCCGATGCGGGTACCCGGGATCGCATCACGGAAGTCCGGCATGGCCGAAGAATAACCGTGCCGCCGGTGGCCCTGCTCGTTATGACACTGCTCGTTATGACACTGCTCGTTATGACACTGCTCGTTATGACACTGCTCGTGGTGACACTGAGACGGAGCTACCGGCGTACGGCGCGGAGCTCGGCGTTGATGCGCGCAGCCGCGGCCCGGACCTGGTCCAGCAGGTGCTTGCGCTCCTCGGCCGAAGCGCGGACCAGCGGCGAGGGCACGGTGAGAGCGGCCAGCGTTCGCTTGCCCTGCACGACCGCGGCCGAGGCCGCCCACACCCCCTGGTGGATCTCCTCCTCGCTGGTCGCGAAGCCCTGCTGCCCGGCCCGCACGACCCGCGTCTCGAGCAGCGCGGCGGCCTCGGGATCGCGCTGCGCCAGCGGCGCCAGGAGTTCCTTGCGGGCCTGCGGCGCCAGGCCGGCCAGCAGCAGCTTGGCGCTGGCCCCCCGCTCGATCGGAAGCGTTGCCCCCGGTTCGAATGCGATCCGCAGCCGCTGCACCGATTGCACCCGGTGCACGCACACCGCCGCCCGGCCGATCAGCCGGACCAGGATGACGGTCTCCCCGGTTTCCGTGGCCAGGTCGCGCATCACCGGACCGGCGAACTCGATGATGCTTTCCGCGGCCTCCGCCGCTCTGGCCAGGCCGATCAGCCGAGCCGAGAGCCGGTAGCTGCCGCGTTCGTCCCCGGCCAGCAGGCCGGTCTCGCGCAGCAGCGTAATGTAGCGATAGACGCTGGGCAGCGCTATGCCGGTGGCCGCAGCCAAGTCGCGCGCCGTGAGGGTGTTCCTTTCGGCGGAGAACGCCAGCATCAGGGCGAGGACCCGGCGGGCCCCTTCGCAGCCATGTGCGGCACTCGCCTCCGGAGGCATTTTTACCGCCGAAGCCCTGGCCATGTGACCCTTCTTAGGGTGACCTTCTCGGGTGATCAGAAACTAACTATCGCCAGATGATAACGGTGTCTGTGGTATACAGTCAACGGATTCAGGGATGCCAGCCAGACGGGATGAGCAGACTGGCGCCGACGGCCAGCGCGGCCAGGGTCACGAGCGCGAACAGCGCCACCCACAGGCCCGCGGGAACGCCGGTCATCCGGGCCAGCTGGTCGGCGTCCGAGGCCCGGGCCCAAACCCGCGAACCCCGCGCTACGGTCCGGCGCCGACCCCGGTTTTCGCTGCGCGCTAGCTCGAGCACCGGCCGTACCCCGCCGAACAGCAGGAACCACGCGGCCAGGTAGGCGAATCCCGCCTGCACGGCCGCCGGGGCGTAATAGCTGACCACGAACACGGCGGCCGCCGTGGCCAGCACCGCGACCGCGCCGAACACGTTGCGGATGGCCAGGAACGTCGCGGCCAGCAGCACCAGGGCCAGCCACAGCATCGCGGTCAGATGCCGCTCCGCCAGCAGAGCGGCCGCGCCCGCCCCGAGCAGCGAGGGCATGACATAACCCGCCGCCGCGGTGAGCACCAGGCCGGGACCGGTCGGCCGGCCGCGCGAGTAGGTGGCCCCCGAGCTGTCCGAGTGCAGCCGTATCCCGTCCAGCTTCCGTCCGGACAGCAGGGACACCAGCGCATGTCCGCCCTCGTGTGCGATCGTGATCACCTTGCCCGCCAGCCGCCACGACCCCGTGTTCAGCACGACGATCAGGGCGGCCAGGCCGGTCAGCCCCACCACCCAGGCGGGCGGCAGGGGCTGGCTGCCGAACACCCGGTCGGCGACCCGGGCGAGCACGTTCATGCTGCTGTCTCCTTCACGGCGCGGGTCCGGTTCACGGCGCGGGTCCGGTTCATGGGGCGGGCAGCCAGGACACGTGGCCGGCCAGCAGGGCGTAGCCGACGAAGGCCACCGCGTCGATCAGGAAGTGCGCGATGATCATTGGCGTCACCCGGCCCCACCGACGGTACAAGACGCCGAAGATGATGCCCATGACGGCGTTGCCGATGAACCCGCCCGCGCCCTGATACAGATGGTAGGAACCCCTGATTACCGCGCTGATGGCGATCGCGCGGGACGGCCGGACGCCGAGTCGTTCCAGCCTGCTTACCAAATAGCCTAGGACAACGACCTCTTCCAGGGCGGCGTTCTGGAACGCGGAAAGCAGCAGCACCGGGATCCGCCACCAGATGTCGGGCAGGTTCTCGGCCACGACGTTCAGCTCGACGCCGATGTGGTACGCGACCAAATACAACAACAGGCCGCTGCCGCCGATCACCGCGGCGAGCGCCGCTCCCCGGGCCAGGTCCTTGCCCGGCTGCTTGAGGTCAACGCCGATCGACGACGGACGCTCGCCGGCGCGGGCCAGCAGGTAGAAGACGAGCAGCACCGGGGCCAGCGACAGGGTGATGTTGAGCAGCTGAAGGAACAGGTCGAGCAGCGGGCGGCCGGGGGCCAGGCTGCCGTTCAACGTGGCCGTCTGCTTGCTGAGCGACTGCTTCGCGGTCAGCGAGCCGATGAAGTCGACCAGCGCGTACAGACCGCTCGCGCCGAGCGAGACGCCCAGGACTGCCACGATCTCCCATCGCTGCAGCCGGGCGGCCGGCGGGGCGAGCGCGGCCCGGTCCGCGGCCCGGTCCGCGGCCCGGTCCACGGCTGGGGGCGTCGCGGGCGCGGAGCTCGTCGAGGTCTCGTCGGTCATCGTTCTTCAGTATCGCCGAACCCGCGGCGCGAATAGCCCGGCACGAGGCGAGCCACTAAGCTCGGTTAGATCATCGTGGGACTGAGCCCGTTGTTACCTTGCCGAGGTCATCATGTACCAGCCTTACCCGTCCGGCGGCCATACCGTGGAGCCGGAGCGGCGCGCTGCGCCCGCGACAGTCGTGAACGCGGTCAAGCTCATGTACGCGGGCGCCGCCGTCAGCACCGTCAGCCTGATCGTCTCCCTGGTCAGCATCGGCGGCACCAAGGCCGAGATCAGGAAGGCGAGACCCAGCCTCACCGCGGCCCAGGTCAACCAGCTGAACACGTTCATAATCGCGCTGGCCCTGCTCTCCGGCATCGTCGGGATCGCCCTGTGGCTGTGGATGGCGCGGGCGAACAGCCAGGGCAAGAACTGGGCCCGGATCGTTTCGACCGTGTTGTTCTGCCTGGCGACGCTGGACCTGGTCGGCGTGGTCGGCGAGCCGAAAACGCTGCTCGGCCTGATCTTCCCCGTGCTGACCTGGCTCATCGGCGTCAGCGCGGTGTTCTTGCTCTGGCGCTCGTCATCGAGCGCGTTCTTTAAAGGAGCTGAGTGAGTTCAGCCCCGGTTATCTTCGCCGCGGTCCCGACGCTCTTCGGGCCCGGAGGTGAGCTGGATCTCGACGCCAACCGGGCGTTGCACAAGTTCGTCGCCGGCTTGGTGGACGGGCTGTTCGTCGCCGGGACGACCGGGGAGTTCCCGGCCCTGGAGGACGCGGAAAGGCTGTCGCTGCTCGAGCTGGCGCTCACCGAGGCGGGCTCCGATCGCGTCATCGCGCACATCGGCGCCCCGGACGCCCGGCACGCCGGCCGGCTGGCCCAGGCGGCGGTCGCCCTGGGGGCCACCCGCATCGCGGCGATCACACCCTATTTCCTGCTGGCCCGGCCCGATGAGCTGATCGCCCACTACCGCGCCATCCGGGACGCCGCTTCAGGTCCCGAGTTCTACGCCTATATTTTTCCGGAACGGACAGGGCTACCTGTGTCCCCCACCCTCTTCGCCCGCGTGGCGGAGGCGGCAGGCCTGGCCGGAGCCAAGATCAGCGGCTCGGCCGCCGGCGAGCTGGCCGGTTACGTCGCGGCAGCGCCCGGCCTGCGGTTCTTCTCCGGCGACGACGCGAACCCGGCCGCCACGATGCAGGCCGGCGGCGCGGGCGTGATCTCCGGGCGCAGCTCGGCTTACCCCGAGGTCTACGCGGCCCTGCAGCACCAGCCGCGGACACAGGAGGCCCAGGAGACGCTTGACCGGATTGTCGCCCTGGGAGCGAGCGTGGGACGGCTGAAGCACGCATTGCGGCTGCGCGGCTTCGGCAGCGGCGAGGCCAGGATGACCGTCGACCCGCCTAACGCAGAGGCCAGGGCCGCAATCGCGGCCCTGGTCGCGGCCGCGCAAATGTATACCGTCTGAGACGTGAACCCGGACCGCGGGTGGCGCGTCCTGTTATGTAGAGGTCCGGCGCAAGCGGGGCGCCGGACCTCAAACAAGCTCGGCAGGCGGAAGCCGGGCGATGGGCCCGGCGAAAGCGGGGCACCGGGCACTCGTCCGGTGCGAGCGGGGCGCCGGGCCCTGTCAGGGCCCGGTGTTGTCAGGCCCGTCACAGGTCCGCATTGTCAGACCCGTCACAGGTCCGCGTCGAGCACTTCGTGGGCGCGGGTGACCAGCGCGGGGACGGCGAGACCGTCTTGGTCGAAGCCTTCACCTACCGTCTGGCGCTGCAGGTAACGGGCATTGATGCCCTCGAGCACGACGGCGAGCTTGAAATAGCCAAACGCCACGTAGTAGGCGATCCGCGAGATGTCACGGCCGGTCCGTTCGGCATACGCGGCGGCGAACTCAGCCCGAGACAGGAAACCCGGGCTCGCGGTGGCATCGGTCGAGACGCCGCGGACCGCCGGGTCCGGGGCGTTCGGGGGCTCCGGGGTTCCGGCCGCCGGGTTGAGCCAGCCCTCTTCGCCCGGATCGGTCCAGTAGACCAGGGTCAGGCCCAGATCCGCCAGCGGGTCGCCGATGGTGGCCATCTCCCAGTCCACGACGGCCATAATCCGCGGCTGCGGATCCACCGTCACCAGCAGGTTGTCGAGCCGGAAGTCGCCGTGGACCAGCGTCGCCTCGCCTTCTGCGGGGAGCCGGTCCGTGAGCCTGGCCACCAGTTCGCCGTAGCCCGGGACGTCCCGGGTCACCGAAAGCTCCCACTGCCGCTGCCAGCGATCGAGCTGGCGCCTGAGGTACCCCGTTCCCCGGCCCAGGCCGGCCAGGCCGACCGCTTCGACGTCCACGCCGTGGATCGCGGCGAGCATGTCGGCCAGGCCCTCTGACAGTTCCCGCGCCTGGACTTCGGTCAGCACGGCCGTGTCCTGCCGGGTCCGGAGCACGGCACCTGACACGTGCTCCATCAGGTAGAAGGGCGCGCCGATGACCTCCGTATCGTCACAGAACGCTACCGGCCGGGCGACCGGCACCCGCGTCCCGGACAGCGCGCTCAAGACGCGGTACTCCCTGCCCATGTCATGGGCGGTGGGCAGCACATGGCCGAGCGGCGGACGGCGGAGCACGAGCAGGCGGGGTTGGCCGGCCTGCTCGACCGTCAGGCGGTAGGTCAAGTTGGAGCGGCCACCGGCGATGAGCTGGATATCGACCAGCTCAGCAGGCTCGCCGCCGATGGTGTCATTGAGCCAGCCTTCGAGCCGGACGGGGCTGGGAATTCCCGGAGGACTGCTGCTAACGGTCATGATCTACCGAATCGTAGCTGAGACAGAACGGGAAATCTTAACGCCGTACCTATGGACTAATCACCAATGGTGACGTAAGCAGATAAAGGGAACCTAGAAGGTCTAGACCGTTTCTGACATCCTGGGAGGGACTCTGTGGCTGACGCGTGGATGCCGGGCGCCAGATGCATCCGGGCACAGACCGACGGGGGAATGCTGTCGGGAGGCGCGCCGCGTGTCGTCTGGCTTACCCTCGGCGCCGACCCGCGCCACGTCTCGGTCGCGTCGGCCGCTCAGCGGCTCAATCAGGAAGACCGGCCACCGCACCTCGTCTGGGACCCGCTGACCGGAGACGTCGCACAGCTGCTGCCGATCGTCCGGGCGGGCTGCGCGCTTGGCACGCCCGAGCACCTCGACTTCGCCGCCGACCAGCTCCCGTACCACCCGGCGGGGGTTAACCGGGAGGGCAGGCTGTGCGTCCAGATCGGAGTCCTCGGCTTGGCCAGGGAACCGTTCACCAGCTATCCGATGATCGGGCTCGCCGCCATCCTGGGCTGGCTTGACACCTGGCACATCCCGCGCCGCTGGCCGGCCGGCCAGCCCGCTCCGTTCCGCCAACTGGCCCGGCCGCGCAGCCGCTCCCTGTGGGCCCGCGGCGGCCATTACGGCGCCTCCCAGGTTCCCGGATGCGACAGCATCGGACCAGGCGGCATCGACATCGACCATCTCACCAGCCTAGACATCCTGACCAGGGACCTGCCGGAACCTCCCCGGACGAACGGCTCCCCCATCCGCCTAGGCCCCCGCGCTCCCCGCCAGATCACAGCCCACTCCCTGTCCGCCGCCGGAGTATGATCCCCGGCACGCGCCAAAGGGGCTCCGCGCTGCCTGGACTGAGGAGCGAGGAACGAACGACGAGGGAAGGCGGCGCAAGTGAAGGGGGCTGGGGAGGTGGGTGGGGCCCCGGAGGCGAGTGGGAAAGCAGAGCGCAGTCCTAACCTCTCCAGTACGCCACGTACCGGGTTGCGGCGGCACCGTGAGCGCGGCCGGGCTGATCGCGATGACCTTTACGCCGTGCTCGACGCCGGATTGATCTGCCACCTCGGCGTCATCGCCGACGGCGCGCCCCGCGTGCTCCCCACTGGGTACGGCCGCGTCGACGACACCCTCTACCTGCACGGGTCGTCGGCGAACGTGACCATGGCCGCAGCAGCTGGCCGCCAGGTCTGCGTCACCGTCACGCACCTGGACGGGCTGGTCTACGCGCGGGCGGTGTTCAGCCACTCGATGAACTACCGAAGCGCCATGATCTACGGGACCGCGCGACTGCTCACTGACCGGGCCGAGCGGATCGAGGCTCTCCGGGTTATCACCGAGCACCTCACCCCCGGCCAGTGGTCCTACGCGCGCCAGCCCAGCGCCAAGGAACTGGCCGCCACGTCCGTCCTGGCGCTCCCGCTCGCCGAGGCCTCGGTCAAGATCCGCGATGGCGGCCCGTCCGATGAGCCGGAGGACTACGCGATGGACGTATGGGCCGGGGTGGTCCCGGTGATGACCACATTCTCCAAACCGGAACCTGATGCCGCGCTGCGGCCGGGGATCGCCACCCCTGCGCACATCCGGGGTGGCGGGGGCGCAGACCGGTGTTCGTTCCGGTAAAAAGGGCTTTGCTGGCAACGCACGGCGGCTAAGGCCATACTCTGTGAGGATGAACGACCGGCTCGTGTGGATCGACTGCGAGATGACCGGGCTCGACATCGAACGCGACGCCCTCATCGAGATCGCGTGCCTAGTGACCGACGGCGAGCTCAGCCTGCTTGACGAGGGCATCGACCTGATTATCAAGCCGCCCGCGGAGGCCCTTGAGTCGTCGATGCCGGAGGTGGTGCGTGAAATGCACACCGCCTCCGGGCTGCTCGCCGAGCTGCCCAGCGGGATATCGCTGACCGAGGCCGCCGAACTCGTGCTCGGCTACGTGCGCGGGCACGTTGCCGAGGCCAGGAAGGTGCCGCTGTGCGGTAACTCCATCGCCACCGACCGCTGGTTCATCGCGCGTGACATGCCAGAACTCGACAACTACCTGCACTACCGGATGGTCGACGTCTCCAGCATCAAGGAGCTGGCGCGGCGCTGGTTCCCGCGGGCGTACTTCTCCTCCCCCGCTAAGCACGGCGGGCACCGGGCCCTGGCCGACATCAGGGAAAGCGTGCAGGAACTCCGGTACTACCGGGACGCGGTGTTCGTTCCGCGGCCCGGACCGGATTCGGCGACGGCCCGCGGGATCGCCGCCCGCTACACCGAGCCGGCCGCGCCGCACGACACAGGCGCGCGGGGCACTTCCGGCTCGGGTACGCGGGGCACTTCCGGCGTGGGCACCTCCGGCACCTGACGGGCGCGCGGGCGCGGGCGCGCGAGGGGCCTGGGACCGCTATACTTCTGGGAGCCGCGCGATGTCCTTCCGGGCAACGCGCGTTGTGCTGTCACTCGGCAGCGATGGTGGGCGTAGCTCAGTTGGTAGAGCGCCAGGTTGTGGTCCTGGATGCCGCGGGTTCAAGTCCCGTCGCTCACCCCAGTTATTTCCGCAGGTCAAGTGGCCTTAGCTGCCCGTTGCGGCGGGTTGTCCGGCAGGTCCGATGTCCGATTTCGGGAGCGGACTGTCCGATTTCGGGAGCCGCCCCGCAGGGACCGAAGATCTTGGCACGGGTGGGACTCTCAAGTCCCGGAGTGCAGTCGTCTGATGGCCGATCACCAGCCGTGGCTGCCTGGCCGCTGATGATCGTCACCGCGTCACCGCCTAGTCGTGCACCTCATCCAGCGTACTGATGTCGGCGTTGATGAGCGCGGCGATGGCCGGGTAGCGGCGTAGCTTGTCTAGGCATTGGCTGCGGCTCGGTCCGATGCTGCCGATCGGGATGTCCAGCCTGGCGCTGATCTTGGCGTAGGACACGGGCGGGTCTTGGATCAGCAGGGCGATCAGCTGCTGGCAGTCTGGGGGCAGGTTTGTGAGCGCCTCGCGTAGCGCGGTGTGGCGCTCGGCCGCCGGTACCTCTCGCTCGGCCGTCCCGGCGTGCTCCTCGGGGAGGAGGTCGGCGTCCGGCACGGATCCGGCCGTTAGCGGTCCCTGCGCTGCACGCAGGACCCGGAGGCACTCCCGCCGTGCGGTGGTGGCTAGCCAGCCGGGAAGCGCGGCCGGATCGCGGACTTCTCGACGAGATCGTCCCACGCCTGCTTATCGCCGTTCCTGGCGCGGGTCACCAGGTCAGCGACCACCGGATTATCGCGCACCGGGTCCCGTCCTTCCGCGTGGGTATCTAGGGGCTGCGGTCCGCGGGCCCGCCGCGCCGATTCTGCCTGGGGGGCATGTACCGTCCTCGCCGGGTTGGGCGGTGCCGCGGCGGTGGCTGGCTGAGCGGTCATGATCTGATTCTCCTAATGAGTCTGCTCGGGGCTGGCCGGAAGCTCCGGCCGCCGGCTGGTTCCACCGTGCCCGGGGACTCGGATGATCACCACACATGCGGACCCACAGGACGAGCCACAGGATGGCGCCGGTTACCGGCCAAGCGGACCCTGACGGCTGCCGCAGTGCTTGTGGTGACCGGCCCCGGCTCAGCCGACAGCCTGGGTAGCGGGGAGATGGTGAGGACAGCCGGGCTTGGATTATCGTTGTGTAGACCCGTTCCGGACCGTGCCGGATTGCCGCGCGGCGAAATGAAGCCTGCGGAGGGACGCCGACCATGGCAGAACAGCCTGCGCTAGGGTTCGCCGGGTTGCTGCGGCAACTGAGGGCCCAGGCCCGGCTGACGCAGGAGGAGCTGGCGGAGGCGGCGGGCCTGAGCCCCCGGTCGGTCAGCGACTTGGAGCGGGGCATCAACCGGACCTCCCGCAAGGACACCGCCGAGTTGCTGGCTGCCGCGCTGGGCCTGGCCGAGCCGGTGCGCCCTTTGTTCGTGGCGGCGGCCCGCGGCCGCGCCCCGGCCGCGGAGGTGCTGGCCGCCATGCGGGGGGAAGCCGCAGCAGCTGAGGGGCGGGCGCCTAGCGGGAGCCCGGTGTGGCCGGGGTGCCCTTATCTGGGGCTAGTGCCATTCCAGGAGCGGGATGCGCGGGTTTTTTACGGGCGCGACGAGCTGGTGGCCCAGTTGGTACAGCGGCTTGTCGCGCGGCTGGACGGGACGGGGATACTGCTGGTGGCCGGGGAGTCGGGGGCGGGCAAGTCGTCGCTGCTGAGAGCGGGATTGATGCCGCGGCTGGCGGCGGGTGTTCTGGGTCCGGGGTCGCAGAGGTGGCCTCAGCGGGTGATCCGGCCCACCGCTAGTCCGTTGCGGGAGCTGGCGATGCATCTGGCCGAGGTTGCGGGCGCGGATCCGGTATCGGTGTATCGGTCGCTGTCAGCGGCGCCTGGAGAGGCGCCGATGCTGGTCGAGCAGGCGGTGCGAACTGTTGCCAGCCGCGTCGCGGACTCGGAATCGGGCTCGCCGGCCGATACCGCAGCCCCCGCGCCGCCGCGCCTGGTCCTGGTCATCGACCAGTTTGAGGAGCTGTTCACCGCAGGCGGGGACGTAGAGGACGGCCGGGTAGAGCGGGAGGCGTTCATCGCGGCGCTGCATGCGGCCGCCGCCGTACCGGGCGCCCCGGACAAGCGGCCGCGGGCGCTGGTGGTCGCGGCGGTGCGCGCCGACTTCCTCGGCCGGCTCATCGCCTACCCGCCGTTAAAGGCCGCGCTGGAGTCCGGGCCGTTCACGGTCGGGCCGATGAGCGAGGCCGAATTGCGGCTCGCCGTGACCGGGCCCGCCGCCGAGGCCGGCCTCGCCGTAGAGCCCGCCCTGGTCGAGACGGTGATCGCCGAGCTGCGTGAAGGGACCGGAGGCGGGCTGGGCAGCGGCCTGCTGCCGCTGATGTCTCAGGCGATGGCCGCCACCTGGGAGCACCGCGAGGGCAGCGAGCTGACGCTACGCGGCTACCGGCGTGCGGGCGGCGTCGCCGACGCGGTCAACCGCAGTGCCCAGGCCGCCTACGACGTCTTGACCAGTCGGCAGCAGGATGCGGCGCGCCTGGTATTCACCCAGCTCACAATAATTACAGCGGATAGCCAGCTCGCGCGGCGCCGGTGCAGCATGACCGATCTGCACCCCCCGGGAGCGCAGATGGCGGCAGACATCGACGCGGTCATCGACATCTTCAGTGCCCACCGTCTGCTCGTCCTCGGACAGGACAGTGTCGAGATTTCTCATGACGTGCTGCTGCAGGCCTGGAATCAGCTCCGGGACTGGCTGGGAGACAACCAGGCTGACCGGGCCTTGTACAGCCAGGTGGTCACCGACGCGGCCACGTGGGATATAAACCGCAGGGACTCCTCCTACCTTTACCGGCCCGGGCGACTCGCCACCATCGACGCCGCCGCCACCCGATGGCAGGACGCGCCCACCCGCTACCCCCCGCTCCCCGCCACCAGTAACGCGTTCCTTAGCGCCGCTCACCACGCCGCGCGCCGCAGCACCCGGCGGCGGCGGAGTGGTTTCGTCATCCTCGCCCTGCTGACCGTACTGGCGGTGGGTGCATCGGGCGTTGCTCTCAACCAGCGTGCCGCGGCGGTCCGGCAACGTGACCAGGCCGTCTACAACCAGGTAATCACTGAAGCCGTTCAGTTCGGCACCAGTGACACACCGCTCGCGGCGCAGATCAACCTCGCCGCCTACCGCATCCAGCCAACGCAAGACCTCGCCTCACGCCTGCTGAACAGCGAAAATACTCCCCTGTCCTCGCCCCTGGCTACCGGCGCCGGGGCCGTTAACTCGGTGGCGTTCAGCCCCGGCGGGCACACGCTGGCCAGCGGCAGCAACGACGGCACGGTCGCGCTGTGGGATGTCGCCGATCCCGCGCACCCCCGCCCGCTCAGCCGGCCACTGGCCAGCGGCGGTTCCGACGTGGACTCGGTGGCGTACAGCCCCGATGGGCACACGCTGGCCAGCGGCGACGACGACGGCATCATCCGGCTGTGGGATGTCGCCGATCCCGCAGACCCCCGCCCGCTCAGCCAGCCCCCGACCACCGGTACCGCCGCCGTGCACTCGGTGGCGTACAGCCCCGATGGGCACACGCTGGCCAGCGGCGACGACGACGGCATCATCCGGCTGTGGGATGTCGCCGATCCCGCGCACCCAAGCCCGCTTGGCCAGCCCCTGGCCAGCGGCGGTGCCGCCGCCGTGGACTCGGTGGCGTTCAGCCCTGATGGGCACCTGCTGGCCAGCGGCGACGACGACGGCATCATCCGGCTGTGGGATGTCGCCGATCCCGCGCACCCCAGCGCGCTCGGCCAGCCCATCGGCTCAGCCCTGACCAGCGGCACCGTCGCCGTGAACTCGGTGGCGTTCAGCCCTGATGGACAGATGCTGGCCAGCGGCGACGACGACGGCACGGTCGCATTGTGGGATGTCGGCGATCCCGCGCACCCCAGCACGCTCGGCCAGCCCCTGACCAGCAGCGGTACTGCAGCCGTGGATTCGGTGGCGTTCAGCCCTGATGGACAGACGCTGGCCAGCGGCAGCGACGACGGCGCGGTCGCGTTGTGGGATGTCGGCGATCCCGCGCACCCCAGCGCGCTCGGCCAGCCCCTGACCAGCGGCGGTACCGTCGCCGTCGATTCGGTGGCGTTCAGCCCCGATGGGCACACGCTAGCCAGCGGCAGCCTCTACGGCACCATCCGGCTGTGGAGCCTCCCTCAGACCGTCCTGACCGGGGCCGGCATCGCCGCCGTGGACTCGGTAGCGTTCAGCCCTGATGGGCACACGCTGGCCAGCGGCAGCCTCGACGGTACGGTCGCGTTGTGGGATGTCACCGATCCCGCGGACCCCCGGCCGCTCGGCCAGCCCCTGGCC